>OHAD01001182.1_pt1 | contig 26131 bp, 23 predicted proteins | sample 1577011 | NCBI WGS metagenome assembly OHAD01 (sample SAMEA3541510, study PRJEB24748) | human gut metagenome | biome: human gut; feature: human-associated habitat; material: faeces | place: China | collected 2012 | reverse complement strand
GGCAGGGCCACTGGATGCCGGCGCTTCGGGCTCAGGCGCTGTAACAGACGGGTCGATGTTGGGGGTGTGGTCAGGTTCCGGATCCGCAATCTCTGTCTTGCCTTCCGGTATTTCGGGGGGTTCCGCCTCATCCGGGGATTTGGGCGCTGTGAAATCAACAACGACCTCATCTTCGGTTTCTTCCACGACTTTGGGGTATGCTTCGTCCGGCTGGTTTTCCGCACCACCGGGAGTGTTCCAGCTTTCCGCGCCGTTGCCGGAGGAAGAATTGTCTTTCCACTCATCGGTGGTCTGGCTCTCCTGCGGGTCAGGGGTGAACTCGCTGGGTTTATCCCGTCCCCAAATCAGGCAGGCGGCAACAATACCGATGCAAAGGACCGCCAGAGCAGAAATGACAAATGGTTTTGACGTAAAAAACTTTTTCATAAAGTGAAGACCTCCTTCTTTCCTTATTTACGCTTTTCGCCAGGCCTTTTTCAACAGCGGCTTCAGAACTTGGTGTTGTGGTAGCCGGTCAGCTCCACCCGCTGGGTGATGGTAGGGTAATTGTGTCCGAACATGCGTACATAGAACTCCACATCACAATAGAAAATATATTCCACCCGGTCGCCCACCACATTGAACTCCAGGCTGATGTCGGATACCTCATAGTCCTCTGTGGAAAGCGGGATCTTCTCTGCCAAGCCGCCGGCGACAGTGGCCTCCAGCATTTCCGTATAGTCATTGCTGGAATAGAGGGTGCGCAGGTATTCCTCGAAGTTGGTTTCTCGCTGGGAGCGGTAGGTGTCCGCATAGATGGTGGCGCTCAGGTTGTTCAGCTCCATTTTGGCGCCGTTGCGGATGTTGATGCAGGTGATCCGCACCGAGGCGTACAGAAGCAGGAAAGAGATGAGCATGACGACTCCGACCACAAAGAAGCAGGCAAAGAAAGTGATCTCGCCCCGCTCGTTGCAAAGCGGCCGGCGCAGCCGTGAAAGAAAACGCTTCATAGGCCACCTCACTTCCAATAGTGCTCGCTGACACCGGAGCCGCGGGCCACCACCGTGATGTTGACCAGATCCAGGTTCCAGAAGCCGCCCAGTTTGGCCTCGCCCTCAATGGTGATATAGAAGGGCGTCCCCAGCTGGATGGCCCGGGACATCCCGGACGGCGTAGGCGTCTTGTATGTGGCGTCGATAGAGTATGTGATATTCTCCGCGCCCTCGATCTCCGAACACAGGAAGTCAAAGAGCGAGTCGGTCTCGCTGTTTATGCCGCCGGACAGCTGGATTTGTTTGACCATCTGATCTGCCGCATGGTCTAACTCCTGCTTTGTGGAGATGATGCCGAACAGGTCAATGATAAAGGCCAGCAGGATGACGGCGATGAAGATGAACACCACTGTGGAGAAATAGTTGGCCTCGCCGCGTTCGCTCTTCAATGTCCTGCGGACTTTTTGCAGGAAAGTATGAATGTGAACCACCACCTTTACTTACAAATGAAAAACAGCCGTCCCGACCGGAACGGCTGCATTACAAAGTTTTGACTGTACCAAGTATAGCAGATTTGGATTTACGGCGAAAGGGCAGGACTGCGCCAATGTATGGGCAATCCTGTGCCAATTCTTTTTAGCGATGGCGATTATACAAATCCAAAATGAAATTCTAGATTTGTGTAATCGAAGTCTGATAGTCAAGGGCCGAAACCACTCGAAAATGCCACTATTGAGTAATAGGAGAACAGAAAGGAGTTCGGCATTGAGAAAGGCCGCTTCTCTTTCCGCCTAACTGCCCCATACAGTGAGGAACGGCGGGAAGCAGCGCGGCAGTGTGCCAGAGATAACAATGCCGCTGACAGGCTGAAATGATGTAGATTTGTTCATGAGCCTTTGGTATAATAAACTTAATCCTAAAATGCTCAAAAACATATCCGTCAGAGGGTTAAAGTGATAAATTGATGCGAATTTTGGAATGCAACCGATAGTTGCCAAATAGTTGGTAGAATGAGAGTGCCGCTTTCGCTACAATATAGGTGGAGGTGAAGAATATGTCATTAGGCGAAAGGATTAAGGAGCAACGAAAAAGCTCTGGATTATCACAAGAAAAAGTGGCTGAGTTTGTCGGTGTAAGCCGACAAGCAGTAACAAAGTGGGAAACAGGTCAATCCGCCCCAAGCACAGAGAATCTTTTCAAGCTGGCAGAGATATTCGGCACGACAGTAGATATACTGTTAGCTTCCGATGAAGAAGAAAAGGACACACCGGCGGAACAGATTTACTATCTTTACAAAATGGAGCAAGAAAAGAAACGTGAAGAACGCCGTAAAAAAATAAAAAAGAATATATTTTTTACACTGGTTGTTGCCGTTGGGTATGTCATTGTCTATCTTGTTGGACGCATTTTCGGTACAACTGGGCAGCAAACAAGTGTAATAGGGTGGCTATTTGGAGATGATCCAGCACAGTTAAGCTATTTATATGGTTGGCTGCTACATCAAAATATATTTTGGATTGCTATGGCGGTATCCGTAATCCCTGCATTGTTTGGGAAAAAGTATTTTTCATTTACAACACTGGCAGGATTTGCGCTTGGACTACTTATTGGTGAATTAGGGGGCCAAAACCCCGCAGGAGCAGCATACGGTTACGGTCATTACGGTTGGGCTATTTGGGGCGGTATCTTTACATTCTCCATTGTAATGGGTATTATCTTTGAAAAAATCACCAAAAGCACGATTGACTGGAAATCCAAAAAGTTATGGGTTTGGTCAGCAGTTTTCGCTATTGGTATTTTATCTATTCTGATAATTATTAGAATGAGTATGCCTACGAGCTTTGGCTAATTATATATCAAAATATTCTACTTTGAATGATGTGCAATAAATATTGGAGTACTGATGATATTTGTTGCGTATAGGATCACAAAGCCGTATTTGCATTCACAATTAAATGAAATAGCACGGAGAAACAGCAAGTACCATTTCTCCGTGCTATTTTTCGTCAGGCAGGAATTTTACGATGCCATCCAGCTCACAGTTGAAAAACTTGCAGAGCGTATCCAGGGTATTGGTAGAGACGGATTCGTTCGCCTGCATCCGGCGGATGGTCGAACTGCTGATACCGGCCTTGGCCTGCAAGGTATATGTGGTTGCGCCATGCCGCTTCATGGTTTGCCACAAGGGCTCGTATGAGATCATTCCTAGTCGTTTCCTCCACTTCCTTCTTTACATATCTCTATTATTGCCTATAATGGAGGAGTAGCGTTATAGGCAATATTGCCCATACAAGAATGGCATAAAGTGAAGAGATATAGGAGGAAACAGGATGGAAGCCGAAACGAAAACCTGCTGTGTAACGGGTCACAGAGATATTCCAGCGGAGAAGATGGACTTTGTGAAAGAAGCTCTGCAGAGGGAGGTGGCAGCGGCGATTGAGGATGGCTACACTCGATTTATTTCCGGTTTTGCGGAAGGTGCCGACCTCATGTTTGCAGCAATCGTTGCAGAAGCGAAAAAAGAGAATGGCAGCTTGTTTTTAGAAGCAGCGATCCCCTATGCCGGGCGGCTGAAGACGAAGGACAAAGAGTTTCATAGACTGCTGACTGCCTGCGATGGCGTGAAGGTAATCTCCGACCGCTACGTTCCTTCGTGCTACATGAACCGCAATCGCTATATGGTTGCCCAGTCGCAGCGCGTAATCGCAGTATATGATGGGAGGGAGAAAGGCGGGACGCTGTTCACGATGCGTGCTGCCCATGTTCAGAAGCGTGAAATCAGGGTCATAGAGATTTGATTTCTGGCGTGGAAGAACCTTTTATCGGTATGGAATGAGTAGCCGATTGACGCGAAAGCAAAAATATGTTATTATTGATACATAAAAAGAGAAAAAACAGCGTACAATAATAACAAGAAAGGAGGCGCCAGTATGAGCAAGAAAAGCTACCGAGATATCCTGACTCGATATATTCAAGAACATAAAGTGGAGGATGCAATCTTAACGGATCAAGTTGTTCAATACGCAGCAGAAGAGCTTGGGAAAGATGCTGCAGAAGTCAAAAAGGCTGTTAATGTAACGATGGCAAGACTCGAAAAAGATGAATATGTTATCAGATTGGCTAAGGGTGTATATTGCAAGAAGGTAAAGACGGCATTTGGTTTTTATATGCCAAACAAAGATGATTTGTTTTGCAGGCAGTTGCTGCAGGACAAGGACAAGATAATTGGTTATGAAACTGGATTGTCTGCTCTAAACAGACTTGGACTTGTTTCCCAAATGCCCAAGAAGATATGTATTGCATCTAACCTGCATCAAAAAAGAGTTCCCGAAGGCATACAGGTTGAGGTCAGAAAACCTCCGATTGCAGTTAACAGCGAAAACTATCGATACCTTCAAATATTGGATACGATTCGGGATTTGGACCGAGCTCCGGTAGATGCAGCGCATCCTGTGGATATATTGAAAAATGCAGTCAGAACATTGACATTAGATACGGATACGCTGATTTTATTAGCAAGAAAGCATTATAGCAATAAAATTCTGATTCGCACCATTGACATCATACTGGAGGGAAGATATGAAACTGCATGAAGATCGGTACGCCTTTTTAACTATTATCAATCTTATCCATGAGATTAGTGGGATTCGCAGCGATATTTTGGAAAAGGATTATTATGTATCACTGCTGCTACGGGAATTGGCAGAAAAACAGTCCCAGCTCCCGGCGTATTTCAAAGGAGGCACGGCGCTATATAAAGCACAAAAAAGCATTCGGCGATTTTCAGAAGATATTGATTTGACTGTGTGCATTGATGGGTGCAGCAACAGTCAGGCAAAGAAACGGCTTGAATCAGCGACAAAGAAATACCAGTCCCTGCCAAGAACAACCCATAAAGAACTGGAAGATGACCGCAAAGGTAGTATCACAACGGTTTATGATTATGTTCCTTTGGTATCCGTAGATACCGCTGATCCGCTTCAACGATTTGGCTTTGTAAAAGTGGAAGGGACTTCTTTTACAGTAAGTGAGCCATTTTCAGCATTGGAAATAGAGCCCATTATATATACGCTTGCCTCACAAGAGCAGAAAGAGATCCTTCAGGAGCAATATGAAGTTGGCCCATTTCAAATCAATACAATACGATTGGAGCGAATCTTTGCAGACAAGATATTTGCGGCAGAGTTCTATTATGAACGAGCCATGTATTTCGATGTGGCAAAGCACATTTATGATGTTAGTGTAATGACAGAACTGGCTTCAATCGGAGAACTTCTCAAAGATCCATCCTATTTCCAGAATATGCTGAATTACAAGCGGCTGGAAGAAACCCGGAGAACTGGAAGTGATTTGGCCGATAAGAAATATGCCGATTTCAAGATCTTTGATGGCCTCGCGCAGAATTCTGAATTGGTTGAGGCGTTCCAGAATATGCAGAAAAATTATGTCTTTTCGGAGAAGGACATATTGCCGTTTGAGTATGTTACTCAACGGTGGCAAGACTTGAGAACAACGCTTCTTAATCTGGAGAAGTAATAATACGAGGGACTCTGGCTTCATCCAGGATATAATCACCGGCATGAAAATATGGACCGCCATCCGATATAAAAAAATAGCCCCCATTCTGGAAACGCACCGTAATGCGTAGCCAGAACGGGGGCTTATGTATTGTATTACAGGTTCTGCCGGATGATCCGCGTGATGATACCCACGGCCACGCCCCGCTCCATATCCAGGCGGGTGACGGCAAAGGACACATCATCCTTCTTTCCGGGCATCCGGTAGTCGTAGCAGGAGTGCGCTACCGCATTGACACCGTTGGCGAGCCGGACATAGACCACACCTTTATGAACATCGGTGACCTTTCCTGCATACTTGCCCTGGATGCGGCACTTCTGCAGGTTGTCCCGGTCAGTGTTTTCCGAAGTGCTCTTGATGTCGGCTCGGATGCCCAGGTCCTCCAGGCTGTTGCGCCGCACACTGAGGATGCGGACCAGCACTTCATCGCCCACAGCAAACCGCTCATGGGCGTCGCCGATCCAGTCCCAGGCAAGGTCGCGGGCCAAAATCGAGCACTCCACCCCAAACACCTCCACACGGACAACCTTTTCCGCCACAGCGATGACCCTGGCCTGAACAATGCGGCCTTCGTAGACGCGGTACATCCCATCGGGGTCAAGGTCGAAATAGAAGGTCTGGCGCTTGCGCATCATGGCCTCCCGGCGGCTGGCTACCACGCTGCGGGTCTTGGAGTCGATGCCCCGCACCACAAAGTCAATGTCGGCGCCCAGCATATTCCCCAGGATCTTGTTCTGGCGCAGCATCAGGTCAGCGTATTCCTGGCCGGAGGGGCTGCGGCCCAGATTGATCATCATTTCCTTCAGGGGGATGATGATGCGGAATCCCTTGTAGTCCACCACAGCCACCGTCTTGCGGTTGTCCAGCTGCTCAATGCCGCCCAGCTTGCCGGTGAGGATGCGGCGGGTGCGGTAGGCATTGTGGATCTCATGCCAGATGATGTCCTCACGGTCTTCCTGCGTCTCCACATCTTCCCGGTTGCGGATAGTCAAAATGGCGGGCTCGCTGCGGCGGGGAGCGGCGGCGCGTCTGGGTGTGGAAGAGGGTGCGGGGGCCATCTCTGCCGGCGGTTCGGCCAGAGAGGCAGGATCTTCCGCCGCAGCCGCCTCACCGCCATCAGACAGCGCATCTTCTCCAGCGGGAGCCATCGGCTCAGGAGGCTCTGCTTCTGCGGTGATTTCTTCCACCGGGGCTGTACTCTCGGCCGGCGCGGTCTTTTTCCTGCGGGTGGCCCGCTTGGGCTTGGGCGGTTCCGGTTCCTCAGCCTCTTCAGAAACAGGCTCGCCGAGGGCATCGGCCGCCCCATCATCAACAGGAATAGCAGAGGCATCCTCAGCATCCTCGGCATCATCACTGCCGGGGGTGTCCATCAGAGCAGAGGTATCGTCCTCGCTGGAGAGGGCACCAGTGTCAACCTCCTCCGCAATATCAGCGGCTTCCTCACCGAACACCTCGCTTTCGGTGAGTTCCGGGAGGGCGCCGCCATCCTCCGTGGGGGCAGCATCTTCATCAGTCTGGTCCATAGAGGCCAGCAGCTCATTCAAATCGCCGCCATCAGAAGGCGCCGCCATATCAGCCTGCGCTTCATCAGGGGGCGGAGTGTTCTCCACGGGAACCGTGGTCTCAGGAGCGGAATTTTCCTGCTCCAGCAATTCCTTTTTCTTGGTTGCCATAAGTAAAAACCTCCTATGATGTGAATTTAAGAAAGGATCGAGTCCTTATCTGTGGTGATGATCCCGTCCGGGGCCTCAGCGGAAGGGGCTGGAGCTGCCTGTTTGACGCCGGCGGGTGTGCCGGCTGCCTTGGGCTTCCTCTTTACCGACTTTTTGGGGGCGGTCCCCTGCGGCTTGGGGGGCGGGGACGGTGCGGCGGCAGGCTTCGGCTGCGCCTGTTCCTCCAATTTTCGCCATTCAGGAATGTGCGCCGAGGCTTTGCAGTCGCGGAGCTTGGACGATTCCGGGTGCTTGGAGTAGTCCATCTTCTCCACCTTCAGGGCCTTTTGGCCGCGGATAATGACCAGCGCCTGCGTAATCGGCAGACGAAGCACTTCATCCGGGGTGAGGACGGGCCGTTTGCCGACGCCGGAGGTTTCCCGGTATTCCGGCGTATAATTGGAGATGCGCCAGGTACCCAGCTGCTTGGATTTACTGGACACTGACACAGAGGCCAGACCGGTGCGCTCGGAGATGAATTCCGCCGTCAAGCTGTCTGTGCAACCCAAAAACAGCTGCGCATCACAGTTCCCCAGGATTTCCTGCCAGAGATTGAGCGGGTATCTGTTTTGGAGACCCGCAAGGTTTTGGAAGACGCAGCTCATGGATATGTTTCTGGATCGAATCACACTGAGACGGCGGGAGAGGTCCGGAATGGTCCCGCAGGCAGTGAGCTCTTCCCCCAGGATATGGACGGGAACCGGCAGCTTGCCGCCCTCACAGTTTTTGTCCGCATACCGCACCAGCTTGATGAAGCAGAAGGATAGGAACAGGCTTGCCAGAAAATCAAAGGTGCTGTCCTGGTCGCTGGTAACGAGGAAGTAGGCGCACCGCTCCTGGCCGGGCAGTTCCAGGTCAATCTCATCCCGGGTGGTGATTTTCTTGATGAGCTCCGACTGGAACACCTGCAGCCGGGAGCCAAGGCCGATGATGACGCCGCTGCGCACCGTGTCGCTGGCCTGCTTGAACAGGCTGTAGGGCGCTTTGGCCGGATGGGTGGGCGGCAGAACATCAAACAGACTATCCAAATCGGATTCCCCGTTCAGCGTCAGCAGCCGGTACACCTCACCGATATTCCGGTTTTCTTTGGCATAGCTCTGGTCCACATAGAGGACGAGGGCTTTCAGCAGGTTCATCTCACAGGAGTCCCAGAAGTGGTCGCCCTTGCCGGTGCTGTTGGTGTTCTTGATAATGACATCCACAAAAAGCTGTGCCATCAGTTCCTGCCCCTCCACTTCGGAAAGGCAGTTCCAGCTGTCTGAATTTTCCGGCAGCACCAAGTTGAAAACCTTGACGCAATAGCCCTGCTCCCGCAGGTATTCGCTGGATTTTTCATAGAGTTCGCTTTTCGGATCTGAAATGATCAGCGATTCCCCACGGATTACCGCCTGAAGGATGCGGTTCATACAGAACGACCGGGTCTTCATGCTTCCGCTGGAGCCGTACACGGCCAGGTTGCCGTTGATACGGGGATTCTCGGGAATACAGACGGCTTTCCCGTCCAGCATCCCCAGCACAATGCCCTTGTGCTTGCGCAGATCCGGCACCAGGTCCAGAACACCCTTCATTTCCTTGCGGCCCATCCAGCCGGAGGTGCCATAGGTGCCCTTGGCCGAATAGACAAAGTTCCGGTCTGTGTCATACTCGCCGGCGTCGCTGTAGCCCATCCGCATGACCATGAGCAGCAGGACCGCCAGCAGGCCAATGCAGATCAGCACCCCATACACCCCATAGGGGGGATGGAGCACAGAGGTCAGGCAGGTAATAAAATCGGGCGACGCTGCCGCCGGAGATGTGCCGTCTCCGGGGATGCCGCCGCCCTGTTTCCATGCCGCGTAGTTACCCAATATCTGCCCCAGAAAGCCGCCTGCGTAGAGAATCGCAAGGATGGCGAACGGCGCAGCGATCAGGCCTGCAATGAGTTTCTTCTTATCTATGGGAACAACCTCCCCTCGAATTTTGTGAAATCAATGGTTTGAAAGCGGACCCGGCTACCGCAATAGCGGCGCAGCACATCTGCCTGGAAGTCAAAACAGATCAGCGTGCCGGGGCGCTCCATCAGGTCGAGGGAGGTGCTGAAGCGTGTGATCCGGGGCAAGTCGCAGGAGTAGCCGAACAGCACCGGCGTTCCGTCCTGCTCCGCGGCATCCTGCTCAATGGCCTTTCCGGCGTTCCCGGCAATCAAGCCTTGGGACAGAATGCGGTTAAGCTCTGCGGTTTTCAAGGGATCACACAGTAAAGCAAGGATCACCTCCCCCTGGTGGTTATTTGTGAGAAAATAAAAATGGTCGTAGCTGCCGTCCAACATGAAATAGTCGTGCTTGGCCCCGCCGGTGCTGGTGAGCATCTGGTATGCCAATTCCATGCTGTCGCCCAGCACCAGCCCATGCACATCTTCGGCGCGGTACTGCCCGGCCAAACGCTGCTGGCACAGGACGCTCCACATCAGCGCCTTTACCCGCATCTCGGATTTGCAGCGCCATTTCATCAGGGCAGCGCCGCTGTTGTAGGTGACAAAAATGCCGGTGGGCGCAAGAAGCACCCCTGTAAACCGGGAGCTGCGAATCTGCGTGGCGTCGATTCCCATTTCCTTAACTTCACGGGAACTGTAAAAGGCGGGATATTCGACAGCTTCGCCGCAATAGCCCTGCGGCGAAAAAACCTTCGGCTTTTCATCCTGAAAGAGCCCGGCCCCCGCATTGTCCATTGTGATATAGGTTTCCGCAAGGCGGTGGAGCCGGAGCCGCCGGTTCACCTCGCTCTTGAGGCGGTTGGTGTCGGTGTCGCCGGTCAGGTAGGGAGAGAAACGCTCCGGCCAGCCGTCCAGCAGGGCGGCCTTGGCTTTTGCCCCCAGCCGATAGCCCCGGAGCCTGTCGCGGTAGTAGGTACGCAGCAGCCCGCTCTTTTTGAGCGAGGTCACGACCGCCTCCAAATAGTAGGGGCTGGACGGGAGACGGTTCAGCTGGCTGGTTGGGAACTCTCCAGAGATGGCAGTCAGCGATAAAAGCCGGAATGGGAGCGTATCCGGCTGTGGAAAAGTATGGCTGCTTTTCCCAAGGGATCACCTCCTTTGTCGGTGCTGGATTTTTACCGTAATGACTGAGAACTTCGGTAAAATAAAGCTTCTCCCAAGTGGCCGCAAGCCCGAAAATACGGGGCTTTCAGCAGCTTCGCGGGATGTCGGGCCGCAAGGGGCCCAAAATGCTCAAAAATCCGAGATGGATTTCAGGTCCGGTTTATGCTCTGCAAGCCACCCGGGGAAACGGTGCTTCTCCATGACGAAAATCATCGTGCAGTCCTGCTCGCCCAGTTCGGCGGTGTTATAGGCATCGCACAACAGCCCGGTATCATCAGCCATTACAAAAGAGGACAGCAGATCTAAAATCTGTTTTTCCTCCAGGTTGTCATAGTCGCGCACCCGTCTGGTGGGGAGCGTCTGGTCATACACCTGGGCGAAGCAGACAACACATTCCCGGTAGTGGGGCAAAGTGTTCTCTTTGGCGTACTGCTCCAGGGCGAAATAGAGGGGGTCCAGCAGGAACTCGGCGCTCTGCCGCTGCCTGCGTTTTGGCAGCAGGCTGGGCAGCGTCACCGCAAGCACCTCGTTCTCATAGGTGATATTGATACCGTGCATCACACTGGCAGATTTGAGGTAGTCACCCTTGCGGATGGTCGTACTGGAATAAATCAAATGCCGCAGCCGGCAGGCGATCCGTTCCGCCCGCAGCGCGGCATCGGTGGAAAGAGTCTCATAGTTATCGGGATAACGCTGGATGTCGGTGGTATCCATCGCATACAGCGCATTGCTCAGCCGGGATATATCGTCAAGGATGCTCCCGATCCGGCGGGATATAAGTTTTCGGTCCAATCATGTGCCTCCTGCTTTCTTGAAATAGTGTGTCTGGCCGTTTTCCTCTACGGTACAGAACCCGGAAATGCCGGGGCAGTTGATTTTGGCGATCTGCGCCGGTGAATCGACCAGAATAATGCGGCGGCTGTCACCTTTATTGCCCCGCAGGGCATGGCAGACAAGCGCCTCCTGCCCGTCCTCAACGCAGGCCACTTCGTAGAGTTCGCCATCGGCAAAGAAAACGAGCTTGACAGGAAAATCAGCGGGAGCATGGTATTCGGCCCGCTGAATGAAGTCCAGCAGGACCCACACTGCCCGGACAAGCGCCCGGTCAAGTTTTGCCGGCTGGCCGGCCGGGAAATAGCCGCCGCTCTCTGCTTGAAAAATGCGGCCCTGCCTCTCCAGATGGGAGAGCAGGGCCTTTGCCGTATCTTCTTTGCCAGGGTGAAAACAAAGAAGCTGCTGTTCACTGAGGCCAGGGTACATTGTGACTGTCCGCAGCAAGTCCGCAGCCTCATTTCCATAGATTTCAGCCCTGGTCTTCATGGGGGCTCACCTCCTTTATCAAATGGCGTCATCAAGGCGTCATTGGAACGCCTTATCAAATATTGGAACGCCGGAAAGACGCCATCCGGGCGTCAAACCGGCGTTTTTTTCATGGAAGGCGTCATATTGACGCACATCCAGCGCGGTACATCAAAGCAAGGGATTCACCTCGGCTGTATATCATTTGAACCTACGCAGATTCCTGCTCGCGGCGCTTGCGTTCCAAAATTTCACGCAGCTCGCGGCGGTCGGTGGTAATCAGGTCCTTTTCCAGCGGGCTGGCCTTAAACTCCACCATGATGTTGTTGTTATTGGTGGAAATCAAGCCGTTGCCGCGTTCAAAGTGGGTGACCTCCATCGTTTCCGCGTCGGACAGGTGCAGGGTCTCCTGGACCCGTTCCGCCTCGTCATCCTCCAGATTGAGGATGATCTTGGTCTTGCTGTTGTTGATGATGCCTTTCCCAAAACGGCCCTCGTCCAGATTGAAAAAGTCGTTCAGGTCCTGGCTGGCGCAGACCGCTGATCCGCCATAGCCGCGGATGGTTTTGAAAATCTCCAGCACGAAATCACCAGCCAGGCGTGTGCCTGTGGCGCCGGCGCCGGAAAGGAGCTGCCAGCACTCGTCAATAAAAATGGCTTTTTCCTCAGTGCGGTCGGCTTTGGCGCGGTCCCACACAAAATCGAGGGCAACAAACATCCCCACAGTCAGCAAGTCGCCGGTGAGGGAGGAAATATCCAGCACAGTGTATTTGTTGTCCAGCCGCACATTGGTCTGCTTGTTGAAGGTGCTGGCGGAGCCGTTTACCAGGCGGTTGAGAATATGGGCCATGCGGATGGTTTCCGGGGCGGCCTTCAAAATCTCATACAAGTCGCCCAGCACCGGCATTTCCCGGTAGCAGCCCGGATTGGCCGGGTCTTCCAGGGAGGCGTTGTCGTGGGTGATGCCTTTGGCATTGTAGGTGCGGATCAGGGCCTCATCCAGCAGCTGCCGTTCCTCGTGGCTCATATCGGGAATGAGCAAGCTGAAGAAAATGTGCAGCTGCTGAATCTTAGCCGCCAGTTCCGAGAGTTGGATACCGGGGCCGTCCAGCATTTCGTTGACCGACCGATCCACCTTGCGGATCTCCATAACATTGATGCAGTGCGGGCTAGCCGGGGAGATCTGGATGAACTCACCGCCCACATTGGCGCAGGCCCGGTGGAACTCATGCCCCTTCAAAGGAGCGATGATGAAAACGGGGATGTTTTTGCGCCGCATCCTGAGCGCCATCAACTGCATGGTAAAGGTTTTGCCTGCGCCGCTGGTGCCCAGGATTGCCATGTTGGCGTTCTTATAGATCGCGGAATTGAAAATATCCACGATAATCAGGGAGCTGTTATATTTGTTGACTCCCAAAAGGATGCCATTGTCATCGCACATCTCAAACGAAGTGAAGGGATAACAGCTGGCCGCACCGCCCGTCAGCAGGTTACGCTTGCCGCGCTCGTAAAGCCCTTTTTCCATGGAAACCAGCGGGAGGGCAGAAAGAAACGCCTGCTCTTCACGGAAGTGGCAGGCGCTGACATTCATATCCTGCGAAAGCAGGAGCTTTTTCATTTCGCTGACTTTCCACTCCAAATCCTCCACAGAGGGGGCCGTCACAGTAATCAGCAGGTTCAGGTAATAAAAATCTTCGTTGTTGGCAAGACCCTCCTTTAAGAAATATCCGCTCCGGATGGCGCCGTCGATGTCGTCAAAATCGGTGTTTGTGTCGCTGGCGTCTTTGATTTTAGAGCGGTTGATACGGAGCTGCTGGCCCACCCGCTGGATGATGCGCTCTTTGGGCTGGCGGGCGAGGAACATATCCATGTCGATGCCGTCACCGGCATTGACGATCAGGCTCAGCCAGCCCGCCGGCACCTGCGTTTTGTACCCGTCCGAGGGGATCAGCAGATAGGCATAGTACAAGCCGTCAATACAGATATAGCGCCCGTGGGAAAAATCAATGCTTCGGGGGGCGGCAAACTCCGCTGCCGGGATATGGTCTATTTCATTCTCCCGGCCTTGCTCCATATACTGCGCCACTACCTCCTGCGCCCGTACCGACAGCGGCTTGACGGCGCTCTCATTCCGGCACAGCAGGTTATAGAGGACATCAACGGTAAATTCGTCCTCGTTTTCGGGGACGATGACCTCGTTCCCACACTGGCGCAGGTAGTTGGAGGCCGTATGGACGGCGCTCTGGAGGGACTGGATCGCTTCATCTTCCTGCTCTGACCGCCGGGTATTGGCCCAGGGCTCATACTCAAAAATCAGGAAGAACCGCCGAGTCACAGCTTCTCGGGAACCGACCTGCTGCACAAAGTTCAGGTAATCCTCCTGCATCAAGCGGCACTGTTCGTTTTCCTCATGGGCCATCTCCTGACGAACCGTGTCCAGGTGGCGGTTGATGTCCGCACGGCGGGTCAGGACCTTGATTTGCAGCTTGACGGGCGAGATTTTCAAGTACGAAACGAAGGAGTAGATAATATTTCTCTGCTCTCTTGCGCTCCGCAGCATGAAATTGATGGGGACGACCTCGACCACCTTGACAAACCGATGGTCTTTGGTATAGATAATGCCGTTCTCCACCTTCTCGATGGGCAGATAATCCGCCACCGGATTGAGGCAGGCGGGCTTCTGCTCCTTGATGTGGGCGGGGCGTTTAGGCAGGCGCCCCTTTTCAGGACGCTTCTTTGCTTTCTTTTTCGCCTTATTGGCCTTGGCAGGACGCTCCTTTTTGGCTTTTTTCTTGGGCCGGAGCTTTTCACGGATCTCATAGCCGCGTACTTCGTCAAACTCGGCCGGGAAATCCGCTTCACCGGACCGCCGGCGTTTCGGGGCCTTGGGCTTTTTCTCCTTGGGAGGCCGCTGTTTGAGATGCTTGCCTGCCGATTTGGAGGGCGCCGCTTTTTCCTCCGGCTGCGCACCATCACCGCCGACAACGCGGCGGTTCCGCAGGTATTTCAAAAAAATGACCAGGAATTGCGAAAGGCTCTCCCCGGATATGCCGATCAAAGCGACCAGCCCCACCGGAAGAGCAGTCAGGCACAAAATGATGATGCGGGTGGTCAGCCCAAACGGAAGGAACAGAAAAACCGGCGCCCCGATGGCAAACACCAGGATGCCGGCCTCGATTACATTCCGCGCACGGAACATACCGCCGAAAAAAGTGCCTGTTTCTATAAAATTCGGCGGTATGATATAAGTATCATGGTCGTTTTTGTTGCTCATGTATTACCTCGTTTCCGCAGCCGAGGGGCAGGTCAGCCTATGATCCAGAAAGGACCGCCTGCTCCAGCACGGCGGCTTGCTTCGTTTAGGATGATGGATAGATCCCAGAGCTGTTCGCTGCGCTTGTAGCTGGCCGGGTCCGCCACCATGATCTGACCGTCTTTCACGCCACGGAGAACGATAAAATGCCCGGACGAAGTAAAGTGACCTTCTGACATGATCGCCACGACCAGCTTTCCAGCGGCGAGGGCATCCAATATCCGCTGGGGCTCGGAAGTCGTACAGCCGGATACCGGCAGGCCCCATGCTTCAGCGGCGGCGGGGATCAATGCGTGATAGGAGCCGCTGCTCTTGCACCAGTAGCCGTTTTCATAGGACCACTGGGCCATCGCAACCGGGTCCACAGTTTCGTCCGTGAGGGAGGACACCACAATGGACATGGCGGTAGGGCCGCACCCATAGCCGCCGATATTATCGGTGCCGTAGGGCTGGCTGGCATAACGCTCGTCCAGCTGGTTGAAATAGACCACCGGCGTCACGCCGTCTGTAAAGGTCACATCGCCCAGGGAGGGGATGCTGTTTCCAGTCCATTCTGTCAGGTTCTGCAGCAGGCCGTCCCCCAGGAACATGCTCAGGTTTGAGGCATAATCGGAGGCAAGTTCTTTCTGCTCATCCGTAAGCGCAAAAACATGGTCAGCAAGGTAAGACTCGCCGTTGTAGCGGATGGTGTAGACCATCCAGATCTCGGTGGTTGTGGTTTCCTCCCCGGTCTCCGGGTCTTCGGATGTGACCTCGCGGCTCTCCCGCACGCTGGTATAGGAGTAGAGATGCTCTTTGTTCTCCCGCAGGACAGCGGCCAGATCATCCAGCGAAATGCTCTCAAAATCCTCATCCCGGGCAGCGCAATACTGCGAGACGATGAGGTTGGCGTTGTAGACAGGGCCGGAGGAATAGGGATTTTTAACTTCCATCTGGTCAGCGCCGGAAGAAGCAAAGTCCGCTTCAATGCGGGCCATCACATCGTCCAGCGCCTCACCCAAGATAGAGTTGATGGTAAAAGTGATGTCGTTGGCGTTCTCCACGATTGCAGTTTCGCTGTTGAGGACAGGCTGCTCTGTGTCCGACGGTGAAAAAGCGTTGATCAAACCGCCGAAAATCAGCCCGGGAAGCATCAAAACAAACAGGACCGGCAACAGAAGCAAAATGACAATGACGGCAACGATCTTGCCGATATGCTTGCGTCCGGCCCAGACTGCCCCGGCCACAGCCCCATAGGGGCCGCCGGCGGCAGCGCCCTTGGCCGCGCCGGAAATCGCCTTGCCGGCCTTGATGGCGCCCTTGACCGTGTGCGCTGCGGAGGCCGCAGTGTCTACCGTTTCAGCAAAGCTGTCCTTGCGTTCTTCAGCCATCAGATCTTATCCTTTCGTTTGGGGGTGGGCGGCAGCTTCTTCACGATGGACTCATTGTAGGCAATCGAACCGTCCGGCGCCATGTAGGGCGTCTTGTCCACAGCGTCCACTGCATACTGCTTATACCAGGCGGTGCCGTCTACTGCATGAACGGTCGTGTACTGGCCCTCCGGCGCAACATACTGGTCCGCATGGTACATACCGAAGGCAATGCCCTCCGGGTGCTCCGGTGTGACCTCCGTGCCGGTGATACGGCCGCCGCCGATTTCGACATTCTGGTAGGTGGGGATATTCTCTGCCCCAGGCCCAAGTGCCGTGTGGCCCATATAGGAGTGCAGGGCTTCAACGGCCTTTTCGCCGGTGATCGTGCCCATTTGGGTGATATTTCCGGTAGCCACGGAACCAATGACATTATTGGCGAAACTGCCGCCCTTGCTCACCGAGGAAGAATAAATGTGGCCGCCGACACCGCCAGCAGCACCACCCACAAGACCGCCGAGGCCGGAAGGCTTGGCGTCCGAGGGCGTTGTGGCCGTCTTGACGGCATTGTTCGTGACATTCCGCTTAATCACGCCGGCCAGACCGCCGCTGGCAAAGCCTGCGCCGAATCCGGCGGCACCGCTTTTTCCACCGCCGCCATTGGCATTGACATGGGTGGAACTGCTGCTGCGCGCGCCGCCAAAGTGGTGGCTGGAAAAGTTCTTAAAGCCGCCGATGCCCTTGGCCGCAATCATGGCCTCAGCCAGCATACTGCCGCCGGTGTGGCCTACATTGACGCCCAGGCTTGCCATGAACGAGTCGATTTTCTGCGATACCTTCAAGAAGCCTATCGCACACATGAACCAGATCAGGACATTGCCGGAAACCGTCTCCTTACCTACAGCGTCCACTTGAGCCTGCACTTCTTCCTCGGAAATGGCAAAAGCAGGCTGACAAAACAGGCAGGAGAGGGCAGCAACCATCAGCGCAAGGAACAAAATTTTCTTGAATTTTTTCAAAGCGCCCCTCCTTACAAAGAGAGCGGATTGGCAATAAAAGAGCCAACCATGCTCGTGAACAGGCGCAGGCACCAGGCGTTCATAATCAGCAGAAAAATCTGCCCGCCCAGCATCCGGCACCACGATTTCCAAATATTCGATGTAGTCTGGCTTGCGCCCATCGAAAAAGCGACCGGCGCCGTATAGACCAGCACACCCAGCAGAACATACCGTTCCGCCGCCTCCAGCAGTAATTTCAGATAATTCCAGGCCAAGATGATGACGAGGATCAGGGTGATCAGCGCAACAGCGCCATTGGCACAGACGCCGATGATCACCAGCATGACCGAGTTAAAATCGGCAAAGCTGAGGGGCGGCAGCTCCGAATCCATGATCCAGCCATACGGCGTGCCGCCGATGGTCAGGACGATGTTGACGATTTCATCGGAAAAGAGCGCCAGCAGGATGAAAATGACCGACCGGATGCTTAACTTGACCGGATCTTCCGCCTCAATTCCTGCGCCCAGGCCGAAGTTCTTGAACAGCTGCCAGACCCAGTTCAGCAGGATAATGCCGACAGCCAGCGCCACAAAGACGCTATACATCGTTTCGGCAGCGGGAAAGTACCGCAGAAACACAGCCATATCACAGCCCAGCGCACCCAAAACTGAGGTGGTTACAAGGTCAAGGCCGGCCATTACCTGTTCCGCGATCCATTCAACGATGCCATCCAGGATACCCATAGCTTACGCCTCCTTCCAGTGGGTATATTGCGGCGGCCATCAGCCTGTCCACTGACCACCAGAGAACAGAGGCGTCACATAAGCCATGATGAATCCGAGACCATTGAGGACGGCCCAGGTAATGCAGATGCGCTTCAGCCACGCCCGGCTCTCATCGACTGTCCGGCCGGAGCGCGAAAAGTTCATAAGCAGAAGCGCCACCGAGGCGGTCACGATGGCCGCAATGGTGGAGATGGCGAGGATCTGCGTGTAGACATCCTGCATAATTTCCTTGGCCTTCGTCCAAACATCGGTTGCAGCAAATGCCGGCTGACAGAACATCATCGCCATCATCACACAGAGGAACGCCGTATAGGCGATCCGGCCGATGGAAACTCGACGAGGCGGGCTGCTGTCATCTTCCCGCCGCTGCTGTTGAGGAATTTTCAGTTTTTTCAATTTTGCGGACCTCCAATCCAAATGTGATGTTCATTGCTCAAAAAGCAAAGAAGGAGCCCGCATCCGTTGTGCAGATGTGGACTCCTTCTCAGGCCAAAGACCGTTTGGGCAGCAAAAAAGCACCTCGAAAAAGGTGCTGTTCACTGCCTGTATTCAGTTTTGGGTGCAAGTTTGAGCATATTCAGTCTAACACATAGGGATTTACGGCTCAAGGGCAAGAACGCGCCAATTTCAGTCCCGAATTGTGCCAATTACTTGCCCGCCTGTTTCTCGGAGGATTTCGGCTCTGGGAAGAACTGCTCCAGCACATCCAGACTGTCCTTGGAGGTATAGCCCCATAGCACAGAACTGAGGGCTTCAATGGCCTCCCGCCGCTTGCGGTAGTAGGTGCGGAAGGAGATGTCTCGGATATGTGGGCGCAGGTTCTCGATGATTTCCTCCACATTCTTCAGCTGCTGAGGGGAGAGGAAGGAGTAGTACAGCAGCCAGTAATACGCCTCGCCGTTCTTGTGGCGGGTGCGGAGCAATTCGACTGCCGAATCCAGGAGCTTCAGCATCTTGTGGCTGCGCTCAATGCACTTGGCATGGTGCTCAATGTCGCTCCCGTTCAGGTCTGCGCCGGCCAGGTAGACGGAATCCAGAAATTCCTCGATGGAAGTGCCGTATTCGATCTCGAACTTGGCCCGCACATGCTGGACGGAAATCTCCAAGCTCCAAACCACATCGCGGTATTTTTTCAGCAGTTTCCAGGTATCATGGTACAGAGGGTTCTCTGCGACATCTTTTTCAACAAATTTCTTCATGGTAAGACCTCCTTGTTCAATTCTCCGCCGAGGGAGAGAGTGTAAGTTCAAAAGTGGCGACCTGCTTGTTCCCACACAGAACAGCAAGGCCAAAACGCATCAGGGACTGCTCTCGCGCACGGGGGAGTAAATCTTCCCGGCAGTCGCCCGATAAGGGATATAACTTGTAGCGAGAGAGCGGGCAGCCAAAGCACGAAATCCCTTGTGCCATCAGGATTTGCGCCATTTTCTGAAGGATAATTTCAATGTGCGATTTTGAAACGCTGGCGAGTTCATCTGAAACGATGACCTCATGCTCCAAAGCAGGGGCGTCAAGACCTGCACTATCCTCCTTCGGGAGCTCCAGGCGAATGTTAAGCGTCATAGCGACCTCCTCTTTATCTACCATCACATCCGAGATCTCAAACATGGTGGACAGATATTTTTGCAGATAAATCACGCTGCCATGCCGGCCCGGGAAGGACATGAGGGAGATGTAGTCCAGCGCGGCCAGCTTTTTCAGGACACGGCCGACTGTCGCCCGGGACAGCCCCCAGCGGGCAGCCAGCTCGGTGTAGGTGACAAGGGGATTTCCGGTGCCGTTGCGGAAATAGACCACCGGCCCCAGGTCTGACCCCTGCACCTGATTGTCGTTGTAGATGGCGGATACCCACAGGTCCAGCACAATGTCCATCTCGGAGCAGCGGTCTGAACTGATGAGGTCGGTGGCAACGGAAACCGGCAGGAAGAAAAAGCCGGTGTCCTTCTGGCAGGGGGCATTGTACTCCAGGACCGTATTATGCCGCGCCCAGTCGCAGATCTTATAGCGGACTACATTCCCGCGGCCCAGTGTCTGAAAGGAAATAAGGTTCTGCTTCTGCAGCCGTTCCAGTACGGCCAGCGCCTGGCACTGGAACCGGGTACGGAACCATTGGGACAGCTCCTTGAGGGTGCAGACCCATTCGCCAGGGTAGACGGTATAGCTGATGCCGTCGATGCGGCGGTATGAGGTGCGGAAGTTTGCGTAGCTGCAAAGTACCGTAAAATAAAAAAGGCCGGAGCCTCCGCTTACGCGAATGCTCCGGTCCTCCATCAGAAAGCGGACGAACTGCCGGTAGATCCGGCAGCGTGGGTAGTCCACCACCTGTTTAATTTGTAATTGATAGGTTGGCATGGCTTTCTCCTTTTTATATATAAGGTATGAAATTGGAAGGGCCAACGAAAAAATCGTTGACTTGAACATCTTGGGGGCTTATGTTATTATTGTATTGTAAAAAGAATCGGCTAGGGGCTTTGTCGATTGGGTTCAGCTGATTGCTCTGAATGGCTTTCGTTGTTCTAAGGCACACAGCATTTGGGATGTTCTCCATTGCTCTACAATGTATCAGTCGATTTTTTGGAAATATTTTGCAAAAAATTTTGTTTGGGACTTTTTGTAAAAATGCTCAAAAAAAGGACGGAAAATCGGCCTACAACTTTCTACAACTTTTTTACAACTTTTGCCCCGAACCAGACGGCACAGGAGGACACACTATGGAATCCAAAAAGTTAGAAAAACCTCGTGAAAACGGCACTTTTTCGACCGTACAAGGCGTGATGAAACCGGATGAAGAGGGTAGAAGGGTGTTCCCGACCATGAAGCCCCTGGACAACGAGGCTCCCAAGGCCGCTGCCCCGGCACCTGCTGCCGCGCCTGCAGCGCCGGTGGAGATCGACCTGTCCAAGGTGGAGATCGAACCCCTCTTCCAGGACATGGTGGACTTTGAGACCTTCTCCAAGTCCGACTTCCGGGTGGTGAAGATCAAGGCCTGTGAAGCGGTGAAAAAGAGCAAGAAGCTGCTGAAGTTCACCCTGGATGACGGCAGCGGCACCGACCGGATCATCCTCAGCGGCATCCACGACTACTATGAGCCCGAGGAGCTGGTGGGGAAGACGGCGGTGGCCATCACCAACCTGCCCCCCCGGAAGATGATGGGCATTGACTCCTGCGGCATGCTCATCTCCGCCATCCACCACGAGGAGGGCCAGGAACGGCTGAACTTCCTCCTGCTGGATGACCGTATCCCCGCAGGGGCTAAGCTGTATTGATCGACCCACGCCCCCAAAGAGGGGGAAGGGTACCACGGTAACATTTAGGGGCCAGCCTCCGCGAGAGTCTGGCCCCTTTTGCATGGCATGGAAGAAAGAGAAAAGGAGAGGACCGGTTTGGAACGAAAGACAGGCGTGGATTTTTTGCGGATGTTCCTCATGTTTTTGGTGCCCATCCTCCATATTTTGGGCAACGGCGGGGTGCTGGCCAACACCCCGTGGATGTCCAGCCAGTACCTGGCGGGGTGGCTGCTGGAGACGGTGGCCCTGTGCGCGGTGGACTGCTTTGCCCTCATCAGTGGCTATGTGGGGAGCACTGCAAAGTTTCGTTGGTCCCGGGTGGGGAACCTGTGGCTGGGGATCGTCTTTTACACCCTGCTGCTCACTGCCCTGTTCGCGGTCTGGATGCCGGAGGTGGTGTCAAGACGGACTTGGTTTGGGGCCATCTTCCCCATCACCAGCAATCAGTACTGGTTCATGACGGCGTATGTGGGGATGTTTTTCTTCATTCCCCTGATGAATCTGATGCTGGAGAAGGCGAGCAAACGGATGCTGACGGAGTTTTTGGTGGCGGTCCTGGTGGTGTTCTCTTTCCTGCCCTGTCTGTTTACCATCCTGCTGCAAGACTCCCCCTACGGCCTGCACCGGGGCTATAGCATGGTGTGGCTGATCATGCTGTACCTGGTGGGGGGATATTTGAGAAAGTATGAGATTCCTCAGAAGCTCTCCCGAAAAAAGGCAGTGGTGGTGTTCTGCATCTCCACCCTCTTGGCCTGGCTGAGCAAGGTGGTGATCGAATGGGGTACCAACCGTATGTTGGGGTACCCGGCGGGGGGCACCAGTTTTGTGTCCTACGTCTCCCCCTTCATTGTGATCAACGCCGTGGCCCTGCTGTGCTTTTTTGCGCGGACGGAGTTTCGAAGCAAGGCACTGCGAAAGGGGATCGCCGTGCTCTCCCCAGCGGCCCTGGGGGTGTATATCATCCATGTGCATCCCCTGGTGTGGAACTATGTGCTGCGGGACTGCCTGACCTTTGCTGCGGCCTATCCTGTGTGGCGGATGCTCCTGTGGGTGGTGGCGCTGGCCTTTGGCATCTATCTGGTCTGCTCGCTGATTGATGTGGTGAGAATCCGGCTGTTCCAGGCCGTTGGCGTGCCGGCGCTGTGCCGGAAGCTGGACGGGTGGATCGCGGGAATCCACAGAGAAAGCCCCCTCCCGCCGGAGGAAAAGTAACGCGGCAGTCTGCCAAGGTTGTGCCTCCAGAAGAGGGTGGAAGCGCCTTTCCCCTCCGGGGGGGGCCCCGGGGAAGAAGAGCGCTGCGACCCTGTTGAATTTGTAACGCTTCCTCCAGCAAGGCCTTTCCCTTTTTAGAGAGAAGGCATGAAAATCGGGAGGGCGCGTGAAAAATCGTTGACTTGAATATCCTGGAAGGGTATGCTATAGTTATCTTTGTATGAATCCACAGGAGAAGGTGGGGTGTCCTGGGGGACGGGCTGCCGTGCAGGGCACCAGGTTCCCGGCTGACATTGCCCCACTTCCCCTCCAAGACAGCATACTGGCAGGGCTGCCTGCTGGTATGCACTGACAGAACCGGCCCAATCCCACCGGCCATTCGGGGGTGGGCTATGGAGTGACCATGGAGACCATTACAAGTAGAACCAACCCCCTGATTACCCACATCCGTAAGCTCACCGTCAGCCGAAAAACCCGGCGGAGCCAGGGCCTTATGGTGTGTGAGGGCCCCAAAATGCTGGGCGAGGCCCTCCGGTGGGGGGCAACGTTGGATACCATCCTATGGGAAGCTGGGGCCGCACCGGTGGAGGGGATTCCCCCTACGGTGCGGCAGGTGACCGTGCCGGGGGATCTGCTCCGGTCGGTGGCCCCCACCCAGACCCCGCAGCAGGTCCTTTTCCTCTGCGCCCTGCCCGACCATGCCCTGCCGGCGAAGCTGTCCGGCAGCCGGTACCTGGTGCTGGACAACCTCCAGGATCCAGGAAATTTGGGAACCCTCTGGCGCACAGCCGACGCCTTTGGGGCGGATGGGCTGATCCTTCTCCCCGGCTGCGCCGACCCCTGGGGGCCCAAGACCCTCCGGGCCACCATGGGCGCCTGCTTCCGCCTGCCGGTGTGGGAGGGGACTTTAGAGGAGCTGTTGCCCCGTCTGCAGGCGGCGGAGCTTCCGCTGTACGCCACCGCCCTGCGGGAGGATACGGAGGACATTCGCACCGTCTCCCTGCGCCGGGCGGCGGTGGTCATTGGCAGCGAGGGGCGGGGGGTCTCCCCCCCGGTGCTGGCGGCCAGCGAAAAGACCCTTCAGATCCCCATGGAGGACCGGTGCGAGTCCCTCAACGCCGCGGCCGCCGGTACGGTGGTGCTGTGGCAGATGGGATACGGCGCCTGACAAACAGAAAGGAGAGGCGGCCATGAGCAACCTGCGCCATTGGCTGTGGCTGAGCACCCGGGGCCCTGCCCCGGGCATGTACGCAGCCCGTGTTCTGGAGCATTTCGGCACCCCGGAAGGGGCCTACTACGCTGACAGTGCCGCCTATGGGCAGATCCCCGGGATTCCGGGGACCGTGCGCCAGGCCTTAGAGGACAAAGACCTGACCCCAGCCGAGACCATCCTGGCCAAGTGCAAGGAACAGGGGATCTGGATCCTCACGATGCAGGATGCGGCCTATCCCCAGCGGCTGCGGCAGTTGGAGAGCGCCCCCTGCGTCCTCTACGGCAAAGGTACCCTGCCCCAGCTGGACCATCTGCCGGTGGTGGCCATTGTGGGGGCCCGGAAGGCCAGTCCCTACGGGGTGATGGCTGCCCGGCAGTTCGGTTTGGCCTTGGCCCGCCAAGGCATCCTGGTGGTCAGCGGCAGCGCCTACGGGGTGGACGCTGCCGCCCTGAACGGCGCCCTCCGGGGCGGGGGAGAGGTGGTGTCGGTGCTGGGCAACGGCATCGACGTGACCTATCCCGCCGGCCACGAGGACCTGTATGCCGATGTGGCAGCGGCGGGGGCCCTCCTCAGTGAGTATCCCCCGGGGACGCCGCCGGCAGGCGCCCATTTTCCGGTGCGCAACCGCCTCATTGCCGGGCTGAGCCTGGGGGTGCTGGTGGTGGAGGGCACGGAGACCAGCGGTGCCCTCATCACCGCCCGGTGGGCCCTGGAGGCAGGGCGGGACGTGTTCGCCGTGCCCGGGGGCATCGATGCCCCCCTGAGCCGGGGCCCCAACGGCCTGATCCGCCGGGGAGAGGCCAAGCTGGTCCAGGACGCCTGGGACATCGTGGAGGAATACCGGGCCCTGTTCCCGGATACACTCCAGGGAAAGACCCCCCTGGCGCCCCCCACAGCCCAGACCCGGCTGACCCAGGGGATGCCGGTGCCCCAACCCCTTCCGCCGGAGGAGGTTCCCGCCCCGGCGGAGAAACGCCGCAGGAAGCCGGAGACCCCTTCGTCGGCCCCCGAGCCCCTGCAGGAGGACGTTTCCCGGCCAAAGCTGGTCATCGACCCCCGCCAAGAGGAGGGGGCGCTGACAGAGGATCAGCTGGTGGTGCTCCGGGCGCTGCAGGGGGAGAAGCGGCTGTCTGCGGAGGAGTTGGTGGAGGCCGCGGGCATCCCTGCCCGGCGGGTGCTGTCCGCCTTGACCCTTCTCCAGATCCGCCAGTTGGTGGAAGAGGAGGGCCGCCGGTTTTCTACCCCGGTGGAACTACAAGAAGAATCGTGACATCCGGCTCCGGCCGGATGAGACCATAGAGGGCCTTTGGCCCATCACACTCCTGCGCCGGAATGGCCGGCATGGGACAGAAATTCGGAGGAAATCACGTGGCAAAATCAAATCTGGTGATTGTAGAGTCACCAGCCAAAGCAAAGACCATTGGAAAATATCTGGGGCCGGACTACCAGGTGTTGGCCTCTATGGGCCATGTGCGGGACCTGCCCAAGAGCAAGATGGGGGTGGACCTGGAGAGCGGGGACTTTACCCCCAACTACCAGCCCATCCCCGGCAAGGAAGAGGTCATTGAAGAGCTGAAAGACGCGGCGGACCACAGCCAAAAAGTCTACCTGGCCACCGACCCGGACCGGGAAGGGGAGGCCATTTCCTGGCATCTGAAAGAGCTGTTGGACCTGCCGGACGGCAAGGCCAGCCGGGTGACCTTCAACGAGATCACCAAGAAAGTGGTCACCGAGAGCATCGCCGCCCCCCGGGAGATCGACCAGAACCTGGTGGACGCCCAGCAGGCCCGGCGGATTCTGGACCGGATTGTGGGCTATGAACTCTCCCCCCTGCTGTGGAAAAAGATCCGCCGGGGCCTGTCTGCCGGGCGGGTGCAGTCGGTGGCCACCCGGCTGGTGGCCGAGCGGGAGGAGGAGATCCGGGCCTTCGTGCCCCAGGAGTACTGGACCTTAGAGGTCACCCTGGACCGGGTGGCCCCCAACCAGGGCAGCTTCAAAACCCAGTTTTACGGCCGGGAGAAGAAGATGGAGCTCAAGTCCCAGGAGGACGTGGACCAGGTGCTGGCCGCCATCCGCACCGCCCCCTTCTCGGTGAGTAAGATCAAGCGCCAGGACAAGAACCGTGCCCCGGCGCCCCCCTTCATCACCTCCACCCTCCAGCAGGAGGCCTCCCGGAAGCTGAACATGACCCCCCGGCGGACCATGTCCATCGCCCAGCAGCTCTACGAGGGCGTGGACATCGAGGGGGAGGGGACCGTGGGTCTCATCACCTACATGCGTACCGACTCCCTCCGTCTGTCGGACGAGGCAGTGGCGGCGGCCCGGGCCTTTGCCGGGG
>OHAD01001178.1_pt1 | contig 26259 bp, 16 predicted proteins | sample 1577011 | NCBI WGS metagenome assembly OHAD01 (sample SAMEA3541510, study PRJEB24748) | human gut metagenome | biome: human gut; feature: human-associated habitat; material: faeces | place: China | collected 2012 | reverse complement strand
CTCCGGGATGGTTCAGAATCCGGGGTGGTAGATGATTTTAGATTTACAATTGTAGATTTAGTTATTAAAAAATAGTATGATGAGAAATACAATTTTGTTATTATTATTGATATTCAGTTTTTCTGCCTGTAATGACGATGACACTGTTTTCGAGACAGGGACAGAAGGATTGGAAGTTAAATTCACACCTGTGGCGGGGGGAGCAATGATGCACTATACCTTACCGAATAACAGGGATATTTTTGCCATGAATGTCCGTTACAAGGATTGGCAGGGGAATAACGTGTTGAAAACCTGTGGTTACAGTGGCGATTCGCTCCTTTTAGATGGTTTTACCCGGGGACAGGAGGTTGCTGTTAATCTTTCTTTTGTCAATCACCGGAATGAAGAATCCGCATCGTTGGAATACTCGTTCGAAACCTTGGATAGTGCGCCTTGGGCCTTCTTCGATGATTTGGAAGTTTCTTCTTCTTGGAATGGATTTCAAGTGATTTATAAAAGTCCGACAGTGGTAACCGGGATGGCTCATATTTTTTACTTGGGAATTAATCCGGTGACACAAAAGGAAGATACGATTCTAGTGAACAGTTTCCCACTTCTTCAGGGGGGAGATACATTGAATTTTATTTTACAGCAGGAAAATTTGAAAAACAAGAAAAGAAAATCTCCAAGTTACAGCAGAAAAAACAAAGGCAAGAGCGGAAACTGAAAAATAAGGGAATTGACGGAAAAACGCAAAGTGCTAAAAGTGCAGTGATAGCATCAGGGATGGTAAATCGGTATTTGGAAAGCGGAAAGGAAGAAAATGCCGGTATAGATGCTGCTTATAAGGTTACAGATCAAGTCGAAAATATTTCAAGGAAAATATATCATTCTGGAAAAAAGAAAAATTTAAAAAGGCAAAAAAAGATAACAAAATTAGGCAAAAGCATTGAAAATCAAGAAAAGAAACTCTTTTTTAAAAAGAATATGGAAGAGATGAAAAAAAGTGCGGACTATCAAAACACCTCAAGGCTCAGACAATTTTTTAAAAGAAGGCAGTATAAAAGTCAGATTCAAAAGAAGTATAAAGACAGTGTAAAAAACAGAATAAAAAAATCCTTTATGGAGGGAAGTAAACGATTTGGTGAATTTGTAAAATCCAGAGGGAAAAAGATAGTATTTCTATCGCTTTTAGCGTTAGGAATATTTTTTATGCTCTTTCAGGCGGGAAGTATGATGATGAATATGGGAACGGGAATGGTAGGCAATACCGTTTCAACCACCTACTTATCGTCAGAAGATACTCTAAAAGAGGTCAATCAGGAGTTTTCATCTTTAGAACAGGCTTTGCAAGAAGAAATGGATAGTGTGGAGGAAAATCATCCGGGTTATGATGAATATATTATAAACGGAAAAGAAAAAATCGGTCATAATGTCCATGAGCTCTTGTCTTATATCACAGCACGTTATGGAATTGTAAAGAATATTTCTGAGGTAGAAAGTGAACTTCAAAGCCTGTTTCAAAAGATGTATACCTTAACCTATAAGGAAGAGATCGAAATCAGATATAAAACCGTTACATCCAGTTATACGGATGCTGACGGCAATGAACATACTGAAAGTCATGAAGAGCCGTATGAGTATAAGAAACTCATTGTAACCTTAGAAAAAATAGAGATGGATTCTATTATCAGAGAGGTATTTCAGTCTTATCCTGATAATTTATCCCATTATGAAATTTTACTTGCAAGCAAAGGAAATATGGAGTTGATTTTTGGAAGTGGCAGCGGTGATTTTTCCGAGATTATAAACAATCCCGATTTTTCCAATCCGGGACTTGAATTTAATGAGGAAAGTGTAAAGAGAATTGTTCATGAGGCGGAAAAACATATTGGAAAAAGATATGTGTTTGGAGCGAACGGACCGAGCAACTTTGACTGTTCTTCTTTTGTTTGCTGGACCTATACCCATTCTGGGATAAAGAATATGCCGAGAACGACAGCATGGGGCATATATAAAAATTACTGTAATCCCGTTTCATCAAGCGACGCAAAACCGGGAGATATTATCTTTTTCAAAAACACCTATAATTCAGGCTCACCAATAAGCCATGTCGGTATCTATGTAGGTGGTGGTTATATGATTCATGCCGGTGATCCGATCCAGTATGCAAGGATAGATACACCGTATTGGAGAGATCATTTTTACGGTTTTGGCAGACCAAAATAGGAGGTGGAAATTTGAATAAAAAATACAGGAAAAATATAGAGAAACAAAAAGATATTCAGGAAAGAATAGAAGAACTCCAGTTAAAACAGGAGATGTTAAAAGAAGAACAGGAAGAAATGGAAAATATAGAAGTCTTAAAAGAATACAGAAGTATTGATATTTCCATAGATGAGTTTCTAGAAATGATGAGAAATTATAAAAAAGAGGAAAAACAAGAAAAAAGGAAGTTACAGGAAATGACACATACAAAAAATCATAATAATATGGAGGGAAATCATGAAAACCAAATGGAAGAAGAATAAAAAAATGGCGATAACATTGTCCGGAGTAATCTTTTTACTAATAGCTATACTTGGAACAATGCTTTTTAATCGCCAAATTGTTTTTGCACAAGGAAGTTTAATACCGACACTGATCAGTCCCACAGAAGTTTCAACTCAAACTAAAGTGGAAGTTAAGATAAAATATATCTTTAAGGATGAGAGTGTATATAAGGAAGAAATAATTGAAGCAGAAACCGGGCAAGTTCTTGACAGTGGAGACTTACCAATGTTGGGGGATAATATGAAATTTATTGACGAATTTTTGTTCTATAAAGTAAAGGGAGACGGTACAGATGAGATTATCCGTAAAGTGGGAAAAATTACAGTTAAGGATAAAGAAATACAAACGGAAAATACTACAAAAGACAATTCCACTCAGACGGATATTACTAAAAATGACTTGGATAAAATGGACAGAGAATATCAGGAATTAAAGGATAAGATTGACGGGCTGAATAAGGAGCTTAAAGATAAAGATAGGTTAAGTGATAAGCAAAAAGAAAAAATCAAAGACCTTGAAGATGAGGTTGAAAGATTGGAGAATAAATTGAAAAAGGATAAAGAGAAAGTCAATTCATCTAAAGAAAATTCAGAGCTTAGAAAATCAGTGGAGGATTTGGAAAAAGAAGTTAAGGAATTAAAGGGAAGATTGGATGAATTAAACAAAAAGAAGGATAATACAATTACAAGTGAGTCTATTTCACCGAACAATTCATCGGAAGGGATTTTAAAAAGTATTACACCAAGTGCCTTTGCAAGTACAAAAGAGCAGGAGAAATTGCCACAAAGTTCAAATATAAAATCTTCTGCACCAAGCATGGCAAATACAGAAAAGAAAAATAAGGAAGAAAAAGAAAAGGAAGTTCGTTATCCGAATAAGCTTACTGCAAAACAAGTACCGAATAATAATCAAAATTCAGGTGCGGACAGCTCAGGAGAACAAATAAATACCAATAAAGGAGTAGCTTCCGCTCCGTCAAAGGCAAGGGCAAGTGTCGTGGAAAATAAGGATAATGCAAATAAGGATTATCCGATTCATCATAATGATGATAAAGACAAAAAGGAAACAGATAAATATTCAGCAGATGCAAGGCAATTTGTTACCTTTAAGACCAAATCCGGCAAAACATTTCATCTCATCATCAATCACGATGAGCAAAGTGAAAATGTAATGTTGCTCACAGAAGTATCTGAAGATGATCTTCTGAATATGGTAGAGAAAAAGGAAAAGCCAAAAGAAGAAGTCAAAAAAATAGAAGAAACGATACCGGAAAGTGAAGTAAAAAAAGAAGAGCCGAAAAAGGAAGAAAGCAAAGGTAATGGCTCTTATATTTTTTTAGGAATCATCGTTCTTGCAGTAGTTGGAGCAGGATATTACTTTAAAATCTACAAGAAAAAACAGGAAGAGGATGATTATGATGAAGATGAATATGACGAATTTGAAGATGAGTATGAAAAAGAGGACGATGCAGAAGACTTGGAAGCAAAAGAACAGCAAACTATAGATGATATGGCAATCGACTCTTATGAGGAAGAAGATGAGGAATAAAGTGATAAAAAGATAAATGTAAATCTTGATGTTGTAATTGTGCTTACTATTTGATATAATGTAAGCACAGTTGCAACAGGAGATGGATACTATGGATTATATAAAAAAGATAAAAGAAAAATTGAATAAAACGGGTGGGGTTATTACAAGTAAGGAACTTAAAAACTCTAACATTCCTACAATATATCTCACACGAATGGTGGAAAAAGGTGAGATAATTCGTGCGGATAGAGGAATCTATATAGATTCAAACGGAGATTATGACGAGTATTATTTTTTTCATAATAGATGTAAGGTTGCTGTTTTTTCTTATGTATCTGCTCTTTATCTTCAGGGGTTTACAGACATAATCCCGAATGAAATGGAAGTTACCCTATACAAAGGGTACAATCCACATCGTATAAGCGGAAGTGTAAGAATTCACTATGTAACAAAAGCAATTTATAATTTGGGTATGACAGAATGCCAAACAATGTTTGGAAATACAGTAAAAGTTTATGACTTGGAGAGAACGATTTGCGATTTTATTAAAAACAGAAGTGAAATAGAAACGGAACTGTTTTCCAAAACAATTAACTTATATACTCGTTATGAAAATAAGGATTTGAATAAACTATATGAGTATTCTAAAAAAATGAAGATATATGAAAAAGTAAAAGAAATTTTGGAGGTTGTTTATGAATAAAGATAAGCTAAGAGCGATATGTCAAAAACTGTCAAAAGAAACAGGACTTAGCTTTAATGCGATACAAACACACTATTTTTTAGAAAGCATTTTAGAGAAAATAGCAAGTAGTGACGAAAGTGAAAACTTTATTTTTAAAGGTGGTTTTTTACTCGCAAATGTAATTGGAATAAGGCAGAGAAACACAGTAGATATTGATTTTTTGATAAGAAGATTTTCGCTTACTGAAGAAAACATCAAGCAAAGATTTGAAAAAATTTTTCAAAGCGGAAACGATAATGGAATTACTTATGAGATTCAGAAAATAGAAGAAATCCGTAAAGAAGATGAATATGGAGGATTTAGAATTACAGTTCTTTGCAGACTTGAAAATATCAGGCAGATGATTCCACTCGATATAGCAACAGGCGATCCAATTACACCAAGTGAAATATCCTATGAATATAAAAGTATTTTTAGTGATAAGTTTTTTGAAATTTGTGCATATAATATAGAAACAATGCTTGCTGAGAAGATTCAGACAGTATATAAAAGAGGGGCATTTAACAGCAGAAGTAAGGATTTTTATGATATTTACATTCTATATCATTTGAAGAAAGCGGAAATAGACTTTGAGCATTTAAAGGAAGCTTGTAAAAATACATTTAAGCATAGAAGCACAGATTTTAATATAGATAGTATTCTTGATGTATTAGTCGACTTAAAAATGGAAAAAGACCTCAAAACAAGGTGGAGTAGCTATCAAAAAAGATTTAGTTATGCAGGAGAAATAAATTTTGATGCTGTAATAGATATTATGATAGAATTAGTGAAAAACATAAGATAAATTTGATGGGAAGATGAAAATACAGAAAGTACATTTTTTACCATTTTAAAGAATTTGAACTATAATTTTAGCAATGAACCTCAAAATGAACCTTAAAAAATGACAATACAGGATAGGTTAATTAAAATAATTGATATTATTTCCAATAAACCATATATTACAAGATTGGAATTATCAAAGATGTTAAATGTTGCTGAATCTACTATTAAAAGAGATATTTTAAAATTGAAAGAAGAATGAAAATAGAGTATGTAGATAGTTCCAAAACAGTAAAATGGATTAAAAAATAGAAAATTAAATATATAAAATTTTAAAAGGCAATTGGAGAAAATGTAAACTCTGATTGTCTTTTTTTACGTAGAAAAAAGGAGGAATTTATGCGAACACTGATAATAAGTGAAAAACCGAGTGTGGCAATAAGCATATCAAAGGTGCTTGGAGCAACGAAAAAGAAAGATGGATATTATGAGGGGAACGGATATATAGTTTCTTGGTGCATTGGACATCTAATTCAAATGGCAAATCCTGAAAGATATGATGAAAAATATGCAAAGTGGAATATCAAGGATTTGCCGATTATTCCAAAGGAATATAAGTATGAGACAGCAAAGTCAACTAAAAAGCAGTTTAACATCCTTAAAAAGCTGATGAATGATAAGGACGTAGAATTTGTAATCAATGCTTGCGATGCAGGACGTGAGGGGGAAAGTATTTTTAGATTGGTATATCTTCAGGCAAATTGTAAAAAGAAGATCAAGAGACTTTGGATTTCTTCAATGGAAGACAGTGCTATTAGAGAGGGATTTGATAATCTAAAAGACGGAAAGGACTATGATAATCTCTTTGAATCGGCACAGGCAAGAGCGATAGCAGATTGGCTTATAGGTATGAATATCAGCAGGCTTTATTCCCTACTGTATAAGCAAAATTATTCTGTTGGTAGAGTGCAGACACCGACTCTTGCCATGATTGTAAAAAGAGACGATGAAATAAATAATTTTAAGAAAGAAAAATATTACACAGTAGAACTTTCTATGAATGATTTTACGCTTTTTACAGATAGAATTGATAATTTAGAGATAGCAGAGCAGCTTAAAAATTTAATCGGAGAAAAAATTGAAATCACCAATGTGATCACAAAAGAAAAAATCACTAAACCTGACTTGCCTTTTGACCTGACAACACTCCAAAGAGAGTGTAATAAGTATTTGGGATACTCGGCAAAACAAACTCTTGATTATGCTCAAAGTCTTTATGAGAAAAAGCTCATTACCTATCCAAGAACGGATAGCAGATGTTTAACAGAAGATATGATTACAAGCACGATAAACAATATATTGGGACAAAATGACTTTGATACACAGCGTATTAAGGTCATTTTTAATTCAAGCAAGGTAACGGATCATCATGCTATTATACCGACAGTAAGTTCAATGAGTGAAGATTTATCGAGTATTCCGGAGAGTGAAGCAAAAGTGTATAGGCTTATTTTTAACAAGCTACATGCAAGTGTAGGTTATCCTTTAATTGAGAATACTACTAAGATTGTAGCAACTTTTGACGGCTTTGAGTTTACAAGCTCAGGCAAGGTAATTGTAGAGGAAGGTTTTACAAAGTATCTAAAAGAATATAAGTCCAAGAAAAAGGAAGAAACTGTTTTGCCGGATGTAAATGTAGGAGATGTCCTTGAAATAAAGGAGAAAGAAATCAAGGAAAAGTACACTCAACCGTCGAAGCACTTCACAGAAAATACACTTTTAAAGGCTATGGAGATTGCAGGAAATGACACACTTGAAAAAGGTGTAGAGGTCGAGCGAAAAGGACTTGGGACTCCTGCAACAAGGGCAGGAATCATTGAAAATTTAATTTTCAAAGGTTTTATTGAAAGAGATAAGAAAAATTTGATTGCCACTCATAAAGGAATCAGCCTTGTAACGATTGTAGCAGATACCTTTAAATCAGCAGAAACAACTGCAAAGTGGGAAATGGAGTTATCAGATATTGCACAGGGGGAATCTTCAAAGGAAGAATTTTTAAATACAATAGAACATGAGATAAGAAATGAGCTAACTCATTACAAAAAGGAGTAGTCTATGTTTGATACTCTAATAAAATTCAGTAAAGACAGAGAGAAAATGGATTTTTATGCTACAGATAAAAGAGCAACCCATGAACTTTTAAAAAGAGAACAGTTTATATCTCCTGTCTACGAGCCTGCTTGCGGAATGGGACATATCGGAAAAATTTTAGAGGAATACGGTTATACGGTAAAAGCGATAGATATTTGTTATAGAGGCTATGGAGAAGAAAGAGAAGTTGATTTTTTCTCACTTGAAGAAAATATATTGGATATCGTAACCAATCCACCATATTTTTGTGCAAGTGAGTTTTTACGACACGCACTTGAAATATCAGGAGAGGGCGTAAAAATAGCAATGCTCTTTCGACTGCCATTTTTAGAAGGTCAAAAAAGATATGAGTTATTTAGAAAGTATCCACCAAAAAGAGTATATGTATTTTCCAAAAGATTAAATTGTGCTAAGAACGGAGAGTTTTGGAAATCCAAAAGTAGCGGGATTGCTTTTGCTTGGTTTATATGGGAGGTGGGATATACAGATATTACAGAGTTAAGGTGGATTCGATAAAAGATATGGAATACAACGATTGAAAAAACGAAGGAGGACAGTATGGATAAGAACGAAGTATTACAATCACAGGAAAATCAGACAAAAAATGTTATGCAGGAGATTAAAGAAGAATATGCAAAAACAGCGGACTTTTTAGAAGATAACACTAATCAGCAGCTTAATATAGCAGAAGAACTCAAAGGTGAGATGCAAAATAAGGACTTTGATGTAAATATTGAAGAGTTAAAAGCCCTCAAAGAAGAAATCACAGGACTTAAAGCAGAAATTAAAAGATTAAATGAAATGGAAAATATAGGGTTAAGCTCACTGATTGTGCGAGATATCAAGGCGGTTGGAAATACCCTTGCCAATTTACAAGAAAAAGTCGTTGGAAGTATCAAACATTTGTATGACAATATGAAACATCAGCTTTCCTATAATCTTACTAAAGCACAGGAAAAATTCGTACAGATGAAAATAGGAATTGTAAAAGGATTGGTAAACTCCATGCAGGATTTTATTAAGGATCAACAAAAGAAACTGGATAGCTGCCTTGAAAAATTAGATAATCTATCCAAAGAAATCCAAAAAGATGAAGAAAAATTAGGGAAAGACAGTCTGAATAAAGAGGAAAAACCTATAGAAAAAAAGGAACAAAATGAAAGAAAAAAAGAAGGTCAAAAGGAAAAGACGGAGAAAAAACCGTCTGTACTTAAAAAATTAAAAGAAAATCAGCAAAAAATCAAGAAGGAAGAAAAAGTAAGGGATGTAAAGATAACTAAAAAAGATAAGGGAATGGAAATATAGTTGAGGTGATCGTTATGAATGACCTCATAAAAAATTATGAAAATATTCCTGATGAACTAAAAAGAGAGAAACGCTGGTGTTTGTATAAAATCATTCAAAGAGACGGGAAGAACACGAAGCTTCCACTAATGCCAAACGGAAAACCTGCCAAGTCCAATGATAAAACGACATGGAACTCTTATGAAGATTGTATAACCTCACTTAATCAAAATATTGGTGATGGTCTTGGATTTATGCTTGGAGACGGATATATCGGTATAGATATAGATAAGGTAAGTGATGATATTTTTGTATATAGTATGGATTATCATGCAAAGTCTATGACAGCTGATTTTTTAAGAGGAATTTCCACCTATACTGAAATATCTCCATCAAAAACGGGACTCCATTTTATAGGAAAAGGTGAGGTACCGGGAATAAGAAAAAGATATAAAAATCTTGAAATCTATGATAAGGATAGATTTTTTACCATTACCGGTAATATCATAAAAGACAGAGACAGGAATAAAATAATAAATATTGATAGTGAACTAAGTCCCCTATATGAAAAATATATGCCCAAGATAAATGTAATTAACAGTGAAAATAAAAGAAATCAGATTACTACTTTTTTAAAAGATGATCAGGATATATTAGAAAAACTGTTTGACAGAGGATATTTCTCATATACAGGAGAAGATTTAAGAAAGATCTATTATGGAAATTATGAAAGCTATTTTAACAGTCAATCAGAGGCTGATTTTTTTATGCTACAAAGGCTGCTTTACTATACAGGAAATGTAGAAATGGCAATATCTTTCATGGAAAAGAGCGGACTGAAAAGAGAAAAATGGCATAAAAGACGAGGTAATACCGACTATATCCACTATATTGCAGATAAGGCGATAGGCTCTATCAATCAATTTTATGATTGGGGAAAAGAGAAACCATTAAAGGATAAAGCAGAAGAAAAAAGACATGAAAATAAAAGAAAAAAGGAGGGAGATACAGTGCCAAGATATGAATTTGATGAAGTCAAACAAATTCTTGATTTTGCAAAAGAAGAATTTAGGGAGAATATAGACAGGTATGAAACCTATCTTAAGGTAGTGGGAAACAACTATAAATATCCGTATTTTAATCAACTTAGCATATATACAGTAAATGAAAAGGCAACAGCCTGTGCGGAATATGACTATTGGAAGAGTATCGGAAGAAGTGTAAGTAGGGGAGAAAAGGGGATTCCCGTTTTAGATATTGAAAGGGAAAGGATAAAATATATTTTTGATGTAAGTCAAACAGTGAGTTTAAATCATAATATTTCTGAAGTGAAATTATGGAAGTATCATAATGAAAAGCATATAACTGCCTTAGATACCCTGATTGATACTTTTAAAGAAAAAAATAGTAACCTTATATTTTCTACAGAAGATAAGATAAATACACTTGTTTCGCTATATACAAGGCAGATATTAAATAAAGTGCTTAATTCTTTAAATGATGAAACCTTAAAAGAAAACAGTAAAGTAAATATACTTCATTTTTTAGAAGAATCTGCAAAGGTTTCGGTATATGAAAGAATGGGACTTCGTTTTTTAGGGGATAGGGAAAAATTAGAAATGCTCTCAAGAGTTTCAAGTACGCAAGATATTGACAGATTACTTGCCTATACTTCAAACAATGTGAAAAGAATCCTTATGGATATAGGTAGAGAAATTTCAAAAGTGGAAGAAAGAGAAAAGTTTTCAGAAATTCAAAAAAGGGAGCAGACAAAAAACTATAAGGAGCGTTATAATAATGTTTCAGATGAAATTAACAGAACTACCGAAAGTATAGAAAATGAAAAAGAAATAAAAGAAGGAGGCTTAGAAGATGAAAGAAACCGTAGTACTGGCGAAGAAGGAATACCTTCTGGAAAGCGAGATTTATACACCTATCGTGAAAGAGAGTCCATTCGAGAGAGGGGGAGGGACTTACAGACTGGAGAAGATGGAGGACGGATCGGAAGTGTTAATTCCGAATATGAAACTGCCGGAGAAACTGAACTTAAGCAAATTGAACAGATTTGGCAAAGCGAGACTGAAATATCTCAAAGAGGAAAGAGGGGAAGAATATCAGATTATGTTGATGGAAGAAACCTTAATGGATCATTTGATAGATATTCAGGAACAAGTGGAGAATTTCATGGAGAGAGAGGAACCGAGAATGAAAGAAGCTTGGGGAATGACAACAGAGATGCAGGATCAGGATTTTCTGAAGTACGCAGGACTGAAGAAGAATCTGGACATGACACTTACAAGAATGGCGATGGAACAGATCGTTTGGACATAGATGAGCATCATGAAGAAAATAAACAGAAAATAGAACAAGACCATATAGAAGATAGGATAAAAGAAGTCGATAAGGCTTCTTTTTCTTTTGGTCAAAATACAGCAGTTCAAGTAAAACTTGAATTCCCAATGCAACAGGAAGAAATTGATGCTGTTTTGATTCATGGAGGAAACGAGGATCATCTACGATTAAAAGTTCTTGTAGAATATTCCAAAGGTAAGAGTGTGGAAGAATTAGCTGATTTTCTTCAAAGGAACTTTCAGGGCGGAAACGGATATGAAGTGGAAGGGAACAAGGTTTGTGCTTGGTATGATACAGAGGGGATCTACCTATCCAATGATGTATCTTCAAGAGAAGAGCCGTCACAGATCCTTTTATGGGAAGAGGCGGCCAAGCGTATTGGGGAATTGATTGATAAGGGAGAATATGCCACCAATGTGGAAGTGGCAGAAGCTTTTTCCTTTGAGAGAAAAGAACTGGCAGAGAAGTTATGGTTTTTAAAAGGCGATTTTGCAGATGAAGTAAGAAATAGCTACTTGCCAATTCTAAACGGAGATGAAAAAAAAGGATATCCGGATAAAACCGAAGAACTTGCAGAAAACTTAAAAAATCCAGAATTTAGAAATGTATTAAGGGAAGAATACGAAACCTTTTTACAAGATTATGATAAAAATCCAAGTGTTTTGCGATTCCATTATCATAAAACAAAAGATATTCTACAAAGATTACAGGATTTAGAGATACCAAGAAAAGATTTTATTTCAAATATGATGGAAATTTCAGAGATTAAGGGGTTTATTACAGAAGATGAAATTGATGAAATCTTTAGAGACGGCAGCGGTATTTCTGACGGTAAGAAAAGAATATATAACTTTTTTAAGGAAAGTCATACTACAGGGGAACAAGCAAACTTTCTAAAAGAAGAATACGGAACAGGCGGCCATTCTCATGCGTTATCCGGTGCAAGAGGGAGTAATGAGTGGCACGATGCCAAAGGAATGAAGCTTGAAAAAGAAAATTGCAGTGATGTTTTTCTAAACTGGAATCAGGCTGCAAAAAGGATACAAACTCTTATTGAAAGTGGCAGATATATAGAAAAGGAAGAGCTTACAGAGCAGACAGAAAACAGGGAAGATATAAAAGAAAATATAGCAGATAGAAATGAGTCTTTCAAAGAAGAATCTGTTTCTGAAACAGGGAATCGTAGAGATTATTGGGTTGTAGAATTTAATGAAGGCTTGGGTCTTATAGAAAAAGAGTATGCCGGAGAACTTGTTACGAAAGAATTACTTGATGAAATCAAAGAGCTTGACGAAAAAATCAGAGTTCATAACAAAACGGTAGGTGAAGATGAATATGGAGAAATGACTGACGAGTGGGTAGGTTATTCTAAATTCTATTTTGATCATATTGTAGACGGAGAAGTGGAAGAACATTTCAGAATGGATATCGGAGATGGAAATGAGGCAAACCAAAGAGATTTTCAGTATCTTTATGAACAGATGAACATAAGCAGAGAAATCGAAGAACACAATGCAGAAGATATAGATAATATCTTAAAGAATATTTTAGAAAATGAGTCTATGACAGTGGTATCAAGTCAGGAAGATTATATAAAGCTGTTGCCGCATTTTAGAAATTTTTCATATAGCGATGGTACAAAATTTAGTGCATATAATCCGTTTGAGGATAGTGAGAATATATCAGAGTTACTTAGGTTTACTTTTTTCAAAAATACTGACGGAGAATATAGAGTAACATACAACAATACGGATAGCTTAATTTATTCCAGTAATGTTGATCGGTTCTTAGAAAAAATAAAGACTATAGAAACGGAGATAGAAGATGACATAGCAAAGATGGCTACCGAAGATAAGATTGCAGTCAAAGTTGGTAATTACTATGCAGTTGTAGAAAAAGACAGAGTAAAGGATATATCCTTAGAAGAAACAGGAACTAAGGTATATCCAAGTAATGACAATTTTGAAGGTAAAGTCTATCCTCTATACAAAGGAATAACCTTTGAAGAAAGCACCAAGATTGATGCACTTTTTGACGAGATTGCTACAAGTATGAAAGAAGTGAATCTAACAGATCTTAATGATGTATTTTATCTTGAGAATCAAGGGCTATATGAAATTTCATCAGATAAGGTAACGGAAGAAAAAGGCGGTTTTGATTTTGAGGTGGCAAGTTTTAATGAACAGTTTCCTGATTATTATAATGATATTTATGTGTATAACAGAAACTTAAAAATAGATGATGCCTATCAAAATATTGCCTATATCAACCGAGAAAATGAAATACATTTTAATGTTAATTTACCGGAAGAAGAAAAAGCAAAGGTATTGGAGTTAAGAGATAAGAAAGAAATTTTATCTGCTCTGATTTTTAAAGAGGTAAAGGACATAGGAGAATATCAATTTCATCCTCAAAGCGAAGAATTTATTTTAGATGAAAAAAATATATCGGAAGATCTTTTAAAAGCACCGGAGCATATAACAGATAGTATTGATGAAAAAGAAGGTTATGAGGCAGAGCTTGTTTTGGATATGAAAAATAAGCAGTTAAAACAAAATTTAAGATACAACGGATATATATTAAGTTCCAATCTAGCCATCCAATATGAGAGTTATCATGAAATGCTACAAAATCTTCCTTATCTTCTTGATGATAATCATAGAAGTGTTATGCTTACCGGTTATATCAATTGGCAGATTGAAAAAAGCAATGAGGGAAAGAATGATCAGGCAAAAGAGCCAATCTATCAGGAAGGAATGCAGGTAAAATATCAGGGGAAAGAATATGTAATTTCAGAAATTCAGGACTATAAAACATATAAAACGATAAAATTAGATGATAATGAAGGCTATTTAAACGGCTTTATAACGGGTAGCGAAATTATTCCTTTTAGAAATGAAAGTGAACTTGATTTGGAGATTGTATCTACAACAGAGAAGCTGCAAGAACAAAGTATCAATGAGGAAGATCTTATTTTGTTAGATATTGAAGATTACAACAAAAAAGGACTTTCCGTTCTCTTTCAAAATAAAGAGTATGAAATTACAGAAAATAAGTTCAATCCTCTTGGAATGAGCAGGTTACAGCTGTTATCAAAAAAGGAAGATGTCGTTACAGATGTTTTATATACCTCTCAAAGACCGATTGCAAATCTTTATGCAAAAAGAGAATTTCTTGAACATTTTAAGCCAAATGAAAACGACAGTGAAAAAAGCATTGAAACAAAGCAAATGTCTTTAATGGATATTTTAAAAGAAACGGAAAACTTAAAGGAAAAAGAAGAAATTTCAAGCGAAAAAAAACGTGTGCCTATCAATATAGGGGCAAAAGTAATCTATCAGGGAGAAGAATATACAGTCGGTGCTTTTCAATATAATGATGTTTTGGGAAAAAATGATTTATGGTTAAATCCTGTATCAAAGAATAATCATCAAATTCTGATTGTAAGTTTCTCTGATAGAAAAGAGCTAAATGAAAAACTCATTGTTATTGATACCAACCTTAATTTAGGAGAAGATAAATCGGAACTTTTACACCATAGTTTAGATGTAATAAATGATAAAGGGACTGTGATTGCCAATCAGTTTATTGTAAATGTGGATAATCAAAATAGGGAATTTACAGTATATAGTGAACAAAATCCTAATAACCATAGAGAATTTGAACTTTCTTTTGATTATCTAAATGGACTTGGGAAGATTGACGGAGATGGAAATAATCTAAAACTTACAAAGCATAGAAAAGAAACCATTGATAAGAAATTAGAAAGTTATGACAACTGGAGAGAGGATAGGAAAAAAAGAGGAATTCCGGGAATAACAGGTTCTGCCATTACTTCACCTATTACCGATGAAATGTTCCTACAAATGCAAGAGTATAAAGAAAAATTAAAAGAGGATGAAAGATATGCACCTGATGAAGAATATATGGGTGGTATTCCTCCGGTAAATTACAAAATCACAAGGGAAGATGAAATTTTACCACCTTCAGAAAGACTAAAAAATAATATAGAAGCCATCAAAGTTTTAAAAGAAATCGATAAAAGACATAGTCATGCAACAAAGGAAGAACAAGATATATTAAGCAAGTATGTCGGTTGGGGCGGACTTTCCGATGTGTTCGATGAAGAAAAACAGGGACAATGGAGTAAGGCAAGAGATTTTCTAAAAGAAAACCTATCACCGTCTGAGTATGATGCGGCAAGAGAATCTACCTTAACTGCCTTTTATACACCGAAGATTCTAATAGATAGTATCTATAAGGCTCTATCCAATATGGGATTTGAAAGTGGGAATATTTTAGAACCCAGTATGGGAACAGGTAGATTTCTTGGTAATCTACCAGAGAGTATGCAAAGTAGCAAATTTTATGGAGTGGAACTTGACAGTATTAGTGGTAGGATAGCAAGTAAGTTGTATCCTAACGCTAACATACAGATAAAAGGCTTTGAAGAAACAACTTTTTCAAACAATTTATTCGATATAGCAATAGGAAATGTTCCTTTTGGAGAATATAAAATAGCGGATCGTGAGTATGAAAAGAATAATTTTCTGATTCACGATTTTTTCTTTGCCAAAACCTTAGATAAAGTACGTTCCGGTGGAGTAGTGGCTTTTATCACATCCAATGGAACGATGGATAAAAAAAGTGAAGATATCAGAAGATATATCAGTGAACGAGCGGAGTTTTTAGGGGCTATCAGGCTACCGAATAACACGTTCAAAGGCGAAGCGGGAACAGAAGTAACAAGTGATATACTTTTCCTTAAAAAAAGAGATCGACTTCTAAAATTAGATGAAGATTGGATAAAACTCGATACCGATGAAAAAGGGCTAAGTTATAATAAATATTTTGTAGACAATCCGGATATGGTGCTTGGGAATATGGAGGAAATATCAGGCAGATTTGGGATAGCCTTAGCCTGTATTGCAGATGAAAATACTACACTCAAAGAACAGCTTGAGGCAGCTATTAAAAATATTAAAGGAAACTATGAAAAAGCAGAGTTAAATAATGAACTGGAACCGGAAACCGTTCCGGCTGATGACAGTGTGAAAAACTATTCCTATGCAGTAATTGATGACAAGGTATATTTTAGAGAAAACTCCATTATGCAAAAATTGGATTTAAATAAAGTTGATGAGGAGAAAGTAAAGGCATATCTTGAAATCGAAAAAACATTAAGGCAGGTAATTGCCTATCAAAAAGAAGATTATTCCGATACAGAAATTAAAGAAAAACAAGAGGATTTAAATCGTCTTTATGATGAGTTTTCTAAAAAATACGGAATTTTAAACAGTAAGGCGAATAAAAAGTTGTTTCGTGAAGATGCAAATTATTCTCTCCTTTCCACTTTGGAAAAGCTGGATAAAGAAGGAAACTTTATAGAAAAATCCGATATCTTTACGAAAAGAACGATTAAGAAAGCCGTTGCGATCACTCATACAGATAATTTGACAGAAGCACTTATCCTATCTATTTCTCAAAAAGGGAAAGTCAATTTTGACTATATAGAAAAACTCACTGAAAAAACAAGAGGAGAAATTATTGAAGGATTAAAGGGAGAAATATTTTTAAATTTAGATGGATTTGACCCAAGTGATACGACTCCTTTTTCTTCAGCTGTAGATTTGGGAGATTTTTCAAGATCTTATGTAACTGCTGATGAATATTTATCCGGGAATATTAGAGAAAAGATAGAAGTAATAGATTCGTATATCAAGAATGTAGAACATGAACTTGAGCAAAATGAACAAGCCCCAAATACTGATACAGAACTATTGAAACAGGATAATACTACTCTAAAAAAAGAACTATCCAGTCTTAATTATCAAAAACAAAAATTATTGGAAGTAATGCCAAAAGAACTTGAGGCAAGTGAAATAACTGTTAGAATGGGAGCAACTTGGGTACCTGAGAAAGATTATAAGAGCTTTATGTTTCATCTGTTAAAGACATCTGCTTCAAACAGATGGAATATTGATATCAAATATACCAACTTTACAGGGGAATACAGAGTAGAAGGCAAAAGTATAGATAAAGGAAATGACCTTGCTAATTTCACATACGGAACAAGCAGGGTAAGTGCATATAAACTGATTGAAGATACATTGAACCTTAGAGATACCAATGTATATGATCAAATTGTTGATGAAAACGGAAAGAAAAGTTCTGTATTAAACAAAGAAGAAACAATGCTTGCAAGGAGTAAGCAGGAAATCATCAAAGAAGAGTTTAAAAACTGGATTTTCGATGATATAGACAGAAGAACAAGGCTTGTCAAAGAATACAACGAAAGGTTTAATTCAATAAGGCTTAGAGAATATGATGGAAGTAACCTTGCATTTGATGGAATGAATCCTGAAATAGAACTTAGACCTCATCAAAGAGATGCGATTGCAAGAGGACTTTTTGGAGGAAATACCTTGCTTGCCCACGAAGTCGGTGCCGGTAAGACTTTTGAGATGATAGGAATTGCGATGGAAAGCAAACGACTTGGAATGAGCAGTAAAGCCATGTTTGTCGTTCCCAATCATATTGTAGAACAATTCGGAAGAGAGTTTAACGAACTCTATCCGGCAGCCAATATCCTCTGTGCAACAGAAAAAGACTTTACACCGGATAAAAGAAAAAGATTTTGCTCAAGGATTGCAACGGGTGATTATGATGCAGTCATCCTTGGGCATAGTCAATTCGAGAAAATCCCCATTAGTAAAGAACGACAAGAGTATGAACTACAAAGTCAAATTGATGAAATTGTGGAATTTATCGGAGAGTATAAAAGGGAAAGAGACCAGAAGTTTACGGTTAAACAACTTGAAAAAACAAAGAAAAGTTTGGAAGTAAAACTTAAAAAACTGAATGATGATTATAAAAAAGATGATGTTGTAACCTTTGAAGAATTGGGGATAGATAAGCTATTTGTAGATGAGGTACAGGCGTTTAAAAATTTGTATGTTTTTACAAAAATGCGTAATGTCGCAGGAATTACAAGTACAGATTCTCAAAAATCAAGCGATATGTTGATGAAATGTAGATATATGGATGAGATTACAAATAATAAAGGGATTGTATTTGCAACGGGAACCCCTGTAAGTAATTCTATGGCAGAGCTTTATACCATGCAGCGTTATCTTCAGTATGATGAACTTAAAAAAATGCACTTACAACATTTCGACTCTTGGGCATCGACTTTTGGAGAAACGGTTACGGCGATAGAACTTAATCCTGAAGGGAATGGATACAGAAGTAAGACCAGATTTGCAAAATTTTATAATCTTCCGGAACTGATGAACATGGTCAAGCAGTTTATGGATATAAAGACTGCTGATGTATTAAATTTACCAACACCAAATGCTCATTATGAAACCATAAAAACTAAGCCGACAGAAGAGCAAAAACAAATCCTTGAAACTTTTTCTGAGAGAGCGGATAAAGTTCGAGCCAAACAGGTGGACTCCTCTGTTGATAATATGCTGCTTATAACAAATGATGGTAAAAAAATGGCACTTGATCAAAGGTTAATAAACCCACTACTTCCTGATGATGAAAATTCAAAAGTAAATGCTTGTGTAAGCAATGTATTTAGTATATGGGATAAATATAGGGATAAGAAGTCTACACAGTTAGTTTTTTGTGATATGTCTATACCAAATAAAGATGGGTTTAATGTATATGATGATATAAAGGAAAAGTTAATCAAAATGGGAGTACCGGAAAATGAAGTAGAATTTATCCATAGTGCAAAGAATAACAAAGAAAAAGATGCTATTTTTGATAAAGTTAGAAAAGGTGAAGTAAGAGTATTACTCGGTTCTACCAGTAAGTGCGGAGCAGGAACAAACTGTCAAGACAAACTGATAGCAATCCATGATTTAGACATACCCTGGAGACCTGCGGATCTTTCTCAAAGAGCAGGTCGTATTGTAAGACAGGGTAATGAAAATAGTGACGTTAATATCTTTAGGTATATAACAGAAAATACATTTGATGCCTACCTTTTCCAAACTCTTGAGAATAAACAAAAATATATCTCTCAAATTATGACCAGTAAAACACCTGTAAGAGTTGCTGAAGATGTCGATGAGGCAACTTTGAATTATGCGGAAATAAAGGCTTTAGCTACAGGAAATCCACTTATTCGTGAGAAAATGGATCTTGATGTCGAGGTAAGTAAACTTAAAATGTTAGAATCCAATTTTAAGTCAAATCTATATAAAATGGAGGATAAGGTCGCAAAGGTATATCCAAAAGAAATTGAAAGCCTAAAAGAAAAAATAGAACATTTGAAAAAAGATATAGAAAAAGTAGAGCCATATAGAGATGAGAAGATAGCAAAAACGGAAGAATACGCTCAGACTGCTTTGGAAAATATAGGTGAAAACAAAAAAGAAACAGAGGGAAAAGCGGATAAAGAAACGCTATCAAAATTTACCTCTTTAACTTTAAGTGGACGAAAATATACTGATAAAAAGCAAGCGGGAGAATTCTTAATAAATAGGATAAAAGGAATAAAAAAATTGGATGATTTCCGCTTTGAAGAAGTGAAAATCGGAGAGTATAGAAATTTTGATTTATTCGTATATTATGACAGTTTTTCTAATCAGTACAAATTCAATCTCAAAGGAGACGAAAATCATTATGGAGAGTTTGGAACTGATGAGATAGGAAATATAACAAGAATGGATAATGTCCTTGATAGAATGCCTGAGAGATTGGAGCAGACACTTGGAAAACTTAAAGATACCGAAAATCAATTTGAAACGGCAAAACTTGAAACTCAGAAGAAATTTCCACAGGAAGAACTTTTAAAAGAAAAGACATTAAGACTTGCTGAGGTAAATAATTTGCTTAATATGGGACAAAAAGAAAATATAACAGAAGAGAAAAATCCACTTTTAGAAGAAGTGAAGGAAGAACTGATTCATTTTCTAAACAAAGAATATGACGAAGCACATAGTATAGAAGATTTTGATACAATGTTTCCTGATTTAACAGATATAGGCTTGGCTTATACGACTACACCGGATGAAAAGTATGAGATACAGACAAGTCTTGATTTAATCAATTACAAGATGAATACTTATGTAGATAATACTTTAATTGATAGTTTTAGTTACACCTATGATCCACTTGATGCAAGTGATACAAAGGAGCTTATACAAATAAAAACAGGTATTGAATTTTGGGATTTTAATGAATTGATATATGTTGATGAAGAAAAGTTAAAAGCAGCACTTGGACTTGAAATTGATGATGATGGCAATTTCTATGATCCGCTTTCAAAAGATATGGATTTGGACGGAGTAGCAGATAGGTACGATGCAGATTTTAGAGATAGCAAAGTACAAAGTTTTGGAGATCTGGATAAAAGAGAAAAAGCATCCGTAATGGGCAGGCTTGGATACTTCAAAGAAAAGGTGGAGAAAGGCGGTCTGCAAAATGAAAATTCAGACAGAAAGATAGAGTGTAAAGAGGAGGTTAGATAATTGGAATATCACAAAAATATTAAAGCAACGGATAGGGAAATGCAGAAACTTTTTGAAAATGAAGAGTATGATTATTCTGTAAGATATTTTGAAAGAATAGGAGAAGACTTGTTTAAAACAGTGATTCGCACACCGGAGAATATAGAGTTTCCAAAATCTAAAATTCTTTCTATAAACACAATAAAAAAACTCTTAGAAACGGATGAAAATATCAACTCTATGTATATAGAAGATGAATTTACTAAAATGAAAAATAAGGTCTACGAATTTAATCAAAAGAAATATCTGGGTTATGAGGATATGGATATAAAACTAATACTATCTAGGATTAAGGGTATCGAGGATTTCGATACCCTTAATGATTTTTATGATAGTTTGAAAAGGAAGGGATATTTAGAAGAGATAAAAGAAAGCATTAAAAATATTATTGATAAAGAATTAGAAGAAAACATACAAGTAAAAATACAGGAGGGAAAAAATATGAGATTAGAAAAAGGCGATACTATCAAAACAGCATTAAGTGAAAACACAACAGTTTTAGATGTGAAAGACAATCAGGCGGTACTGTTTTCAGGTACTCAGTTTGTACTTGCAACAGGGATTAAAGAAAACAAGGAAAGCGGAAAATTTGAATGGGATAACGGAAGATATGCAAATGATTTAAAAAGTATTTCCGATATGCAAAACAATAACTTTGAAACGATGAAAGAGACCTTATCCTTTTTAGCGGAATATAATCATAGCGATTTTGTCAAAGGAATTCTATCTTTGGAAACAGGAATAGAAAATGAGGATACCCTTGATGCTGCCTATGATAATTATATGAATGATAAGGTTATGGGTTTGGTTGATGAAAAATTTTATGATTATATAGATGAAAATGAGATTGAGGCACCTGATTTAGAAAGCAAAATAGAGGAGAAGAACAGTGCTTTATCCGGTGAAGAAAACACAATGGAGGAAAACAACACTATGAAAAATAATAAGTCAAATGAAAATAAGGAAAAAGCGGATACTATAAATATCAATGGCAATATTGCTTCGGATATAGACATTAAAAATTTGACATCAAAAGATGGTAAAGATTTTACCGTTGCAAGTTTTGCAATTGCTGAAAATGACAAGGAAGGAAATGTAAAATACACCAACTGTTTAGCTTATAATGATAAGGTAAGCAGTGTGGAAAATTTGAAAAAAGGAGATTTTGTCCATATATTCGGAAAAGAAAAAATCAGTCAGGGAAAGGACGGGAAGGAGTATACCTCTCTTAAAGTTTATTCTGCAAAGCTGTTAAAAGCCAAAGAACAGGTCAAAACAAATCAAAATACAAAGGATGTAAAGAAACAGTCAGCACTTGGCAAGTTAAAGGCGTATAAAGAAAAGACAAGTGAAAAACCAAAGGAACAAAGCGGTATTAAAAAAGATAAAAATGTAGAGAGATAAAATTATAAAAATTTAAATAGTGGGTAAATAGCTAATAGGGTTGTTTATCCACTATTTTTCTTTGCTTTTTTATTAGAAATGGAAAAATAAAGGTTTGATAAACTATAACAGGAGCGTTATATTATAAGAAAAAGAAAAATATTTATGTTAGAAGGGAGGAAAATGATATGATTGGTTTAATTATCATTTTTATAACCTTAATTATACTATATTTGGGAGTTATCCTGTTTGCAGGAGCGACATTTGTAAAAATCAGTCTGTTTGCACTGGATAAACTTGTGGTATTTATAGCAAGCTGGTACTATACTCACCATTATTTTTCAGTAAAATTCTCATCCGGATATGCCATATATTTTTGGGATGTGCTTGCAGCAATATTGGCAGTAGTAATATATTCTGTTTTATTTCAATTCATACACAAAAGATTTAACTTGTTAGGAAAACTCTTAAATTGGGCTATTTCATTTTTTAGTTCCATGACGGTGTATTGCATCTTGGTGAATGGATTTATTACAAATGAAAAATCCTATTTTCTGCCACTTTTAAATCATAGCCTTATGAATCAGGGGGTCAATTATATTATAATTGCCATTATTTCTTTGGTTGTGTGGAAAAGAAGAGAGGACTACCTTATGGAAATGCAAGCAGAATAAGGGAAAATGTATACTTGTAGAAAAAACGGAGAAGCTATATTTTTATGAGCTTGAAGAAGGAGGTCGTTCTTACCTGAAATATGGGTAGGGACGATCTCCTTCTTTTTTTATTTTTCCAAATGATTATCAAGGTATAAATCTGTATTTTTCTTTGCTTGTTGTAGTTTATGGAGCATAGAGTTTTGAGAGGAATATTCTTGCATAAGTGCAGTTTTTTCTTGTTCTAAAATCATATATTTATCGGATAAATCCTGAGTATTTAATGATTGATATTTGGAATTTTTAATACTTTTCATAGCGGTTTCATAGGCAATTATCTGTGGCTTATATTCTTCATAAAAGGCTTTGTTTTCCTTATCTTTCATATACATATCATAAATCAGTTTATTTTTAGATATCGTATTTTTATTTTCTATTATAGAATAAATGGACTTCATTTCTTTTTCTATGTGTTTTATCTTATCTAATAATTGTTGTCTGTCTGATGCCACTTTCTTTAATTTTAAATCTAATTCCTCGTAGGAGTTAACACCAGATTTTCTTATTTCATTTAAGGCAGATGCCATAGTTTTCATATTATGTTTGCCTGCCCATACTTCATAGCCTTTAGAGGATTTTACCTTTTCATTGTTTTTCATATCTACAATAGTATCCGGTTTCTTGTACGAGAGTTTTTCATAATGATATTCCTGATTAGCATAAATATGATGTTTATTTGGATCTTTGATTCGTTCCTTGATTCTCTCTTTTGTGTAATTTTCCCCTAAAGTAGATGCTTTCGCTCTGGTAAATCTTCCCTTATCTCTTTTATCTTTATGTCTGAAGGAAAGGTATTTTCCAATTTTAATTTCATAACCGAAATCTTCCATAGTCTTTAGAAATTTCTCGTAAGTTTTGGACTTTAAAACAGCTTTATCAATAGCAAGCTGTAGCTTATTTTTCCAAGAATTTCCCCTCTTAAATTCGGTATATTCCACATAGCTTTTGCCATTTGTAGAGTATTTGTTCTTAAACTTTTTGTAGTTTTCATCAATAACAGACAAGCCGTTTTCTCTACATAAATCATCACTGACAGTTCTAATTTGATGATAACTTCTCTTGTTGCTTTGGTAGGCTTTGCCTGTTTCAAAGCTCACGTTGTTAAACAGAATATGATTGTGTAGATGCCCTTTGTCAATATGGGTAGTTAGTACATATTCATACTTTCCTTGTAATACTCTCTCACATAAATCCAGTCCGATTTGGTGTGCCTGCTCAGGGGTAGTTTCTCCTGGAGCGAAGGCTTGGATTAAATGCCTTGCTAAGATCTTTGCTTTAGAGTTACATTCTCTTTTCGTCTGTTCAAACTCAAGATGTGCGGTTTTGGGATTACAGGCAAAGGAAGAAATGAGGATTTTTTCATCTGTTTTATCTTCATTCATAATGTAATCCAGAGCCAAATATAAGGTCTTTTCGATAGGATGAATTTTTGTAACTGCCATTAGATTTCCTCCGTATCGCTTGTTCTAAAATTCCCTAATTCATATAGTTTCTTACGAAGGAAATAGATGTCTTTTCCTTGTTTTTCCAAGAGTTTTTTCAAATCATTGATGTCATCTTTGTAAATCACTGCGGTTGAATTTACTCTTTTTGCAATCTGATTGATGCTACCTGTAATCCTTCCGATATTTGTAGACATATCCTTAAACACCCTCATATCCAGTACAAAAATATCTTTTTCCAATATACATTTCATAATAAACTGGCGAAGAGTTTTACAACCGGAGAGCTTATATTTTTTGTTTAAAATTTCAAGTTCATCATCGGAAAGCATAAGGTATATTCCGTTCTTTCTTGTTCTGTTTGCCATAGTATAACCTCCAATTCATAGGTGTATTAAAAATTTACAAAAGAAAAAACCTGTAAAGTCAAGTACAACTTGAGTTACAGGTTTCATTTATTTTTATATTTCTTTGTCAAGAAATCTCCTGTTAAGAGATAAAATTCTTATTTAAATTACAAAAATAGTATATCATTTTTTTAAGAAAAATTCAAGGAAAGAGGGGTAATATACGGATAAATTTATGGAAAAAATTTTAGGTAACAATTACAAGTAAGATTGATTGCACAGGGGTTTGGGGATTTCCCCAACAAGCTAAAATTGACGAAAATAGTCCTATGCAAAAGCAAGGGCTATGTCAATTTTTTCGTAAGTGCATATGCACTTACTGTGCTTGCTCATATGGTAATAGGTAATGTCAGAAATAAATTTTATTTTTACTAAAATTTATATTTTGATGGACTAACTCCGAACTTTCTTTTGAAAATTCTACTAAAATAATTTGCATCATTAAAACCACATTTTATAGCAATTTCTGTTATATTTAATGTGTTAGTTCTTAATAACTCTATAGATTTTTTAAGCCTTATATCATTTATATATCCTGTTACTGTTTTACCAGTCATATCTTTGAAAAGTCTGCAAAAATAGAATTGACTAACATAAGCGATATTTGTAAGGTCTATAAGTGAAATTTCTGAATCATAATTTTCGTCTATGAATTCAAAGACATCATAAAATCTTTTTGTATTATTTAATCTTATATCAACTTGAGCGTTAGTTAAAAATTTTACCACATAATTTCGTAATAGTAATACAAATAATTTATAAAATTGGGATTTTATAGCAAGTTCATATCCAATATCTTTTTTGAAATACTCTTCAATGATTAAATCAATACATTTTTTTACAATAGGATCATTGCGTATTAGATTTTTAAAAATAATTGAATTTTCTGAAAGAGGAGATAGGTATTTGGTTTGGCATAAATCAATTTGATTACTGAATAAGAAAGGTATATCTATACGAATCAAAAAAAAAGTAAATTCATCATTTAGACTTTCTAGGTAATGCATTTCTTTAACATTAACCACTACTATATCATTCTTTACTAAGTTATATAATTTGGTATTACATCTTATTAATCCATTTCCATTAGTAACATAAAAAATTTGTAAATGTTCGTGCCAATGTTCTTTAAAATTTTTACCTTTTTCCCATGGTTCTGATAATCCAATATCAACGCAAAAATTTTTATTAGGCATTTCTTTACAATAGTAACAATCATTTTTTTTCATAAAAATCCTCCTATATAGAATTATTTTGAAAACTACTTTTAAGTATATCATAAATAGCAAAGAAATACTATATATGAAAGAGAAACATCAGTATATAAAGGGTTTTTAATAAAGTTAATTTTTATAACAAATATATAAAATAGCAAAAAAATACTAATATAAAGCAAGGGTATTCTTGGATGAATAGTATGACTATTAT
>OHAD01001171.1_pt1 | contig 26367 bp, 29 predicted proteins | sample 1577011 | NCBI WGS metagenome assembly OHAD01 (sample SAMEA3541510, study PRJEB24748) | human gut metagenome | biome: human gut; feature: human-associated habitat; material: faeces | place: China | collected 2012 | reverse complement strand
TCATAGACCTGGCGGGTACTCTCCCCGCCGGGAGCCTGAAACCAAGCGGTATTCTCCTCCAGATCCTGCACGGCCTGGGGAAACAGCTGCCGGCACTCCTGCCCGGTATGGCCTTCCATCTCCCCCAAGTCGATCTCATTGAGAAGGGGCATGACCTGCACTTCCAGCCCACGGCCTTTGGCCAGAGCCTCACCAGTCTGCCGGGCCCGCTGCAAAGCAGAAACATAAATTTTGTCCAAATGCACCTTTTCAAAGCGCCGGGCCAAAAGAGCAGCCTGAGAAAGCCCTCTTTCATTGAGAGGCACATCCATACTGCCCTGGAACACACCGGCCAGATTGCTATTGGTGGTGCCGTGGCGAATCAAATACAAAGTCGTCATAGATCAACGATCCACCCTACGCCTTACAGGCGGGAGTTGCCAAAGCCAAAGACGGCCAGCGTCCCCGGCCCGGAATGGTTGCCGATAATAGGGGTCAGGAAGCGGATGTCCACCCCTTTGGGATTCATCTGCTCCTTCACCAGGCGGGCCAGCTCATCGGCATCCTCCTGGCAGTCAGCATGACAAATATAGATGATCTGATCCTGAGGATTTGTCACATGCTCCTTGGCCAGCCGGGCCAGTTCGGCGATGGCCTGACGGCGGCCCCGCACCTTGCTCAGCGGCTCCAGCTTTCCTTCATCGCTGACATACATCACCGGTTTGATGCCCATGAGTGTGCCCAGGAATGCACTGGAACGGGACAGCCGGCCGCCCCGATACAGATGGTTCAGGTCATCCACGGTGAAGAAATGGCAGATGGTCTTTTTCAGCCGGGGCAGCGCCTCATCCACCAGCTCATCCAGGCTCATGCCCTGCTGCTGCAAGCGAGCCGCTTCCATGACGATCATACCCTGGCCGATGCCGGCGGCTGCCGTATCAAAGGAAATCACCCGACGGCCGGGGTATTTCTCCATCAGCTCCTGAGCTACCATAAGGGATGTATTGAATGTGCCGCTGAGCTTGGAAGAAAAGCCGATATAAATCACATCCAGCCCTTGCTGAAGGGCCTGCTCATAGGCATTGGTAAAGGTGGGGATATCCACCTGGGTGGTGGTGGGCATCAGCCCGCCCCGCAGCCGCTGGTAAAATTCTTTGTGAGGCACCGTTTTGCCGAAATCGTCCTTGATTTCCTTGCCGTCAATGACGATGCCGTGCTCCAGCCAGCCCACATTGTTTTCTGTCATCCACTCCGGCGTCAGGTCGGTGGTGGTATCGGTAAAGATCTTATAAGTCAGTTCCATTTCCGTTCTCTCCTCTTTCCCGCCGGTCTTTTCCAGTGTTTCACCGGCGTGGGGATGTGTCTTTTTGATAAAATACTTTTTTATTTTACCACACAGAGCTTCATATGTCGAGTTTCATATAACCTTCTTTGACCCAACCGACCCGACGCAGCAGCCGGTCCACCAGCAAGGCCGTAAGGGCGGGAAGGACAAAATGGACCAGCGCAATGAGCAAAAAGGTTTTTGTGGAGTAACCCATCACGGCCAGCGCGCCAAACTGCCCCACCAGGCCGCTGGTTCCCATTCCGGCGCCCGAAGCGTTGTTGGTCATGCCCAGCAAGGCGGCGCTGACGGCGCCGCACAGGCCGCTGGCCGCCGTGGGAGCAATCCAGATCTGCGGATGGCGCATGATGTTGGGCACCTGGAGCATGGAAGTGCCCAGCCCCTGGCTCAGAAGGCCGCCCACGCCGTTTTCCCGCAGGGAAATGACGGCGAAGCCGATCATCTGGGCGCAGCATCCCGCGGCGGCCGCACCGGCCGCCAGGCCGCTGAGATCCATCATGATACACAAAGCCGCCGAACTGATGGGCAAAGTGAGCACCATACCCACCACGATCCCCACGATGATCCCCATGGGCAACGGCTGCAAAGTGGTGGCTTCATTCACCAGATTGCCCAGCCAATACATAAAGCTCTGCACATACGGACCCACAAAACCGCCGGCCAGGCCGCCGGTGACAATGGTGACAAAGGGGGTGATGATGATATCCACCGGTGTTTTCTTGGACAGAAGCTGTCCCAGTTCGGCGCCCACCACGGCGGCGATGAATGCGCCCACCGGTCCGCCATTGCCTCCCCCGGCCGCATAGCCGATGGCGCCGCAGGAAGCCGCTGAAAAGATCACCAGCGGATCGGCCTTCAGCCCATAGGCAATGGCCACACCGATGGCCGCACCGATCACTGGGGATTTGGCCCCCAGCACTTCGGTCACCGGCGCCAAAAAGGAAAGAGGGGAAAACTGAGCCAGCTGAGAAATGATCAGTCCGATGATCAGGGAGGAAAACAGTCCCAAAGCCATGGAGCCCATGGCATCCACAAAATACCTTTTGAAAATACGCCCCAAAATCGAATCGTTCTTCTGTCCAGCCATCATGCTGCCGCCTTTCTTTTCTCGTTCTTCTCGGCCCGATCCCTTTGCCGGGATAGGCCTTTTTATCATACCATATCTTCCCGGGAATGCAAGGCAAGGCGGCTTTTCTTCCCTGATTTGTGCAGGATATCCTCTTTTATTTTGGTGGTTTTATGGTATGATGGTATCAGACTGTCCCAGCAACCCTTATGATGAAAGGAGATCACATGAAATCCATTACCCGGCGAATTGTCGCCTCTTTTTGTGCTCTGGCCCTGTCGGCGGCCTTCCTGCCGCTTCCAGCCCGAGCAGAGACCCTATCCTATTCCGATTCCTATGACATTGCCAACGGCCTGCGCTATACCGTAGCCTCTTCGGAAAACGGAAGCCTGCGCCAGCAGTCCTTCCGCCTGGAATACACCCCCGGCAGCGATGTGTTCCCCATCGTGGCCTACGGCAGTAAACTCTACGGCAAATCCTCCATTGAGGAAATCGTGGACTATGTGGAAAACCAGGGCCAGAGCGTCTATGGTGCGGCCAATGCGGACTTTTTCGTCCTGTCCACCGGCCTTCCTTCGGGGCTTGTGGTCAACAACGGCCGTCTGGTCAGCTCCGACGGCATGTGGAACGCCGTGGGCGTCAAACCCGATGGACGCATGATCGTGGGCGCTCCTCAAATGGCCATGAGCCTCTATTCCTCCATCACCGGCGATTACCCGGTATACGCTTTGAACAAGCAGCGTTCAGACGCGGGGATCTATCTGCTCAACAGCGATTTTTCCTCTCAGACCCGCTCCACCGGTACCGGTGTCAATGTAGTACTTACCCCGGTGAATGACGAACCTTTGAAGATCGGCCAGGAGAAACAGTTTGTGGTCACTGCCGTCAACCGGGATGTGTCCGGCTCCACCCCCATCGGGGACAATGAATACATCCTCACCGCCAGCAATCCTTACAGCAATCGCGGTTATACCATCTCCTCCCTTCAGGTGGGAGAAACCGTCACCTTCAAAGCCAATGTATACAACGAAGACTTCACCGATGTAGTCTATGCCTGCGGCGCTGGAGATATGGCCGTTAAGAACGGCGTGATGCAGTCGGGCCTTTCTTCTTCCAGCGATCCCCGCACCCTCCTGGGCGTTCGTCCGGATGGCAGTGCTGTGGCCCTGGTGGTGGACGGCCGCCAGGAGATCAGCCAGGGCATGAGCGTGAAAAACGCCGCCCAGCTTCTGGTGAACAAAGGCTGCACCAATGTGGTCAACCTGGACGGCGGCGGCTCCTCTGCTGAAGTGGTGCGCCAGCCCGGCTCCAAGGAAACCGAAGTGGTCAACAGCCCCTCGGACGGCTCTTTGCGCAAGTGTGCCAACTATCTCCTCTTTGTCAACACCGCCACTCCCACTGGAGAAGAAACCGGTGCTTTCGTCTATCCTCACAGCGTAGCCACCCTGTCCGGCGCTCAGGTCTCCCTGGGGGCCAACACCTTTGACCAGCACTATTATCCTGTGTCCTCCTACTATTCCGGTTTCCGGGTGACCTCTCCCACGGAGCAGGTCCTGGAGGGCAATGTGTTCACGGCCCCTCAGCAGGCAGGAGAATACCTGATCTCCCTGGATCATGAGACCGCCACTTCCATGCCGGCCTCCATCACGGTTTACCAGCAGCCCGACCGGGTGGTGGTAAAGAACAAAAGCGGCACTACCGTCACCTCCCTGTCCATGGATGTGGGAGAATCCATCGATCTGGATATCGATGCCTATGCCCAGTCCCGTATTCTTTATGAACAGGACAACCTGTTCACCTGGCAGGTGACGGGCAACGCCGGTACCATCACCCAGGACGGCGTGTTCACCGCTTCCAAAACCACCGGCGCTTCCGGAAATATCGTCATCTCCCACAATGGCTTCTCGATGTCCATTCCGGTGAAAGTGGGAAAAATGCCCTCCATTTTGGAAAACTACGAAAAAGATGTGACCTATTACGCCACAGCAGACACCCAGGACATCTCGGCCAAAGCCCAGGTGACCCATTCTCTGGATCAGGTGCGCTATGGAAGCGGCGCTCTGTCCATGACCTATAAAGGCGCCGCTTCCATGGACAAGGCCCATGCCGCTGTCTTTACCCCGGCATCTTCCATCAAGCTTTCGGGCGCCAAGAACCTCACCTTCTACGCCAAAGCCTCTCCGGGCAAATCGGTGTACATCAACTTCCTCACCAGCAGCGGCTCCACAGTGCAGCGGGCCTTCTATGCCGGTGAGGACTGGACCCTGGCCACCGTAGAAGTTCCTTCCAATGCCACCGCTGTCAAAGGCTTCAGCACATCGGTATCCCCCGGCCAGTCGGGCAACATCTACATCGACCAGCTTGTGGTGCATTATGCCGCCGCTCAGCCCGATGTAACTCCGCCGGAGATCACCATGCCGGAGAGCGTCACTTCTCAGGCCTTCTCCGCCACCGTCAAGGATGCCACCGGCTTTGCCATTTCCTCTGGCAACATCGCCCTGACCTATGACGGAAAAAGCTGCAACTTCACCCACAACAGCCAGACCGGTGCGCTCTCTGCCACTTTGCCGGAAAACACCGGCGGCCTGCACCGTCTGACGCTGGAAGCCACCGATTCCTTTGGCAATATCGCCCGCAAAAGCATGACTCTGGGCACTTCCGGCGGCACCACTCCCTATGAGGATATGAACGGGCACTGGGCCCAGGATTATGCCGAATTCCTTCGGGTCCAGGGCATCTTCTCCACGGACAGCCAGTTTATGCCTCAAAACAACACCACAAACGAAATGGCCGCCACTTTGCTTTCCCGGTACCTGGGCATCGACACCGACGACTACGCCGATGTAAAACTGCCCTATACCGACGCCTCCCAGATCTCCGATTGGGCGCTGCCCCATGTGAAGGCCCTCTATGCCCAGGGGATCATGATCGGCAGCACCGACGGCAAGGGCAATTCGGTGTTCCTGCCCTCTACTCCGGTGAGCCGGGCCCAGGTGATGACCCTTCTGGGCCGCACCCTGGAGCGTGGCTATGCCTATTCCAATGTGAGCTTTGACGATGCCGGAGATATCCCCGCCTGGGCTTCGGACCATGTGAAGATCCTCTCCTCCTTGGGTATCGTCCAGGGTTATGGCGGCACAAACTCCCTCAAGCCCCTCAATTCCATCACCCGGGCGGAATTTGCTTCCCTGCTCTTTAAACTCTACTAAGCGATCTCCCCTTTTATCCCCCTGGCGGAACCCATCCGCCAGGGGGATTTTCTGTATACTATATCGGTTTCCCTCCCCCTTTTCTCCGGGGGATTGTGCGATATTCCGCTTGACGGAAATAGGCACAGCCATTAGAATGTTTACATAGGCTAACTCCATGGGAATCTGTGTTTTCCCATTTGATTTTTACCAAAAAGAGGGGGAATCTTCATGACATTGGACCAACTTCCCATCGGCGATACCGCCGCCATCACCTTTGTGGGCGGCGAAGGAGCTCTGCGCCGCCGGCTGCTGGACATGGGCCTGACGCCCAAAACGCTGGTCTCCATCCGCAAAACCGCCCCGATGGGAGATCCCATCGAGCTTCATGTCCGCAGTTACGAGCTGACCATCCGTTTGGATGATGCCCGCACCATTACCGTTTGTCCCCTGCCCCAGCAATTCAGGGAAAAGGGCTGTGACAGCTGTTCCCGCCGTGAAAAATGCGACTCGGTGCCCTTCTTCACCCCCTCGCGGCACCATGGCCACCACGGCCATCACAGTGAAAATCCGGCGGCAAAGGAGGAAGCATCGGTATGAAACTGGCACTGGCCGGCAACCAGAACTGCGGCAAAACCACCCTTTTCAACCAGCTCACCGGCAGCAATCAGCATGTGGGTAACTTTCCCGGCGTGACGGTGGACCGGAAAGACGGCATCATCCGCGGCCATGAAGATGTAACGGTGGTGGATCTGCCGGGAATCTATTCCCTTTCCCCCTATACCGCCGAAGAGATTGTCACCCGGGATTATCTGTTGAAAGAGAAGCCGGACGGCATCATCAACATCGTGGACGCCACCAACATCGAACGCAACCTGTATCTCACTATGCAGCTGATGGAATTGGGCATCCCCATGGTGCTGGCCCTGAACATGATGGATGAGGTGCGGCAAAACGGCGGCTCGGTGAATGTATCCAAACTGTCCCAGGAATTGGGGATTCCCGTGGTGCCCATCACCGCCAGCAAAAATGAGGGCGTCAGCGAGCTGATCGATGTGGTGCTGCGCACCGCCCAACAACGCCAAAAACCCAAACGGCTGGACTTCTGCCAGGGCGCTGTGCACCGGGCCATCCACTCGGTGAGCCACATGATCGAGGACCATGCCGCCGCCATCGGTGTGCCCTCCCGCTTCGCCGCCACCAAACTGCTGGAAGGCGACGAACCCATGATGGCCCAGTTGTCCCTCTCCCCCAACGAGCGGGAGCTGATCCAGCACTCGGTGGAAGAAATGGAAGAGGAATGCGGCATGGACCGCAACGCCGCTTTGGCCGATATGCGCTACACCTTCCTGGATGGGCTGTGCGCCGGTACGGTGGTACGGCCCCATGAATCCAAAGAACACCAGCGCTCGGTGCGCATCGACCGTCTTCTCACCCATAAGTTCCTGGCCATCCCCATTTTCCTGGGGATCATGCTGCTGATCTTCTGGCTGACCTTCGGCTTGGTGGGCTCCTTCCTCAGCGATCTTCTGTCCCTGGGCATTGACTGGGTCACAGACCTGGCCGACCGAGGGCTCACCGCTTACGGCATCAATCCGGTGGTCCACTCCCTCATCATCGACGGCGTGTTTGCCGGCATTGGCAGCGTACTGTCCTTTTTGCCCATCATCGTCACCCTGTTTTTCTTCCTCTCTCTGCTGGAAGACAGCGGTTATATGGCCCGTGTGGCGTTTGTGATGGATAAACTGCTGCGGAAGATCGGCCTGTCCGGCCGCTCCTTCGTGCCCATGCTCATCGGTTTCGGCTGCACGGTTCCCGCCGTCATGGCCACCCGCACTCTAAGCAGTGACCGGGACCGGAAAATGACCATCCTGCTCACCCCCTTCATTTCCTGCAGCGCCAAACTGCCCATTTACGGCGTATTCACCGCCGCCTTTTTCCCGGAATATGGAGCACTGGTGATGATTGGCCTGTATATATTGGGGATTCTGCTGGGCATCTTTTCCGGCCTGATTCTGGGCCGTACCGCCTTCAAAGGCAATCCGGTGCCCTTTGTGATGGAGCTGCCTGCCTACCGTCTCCCGGCCCCCAAAAGCGTGGTGCGGTTGGTGTGGGATAAGGCCAAGGACTTTATCACCCGGGCCTTTACCGTGATCTTCCTGGCCACCATCATCATTTGGGTGCTTCAGACCTTCGACAGCCGGATCAATGTGGTGTCCGACAGCAGCCAGAGCCTTCTGGCCCAGATCGGCCGGCTTATCGCTCCGCTCTTTGCTCCTCTGGGCTTTGGCAGCTGGCAGATGTCCACCGCCCTTCTCACCGGCTTCACCGCAAAGGAAGCGGTGGTCAGCACCCTGGCTGTGCTCACCGGCTCTTCTATGGCCACTCTGCCCCAGACCCTTTCCGGCGCACTGCCCCTCCCTGCTGCTCTGGCCTTCCTGGTGTTCACCCTGCTCTATACTCCCTGCGTGGCGGCCATCGCCGCTGTCAAGCGGGAAATGGGCGGCGCTAAAAGTGCCTTGTTCGTGGTGTTTTATCAAACCGCTGTGGCTTGGGTTGCCGCCTTCCTTGTCTACCGGCTGGCTCTGTTGATCTGGTGAGCCTATGGGATTCGGCGATATTCTTCTCCTACTACTTTTGGTATTTTGTGCGGTTCTGGCTTTCCGGGCCATCCGCCGGGGCCAGGCTTCTTGCTCTTCCGGCTGCTCCGCTTGTCCCATGGCCGGAAAATGCCATAAACCGCAGAAACAAAAAAGCAAGCAAAAGTAAAGACATCCATTATAACAAAAGACCCGACGCTTGGCGCCGGGTCTTTTCTTTGTTTCATTGTTTTTGGAAAATATCCACTGCATGACTGGTGATCCCCAGTAGATCTTCCCGCTCGCAAGTGGCCAGATGATACTTCAAATAAAGCTGAAAGGTCTTTTCGTCCATCTTTTCTAGCGATTCCCGCAGCCATTGTGAACTGCCGTCAGTAGCCACATAATGGAGCCGCACGGCCTGAAATCCCTCCATCAGCCGGTTCACATCCTCTTTTCGCACCAACTCAAACAGGTCTTTGGGCTGGGAATGGGCCGCAAAGGTCTCCCCATCCAGAAGGCCCTGTTCAATATATTCCGCTACATCAATATTCCCCCGGTGAAACCCCTCATCCAATAAACATCCGTCCGAGATCACATAGGCGGCAAAAACCACGCCTCCCGGTTTCGTCACCCGAAGAGCTTCTCCAATGGCCTGACGCTTATCTTGCTCCGTATACAGGTGATACAGCGGCCCCAAAAGTAATGTGATGTCGTACCGATCGTTGGGGAAATTTCCAAGATCCAATGCATTTCCCTGGGTGATGGTCACCTTTTCCCGGGGTTGGGTGTTCTTTCGGAAAATTTCAATGTTGTGTTCCACCAGTTCCACTGCATCCACCTGATACCCCTGCCGGGCCAGGGCGTGGGAATACCGTCCTGTGGCCGCACCGATCTCCAGCACCCGATCGCCGGGCTTGATGTATTTCTCAATATACCGCATTGTGGTAATGAATTCCACAGAACCATGCCTGCTTTGCAGACGGGATTCCTCGTCATATTCATTATAAAATGCCGTCAAATAGTCCCTTTCCTGCATTCCATCTTCTCTCCCTTCTCCCACCGCAGCCTGGCTTCCAGCATGGTACGCACCATGGTCGCCTGCTCCTTTTGCTGCAAATGCATTTTTCCTGTGGCGGTCAGCACCGCCATCCCATGGGTATACAGAAACAAATCCAGAAAAACCTTCCAGCCCTTCTGCCGCTCCAGGCCTTGTCTTTGAGCAAAGGCGTCGGCTTTTTCACCATTTTCTATTTCCTGATAGAAATCCATGGCCTTGCCCAGATCCAGCGCCATATCATCCACAAACAGCAGCTGAAACAGGTTTGGTTCATCCTGAGCAAAGGACAAATAGGACAACGGCCAAAGGAGATCGGCCTCCACGCCGCTCTCCTTTTCATATTGCTTCACATAGCTGCAATAAAAGGAATAAGCAAATTCCAAAAAATCTTCCTTCATCTCTTCCATGTTCTGATACGCTGTAAAAATAGGACGGGTGGAGCATTCCAGTTCGGCTGCAATGTTTCTGGCGTTCACTGCCTCAAATCCCTGTTCTCTGGTGAGGGCCAGTGCGGCATTGAGTATCATCTCTCTTGTGATCTTCACCTTCGGCGGCATCCTGCTCTTCCTCTCTTCATTATAAAACATATGTTATGTAACAATTATTGCATATTAAAAGTCCCCTGTCAACCACAGCTGATAGGGGACTTTGATAAAAATTCAATTCTTTTTTCGTCCAAAACACAGGCGTCTTGTAACAAAGCCATAGCACAAGGGCGTCATCCACAAAAGCAGACAATAGGGAACGGCACCGGAACCCACACCCAGCATTTGCAGCGGCACAGCACAGGCGATGGACCAAGGAAGCAGCCCGGCAATGGTGACCACTGAGTCGGCCATGTCCATGGCCAGCAAACTGCGTGATGCGCCGCAATCATCATAGACCCGAGCCAGCAGCTGGGTATTGAGCATTACGGCGATGGCCTGATTGCAGAACGCCCCACTGGTACAAATGCTGGTAACCACCATTGTGGGGAACAAACCGATTTTTTCCGCCCATTGGGCAATTTTGTCCTGCACACCATCCAGCATGCGGGTTCCTTGAAAAATACCGGAAAAAGTGCCGGAAAGCAGCACGATCAGCGCCACGCTGACCATGGACACCACGCCCCCGCCGGAAAGCACCGAGGCCAATGCAGGGTTTTCCGGTGCATACCCCCAAAAGGCCGCCAGAAGGGTTTCTTTCACGGAAATGCCCTGACCAAGCACCGATACCCCAAAGGCCGAAAGAATGCTGGCGCACAAGGCCCATCCCACCGGCACATTGCATAGAGGCAGCACCAGCATCAGCACAGCGGGCACAAGGGCCCAAAGGGAAAGATCAAAGCTGCTTTGCAATGCCGATACAATGGACGGGTCCACCTGGGAAATGGGATGAAAATAAGAAAAGACCCCAAAGCCCACCAAAGTGAGCACTGTGGTCAATGCACCGGTTTTCCACATCATGCGCACATTGTCATACAGCTTGGTTTCCGTGACGGCGGCCACCAGATTGGCGCAGGAGGAGGACGGGGCACACCGGTCGCCAAAATAGGCTCCGGAGATCACCGCTCCGGCGGTGACCAGCTCATTGACCCCGCCGGAACGGGCCAGAGTCATAAAAATCACCCCGGCCGTTCCCGCCACTCCGAAACTGGTGCCCAGCGCATAGGAGAGCACAGCCGAAAGCACAAAGGCAATCAGTACAAAAAAATGAGGCGTAATCAGCTGTACGCCATAATAGACAAAAAAGGCGATGGTGCCGCTGGTGCGCCATAAAGCGGTGACCAGGCCGATGAGTAACAGCACCCGCAACACGATAAAAGACCTGCGGGTACTGGAAAGAATCATCCGCAGCACATCTTCCAAAGGGAAACCCCGTTTAAGGGCCACGGCAGAAAAACACACCATTCCTATGGCCAACGCGATGAGCATGGAGACGCCGGTGGTGAGACACACCACCATAGACAACAAAAATACCACAAATGCAATGAGTAGATCCACAAAAAAACCTTCTTTTCTTTTCTGATCCATAGAAGTATAAAAGGGCAGCCGCCCTATCTATTTTATTGTACCACAACCTTTTTCTCTTGCAAACCGCCTGCAAAAAGAAAGGCCATGGAAAGCACTTCCCCCGCTCTCCATGGTCTGGGCCTTGTGTTTTGTTTTTGCTACATTTTCTGCACGCCGGCCTGATCCAGCCAGCTCATCACTTTTTCCCGTCCCATGCCAGTAAATTTGAAGGTATTCCCCTTGGCGTGAATCAGCAACGCTTTGACAAACAGGCCCTGTCGCCCCTCAGCATGGCCACCGATATCCGAAAGCTTTTCTTCCATCAAAACAGTTCCCAGCATGGACATATGAAAGCAGACCCGCTGATTTGTCACATACAATTTTCCCTGGGTCGGTCTGCCGCCCACCGCTGCCTTTTCAATGAACGCCATGGTGGCGCTGCCAATCAGTTTTTCTCCCTCGGCCAACTGAAACTTTGCCATTCTTCTTTCTCCTCTCTCTGTGCAGATGATGCATTTTTCAGCATCCCCATTAGACTATATTTTTATAGTGAAATAATACTATATAATTATAGTATACTAAAAACTGTGCTGTCAAGATAAACTATGCCTATAATGAGGTGATGCAGCATGGCCGAAGAAATCAAAATCACGAAAAAATCTCCCCGGCGCGGTGATGATGGCTATAAAGTGGTTTCGGTGCGCATGAAAGAAGAAATGATCCAGCAACTGGATCTGCTTTCCGCTGAGACCAACCGTTCCCGGAACGAATTGATCAACCTTTTGCTGGAAGCCGCCATCCCCATCGTCAAGGTGGAAGATTGACTCTGCCGGCCTGAACGAACCGAACAAAATGGGAGCAAGCAAATGCTTGCTCCCATTTTATTTCATCTGTTTGGAGACTACGGCGCATCGCTAGCTGAGACGATGCCGCAATTCCTCCATACGGGCATATCCGGCGTCGTCTTCCACATCGGCTGACAAAATCTCCATAACGGCCACGATGTCCTCTATCTTCTCCTGACTTTTCCCCGGTGCCAGAACCAAACTTCCATAAACCTCATTGCAGAAAGTGAAGTTCGTCGCCTTATTGGTGTCCTCCACCAGCCTATGATAGGCCGTCTGGAAAGCCCGGAACTCCGCTACTCCATACCAATAGCTGCTGCTATGCCCTGTCTTTTGATATTCCACAAATTCTTCATAGGCATTGGCGGCGCTCATCTGGGCCATCTGCCGCCTCTCTTCCCTGCGGCCCGATTCCCTTCCATACCATATGCCAAAAATCACCCCGCATAAAGTACACGCCACAAGCAATGGAATATACCATCTCTTTTTCATGCAAACCTCACACAGCTATGGCTTTCAATTTCATAATTGCTCTTTAATTACCCGATGCATCTTCTCCGGTGCCTTCACCCGGATTTTGGCCATCGGTATTATCCTCGCCTTCATCCGGATTGGGATCAGGCTCATCATCCAGATTCACATAAAGACGGCGGGCCATGGCAGCGGCTTCCGCCCGGCTAGTGGGGGCAAAGGGATCAAAAGTTCCATCCTCCCGGCCTGTCAGCAATTTGGATGTATACATGGCCTTTACCGCATCCAATGCCCAATCGCTGATGGAACCGGCATCCGAATAGGGCAGGACGGTATTGTCATTGCCATAGGTAATGCCCATGCTTTTGAGGAACTGATAGCTCATGGTAGCCATCTGCTCCCGGGTGACGGCGCCGTTAGGATCAAAGCGTCCATTACCCACACCGGATGCAACGCCCATACGATGGGCCCAGTTCACGGCCTGGGCATACCAGGCGCTTTCGGCCACATCCTGAAAATCGCTGCCGGGATACCGACTCAGCTGCACATTGCCCACCCGGGCCAGAATGGAAACAAACTCCGCACGGGTCAGCGTATCCTCGGGATGGAAATTGCCATCCTCCCGGCCCTGGAGCAAGCCCCACTGGCTGGAATACAGAATATCCAGATATGCCCAATACTGATCGTTCACATCCCCATAGGGCAGGCTATATGCTTTGGCCGGCGCCGAAGAAGCCGCCAAAGTCAGGGCCAAAGCGGCCGCTGTCATTCTTGTTCCCCATTTCATGCTGTGATCCTTCCTTTCCACAGAGACAGGCCCTCCGGCCCTTGATTGAATGGATTCATTCTACACTATCTTCTCCCTTTTTTCAAACAAAATGGGCAAAAAGGGAACCGGACTCCAGGGATATTCCCAGGAGTCCGGCAAAGAAAACAATCAGTTCTGGCTGTTCAGTTCCGCAATGGCCTGCTGCACGGCCTGGCTCGAGGCCTGCTGCACCGGATACCAGCCCCGGCTGCTCATTCCGGTGAAAATGTCGTTCTGGATCTCGTGCTCGTCCCGCAGCAGCTCCATCATGGCGCTGCGCAGAGGATTGTGGCAGCATTCCCCTGCCGCCGTATTATACAGGGAAGTCAGATGCTTCTGGGTGTTGAGGGCATTGGTGATGATGATCTGATCGTTGCACATGGCGCTTTCTCCTTTCTCAGTTTTGCAGGAAACGGTACAGAGTGTCATAATGGCTCTGATGGCGGGAGGCGATGCCGGCCAGCATATTTTTCAGCTGGGGATCGGTGCACTGCTGGGCCATCAAACTGAATTGGGCCACTTCGCTTTGTTCTCCCTTCAACTGCTCTTTGAGAAAAGCCAGTTCCTTTGTGGTCAGCTCGGGCATAAGGCCACTTCCTTTCATTGATTTCCCTTCCAGTATTCCCTGGCTTCTTTCACATTATGCGCCAAAGAAACCCGGCCCTCTTCGTCGCAGACCACCAGACCATAGCGCTTCCCACCCATCTCCAAGGGCGTCACTTTTTGAAAAAAAGGAGCCAACGCAAAGGGCTGCTCCTTTTCCAGAGGAGCCGCTGCATACCATTGATCCTGGTACCGGCAGACCCTGGCCTTTTCATCGGCCAGCAGCTTTCCCAATAGGCTTTGATTCCAAGGAGCGTGAGAAAGATCAAAGGGGCGGAATTTTTCCAGAGGAAAAGGCAGCGGACTGAATCCGGTATATTCCCCGGGTCTGGATCGAAGAATAAAAGCGCCTCTCACTTTTTCCGGCGCAAAATGCCCATCCATCTTTTTTTCCAGACGGAACTCCCGGCCCTGGGGCAGCATGACTCCGGCCACCAGAACATCCTCATTCTCCTGGTCCAATGCCACCCGGTAGATATACCCCTCCTCTGCGGGGCAGGCGGCCCACAGGGTATACCCCCATCCGTTCTCCCTGCAGGAGACCTTCCCCACCCGCTCTTCTCCCAGCCACAGATCCCATTGCTCCATGGGGTCTCCCCCTTTCCCTCCATCATCGCCGCAAAAGAAAAAGCCTTCTGCACACCATTGTATGCAGAAGGCTTTGAAACCATGCGTCTCAGCCGATGGTATAGGTTCCGTCCACCAAAACGGTACATTCCCCACTGGCGATGAAACCGCAGCCATCCGTGCCGATGAGATACATATTGTTCTGAAGCACAGACTGTCCATGGGTCAGGATCTCCCCGCTGGACAAGTTGATCATGCCGGAATAGCAGCTGGCCGTGCCCCGGCGCAAAAGCAGCTGGGTTCCCACCCCGGCCTTGATCTGCTGACCATTTTGCAGGGTGATCATCTTCCAGGTGCTGCTGCCGGAGGAAGAACCGATCTGATCCTTCACCAGCTCCACCACCTGATTGATCACATCCTGACTCACATTCTGAAGCTGGGAGATCTGGCTTTCCAGCTGGGAACGCACCGAATCCATTTTACTCTGGATATCCGATTTGATGGCCGTCTCCTTCTGGGAGAACACCGAATCGATCCGGGCATTGGCCTCCGGCACCGCTACATCGGTTATGTAGCTCAAGGTCACCAGAGGGTCATCCTGGGAACCATATCCGCCGGCGGCCAGCGCCGTAAAGACTCCGCCCACGGCCAAAACGCACAAAGCGCCCAAAGCCGATACCATAAACTTCCTCTTCATTGCAGTCGCTCCTTATCGCTGGGTACTTTCCTGCCCGCCGCTTCGCAATCCGAAACTGACGGCGATGGCATCATCCACCTGGCCCATCACTTGTTCGTCCAGGCGTCCCATCTTTTCCCGCAGCCGCCGTTTGTCCAATGTTCTCACCTGCTCCAGCAAAATGACAGAATCCTTGGAAAGGCCATAGGTGCGGGCCTCGATCTCAATATGGGTAGGCAGTTTTGCCTTGTTCAGCTGCGAGGTGATGGCCGCCGCGATGACGGTAGGGCTATACCGGTTGCCCACATTGTTCTGCACAATGAGAACCGGGCGCATCCCGCCCTGTTCGCTGCCCACCACCGGGCTCAGGTCGGCATAATAAATGTCACCTCGTCTGACATTGGAAGAAAAATGATCCAATTTCACTCACGCTCCGCCGGTAAAAGTCGGTTAAACCGCTTTTTTATTTTTCCACACAAATCCCGGTTTTAATCATCTTGGCCGGAATTTGCACCGGTGGGCGGCGCGCAGTCTCTTCCCCCGCTTGTATTCTATGCAAGCAGGAGCTGGCCGGTGTCTCCCTGAAAAGCCGAACTTATTTTTTAGTGTACCACACTTTTCTTTTTGGAGCAACCTTCCCCATCAAATACCATTTTTATTCTTTCATCGCTGAAAATCCGGAAAATACGGCGTGCATGATCTGATCTCCCTCCAGGAACCATCGGGCACATACCGGCTCCAGAGTGTCCTCCCGCAGCCACACCTGCTTGACGGCCTCCTTGCCGTCGGCCTCCATTTCATAGGTCAGGCTGATGCACTCCTGCCCTTCCTTTTTCTCCCTTCCCCACTGGGTGGGCGCCGCCCCGGCCAGGGTACGCAAAAGACCGTCGGTGCAGTCCACGGGAGTAAATCCCCGGATGGGGGCCAGCAATGTATCCAGCTGAACATCCTCAAACCGAAGGGTGGCTCCCCCTTGGCTGATATGACAGCTGACCCCGGCGATCTCCTCCGGAGATACCACAGTACACTGGCTCTCCTCCCCTTCCCAGGACACCGACAGCTCATATTCCATGATCACGCCGGAGTCGGCCGTGACGGTGGCCCCCACCGAGCCCTGGGCCAGGGAGCTATAATATTCGCTCACCTTCTGCTGAGGGCCTTCCTGGCCTTTGCAGCCACCCAGGGCAAAGAGCAAAACCCACAAAAAGACCCCGATCCTTTTCTTTCGTTTCACCACTTTTTATCACTCTCCACCCTATCTATACGGCATCCATACCGGTTTATGCCGGAGGGCTTGCAATTTTTTCGCCCTTGTGCTATATATAATGGAGATGTATTTTATACCGCAAACAACTGGAAAATGCGATGAGAAAGAGAGTACCTGCGCCCCCTCCGGCGAGAGAATGGCGGTCACCGGCTGTAAGCCGCCTGCGGAAGAGCGTGGAGAAGTTCACTTTTGAGCACCGGGCTGAACGGAGTAGGCCACGGCGTCCGGCCGCGTTAAGGCTGTGGAGTGCCCGCTTTTTTGAGGCGGGAATCAGGGTGGTACCGCGGAAGCTTGGCTTTCGTCCCTTTTTGGGGGCGAAGGCTTTTTTTATACCTGCCCCTGGCGGCAGCATCAAACCTATCCAAACTCACAAAAGGAGTGCAGAACATGAAAGAGCAGCTCAACCAGATCCTTTCCCAGGCTCTCGGGCAGGTGTCTTCGGTGACTTCTCAGCAAGAGCTGGAAGCGGCTCGGGTGAAATTCCTGGGCAAAAAGGGAGAACTCACCGGCATTTTGCGGGGCATGGGCAAACTCTCCGCCGAAGAGCGGCCGGTGATCGGCCAGCTGGCCAACGAGGTGCGGGCGCAGATCGAGCAGGCCATTGAAAAGGCCCAGCAGGACATGGCCCAGCGTCTCATCGCGGCCAAGCTGGAAAAGGAACAGATCGATGTGACCATGCCCGGCCAAAAGGTGCTTTTGGGCAAACAGCATCCCCTGAACACCGTGCTTCACGAGCTTTATGACATCTTCACCGGCATGGGCTTTTCCATTGCCGAAGGCCCGGAAGTGGAATACGATTACTACAACTTCGAAGCCCTGAACATCCCCAAAAACCACCCGGCCCGGGATACCCAGGACACATTCTATATCAATGACAACATCGTCCTGCGCACCCAGACCAGCCCCATGCAGGTGCGCACCATGGAGAAACAGCGTCCTCCCATCCGGGTCATCGCTCCCGGCCGGGTCTACCGCAGCGACGCCGTGGACGCCACCCACTCCCCTGTGTTCCATCAGATCGAAGGCCTTGTGGTGGACAAGGGCATCACCATGGGCGATCTGAAGGGTACTCTGGAAGTGTTCGCCAAGCGTCTGTATGGCGAGGACACCGGTGTGCGCTTCCGTCCCCACCACTTCCCCTTCACCGAGCCTTCCGCCGAAATGGATGTGACCTGCTTCAAGTGCCACGGCAAGGGCTGCCCTCTGTGCAAAGGCGAAGGCTATATTGAGATTCTGGGCTGCGGCATGGTGCACCCCAAGGTGCTCCGCGGCTGCGACATCGACCCGGAGGTCTATTCCGGCTTTGCCTTTGGCATCGGCCTGGAACGCATTGTCATGCAGCGGTACAAGATCGACGACCTGCGGCTGTTCTATGAAAACGACCTGCGGTTTTTGACCCAGTTTTAAGTGAAAGGAGCAAGTGGGAAATGAATCTGCCTTACAAATGGCTCAATGACTATGTAAAGATCGACAAAGACCCCAAAACCTATGCCGCCCGTATGACCATGACCGGCTCCAAGATCGAAGGCTGGGAAAGCGCCGCCGATGCGATCGAAAATGTGGTGTGGGGCAAAATCCTCTCCATTGAAAAGCACCCCGACGCCGACAAACTGGTGATCTGCCAGGTGGATGTGGGCGCAAAGCAGGTGCAGATCGTCACCGGCGCCAAAAACCTGAAGGTGGGCGATGTGGTACCCGCCTGCCTGGATGGAGCCAAGCTCCCCGGGGGCATTGTCATCAAGAAAACCAATATGCGGGGTGTGGAATCCAACGGTATGCTCTGCTCCTTTGCCGAGCTGGGCCTGACCCACAACGACCTGCCCTATGCCGATCCCAACGGCATCCTGGTATACCAGAACGAAGGGGAAGAAGCGGTGCTGGGCGAAAGCGTCACCAAGGCCCTGGGCCTGGACGATACCGTCTTCGAGTTTGAAATCACCCCCAACCGCCCCGACTGCCTCAGCGTCATCGGCCTGGCCCGGGAGACCGCCGCTTCCTTCGAACTGCCGCTGAATCTTCCCGCCCCTCCGGCCCGGGAAGAAAAGGGCGAAATCGAAAACCTGCTGAAGGTGACCATTGAGGACGCCGACCTGTGCCCCCGTTACTGTGCCGCCATGGCCAAAAACATCAAGATCGCTCCCTCTCCCAAGTGGATGCGGGACCGTCTGCGGGAAGCCGGTGTGCGGCCCATCAACAACATCGTGGACATTACAAACTTCGTCATGCTGGAGTACGGCCAGCCCATGCACGCCTTTGACTACCGGTGCATCGCCCAGGACGCCATCATCGTCCGCCGGGCCCATGCCGGAGAAAAGACCACCACTCTGGACGGCGTGGAGCGGCAGCTGGACGAAAATATGCTGCTGATCACCGATCCCACAAAGCCGGTGGGCGTAGCCGGTGTCATGGGTGGGCTCAACAGCGAGATCACCGAAAACACCCAGATGATCGTCTTTGAGTCGGCCACTTTCCACGGCCCCTCCATCCGGGTGACATCCCGGAAGCTGGGCCTGCGCACCGAGGCATCCGGCCGGTATGAAAAGGGCCTGGACTGCGAAAACACCATGCCGGCCCTGATGCGGGCCTGCCAGCTGGTGGAAGAGCTGGGAGCCGGCGAAATCATCACCGGTGTCATCGATGCCTACCCGGAGCACAAACAGGTGCGCCAGCTGCCCCTGGAGCCGGAGAAGATCTGCCGCTTCCTGGGCGCTCAGATTTCCGAAGAAGACATGGTCCGCTATCTGCGTGATCTTCAGTTCACCGTAGAAGGCCGCACCATCACCGTGCCTTCCTGGCGGGACGATGTGGAAACCATGGCCGACATTGCCGAGGAAGTGGCCCGGATCTATGGCTATGACAAGATCCAGCCCACCCTGTTTGCCGGCACCACCACCCAGGGCGGCCTCACTCCTTACCAGCAGTTCGAGCGGGATTTGTCGGGAGCCTGCATGGCCGCAGGGTATAACGAAGTGATCTCCCTGTCCTTCCTCAGCCCCAAGGTCTTTGACAAGCTGCGTCTGCCGGAGGATTCCCCTCTGCGCATTGCTACAGTGATTTCCAACCCCCTGGGCGAGGACCAAAGACTGATGCGCACCACTCCCCTGCCCGCCATGCTGGAGATCTGCGCCCGCAACTACAACCGCCGGGTTCCCGCCGGACGGTTCTTCGAGCTGAGCAAAATCTATCTGCCCCAGGTAAAGGACGGCAAGGCCGACCTGAATACCCTGCCCGACGAGCGTCCCCAGCTGGTGATGGGCCTTTATGGCAGCGGTGATTTCTTCACTTTGAAGGGCGCTCTGGAAGCCATCTTCCAGCAGCTTTCCATCCATAATATCGAGTTTGTGCCCTGCACAGATGATCCTTCCTACCATCCGGGCCGTACCGCCGCCATTATGGCCGGTGAGAAAAAGATCGGCACGGTGGGCCAGGCCCATCCTCTGGTGATGCGGGAATACGGCCTGGGCAGCGAGACCTATCTGTGCCAGGTGGATCTGCCTTCCCTCTTTGAGCTGGTGGACCGGCGGAAGGAATACAAGCCTCTGCCCAAGTTCCCCGCCGTCACCCGCGACCTGGCTCTGCTGTGCGACGAAAAGCTGCCGGTTCTGGCTTTGGAAAAGTCCATCCGCCAGGCGGCTGGAGATCCTCTGGAGCACCTGGAGCTCTTCGATGTGTACCAGGGCGAGCAGGTGGAAAAGGGCAAGAAGAGCGTAGCCTTCTCCCTGGCCCTGCGCTCCCCCGACCACACTCTCACCGACAAAGAGTCGGATGAAGTGATGCAGCGTGTGCTGGACGCTCTGGAAAAAGAGTGCGGCGCTCTGATCCGCCGCTGATCAAGCCATGTTCAAAGACCGGCTCTTTGATAGAAAGAGCCGGTCTTTTTCTGTGGATACCAGGATTTCCTCCTGTCTTCGCCTTTACATTTGCCCCAAAACTGTGTATAATGGGCTATGGGTTTCATTTGGGATACACACCCACAAAAGGAGGGCACCAACTTGTTTGACGGAACACGAAAATTTGCCATCACGGATGACTCTGACAAAGAGATGAAGCGCATCCTCACCGCGGTGTATGACGCTCTCCGGGAAAAGGGTTACAACCCCATCAACCAGATCGTGGGCTACATCCTCTCTGAGGACCCCACCTATATCACAAACCACAACAACGCCCGCAGCCTGATCCGCCGCATTGACCGGGACGAGCTGCTGCAGGAACTGGTACGCCACTATCTCAACGATTGATCCATGATGGGTCTCAGCGAGGGCTCCTGTCCGGCCAGGCAGGAGTCCTTTTGACGCCTATCATGCGTTTTCCCGCATAACAATGCACATTGATAACAAAATACCGCCTTTGCCTTTTGCCAATTTATTGCATTTTGTACCTCCAAACCCCTTGGGCCCCAACGGGTTACAAAAAAGTAACAGAATTTTTGTTTATCTTTTGTAACTATTTTGTTTGACATTTGTTACTCTTTTGATATAATAATTACTGTCGGAGGTAAGCACATGACGACAAAGAACACAACAGCGCAGTGGCCCCTCACTTATAAGGGCCGCCCTTTGATGAGAAAAGACGACACGATCTACTATGGCAGCATGACGGAAAAATACATCATCATGCTCAAGGTTCTGGAGAGCACCAAAAACAAGGACTTGCCTGTGGGCACCAAAGTCCGGGTGGAACTCCAGCTCACCGACCCCGACATTTCCGCCACAGATAAGGTCGTAAAATCCACCGAGAAAGACGGGCTCTACAATGCCATGGACATCGCTTCCATCTGGCTGGAACGGGCGCTTCACCAGAAGTAATCCGTCTTTTGCAACCATAGGAGGTACAAATGCTTTACGAAGGTATCAAGGTTTTGAAAACGGCTATGACGACTGCGGCCCTGGCCGTGACCGTCATGGCCACCGCCCAGGCCGCAGAAGTCAAGGGCGGTATTGTGGACACCACCACTTCCCTGAATTTCCGCAGCGCTCCCTCTCAGTCGGCGTCGATAATCGATAGTCTGTACGACGGTTACAGGGTATGTATTCTCGGCGTTGAAAACGGCTGGGCCAGCATCACTTGCAATGGCAATCCCGGCTATGTAAGCGCCGAATATCTGGATGTTCTGGATGTGATGGATGTGAACGGCGGCGGCGCCAAAGTCACCGCTTCTTCCCTGAATGTCCGCTCCTATCCCTCCACCAGCAGCACCGTGCTCACCCAGATTCCTCAGGGCGCTGTGGCCACCATCGACGGTGTCAACCGCGGCTGGTACCGGGTCACTTACAACGGTGTACAGGGCTACATCAGCCCCGATTATGTGGAAGTGGTTCCTGTAACCCAGACTCCTCAGTCCACCGTCACATCTGTGACCAGCAGCATTGTGGATTATGCCAAGCAGTTCATCGGCACCCCTTATGTTTACGGCGGTTCCTCCCCCAGCGGCTTTGACTGCTCCGGCTATACCAGCTATGTGTACAAGCAGTTCGGCATCACCCTTCCCCGCACCTCTTCGGCTCAGTACAATTATGTGGCCAAAGTCAGCCGCAATGAACTGAAGCCCGGCGATCTGGTGTTCTTCGGAAGCGGCAGCGTCGGCCATGTGGGAATGTACATAGGCAACAACCAGTTCATCCATTCCCCCTCCAGCGGCAAGACTGTGTGCATCGAATCCATGAGCAGCAGCTATTACACCAGAAACTACATCGGCGCTGGCCGTGTATTCTAACAACTAAAAATCTGATACCTTTTAAAAAGGCGCCGGGAAACCGGCGCCTTTTCTTTCTATCTGTTTCTTTTTTCTTTTTTATTCCACCTACGAAGGGAGTGTTCCTATGTCCCAAAAACAAAAGGCTTTGCTCTGTCTGCTGGCCGCCAATGTAATTTTTGGCTTCAGCTTTCTTTTTTCCAAAATCGCCTTTTCCCAAACCAGCCCCATGATTGCCCTGTCCATCCGTTTTCTGTTGGCCTTTGCTCTTTTGAATGTGCTGGTTTTGTGTAAAGTGGTGCGCCTGCGCATCGGCGGACGGGATATCCGCAAACTGATCCTGGTCAGTCTGCTGGAGCCCACTTTGTATTTTATCTGCGAAAGCTATGGCATCAAATGGACTTCCGCCTCCTTTTCCGGGGCGGTGATCGCTCTCATCCCAGTGGCGGCCATGGCGTTGGGCGCCATCTTTCTCAAAGAAAAACCCACTCTGCTGCAAACCCTTTCCATGCTCTGCTCCATTGCCGGTGTGGTCCTGATATCCGTATGGGGACAAAAGGGCGGCACGGTCACACTGCCTGGTTTTCTCCTGCTGATCGGTGCTGTCATCAGCAGCGCCTGCTATACCTTGCTCACCCGGAAGTACTCTCAGGATTTCACCGCCTTTGACCGGACCTATGTGACCTTTGCTGTGTCCTCCTGTTCCTTCGTGCTGCTGGCCATTGTGGAAAACCGGGGTGAGCTTTTCCATCGCACAGCCCAGGCCCTGTCCTCCCTCTCTTTCTGGGGAGCCATTCTGTATTTGTCGGTGATCTCTTCGGTGGTAGCCTTCCTGATGATCAACTACGCCCTGACCCACATCAGCGTCACCATCACCGCTTCTTTCAACAATCTCATCACCGTCGTATCGGTGCTGGCCGGCGTGCTGCTGCTCCATGAACCCTTTTCCATATTGCAGGTCATTGCCGTTGCTTTGATTTTGCTGGGCGTTTACGGGGTCAACAAGCTGGGGGCCCGGCCCGACGCTCCCCAACAGGAACAAATGCACAGGCCTTCCACCCTTGAGCAGGAAAGCGATTCGTGATACAATAAAATTTGCCAATCCATTTCCCAAGGAGGTCATCAAGTGAAAATACTGGAATCTGGTGAAAACTATCTGGAAACCATCCTGATGCTGAAAGAAAGCAAAGGATCGGTCCGTTCTATTGATATCGTTCGGCAAATGAATTTCTCCAAGCCCAGCGTCAGCCGGGCCATGAGTCTTCTGCGGGAAAACGGATATATCACCATGGACAAAGAAGGCTGGATCCAGCTGACGGAAAGCGGCATGGAAGTAGCCTCCCGCATTTATGAACGCCACCGGTTGCTCACCAAATGGCTCACGGCCTTGGGTGTGTCCCCTGAGGTGGCCGCCGAAGATGCCTGCCGTATGGAACACGATATCAGCAACGAAACTTTTGAAAAACTGAAAGCCCACATTGAAAAAGCCGACTTCTAAAATGCCCTTTCCTCTCTACGGCCTTTCACTACAAAAGACCCCAAGAAATGCTCTTGGGGTCTTTTCTTTGTTACAAAACCTTATTTATTTTTTTGTTTCCCAGGCGTCATACCGTACAATATCCTCCATGGGTTTGCGGCTGCGCACCCGGCCTTCCTCGGCGGGATAGCCAAAGGGGGATACCGCCACCACCTGGAACCCGGCGGGAATTTTCAGCAGCTTTGCCACATCGGGAGCGGAAAAAGCCCCCAGCCAACAACTGCCGATGCCCAGTTCAGCCGCCTGCAGCTGCATATAGGACAGAGCGATGGAACAATCGATGGTGCGGGCCGGCTGTCCGCAGGCCATATCCCGCACTTCATCAGCACAGAGAACCATCACCACAGGAGCCTGCTCCACAAAGGCCTGATTCCGGCAGGCCTCCACCAGTTCATGGCGCAGAGCCGGATCGGTGACCACCACAAACTTCCACGCCTGCTGGTTTGTAGCCGAAGGTGCCAATCTTCCGGCTTCCAGAATCTTTTCCAGCTTCTCTTGCTCGATGGGCTTATCCTGATAGGCCCGAATGCTCTTCCGCTGCAAAACGGCTTCCATAACGCTCATGAGGATCATCCTTTCTCTTCTCCACCTTTGCGGCCAGAGGCCGCGATGTGATCACTTTATCTGATGCTATTGTAGCACGCCCTTCCTCCCCGGGCAACCAACTTGCTTTGAAAAAATCGAAATTTCCCTTGACATTGTCTCTATGGCATGCTATTATGTACCCGTGGTTAGCGTAAGCTAACTAACAAATCAGCGGGAGTTTTCTCCCTTTGTTTTTTGAATCATGGTTAGCATTAACTAACTGCAGGAGGTATTCATGGAACAAACCTTGGATCGGCTGCTGGGCCGCCCGCCACTGTGCGCCGGCCCTTTTAGGGGTCAAGCCTGCCAATCTGGTCAGTCTTCCCCTGGAGGAATACCGGCTGCTGGCTCCTCAGATCGCCTGGTACAGCCATGTGCTTCGACAGCGGGGACTATGTTTTCTCACCCTGGACCGCCAGTGCAAAACGGTACTGCTTCTGATCTATTCCCCTGCGGAGCTCAAGCGGCATCTGGAGCAGGAGTCTTGCCGTCAGATGTTGTCTCAGGCGGGCTATCCATCGGAAGGACTCAGCGAAAAATTGCTTTTCCTCCAGTCCAGGCTGGCCGAAAACCAGGACTTTCCCCATGAGATCGGCCTGTTTCTGGGATATCCCCCCAGAGATGTGCTGGCCTTTCAGCAAAACCAGGGACGATGCTGCAAACTGTGCGGCTACTGGAAGGTGTATTCCGGCCTGTGCCGTGCCCGGCTTTTGTTCCGCCGCTACGACTCCTGCCGGGACTATCTCTGTTCCCGGGTGGCCCGGGGCGAGACCATTCCCCAGGTTCTTGAATGTGCTTGATCGTATCCCATCTATGATATAGGAGGCAATATACCTATGAAAAAAGTCGCTGTAATCTATTGGTCCCAAACAGGCAACACCCAGCAAATGGCCCAGCTGATCGCCCAGGGCGCATTGGAAGGAGGAGCTCAGGTGGAATGTATGCCTGTCTCTTCCCTCACGCCGGAGCAGGCTCTGGAATATGACGGACTGGCTCTGGGTTGCCCGGCCATGGGCGCGGAAGTGCTGGAAGAAGCCGAATTCGATCCCTTCTTCACTCAGTTGGAAGGTCATCTGCAAGGGCGTACTCTGGCTATCTTCGGCTCGTATGGCTGGGGTGACGGAGAGTGGATGCGCTCCTGGCAAGACCGGTGTGCCGCGGCCGGGGCCTCTCTCGTCGGCGGTGAGGGCCTGGCTGTCTGCGGCGCTCCTGCTGGTGAGGACGAAGCTCGTTGCATTGCTTTGGGCAAAGCCCTGGCCTGATTGCTTTTTCTTGATCCTTTGATGTGATCTTTCTGTTTAGCGGGGTTGATCTCCGCCGGCGGGGGCCGGAAGGTCCCTGCCGTCCTCCTTCTGAAAAAGGTGAATCTTTATGCTTTCATCCACTGTCATTCGTTATTTGCTCACGATTTATCGGCTGAGCCCGGATAACCGCCCCATCCCTTCGGTTTTCATTTCCCGCCAGCTGAATGTGACCCGCTCCAGCGTGGCCAAAACCCTTTCCCAGCTTACGGAAGAAAATTTGGTGGAAAAAGCCCACTATGGGAAGGCTCGCCTGTCCCCTTTGGGCCGGCGATTGGCCCTCCAGTACCAAAGAGAACAACAGACTTTCCATCGTCTGTTTGTCCAGCTGGGCCTTTCTCCCCAATCGGCGGAACAAGAGGCCATGACTGTGGTTTCCGCCCTTTCTCCTGAAGGGAAACAGGCTCTTGTTGCTCTTTTGCCCCATCCCATGCCTCTGGCCTCAGGAAACTGAGCGATGTTCTCCTTCTTCGCTTCCAAAATAACCGAAACGGGTGGTATCAAGCCCCTGGTTTCATGCCATCCGTTTCCGCTATTTTCCCTGGACTGCCCTCCAGGATGGGCGGAGATCCTTCTGTACTCTTATCCTCATCATCTCACACAGCAAAAAGCCGCCTGTATGGGCGGCTTTTTTCATGTCCGGGTATTCCCCGGAGAAAGGAAGGCTATATGCAGTTTTTCGCTTCTGCTATCAACACTTTGCAGACCCTCGTTGTTGCCCTCGGCGCTGGCCTTGGCGTGTGGGGCGTGGTGAACTTGCTGGAGGGCTACGGATCGGATAATCCTGGCTCCAAAAGCCAGGGCATG
>OHAD01001167.1_pt1 | contig 26460 bp, 20 predicted proteins | sample 1577011 | NCBI WGS metagenome assembly OHAD01 (sample SAMEA3541510, study PRJEB24748) | human gut metagenome | biome: human gut; feature: human-associated habitat; material: faeces | place: China | collected 2012 | reverse complement strand
TCTTACGACTTTGAAAGCATTTTTGTTACCATCAACGCTATATATTATAGAACCAATTTAATATAATATTTATACGTCTAGGCTAAAGCCCAGTGGCAAGAGATGTAGTATATCTGTGACCAAGACTTCCCTACCATTTGTAAGTATGATAGGGCAGGTCGGTTCTAATAGCTCAGATAGGACCTGCCTACAGGCTCCACATGGCGTAGTCAACTTCTTGTCTTCTGATACTATGGCAATGGCCCTGATATCTTTTTTTCTATAGCCATTTGAGTAGGCAGAGAAGATGGCATTTCTTTCTGCGCAGTTTGTCAGTCCATAGGATGCATTTTCTACATTTGTTCCTATAAAGTATTTGTTGTTTTTAGTTTCTACACAGGCTCCCACCCTGAAGTTTGAGTAGGGGGAGTAGGAATTTTTTAGGGCTTCAAAGGCCCGGTCTATTAGGGACTTGTCTCTTTTATCAATCTGGTCCAACCATTCTGGGTTAAATGTTTTCCTATTTGGATCGTAATTTCCATAATTTTTAAACATAGATAATTCACCGCCTATCTTTACCTAATTTGTATCTTTAATCTGACTATTTTTGACAGACTCTATAATCTGATAGTTAATAGCCTCAACCATAAATTGAATCACATTGATGGTGTGCAGGACATAGTCATAATCTATAGGATGCTTGTCAGAGCTATTAGGTTGAAAGTCTAGCTCATGGGCTATAATATTTCTCCTGTCAGCGAGTTCATCTACAAACTTTTTTAGGCCTGTAACGCTAGTCAGGTCCTTGAAGCGCATCATCATCCTTGGATGTATGGCCTTCCACATATTAAAATTTATTATATAGCCAAGATTCCTATCTATGGCATAAGACTTTTGCATGGTAAAACTTGATGTTAATTCATATATGGTATTACTTAGGATTTTTTCCTTTTCTTCTGGGTCGAATTCAATTTTATCAAACTTATCCAAGAGAGATATTGGCACCATGAAGTTATCAAAGTTTTTTCCAGCCGCTGCCTTACCCTTGAAAATCTGGAGTAGCATGGTCTTTACAATATCGTGCATATACTTGTCCATTGAACCACATATGAGGATAACGCAGTACCTTAGTATATTTTCGTCTTTTTTGTTTTCTAGCATTAGGTCACGTATTTTTCTAGTATTTGCATGAAATACATCTATAGGTACATTTACACTAATATCTATCAGGTCTAGGCCTGTAGCTCTAGGTTTTATGCTTGGTTTTGGTCTTTTGAAAGAGTTCTTGTATTTGTTAGTCATGTAACTCCCTCCTAAAGTAATTTAAACCTCCATACTTGCCTGAAAGATAGGCATTTCTAAAGTTTTCACTCTTAGATACATCTAGTATATCAGCAAGTGAGTAAATAGTAGTTTCATTGAAGTTCTTGTCTGTAATATATATCTGATCACGTCTCAGGCTCTTCATTTCCAACAAGTCAGTTGTATGTGTAGTCGTAATTAGCTGACCAGATTGGTTTTCAACAGGGTTTTGGAAGAGGTTAAGTATATATTGGGAAACTATGGGGTGGATATATGATGTCATCTCATCTATGACAAGGGTCTTTCCGTTGTATAGGGCATCATATATATAGGCGTATAGGGCATAGATTTTTATAGTTCCTTCAGACTCTTCGAAGAGGTTGAATACTATATCCTTGGAGTTACCATTGATATCTAAGCCTTTTTTAAAGGTGTTTAATGTCATGGTTTCTCCATCTCCATCAACTTGTCCCTTAGATTTCTTTCTTATATTTTTGAATAAAGTAGACTTACGCATTTCATCTTTTACTGTATCGTCTATATCGTCCTGTTTTAGAGCCTGACTAAGACTCTGTGCCTGTATTGAGCTTATATTTGAATAACTTATATCTGTCAACATCCTCAGTAACTTGGCGTGGAATATATCGCCTTTTTCTAGTAAGTATCTAGTAGTTCTTTGTATATTTTCCCTGGAATCAAAATTATTCTTTATTATAATAAGGTCGTTTTCAACCCAATCTACAAATTTTTCAACCCTAGTATCAAATATACTAACACTACCAATTATTGGCCTTTTTGACATATTAGGACCCATAATTTTTTCAATTACACACTTGTCTATTTTTGTATCTAGACTGAAATTATCATAGCTTCTGTCTATTAGAATTGTATAATTTTCATTTGAATCAAATGAAGCAAGGCGCTCATATATTATTGAGTTTTTATCGTATTTGAACTGGTAGTCAAATACACACCCATCAACTATGGCCCTCAATTGGTATGATGTAGGCTTGTCCCTATAAGTATCTGATAGTTTGAAAGGCTTGTATTGAAAAATCTCTATACCTAATTTTTCTGGATTAGATATTTTTGAGAATACAATTTGCTTTCTTGCTAGGTCAAGAGCTTTTAAAAAGTTCGACTTACCAGATGCGTTGAATCCATAAATTGTGATTGCTGGTAGCAGGTGAAGGTAGTCGTTGGACCTATGTATTTTTATTCTACTGTCGTCTTCGTCATCAGATTCCACAAGGGAAAAAATCAACCTATTTTTTATAGATAGGTAGTTTTCTATACTAAAATCAATTAACATATCTAATCCCTCCTTAACTTCTATATTACCATTATACTACATTGCTATGACTTATTAGACATTTAAGATAAAAAAAGTAGAGGTTGTTTAGACAACCTCTACTTTTTTAATGTGAGAAATAACTTAATAAGAAATGTAATTCTTTTAAGTAAGTATATTATACAATAAGTTGTGATAAATGTCTAATAGTTTTTGTGAAAATCTAATTTTAATGGTATAATATAAAGGTCAAAGTAGGTGAATTTGCCCCAAATAGGTAAATAGCTAATATTCAAGAAAATTATATACAAGGATACTTGTTTTATTTGACATAAAATATGTAATTGAAGGAGTAGATAATGTCGGTTTTAGATTCGTTTTTAAGTAAAAAAGATGATGCAGAAATAAAAAAAATAAACAAAATTGTTGACCAGATAGAGGCAATGGAGGAAGAAATATCTTCCCTGTCAGATGAGGAACTTGGAGGCAAGACTCAATTGTTCAAAAAAAGATTGGATGAAGGGGCATCAATTGATGATGTATTAGTTGAAGCCTTTGCCGTTGCAAGAGAAGCATGTAAAAGAGTCTTAGGTATGAGACAGTATAGAGTCCAGTTGATAGGTGGTATAGTCCTACACCAGGGTAAAATAGCAGAAATGAAGACGGGTGAAGGTAAGACCCTAGTTGCTGTGGCTCCATGTTACTTAAATGCCCTATTAGGCAAGGGCGTTCATGTAATCACTGTAAATGACTACCTAGCTGAGCGTGATGCAGATACAGTCAGACCAGTATTTGAATTTTTGGGTATGTCAGTAGGTACTATAATAACTGGCCAAGACCCTTATACTAGGAGACTTCAGTACAATTGTGATGTATCTTATGGTACTAATTCAGAATTTGGTTTTGATTATTTAAGAGATAACATGGTGAAAAATATTGAGGACAAGGTACAGGGTAAACTTTACTACTGTATAATTGATGAGGTTGACTCAATATTGATAGATGAAGCCAGGACTCCACTGATTATATCAGGAGAGGGTGAGGCAATTAGCAACCTATATAATTTGGCTGACGACTTTGTTAAGACAATTGTAGAAGAGGACTATGACCTTGATGAAAAGGAACATACAGTATCTCTGACTGAGTCCGGTTTTAGGAAGGCTGAGAACTACTTCAAGATTAGGACAATAACAAATTTAAATAATATGGCGATTTACCACCATATCAACCAGGCTCTTACAGCCCACAAGCTAATGGACCTTGATGATGACTACGTAGTCAAGGATGGTGAAGTATTTATAGTAGATGAATTTACGGGTAGAATAATGGATGGTAGAAGGTTCTCTGACGGACTTCACCAGGCTATTGAAGCAAAAGAAAAGGTGGAAATCAAGTCTGACAACAAGACTATGGCTACCGTTACCTACCAGAACTTCTTTAGGATGTATGAAAAGTTATCTGGTATGACAGGTACAGCGAAAACAGAAGAAAATGAATTTGAGCAGACCTACCATATGAATGTTGTTCAGATTCCTACAAACAAGCCAGTTATAAGGGCAGACCTGAATGATAAGGTATATTCAACTGAAAGAGAAAAGTTTGCCGCAGTGGCAGAGGAAATTATAAAGATACACAGTACAGGCCAGCCTATCCTAGTAGGTACAGCTACTGTTGAAAAGTCAGAGATCTTGTCTAAGTTGCTTACTGACAAGGGATTGAAACATGAGATACTAAACGCCAAGAATAATAAAAAAGAGGCTGAAATAGTTGCAAAGGCTGGTATGGTTGGAAATATTACTATAGCTACCAACATGGCAGGTAGGGGTACTGATATCAAGTTAGGTAATGGGGACAAGGATATGGAAGAACAGGTTAAGAGTCTGGGTGGTCTATATGTCCTAGGTACTGAAAGACACGAATCTCGTAGAATAGACAACCAGTTGAGGGGGCGTTCTGGTAGACAGGGTGATCCGGGTGTTTCTAGGTTCTATGTAAGTATAGAGGATGAAATAATCAAGTTATATGGGGGTTCTGCAATCAAGAAGTTGAGCAAAAAGCTTAAGCCAGACGAGCACGGTGCCCTATCAAGTAGGTCTCTTACAAGGGCAATAGAGAATGCCCAAAAGGGTATAGAAGGCAAGAATTTTGAACAGAGAAAAGATGTTTTAAAGTACGACAATGTAATAGACAAGCAGAGGAAGGTTATCTATGGTGAAAGGGATAATGTTCTAAGGGGCATTGACCTGAGAGAAACTATTATGCAGATGGCCAAGGATACTATAGTTGAAAGTGTAGAGAAGTATATTGATGTGAAACCTAGAAATTACTTTAACTATTTAAAAAGCCTATATACAGCCTTTATGCCAGATGGAACCTTATTGATGCCGGATATTGCTAGCATGACTAGGGATGAAGTAATTGAAAATACAATGGAAATTGTCAAGAGGGTATATGAACTAAAGATGATGATGGTTCCAGAATACGAGCTAGCCCGCCAAGAAAAGGAAATTTTGTTGGAAGTAGTTGATAATTATTGGGTAGACCATATAGACTTGATGGACCAGATGAGACAGAGTGTAGGTCTGGTATCCGTTGCACAGAAGGACCCGGTTAAAGAGTATACAATTGAGGGTTACAAGATGTTCGAATCATTAAATAGGAAGATAAGGAGAGAAACGCTTAAGTTTGTATTTACCTTTGACGATTTGGAAGAAGAATAAATGAAGGTGATATAATGCATGTGAATGATGTGGAAAAATTTGGTCTCAAGGCCTACATACGAAAATACTTAAATATTATTAGAATTTTATATTTGGACAAGAAAGTCAAAGACCAAGAATATGCTTATATGAGGATTGGGGCTATAGATGTATTAAGGGGGATTTTTGTAGTGGCAGCCCTATTTATAATCAATCAGGGCTTGGAGTCCGCTGTATCAATTAACCTAGCCATTTCTAACTGGCATGGCATGACCTTTGCAGACCTAGTCCTGCCATATTTTGTACTGATAATGGGCATGTCCATACCATTTTTTGTGAAAAAGAATTATGCAGATGGAGATTTAATTATAGATATAGTGAAGAGGGTATTTATAAGGTTTGCAATCATATTTGTTATAGGTGTTTTGTACAGTATGATTTTCATGGATGGTAGGGAGACTGTAAGGTTGACTGGACCCTATCAACTATTGGCAGTTGACTATCTCTTGGTAGCCTTGGCCTATATAGGTCTATTAAATCTAAAAATTAAGAATAATGTCCTTACATATGTTTTTATAGTATTGTCAATTTTGGTGTCTGTTATAATGACCTTTATATCATTTGCCAATGGCTATACTATTGATAAGAATGTTTTTGTTGGTATAGACAGGTCTATCCTAGCTGGTTTTATGAGCAAGTCGCCAGCTGACCCAGAAGGATTGATGGCAGTATTGGCTGCCAGCCCACTAGCTATGATAGGATTATCGATTGCCTGTATATTCAATAAAAAACCCATTGAAAATAAGAGGTACAAAAAATATAATAGACCAAGACAGATAAGAAGAGAAGGCTTCACAAGGGCTAATTTGTGGATAGACGTCAAAAGTTGGTTAAATGCAAGGTCTATTGCTTCCATTTTGAGTAACTATTATAGGTTAAATGATGAGTTGAAAAAGCTGGTAAATTTGCTTCTCTTATCTATATTGATGTTTATACTGTCACATATAAGTCAGCTCTTTATACCATTGAATAGGAATGTTTTCAGTATTACCTTTGTCCTTAGAATGGCAGAGTATACATACTTTATCAGTATGATAGCTTATTTGGTATGTGATATTATTGGTCTAAGTTTTGGTACTAGTCTCTTAAAAAGAGTTGGTCTAAATGCTATGCCTATAATATTACTGGATACCATAATACATGGATTGGTAAAATTTATACACATCAAATCGATATATACAGCTACTTGGTTGCCATTTAACAATTGGTTTACTACAGATTTTATAATCCCTGTAAGTGGTATTGACTATGCATCAGCATCCTATTCGGTATTTATAACTCTTATATGGGTACTTTTGTTCAACTTTTTGGAAAGATACAAATTAAAGATAAATATATAATAGTGGAGGGCTTATGTTTGAAAATATGAATATGGAAATTGCAAAAAACAGAGCTAGAAAGGCCTTGATTTTGATCGTTTCCCTACTATTGATAATAGCCTTGTTTAGGCTGCTTCACTACCACCAGAGTCAAAGGAAAATTATAGCCGACTACAAGGATACCAATATAAGGGAGCGACTGATAACTAACAATAAGGTTGCTCAAATGAAGAAACCCTACAAGATAAACAATGGTATAGTGTATGTTCCACTACTGGAGTTGTGCAAAAATTTTAATACCAAGGTTGAGTATAAGTTTTTACCTTTTGGAGAGGTAGAGCTGAAGTACAAGAAGTCTACTTATTACCTGAAGAGGGGATCTAATGAGGTTAGGTTTGCCAACAACAAGAATGTTTTGAAGATGGATGGCCTAATGGAGTATATGGAGAATACCATATATGTTCCGCTTGACTTTATCTACAAGGTATTGGATGTGAATGTAGTTCAATCTAGTGATAGGACTGTATACATGGATAACTATCCCAAGAAATTCAATTATTCCTGGGTAAGGGAAAATAGGTATATAGCCCATGCTATGGGTGGCATTGGAGGTAATTCCTATACAAATTCAAAACAGGCTATGATTTCAAGCTATAATAGGGGCTTAAGAGTATTTGAGGCGGACATGTCTATGTCTTCAGATAATCAACTAGTGCTACTTCACTCTTTTGACAGGGTCGGTCTATCGGAGTTAGGTTTGCCGCTTTCTTGGGCTAATACAAAACCTACAAAGAAGGAGTTTTTGGCTGAGAAAATACTTGGAAAGTACGACACACTAGCATTAGATAATGTAGTGGAGTTCATGAAGGACCACAAGGATATGTATTTGGTGGTAGACCTCAAGATAAATGATATAAGGAGTGTTGAACAGGCATATAGGAGTCTAGTGGATACCTTCAGAAAGGTTGATTCATCCTGTCTTAATAGGGTAATACCACAGATTTACTATGAAGAAATGTACAAGCCTGTGATGAATATATATGACTTCAAGTCCATGATATTTACAACCTATAGATTAGAAGGTTTAGAGGTTAATAGGATCGTTGACTTCTCCTATGAACATGGCATAAAGATAGTAGCTACTAACAGGTTTAAATTCTCTGAAGACTTGACTAAGAAATTGGTTGATAGGGACATAAGTTTGTATATGTATACTTATAACGACCAAAGCAAGGTTAATTCTCTAAGAAATAATTATGTGAGTGGATTTTATACAGATTTTCTACCAAAGGATCCTATAAGCAGAGATGCCGATGGTAAGGTTGTAGTCAAAAAATAAGTTACAGAATGTAACTTTTGTGGTATAATGTAATAGTATTCATTTTTATATGTATAAAGTGCTTACATATAATTTTTAGATAGGAGGGTAATAAATGAAGGTATTTTTAAGGAAATTTATGGCTATGACCATTGCTATTACAATGGTAGTGGGACTAGTTCCATATAGTTTTGCTGACAATGGAAATGTGAGTGAGGATGTTTCTAGAGTAGAGGCAAGTAGTGTGACTGATGGGGAAGATGCTAATGCAGGAAGTATGGAAATAAAGCTTGGTATGGCAAAGTTTGGTCAGGATGGTAAGATAATTGAAGAAGTTGATCCTGAGGAAGATGAAATGACATATGAAACAAAGTTAGATGCCAACTATGCCAAATCAAATGCTAATGTGTCCTATTTGTATGGTAGTGACAGGTATGAGACATCTATTAAAGTTAGTAGGTCTGCCTATCCAAACGGGTCTGATTCCGTGGTTTTAGTTAATTCATCAAGCGCTGTATACGGTTTGATTGCAACACCATTTGCCGCTCTAAATAGGGCTCCGATACTCTTAACATCTGCAGAATCAATAAAGCCAAGTGTGCTTGCCGAGATACAGAGATTGAGACCAAAGAAAGTGTATTTAGTAGGAGATAGAAGTCATATATCAAAGGGAATTTCTAATGCGATAAAAGCAAATACAGGGGCTGAGATGGTTAGAATTTTTGGCCAGTACCCAGGTGATATATCAGCTGCAGTAGCTGAAAAAATATATGAAAGTCACAGGGTTGATACAGCATATGTAGTAAGTACTGAGTATGGTGTAGCAGATGCCTTGTCTATTTCTTCGATAGCAGGCAAGACCAAGGCACCTGTAATAGTTGCTAGCAAAAATTATGTGAATGCTAGGGCTTTCAAGTATCTAAATGATTGTGCCTATAATGTATACTATATAGGTGGACAGGATTCTATTTCTAGAAACCTAATAAATAAAATAAGTTCAGTGGTTAGGAATGGCGGACAGTCAAATAGAATATATGGTAATGATAGGTACCAGACTAACATAAATGTAATCAATAAATTTTATAGAAATAATGATATAAAGAGTTTGATAGTAACAAAGGCTGAAAATAGTGGTTTGATAGATACGGTAAGTGCTGGACCATTCGCTACACTGAAATCAGGGCCAATTCTGATAACTCATAGGTACAAGCTATCAGATGCCTCTCAGAATTTCTTAAATAGCGTTCAAGGTAATACTATCTACCAAATAGGTGGGGGGATTAGTAGTGCTGTTACTAATCAAATTAAGTCAAGTTTTCAGTCTAGACCAATAGCTAACAGGAATGTAGAAAAAGTTCCTGCACCAAGTGTGGGCAATGAAAATACTAAGCCTAGACCTAATCCTGGTCCAAGTAATGATAATGAAAATGTAGCTCCGACTGGCAAGGGTATAAGGGGGAAGACAATTGTTATTGACCCTGGTCATGGTGGTAAGGATTCAGGCGCAGTTGGACTGTACGGATACAAGGAAAAAGATTGGACCTTAAAGACAGCTATGGCCTGTGCAGACTATCTTACAAGGGCAGGTGCAAGGGTAATAATGACTAGAAAGAATGATACGTATCCTACACTTCAAGATAGGGCAGATATTACTAATAGTAACAAGGCTGTTTTCTTCTGTAGTATTCACTACAATAAGGGCGGAGATATAATAAACTCAGATACAGGTGAACTGAGCGGTAGAGGTGTAGAAGTATTTACTGGTAGCGGTAGTTTTGCCCAGAATAGTGCGAGAAAGGTACTGAATAGTATATTGTCAAAATTTAATTTGAAAAGCAGGGGAGTAAAAGATGGTACTCACCTATATGTTATAGCTAATACAGTATCACCTGCTATACTAGTAGAATGTGGATTTATGTCTAGTTCTCATGATGTAAGTCTCTTGAAATCAGATCAAGCATTAAGAACTATGGGTATACAAATAGCCAAGGGTATAATTGAAGGATTTAACTAGAAAGATTTTAAAGAAGATATATAGAGAATGTGTAAAAGTTCTCTATATATCTTTTTTTTCATCACAAGCTTTGCACAAATATTTAATATATAGTATAATGATGTAGTAAGTGAGATTATGTTTATTTCACATAAATAGGAGTTGGAGAATTAAGGATGAAAAAAATTATTAAATGTATGGCACTTATAGTAGTATTTTTGATTGTGTATATAGGTGGCGGAAAACTACTTGATAAATTATATTTTGATAAGTTTGATGTGGTTGATTATACAGGTGACACTAGATACGATACCGTGAATACTGTCCTTGATAAACGCTTTAAAAAAGCTGATACGGCAATAGTTGTGAATACGGAAATGATAGAACAAATAGTATCGATTGCACCCTATGCATACAATAGTAAGTATCCAGTTTTTTATGTTGAGAGCTATAATGTAAAGAAGCCTGTTTATGAGCAGATGAAGAAATTGGGCATAAAAAAAGTTGTTCTTATTGGAGGAACTAATAGCCTGAATAATAGGGTTGAAAGATCATTTAAAAGGAATGGTTACAAGGTTAGTAGGATAGTAGAGTATAATAATACGGATCTTTCTATAAGGTTGGCAAATATGATGGCTGATAAGAAAAAGGTTAAGGCTGTGGGCCTGGTTAGCAATGACGTATTTGATTTGCCTAATGCTATATCTTTTTCACCTTATGCACAGAAAAATAACATACCAATAATCGTTATATCTGGAAAGGACGATGACCCAGCAAAGCTGAAAAATTATATTGATAAGAAGGGGATAAAAAAGGTTTTTATAATAACAAATAAAAATACTCTAAATAGAAATTACGACAAAATGTTTGAAAACGTGGTGAAAATAAGTGGCAAGGATAGGTATGAGGTTAATAGAAATATAATGGATCGCCTATATAAAAGAGGTGAAAAAATATACGTATCTAAGGGCGGAGAAGTGCTTCACAAGAGGTCGATAGCATCTGGACAGTTAATAAATGCAATGGCAATAGCACCTATGGCAGCCGATAACAATGCCCCTCTCTTACTGATAGAAAATAATTATCTAGCAACTGCAGATGAAAAATTAGTTGAGGAGAGAAAATATACTCAGTTAAATCAAGTTGGCTTTAAAATAGAAAGAAGGAATTTCTTCAATGTAGAAAGGTTTAAATTGGTTACAACTATATTTTTGATTTTATTATCGATATTTATGGTTATAAGGCTTCTTATAAAAAAGGATTCGACTTTGGCTGGCTTGTAAATTTATAAAATTTTTAGTATAATATAAAGTTGTCATACGCATAATATATAGCGTATTTTACTGATGAGGGGAGGACAATAATGACTCTTAACAAATACAGTGGAGATGATATAGAGTTAAAAGAATATATTGACACCATAGATTATAGTATAGTAAAGGGTGGCATAGGTTTGGAATTATGTCAGAGGATTGTTGATATAGTACTGAGTCTTATAGCTATGATAGTTGGAATACCTATCATGCTTATAGCGGGTATTTTTATAAAAATTGAAGATAATGGTCCTATTTTATACAAGCAGGAGAGACTGGGAAAAAATGGTAAAGAGTTCTACGTATATAAATTGAGGTCAATGAGAACTGATGCCGAAAAATTTGGGGCACAGTGGGCAGAAAAGGATGATCCAAGAGTTACCAAGGTTGGAAAGTTTATAAGAAAGACTAGGATTGACGAAATACCACAGCTATTTAATATTTTCAAGGGTGATATGGGTATAATCGGTCCTAGACCTGAAAGACCAGGTTTCACTAAAGAATTTGAAAAAAGATATGGACATTTCGTATTTAGACTAGCCATCAAGCCAGGTCTTACAGGTTGGGCACAGGTGAATGGTGGATATGAAATAGATGCCGGAGAAAAACTAAAGTATGACCTTTATTACATAAAAAATAGAAGTTTACTTTTAGATATAAAGATAGTTCTTATGACTGTTAGAGTTATATTTACAGGTGATGGAGCCAGATAGAAGGGAAAGTTTTAAATGGACGAGATGGGAAAATTATATACTAATAAGTTGGTTTCGGTCATTATGCCTGTATATAATGCAGAAAAATACTTAGAAGAAACTTTGGATAGTGTTTTGAATCAGACTTATGAAGATATAGAAATTATTTGTGTAGATGATATGTCTAGTGATGGTTCTAGAGATATTTTAGGGAAATACAAAGAAAAGAGTAAAAAAATAAAGACTATTTATTTGACAGAAAATGCTGGAGTTGCAAATGCTAGAAATGTTGCTATTCAAAATGCTGAGGGAAGGTTTATAGCATTTTTAGATAGTGATGATGTGTGGCTACCAGAAAAGATAAGTCGTCAAATAAACTTCATGTTGGATAATCAGTATGAATTCACTTTTACCAGTTATAGGTTTATAGATGCAGATAGCAACTTAATGAATACTATAGTAAAGGCCAAGAGAGAATTAACTTATAATAAATTATTAAAACATAATGCAATTGCATGTTTGACAGTAGTTATAGATAGGAATTATGTGAACGATATTTACATGCCTAAAACTAGGCATGAAGATTATGCTGCTTGGCTGAGGATACTAAAGAAGGGTTACAAGGCATATGGTCTCAATGAGCTTTTAGCTCTTTACAGAACAAGGCAAAATTCTCTTTCTGGCAATAAACTAAAGGCTGCTACTTGGACTTGGAATATACTGAGGAATGAAGAAAAGTTGGGACTATTTAAGTCAGTGTATTGTTTTGCTAATTATGCTTTTGTTAATGTGTTTAAGCATTTTTTATCTAAATAGCAGAACAATTTTAAATTGTAGAAGAAGGGAAATATAATATGAAATTCAGTTTGTTGTTGGGAACATACGGTTCAAGATTGAAAGAACTAGATGTTCTATTTGATAGTTTGGATAGGCAGACGTATAAAAATTTTGAAGTAATAGTTGGTTCACAAACTAATTTTAATGAAATAGATGAATTACTAAAGAAACATAGTTTTGAATATAAGCATATTGATGCAGGTGGTGTTGGATGTTCTGTAAGCAGGAATGCTACAATGGATTATTGCACAGGTGATATATATACTTTTACAGATGACGATTGCTGGTACACTGATAATGCTCTGGAAATAGTTAATGATCACTTCGAAAAGTACAATCCTGATGTAGCAATATTTCAAAACTTTGATCCAATAACTAAGAAATCTACAGCAGATTACCCAAAGGAGGCAATACTGGGTATATCTAGGATGCAGACTTTGAAACAGATTACTTTTGATATGTGGTTTAATGCACATCAACTGGATCCAATGACTCACAGGTTTGACGAGAGGTTTGGTATTGGTAAGAAGTATAATTCTGGTGAAGAAAATGTCTTTATAATGGATGCATATAAAGAGGGAAAGAAAAAAATGTACTATTTTCCAATAATTGTATCTTATCATCCATATAAAAAAGTTAATTATACTGATGAAAAATCTATATTAGGAAAGGGGCCTCTTTTCAAGAGATTGTTTGGAAGTTTTTGGGGATTTTTCTTATTTATAGCATTTGGATTTAAAAAAATGAAGATAATTAAGGATAGCAATGATGGAAGATTCTGGGGAATCTTTATGGCAGCTATCAAGGAACAACTTAAATTTAGAGTTTAAGGGTGGTATTATGAGTCTAGTTGAAAAAGTTGTTAGACTTAGCAAGAATTCTTTAGAAATGCTGGTCTATAATAGTAGGATAAGTAAATATAGAGGACAAGAAAAATATAAGAACATGTGGCTTATATCCGAAAGAGGGGTTGAGGCTAAGGACAATGGTTATGTTTTCTTTAAGTATTTAAGAGAAAATCATCCTGAAATAAATGCATGGTATGTTATAGATTCTTCTCACAAGAAAGATTACGATAGGGTTAAGAACCTTGGTAATATTATCGAGTATGGTAGTGATGAACATAAAATAGCCTTTCTTTTATGTGAGTATGCTATATCTTCACATCTTGGTTTTTTGGAGCCATGGAGCTACAAGCTTTACAAATTATTGTTAGATAGGAAGGATAAAAAGAAATTTGTACTATTGCAACATGGTATTATATTGAGTGATTTAAGTATGTATTACAATGCTTCAAATAAGATTGACCTCTTTATTACAACGACAAAACGTGAGTATGAGTCCATATGCGGACCAAATTACGGCTTTGATGATGGGGTTGTTGTACGAACAGGTATAGCTAGGTATGATAGATTAAACGAATTTAAAACAAAAAAGCAAATTCTATTGATGCCAACCTGGAGGCAAACTATTATAACACCTTCATACAAGAAACAGAATAAGCTGGATATGACTAGTTTTATATCCTCAGACTATTTTAAATCTCTTAATTCTTTGATAAATAATAAGGAACTTTCAGACTTGCTAGATAAATATGACAGGGATCTTATCTTTTATCCTCATTTTGAGATGCAACCTTACAAGGGATGTTTTGATCTTGAATCTAGTAGGTTTGTTTTGGCTGACAAGGACGATTATGATGTTCAGACCTTGCTTAAGGAATCAGAGCTATTGATTACAGATTTTTCATCTGTGGCCTTTGATTTTGCATATATGAAAAAACCTTTGATCTATTATCAGAAGGTAAAGGATGATAAGTATGAGCCTGGTTATTTTAATTATGAACTAGATGGTTTTGGAGATATAATACTGGATGAAGAATCACTAGTAGATAAACTATCTGTTTATCTTGAAAATGAATTTATGATGGAAGATAAGTACGTCAAAAGGGTAGATGAATTTTTCGATCTAAGAGATGGTAAGAATTGTGATAGGATATTTGAAGCTGTATTGGGCTTGGAGAAATAGTTTATACTAGGGGAGCAGTTAGATGTTAAAAGATAAGTGGAGGAATTTATTCGGTATAGTAATAGTCTTTATGGCTGTTTTTAAGTTTTATGGAGACTTTTTTGATATGAATTCCTTTTCTAGGTATATAATGGTGCTTAGTTTGGGTTTATCAACTATAATGATAGCAACTGATTTAAAAAAATTTAATATTGTACATTTATTTGTTTTTGTATTGGCTGGAATACAGTTTGTATTATCCAAGAATATAACTATGGCATATGTCTATTATCTTTGTTTGGGACTGTATACATGTGATTTTAGAATACTGGTAAAGTGGTTTATGATTTTTAATGCTGCATTTTTTTCAATATACTTGGTTAGTAATCTCTTGGACATACACCCTACTGAGTATTTGGAAGGCAGGAATGACTTCGGCTTTGGTAATCCAAATTCGTCATTCATATGCATGTTTTTAATATGGTCATCATACTTTTATTATGTGTTTTACAGCAAAAAAAAGATAGACTTTTTAGTTTTGTTTTTGATGGCCTTTTTGATGTATTCACAGACTATAACTAGGACTGGTCTATTAACTGCTATTATGACAGCACTTGCCTTCTTGATTTTGAGAAAGATAGACGTAAGAAAAAAGAAAACAGCTGTTATAATAGGTATATTTCCAATATTTATGTCTATACTAAGTATATTGGTTGCCTTGTTTGGGAATGGTGACTACTACTTAAATAAAATATTATCTCATAGACCCCTATATTGGCATTCGTATATTACTCATCCTACTAGTGGTATCAATTTATTTGGTTACACACCTAATATTAGAGATATATTATTTTCACAGAGGATGCCACTAGATAGTGGTTATATATGGACCCTGTATAGTATGGGTATTATAGTCTTTGTAGTTATTATAGGTTTTTTGTGTTTGGCAATTTACAACCTGTGCAGGGAAAACCAAAAAGACAAGGTACTTTTGATAGTAAGTATATTGATTTATTGTTTTGCGGAAAGTATATTGGTAGATATTGCCAGCAATATCAGTATAATACTATTGGTATACGGCATATCCAAGTTTGATATTAGAAAAATAGATTTTAAAAAGATTTCTTTAAGTGGAATTAAGTTTAATAAGAGAAAGTTTAAGAAAGCTAAAAATGCTAAAGGCAGTATTAGTTAGGAGATAGATATCATGAAAGAAGGTTTGGTATCGATAATAACACCCGTATATAATGCAGAGGAATTTATAGTGGAAACTATAGAGTCTGTTCAGGCTCAGACCTTTAAGGACTGGGAGTTATTATTGGTGGACGATTGTTCAAAGGATTCTTCGGGCAAGCTGATAGAAGCAAAGGCCAAGGGAGATGATAGAATTAAATATATTAAACTAGAAAAAAATTCTGGGGCAGCCGTTACTAGGAATATCGGACTTTCAGAGGCTCAAGGTAGGTATGTGGCTTTTTTGGATAGTGATGATATCTGGAAACCGGAGAAACTGGAAAAGCAGTTGGCTTTTTTGGCTGATAGGGAAGTTGCATTTTGTTTTACATCATATAGGTACACCAATTCAGATGGTAGTCCAACATCCAAGGTGGCTAGGGCACCAGAAAAGATAGATTATAATGGTCTCCTAAAGAATACAATTATAGGTTGTTCTACAGTTTTGATAGATAGGGAACTGATGGGAGACTTCATGATGACAAATGTCAGACGTGGTCAAGATACGGCTACTTGGCTTCACCTATTAAAGAGGGTAGACTATGCCTATGGTATATATGAAGACTTGGTCTGGTATAGGATAGTCAAGGAGTCCTTGTCGCACAACAAGTTCAATGCGATAAAGAGGACTTGGAATACCTATAGAAATATAGAAAAACTTAGTCTGTGGAAGGCGTCTTATGTGTTTATTTTTTATGCATATAATGCAGCCAAGAAGAGACTTAAAAAGGAGAAATAGGACCTGGTTCAGTAATAATTAAGGATACAGGCATAGAATAAGTTCGTCGGCTAGGAGGTTTATATGGCAAAGATTTGTTATTTGGCAGATGCTTCAAACCCTCATGTTAAGAAGTGGTGTGACTTCTTCTTAAAGAAGGGCTATGAAATAGAGATAATATCGCTAAATGGTGGTAGTATAGAGGGCGTTAGAGTTCATAATTTCCAAACAAATGTAAATGAAGTTAGGAATAAGGGCTTGTTTAGCAAGTTTAGTTACCTAAAGCATAGGAAGGAAATCAAGGCCCTTATAAATAAGATTCAGCCAGATTTTCTGCACGCCCAGTATGCGAGTTCTTATGGTTTTTTAGGAGCCTTGATGGGATATAGACCATATGTCCTATCTGTGTGGGGTACAGATATATACGACTTTCCTAGAAATGGTCTGCTTCAAAAGATGATCATAAAGTATAATTTTAAGAAGGCGGACTATATATTTTCAAACAGTGTAGATATGGCTAGAGAGGCCAATTTATATACAAACAAGAAGGTGGATATTACTTACTTTGGGGTTGATACCAAGAGGTTTGCGCCTATGGAAGATGCCAAGGACAAGGATTATTTTACCTTTGGAATAATAAAGAGTCTGGAAAAAAAGTATGGAATCAAGTACCTAATAGAAGCCTATGACAACTTGTATAGCAAGTACGAGGGCGTCTATAATGGGAAAAAATTAAGGTTATTGATAGGTGGAAGTGGACAGGAAGAGCCTGCTCTTAGGGACCAGGTAGCAGGACTAAAATCAAGAGAATCAATTACTTTTCTTGGAAGGGTTCAAGCTCATGTCATAGTTGAAACATATAATTCTTGTGATGTGTGTGTATTCCCATCATTAAGAGAAGGTTTTGGTGTGTCTGCAATAGAATCTCAGGCCTGTCAAGTGCCTGTAATCATCACCAGGGTAGGTGGCCATCCAGAATCAGTTGACGAAGGAAAAACAGGTTTGATAGTTGAATCCAAATCTGCAGAGGAGCTTTTAGAAGCAATGGAAAAGCTGATGACTGATGATTCTATGAGGTTGTCTATGGGTGAAAATGCTAGAAAATTTGTAGTAGCTACATATAGGTTTGAAGATAATTTTGAAGATATATCCAAACTGTATGATAGAGTATTAGCGGATAAAACAAATAAATAAATATTGTGCAACAAGTTGGAGACAGTTTACTTGTTGGTATTGTGTATGTAATTATGGAAGTAAATGGACCTATTCTAGGTTTTCATGGAAGGTGAATTATGGCAAAATTGTCTAGAGTTATGATTGTTGGTGCCGGTGAAGCTGGTCAGATGGTCATCAGTGAAATAAATAAAAATAAAGGAAAATTAAACAGGAAGGTTGTTGCACTTGTCGATGATGATGACCAGTTAATAGGTCAGCTAGTTTGTGGCAAGATCGTTGACGGCAAGGTCGATGATATACCTACACTTGTGAAGAAGTTTATGGTTGATGAAATCATATTTTCTATAGCGAATATAAGTAATAAGAGAAAAAAAGAAATAATAGATATATGTAGGACAACTTCATGCTATACAAAAACTATACCTAGTTTTTTGGAGATAATAGATGGCAAGGTTGATTTTAAGTTGATTAGGGATGTCGAAATAGATGACCTACTTGGTAGGGACCCTGTGAGCCTTGATATGGATAAAATCAGGGACTATATATCTGATAAGATTGTAATGGTTACAGGGGCAGGAGGAACGATAGGTTCTGAATTGTGTAGACAGATATACAAGTACGGACCTAGCAAGCTTGTACTACTAGATAATTACGAAAATAATGTTTATAGCATACAGCAGGAGCTGGTAATGAAGTATGAAAACCAGGTTGAAATGGATGTAGTTATAGCAAACGTAAGGGAAGAAAAAAGGTTAGACCAGTTATTTTCAAGCTTTAAGCCAGATATTGTATTTCATGCGGCTGCTCACAAACATGTTCCACTAATGGAAGCTAATCCAACAGAGGCAGTTAAAAACAATGTGTTTGGAACTTTGAATTTGTTGAAGGTTTCAGATAAGTATAAAGTCAAGAAGTTTGTTTTGATATCTACTGACAAGGCTGTAAATCCTACAAATATTATGGGAGCTACAAAGAGGTTGGCAGAGAAGTTGATCCAGATATATAATGGAATTAGTTCTACAGACTATGTAGCAGTCAGGTTTGGAAATGTCCTGGGTAGCAATGGTTCAGTTGTACCTCTTTTCAAGAAGCAAATAATGGCAGGAGGTCCTGTTACCGTTACTCATAAGGATATAATAAGGTATTTTATGACTATTCCAGAGGCCGTTGCCCTAGTTATGCAGGCAGGTGCTATGGCACATGGTGGAGAAATATTTGTTTTAGATATGGGTGATCCGGTCAAGATAGATGACCTGGCTAGAAATATGATAAGATTGAGTGGTTTTGAACCAGATGTAGATATAGACATAGTTTATACGGGTCTAAGACCGGGTGAGAAATTATATGAAGAATTGCTTATGGCCGAAGAAGGTTTAAAAGTTACAGATCATAATAAAATTTTTATAGGTAGCCCACAGAGGTTTAATGAGGAAGAGATTTTTAGTCGACTAGCTGAGATGAAGGCAGCTGCAGTTGAGGAAAATTCTGATAAAGTAGTAAGTTTATTAAAGATATTAGTTGATACATATAGGAATCCTGATGATGTCAACAAGTTAATATAGAGGAGAAAGTTATGTCAAAAGCAGCAAGGGCTACCGTCCTTTTAATGGTAGTTACCATATTGTCTAAGATGCTGGGCCTAATTAGGGATAGTGTCTTGGCTTCGGCCTATGGTACAGGAAAGTATGCAGCTGTATATGTGACTGCTAATAGTATATCGACTATATTGTTTGCAGTAATTGGTACGGCTATAGCTACAAGCCTGATACCCCTTTACAATAAATTGGAAAATGAAGATTCTAGAGAAAGAGCCATGGGATTTCTAAATTCAGTTGTAAATCTCGTGGTTATAGTATGTCTAGTAATAGCAGTTGTAGGTATAATATTTGCGGGACCACTAGTCAAAATATTTGCACCAGGTTATGAAGGTGATGTATATATACTATGTGTACAATATACTAGGATACTTTTGCCTAGTATAATATTTGTAGGTTTGGCTAATATATTCACTTCCTATTTGCAGATAAAAAAGAGATATGTAATACCAGGTTTTATAGGTATGCCATATAGTATAATTATAATCGTATCTATATTTTTGAGTTTAAAGACTAGTCCCTTGGTATTGGTAGTTGGTACCTTGATAGCTATATCAGCAAAGGCCTTATTCCAACTTCCTTTTGTTTATAAAGAGGGATATAGGTATAGACCAAAGATAAATATTCATGATCCAGTCATGAAGGATATGATGATATTGATACTGCCAGTAGTAATAGGTGTCGGTGCCAATCAAATTAATTCAATAGTGGACAAGTCACTAGCATCTTTATTGGGTACTGATGTAGTTGCATCCTTCAGTTATGCAATAAAATTATACGAATTTGTCCAAGCCTTATTTATAACATCGATACTATCTGTTATATATCCGAGGTTGTCAAGCATGATAGTTTTGGACAGGATGGATAGCTTCTTGGACAGCATAAAGAAGACTATGAACGTTATAATTGTAGCTCTAGTGCCTATAATAGTTGGATGTATAGTTCTTTCTAGACAGATTGTTGAAGTTCTTTTCCAGAGAAATGCTTTTACATCTAAGGATACTACTATGACTGCTAGTATATTGCTTATATATGTGGTTGGTATTCTAGCGTTTGCACTTAGGGATGTTCTTACTAGAGGTTTTTACTCTATGGAAGATAGCAAGACGCCTATGATAAATAGTATTATAGCGATAGTATTCAATATTAGTTTAAATTTGATATTAATAAAGCCTCTGGGCTACAAAGGACTAGCAATTGCAACTGCTGTATCGGCATATATAGGTCTTTTCCTATTTAACATTAGTATGAAGAAAAAGGTTGAAGGTTATTCGGCAAGGGATAATTATATAGTTTTTGGAAAATCTCTTTTTGCAGCCTTAGTTATGGGTTTGGGTGTAAAGCTAGTATATGGAATAATTGGACCTGCTCTAATAGGTGGTTTATTGTTGAAATTGATAGTTTTGGCAATATCTGTAGGAGTAGGAGTAGTAGTATACGCGATAGTGATGCACTTCTTAAAGGTTGAAGAGTACGAAATGATTTTTGAAATGATTTTTGGGACTCTTGGTAAAAAATTTAAAAAGTTACAGAAAAAGTAGAAAATGTAAATATATATTTAGATATACAAGGCAAAAGTTACAAATTGTAATTTTTGCCTTGCTTTATTTGTCTACATATGGTAGAATTGTAAGTGTTGTGGGATATATTTTAACTAAAGGAGGCAGAGATGCAGTTTAAAAATATAACAAATAAAAAGATAATTGCCATAGCCTTAGCGACTATTATTATGTCATCGAGTGCTTTTATGTATACTAAAAATGTAAGTGCTGATGAACAGGTTGAAGTAATAACTACTCAACAAACTACTGAAGGTGATATAAATGCAGGTGCTAGAGGAGATGGTCAGCTTACTGAAGGTGGAGCAGAAGTAGTTTCTTCTGATGCAAGCAGTGATACATCTAATATACCAGAAGAAAGCCAGTTAGAAATTACTCCAAATGAAAATCCTATAAAGGCTGCTAGTAGCGGATTTAATGGATTTGTAAGGGAAAATGGAAAGTGGTATTTTTATGTAAATAATGTTCAAAAAAAGGGATGGATAGAGTACAAGGGTAACAAGTACTATGTTATAAATACATATGCTCTTCCCCAAAATATGTGGAGAAAAATAAATGGTTACTTATACTATTTTAATAAAGATGGTATAATGATTAAGGATCAGAGGATTAGTATAGAAGGTAAAGAATACCAATTCGACAAGAGTGGTCATATGGTTAGTTTGGACTCAAGTAAAAGGTTAAACGAAGTAACTCCTGAGCAAGGGAAGTTATATGATTTGGGTCAGCAAACATTGATTGAAGCTGCTTCTACAAAGAAAAATGGAGTCCTATATGAATGGGGAAAATACTACAGATATGTAGATGGAAAGAAAGTTAGGGGATGGTACAAACAAAATGGAAAGTGGTACTATTTCTTGAATACCCTAAATAGGGCAGAAAATATGTGGAGAAAAATACAAGGCAGTCTCTACTATTTTGACCAGAATGGTGTCATGGTATCCAATACAAGCAAAAATATTGGTGGCGTTACCTATAAGTTTAACCTAGGTGGTAGTCTGGCATGGAGTTCTTCTCAGATAAAGATTGACCAGGTGATAAATGTTGCCAAGTCAAAGATAGGGTCTAGGTATGTTTGGGGAGCGCAGGGGCCAAGTACTTTCGATTGCTCAGGATTGATGTTGTATGCCTTCCAGAATGGAGCAGGGATAACATTGCCTAGAGTTTCTAAAGATCAGGCTAAAAGAGGTACATATGTATCTAGAGCAAATCTAAGACCAGGAGACTTGATTTTCTGGGGAGCACCGGTTCATCATGTAGCCCTTTATATAGGCAACGGCAAGTATATACATGCTCCACAGCCAGGTTCTAATGTAACAATTGCCAACTTAGGTGGTTATACAACTGCAAGAAGAATAATACAATAAATGAAAGTTATGCCTGATGGCTTGCTCTGTTAGCTAGTTTGAATTATATGGGCAATTTAATCTATTAAAATATTGCGACTATAATCGACATTCATTTGTCGCATTAGAGTCGCATTTTTTTATAAAAATTTTTAATATATTCACAGTATGTCAATTGTTTTATAGGTTTTTTAAATATCTTTGATAGGAATATCTATAGATTTAATAAATAACCTAAATAAATATATTCAATTTATCTATAATCGTTGATTTCCAAGAAGATTTTATAGTAGTATATAAAGCATAACATAAATAGTCTATTAGCAAAAAAAACCTATAGAATGTTCGTGTTTTTGACATACTAGCTGAATAGTGTTTTATTAGGAGGGAAATAATGAAAAGGAAGATTTCTTTTGTAGCAACGTTAATTCTGGCTCTTGGTATGATATTATCATCTATGGCTAGTTTAGGAGCAGTCAAGGCCCAGGATTCAGAAGTAAGGGCGGCTTGGATATCAACAGTATTCAATATTGATTGGCCTTCCAAGGCTTCTTATGGAAATTCTAAAAGACAAAAACAAGAATACATTACCTTGCTTGACAAGCTTCAATCTACAGGTATAAACACAGTCATGGTTCAGGTTAGACCGGAGTCAGATGCCTTTTATAGGTCTAATATCAGTCCTTGGTCTAGATTTTTGACAGGCCAGCAGGGCAGGGATCCAGGTTATGATCCCCTACAATTTGTATTGGAAGAATCTCACAAGAGGGGGATAAAGGTTCATGCTTGGTTCAATCCATATAGGGCAAGCATATATAAGGATATCAGTACTACATCTCCATCTAATCCAATAAATACACATAGGGATTGGGTGATTAACTACCAGGGCAAGTGGTATTATGATCCAGGTAAGCCAGAGGTGACTCAGTATATATCAGATGTAGTTGCAGAAGTAGTAGAAAACTACCAGGTAGATGGAATACATTTTGATGACTACTTCTATCCGGGTCCAGGTTTCCCTGATAGTGCCACATATAGTCAGTATGGCAGTGGTAATATCGAAAACTGGAGAAGAGCTAATATAAACAATATGGTTAAGACAGTTAGAGACAGGATCAAGTCAATAAATTCTAATGTATCTTTTGGTATCAGTCCAGCGGGCATATGGAGGAATTCAGGAAATGATTCAAATGGTTCAAGGACTAATGGTGGAGAATCATACAACAAGCAGTATGCAGACACTAGGTACTGGATCAAGAATGGTCTAGTAGACTATGTGGTACCTCAGGTATACTGGAGGATAGGCCATCCAAAGGCAGACTATGCTACACTAGTTAAATGGTGGGCAGACCAGGTTAGGGGTACAGGAGTAGACTTATATATAGGCCAGGGTATCTACAAGCATGGTCAGTCTGACTACAATGGTGAAAATGTAGCAGCAGAGATAAGGAGTCAGATTAACCTAAATAGAAGATATCCAGAAATAAAGGGAAGTGTATTTTTCTCAGCCAAGGATATTGTGAACATAGGTCAGGTTGCCAATGATTTAAAGTCTTTATATAATACACCTAGCCAGCCTGCAGATCCAAACAGAAGGTATCCATACCAGAACAAGCTGTGGGGGGCAGATAGGTCAGAAACAGCTATAAGGATTAGCCAACAGGGTTGGAGAAAGGGCTCTTCAACAGTTATATTGGTAAATGGTAAGGATCTAATATCTGGAGTAGTATCCAGTCCACTTGCAGCTAGCTATGATGCTCCTATTTTACTTAGCTATCCAAACAAGGTTAGTGACAATACTATCAAGGAGATAAAGAGGTTAGGTGCTAAGAGGGTAATACTAGTAGGAACAAACAATTTTGCTATGAACAAGGACTTAGCAAGTATTAAGGGCAAGCTATCTAATATAAGTATCGAAAAGATATATAGCTCAGATATAGAAGTAGCATCTAGGGAGATAGCAGACAAGATAGCAGAACAGAAAGAAATTGATACTGTATATGTAGCTAGTAAGGATGCCCTAGTTGATGTCTTGTCGATAGCATCTAAGGCAGGTAAGAATAAGAGTCCTATATTGGTATCTTCAAAAAATACTATGAATAAGGAATCAATAAATTGGATAAAGAACAAGCAAATTAATAATATACATTTTATAGGTGGCCCAGATTCTCTATCTGATGCAGTTGTAGACCAAGTGGGAGCTGAATTGGGAATCAACCTGAGGTCAAACAGAATATATGGTAATGATAGAATTGAGACAAACACAAGAGTCATTGAAAAATTCTATCCAGATTCATTCTCTCCAAAGGTATTTATAACTAGGAGTAATGCTCCAATAGATGCAATTACAGTTAGTGCCTTCGCTCAGAGGTCTGATTCACCAATAGTATTAGCCTCATCTAGGGTGTCAAAATATCAAAATGATGTCCTATATCCTAGGAGCACAAGTCTCCTATACCAGATAGGTGGGGGTATAAATGAAAACTCATATAGGCAGATATACAAGCTACTTGAAGGTGTGATGAAGTAGTTTTTCTTGGAAAACACCCTCAGGTATGAATTTGGTATTATTCGTTAGACGATTGATATAAATAAAATACAAGGGGGTGTTTTTTAATGAATGATGCATTATTAAAAATCGTAGTAGCCATAAATGGTATACTATGGGGAAAAGTTTTACTGGTAATCCTTATTGGATGTGGTATTTTCTTTACTATATCTTTAAGGGGTATACAGCTAAGAAAATTTGCCAAGGCTTTTAAACAGGCTTTTGGTGGATTTAGTTTAAAGGGTGAAAAGGCCGGGAAAGACGGGATGTCATCATTCCAGTCTCTTGCAACAGCAATAGCTGCCCAGGTTGGTACAGGTAACCTAGCAGGTGCTGCAACAGCGATCGTTTCAGGTGGTCCAGGTGCAATATTCTGGATGTGGATCAGTGCTTTCTTTGGTATGGCAACAATATTTGCCGAAGCAGTTTTGGCACAGTTATTTAAGAAAGAGATCAATGGACATGTAACTGGTGGTCCAGCCTACTACTTAAGGTATGGTCTAAACAGCAAGTTCTTATCATCATTTTTTGCAGTCACAATAGTTTTGGCCCTAGGCTTTATAGGTAATATGGTTCAGGCAAACTCAATTGGTACAGCTTTTGAATCAGCTTTTCATGTGAACCCACTAATAGTTGGTATTGTATTAGCAATTATATCTGGATTTATCTTTGTTGGTGGTGTTGCTAGAATAGCTTCTTTCACAGAAAAGATAGTACCAATTATGGCAGGTTTTTATATACTAGGTGGTATAATAATACTTGTAATGATGGGTTCTCAGACAATTGACGCTATTAGGCAGATTTTTGTTGGAGCCTTCAATCCAACTGCAGTTATAGGTGGTGCTGCCGGTGTAGCTGTCAAGGATGCAATTAGGTATGGTGTCGCTAGAGGTCTATTCTCTAACGAAGCAGGTATGGGTTCTACACCACATGCTCATGCAATTGCCAAGGTAGATGATCCTACTCAGCAGGGTCTAGTTGCTATAGTAGGTGTATTTATAGATACATTTGTAGTACTTAATGTAAGTGCCCTAGTAATTATAGCTACTGGTGCCAACTTATCAGGTGAAACAGGTATAGCCGTAACTCAGAAGGCCTTTGAGACAGGCTTTGGAGCATTTGGTTTGGCCTTTGTTGCCATAGCCCTATTGTTCTTTGCCTTCTCAACTATAATAGGATGGTATTTCTTTGGTGAAGCCAATATCAAGTACCTATTTGGTGAAAAGGGTCTAACTCCATACAGGCTGATAGTACTTGCATTTATAGTATTGGGTACATGTCTACATGTAGACCTTGTTTGGGAATTAGCAGATATGTTCAATGGTATTATGGTAATACCTAACGTTATAGGTCTAATAGGTCTGTCTAAGTTAGTTAAAGACGCACTTGAAAAGGCAGAAGATAAGCATATACTTTAATTGGTTCTTTGTCAACTAGCGTTGATGAATAAAATCCGAAATTTATGCGACAGCATC
>OHAD01001166.1_pt1 | contig 26468 bp, 28 predicted proteins | sample 1577011 | NCBI WGS metagenome assembly OHAD01 (sample SAMEA3541510, study PRJEB24748) | human gut metagenome | biome: human gut; feature: human-associated habitat; material: faeces | place: China | collected 2012 | reverse complement strand
AGGTGATAAGTTGCCTGCTGATAAGAAAGCTCCGATTGAAGCTGCTTTGCAGAAATTGAAAGATGCTCACAAGGCACAAGATTTGGCTGCTATTGATACTGCTATGGCAGAAATCAATACTGCTTTCCAGGCTGCAAGTGCTGAAATGTATGCACAGAGCGGTGCGCAAGGTGGAGCACAGGCTGGTCCTGATATGAATGGTGGTGCTGGCCAGCAAGATAACAGCAAGCACGGAGATAACGTTCAGGATGCTGACTTCGAGGAAGTGAAATAAGCACATAGAGAAATAAGAATACAATATCAAATGGAAAGCGTGTAGCTCAATGAGTTACACGCTTTTCTTGTTTTTGGCCGTACACAATAATATTGCTATCTTTGCGTTATTATTATAAACATCTGTACCTTATTTGTACCTGTAAGAAAAAGTAGATATGATGAGAAGAATAGATATTAAGAACTACAAAATGAATGAATTATGGCAGTAGCAAAGTATAAGATAGTACGGAAATGTCCTGTGTGCGGAGAAGAGTTCTTCGCAAGGACTTTGGAGTCCTGGTATTGTTCACCCAAATGCTCCAAGGTGGCGTGGAAGCGTAAGCATGATGAAGAAAAACGCCAACTTGAACTGGACAAGATTGTAAGCAATATGCCCAAGTCTAAAGAGTATATCAGCATAACGGAAGCGTATGCTATGTTTGGTGCAAGCCGCTCAACCATTTATAGGCTCATCTACATGAAAAAGATTTCCTTCATTGAGCCAGAGAAAGGAATACGACTTGTATGCAAAGGAGAACTAATGAATCTGTTTCCGTTAAGACAGTCTCCGCTTGACACCAAGCCAAGGAAACCAGTTACCATGTACCGCATGGAACCAGAGGATTGCTATACAATAGGTGAGATTTCCAAGAAATTTCATCTGGATGACAGCACCGTGTATGCTCATATACGAAAATACTCAATACCGACCCGGCAAATCGGTAATTATGTGTATGCTCACAAGGAATCAATAGACAAACTTTATAAAGATATAAAACCATTATGAAAAGATTAGATTATACTAAAGTCTCCGTCAAATTAAAGAAAAGTGAGTGGAGAGATGAGTGGTTCATCTATCTTGAAGCTTATCCTGTTTATGAGACGGGAAATGACAAACCCAAACGAGTGCGTGAATATCTCAGGAGGTCTATTACTACCCCTATATGGGATAAACGACGAAGCGAGCGAGCCGTTGCTGGTAGAATAAAGTACAAGCCCAAGCGAGATGACAATGGCGTTATTCAGTGTAAATCCAAGCAAGATATGGAAACTTGCCTTTATGCGGATGGCGTTCGAGTCCTGCGTCAAAAAGAGTACGACAACATGGCTCTCTTTACTGACCAGCAAATGGAAATGGCAGAACAAAGCGAACGCTCAAAATGCAATGTTCTGGAGTATATTGAGAAGTTAATCAAAGAAAGAGAGGAAACTGCGTCAGAATCGATAGTTGTCAACTGGCGCAGATTGCACACACTGTTGTCAATGTTTGCCAAGTGTGACTACATACAGTTCTCGCAGATTGACATGAAGTATATTGAGGCATTCCGTTCCTTCTTGATAAAGGCACCGCAGGGTGGTTCTAAGAAAGGAACTATTTCAAGGAATACGGCATCGACGTACTTCTCTATCTTCAAGGCGGCACTCAAACAAGCTTTCGTGGATGGCTATCTGAATTGTGATATTGCTGCCAAGGCTAAAAATATCATGTTTCAGAGTGCTCGAAGAGAGTATCTGTCACTGGAAGAACTTAATATATTGGCAAAGACTCCGTGTGATGATATACTAAAACGGGCAGCCTTGTTCTCTGCACTGACAGGAATGCGACATAGCGATATTCAAAAGCTTAAATGGTCAGAGGTTGAAGAATACAATGGTGGGTACCGTCTCAATTTCACTCAGCAGAAGACTAAGGGCGTTGAATACATGCCTATATCGCCACAGGCATACAATCTTTGCGGTGAGCGCAAGAAAGACGGAGAACTGTTGGTGTTTGCCGGACTGCCTGACCCTTCATGGATATCTAGGCCTTTGGAACGGTGGGTAAAAGCATCAGGGATTACCAAGCACATCACCTTTCATTGCTTCCGCCACACCTATGCAACGTTACAATTGGCTAACGGTACAGACATATATACCGTAAGCAAAATGTTAGGGCATACCAATGTAAAAACCACGCAAATCTACGCAAAAGTAATTGACAAGAAGAAAGATGAAGCTACAGAAGCTTTTAAGTTGGACATAGATGAATAGTGATTATCATTTGTAAGCACTTAGTATAGAAGACCACTTGTATCAATAAGTCCTTTATTGTACAGGTGGTTTTTAGTGCCTTTCATTTTCAACATTCTATGTAATGATGCTATTGTTTTGGCACTTTAACCTTTCGTGGAAACCAAACATTTATAACAATAAACAGATAAAAATGAAAAAAGACAGCCTTTTTTGGCTTCTCTCTTTTTGAAGAGAGCAAGCGTGTCCACAAACATGTGGAGTGTACAGAAGACTTCTACAGAGAACTGTATGAGTTGTTTGAGATCGCAAGAAGTTGGTATCTTCAAGCTGAAAAGAATCATATGAAGACAGAGTACTTCATAGAACTATTTGAGCGCAGTCACCAATATATTGACTGTGATTGTGCACGTTGTAAGAACTCGCGACAGATGGCAATTGGCATTATTGGTACTTTGTTTAGAGACTCTAAGTGTGTGTCAATAATCAAGGAAAAAGAAGATTATTCCAAGCAGGAACTTATTGAGTTGTTTCTTCAACATGTGGGTACTGGTCTGCCAATCCTTACCCGAAAGAAATCGTCCATCCTCACTTTGGGATGCCAATTGTCAGACAGACAGATGGATTTGTTGGTAGAACTTGTCCAAAGTCACGACATATTTGATTTTGCCGACAACAGTGATGTGCGTAGCGAGTTGTGTCGCCTATTCAAGTGCGACTTGGACGCATCTATCCGTGTAAAGAATGTACGTAATGTAGCCGTACTGTTTGACGCTATGGCTCAATACCATTTGATAAACAATAATTGGCAATATGTCATGGGAGAAGGTCGCTTCTTAACCAGTATCAAAAAGGATGGAACAGAGAAATTCATAACTTCAAGTTGTCTTTCCTCTTCTCTTTCAAGGATAAGAAGAAACGTTTCCATGACAGCAAGTCAATATGCCATCTGCAAATCCATCGAACAGATATTAAGAGAGGAATAAATCACAATAATTCTGCTAAATGAAAGTAAAAACGTGATAGTTTGGTTGATACTGCCTTACTATCACGTTACTTTTTCTATTTAGTGACAGTCTCCCCATAACTTTGCATCAAAAATCATAAAAAATAATTAGCATGGAAGAAAATAGTATAAGATTTGAAGATATTCCCAACGCTATAACGGGGGTACTGAAAAAGCTGTCATCATTAGAAGACAAGATTGATGGTATATATGAACTTGTTCAATCAGAAAAAGAAGAAACATGGTTTACGGTTGCTGAATTATGTGCTTATCTCCCAACACATCCGGTAGAGCATACCATATATTGCTGGACAAGCAATCGGGAAATACCGTTTCACAAGAGAGGCAAACGCATCATGTTCCTCAAATCTGAGATAGATGAATGGCTTCAAGGAACCAAGGGCAAATCGAAGAACGAGATTCAAAGAGAAGCAGAGGAATATGTACTATCTACACAAAGAAAGAATAGACGGCTAATATAACCGTGCTACTGTCTGTAAACAATTTAATTAAGGTACGTGACACATGAATGAAAGACATTTTAGACTCTATGAGCGAATTGTCGCAATAGAAGACAGTTTGGAGGCTTTGGGACCTATTGACAAACTAATAGAGCGAATCGAGGAATTGGAGAAGATGGTCAAGCAGACCAAAACCGTCTTGGGGTTTGACGAAGCATGTAAGTATATTGGTGTTTCTGAAAGCCTGCTATACAAACTTACAGCCGCAAAAGAAGTTCCACACTATAAGCCAAGGGGAAAAATGCTGTATTTTAATAGAGAAGAAATCGACAAGTGGCTGCTCCAAAACAAACAAGAGGTCATTGGAATGGTAACGAAAATAGAAATTGATAATCCGAAAGAATGAAAATGGAAGAAAATAACAAACATGTACAGCCTAACTCAAAAGAGGAAGGAGTACAGCGTCTCAATCGCATATTGAGCGAATCGTTGATAAAGGCAACAGATACTTATAAAACACCTCCTCAGATTATATGGGTTGATAATTCCAGCATAGCCACATTGGGCAACTTCAGTGCTTCTACTGGTAAGGCAAAGGCGAAAAAGACCTTCAACGTGTCTGCCTTGGTAGCCGCTTCCCTCGCCAACGGCAAGGTACTGAACTATCGCGCCAGTCTGCCAGAGGGGAAACGCAAGATACTGTATGTAGATACGGAGCAGAGCCGCTATCACTGCCATAATGTGCTGGAGCGCATCCTGAAGCTCGCTGGTCTACCTACAAGCATCGACAACGAGAACCTTGACTTTATCTGTCTGAGAGAGTACACGCCCTCCGTCAGGATAGAGGTCATAGACTATGCGCTTGCCCAAGACCAAAGCTATGGACTGGTCATCATCGACGGAATCAGAGACCTGCTTCTCGACATCAACAATGCGGGAGAATCGGTCGAGGTCATCAACAAGATGATGGAATGGTCATCAAAGTATGACCTGCACATCCATTGCGTATTGCATCAGAACAAGGGCGACAATAACGTGCGCGGGCATATCGGTACGGAGATGAACAACAAGGCAGAGACGGTGCTTGTCATCACCAAGAGCACCACCAATCCCGACATCAGCGAGGTGAAGGCGATGCACATCCGTGAGAAGGAGTTCAAGCCGTTTGCCTTTACAGTCAATGAGGAAGGGTTGCCAGAGATTGTCGAGCACACGCCGGAGAAGGAAGAAGGTGACAAGCAACCGTCAAGGTTTACTTACCAAGACTTGACATCCGAACAGCATAACGAGGCGCTGACGGCTGCATTCAAGGAGAAACCTATCAAAGGATTCGATCGCATGGTGGAGGAATTAACGCAAGCCTATGCAGACATTGGCTTTAAGCGTGGCAGAAGCGTCATCATCAAAATGCTGAAATACCTGATTAACGAGCAAAAGCTCATAGTGAAGCGGGATAATCATTACTATTTCGGATATACACCTGCCGAGATTGACCTGTTCCATGAAGAGGAATAAAAACAGTTCAGAAACCAGTTTAGTTTACGTCCGTACCTATATATAAGAAATAAGGCCAAAGTAAACCGAAATCGGAGGCTGAATTGGGAAGCGGAAAAGTAGTTTAGCAAATGGTTTAGTTTACGGGTGTGCCTATATAGGAGAAAGGGTAAAGTAAACTGTTTCCATGGACAAAGTAAAACCGAACAAATGAAAGTACAATGAATATTGAACAATCGAAGAAACTGAGCATTATAGACTTCTTAGACAAGGAGAATGTAACGCTGAAAAAGAAGAAGGGCAATGCCTACTGGTATCTGTCACCCTTCAGGGACGAGAAGACCGCATCGTTCAAGGTCAGCAAGAAGGAGAACCTGTGGTACGACTACGCCATTAAGGAGGGCGGTGACCTTGTGGAGCTGGTAAAGCGTATGTATAACAAACAATCCGTTTCCGATGCCCTTGCCTACCTTGCGTCCAAGAGTATTGCCACTGTGGATAAGGCAATCGAGACCGCTATCGCAGCCAAGGAATACACGACAACCAAGATGAACGATGTGAAGCTGCTCCCACTGAGCAACCATTCTCTGCTGTCCTATTTCAGTAGCCGACGGATAGACATCACCATTGGCAGGATGTATTGCAGGGAGATACACTACAAGGTTGAGCAAAAACATTACTATGGCATTGCCTTTGGCAATCTGAGTGAAGGACATGAGGTGCGCAATCCCTATTTCAAGGGCTGCATCGGGCATAAGGACATCACCCTGCTTGCCCATACGTTCAACGAGTGGCAAAACGGTTGTCTGGTCTTTGAGGGCTTCATGGACTTCCTTGCTTATATGACCCTCGTTAAACAGCAAGACCGATGGTTTGTCGTTGAAAGCCCTTGCGACTATATGATACTGAACTCAGTCGCCAACCTCAAACAGGCATTGCATTACCTTGACCGTTACACCCACATCCATTGCTTCCTCGACAACGACCAGGCAGGACGCAAGACGGTTGAGAGCATCAGCAATGTATTCGAGTACAGGGTGACGGACGAGTCCTTCAGATATGCCGACTACAAGGATGTCAACGACTATCTGATGAGGAAGAAACGAACGGCATCTGAATGACATTATAAAGACGAAAACACCATCATTTGATGCAAAAATGGCTCAAATGCATTGAAATTACATATCAAATCTGCACTTTTTCGCCCAAACATGCTTGATTCTCAATTATTATCCTTATTTTTGCATCGTTTTAATACATTATTAAAATGTAGCAGAATGGAATTGAAAAAAGAAATAAGGATATTGGGCAGACGCTTTGAGGTGGAACCTCGTGCCAAGGAAAGCCTGAAAGGCATCACGGTTGGCGAGAAACTCTCATACCGTTTCTATGATGGCACATACCAAGGCACGCCCCTGCTGTTCGTTGAGCCCAAGAAGGGCAATCCCTCTCCACGGACTTGCGCCATCACGGGCAAGCGGTTGACCGAAGCCCTGGGACTGCCTGCGGTGTTTATCCTTGCGCCCGGACCCACCTACGAGCGACACAGACTGGCAGACAAAGGAGTCTTCTTTGTCATGTCCGAGGAATATGCCCATCTGCCAGGCATCATAGCATTGGAGAAGACAAGCAACAGGAAGATTGCCGAAGTATTGACCCCTGTGGCGCAATACATACTACTCTATCACCTACAGGTGGGCAGTATTGAAGGAATGTCGCCAAGGGATATTGCACCGTTGCTTCCATATTCTTACGAAAGCGTCACGTTGGGTGTCACCTGTCTTGAAGATGTAGGACTGTGTCAAAAGATTCAGAACGGACAGCGCAGCAAGGTGGTACACTTCGAGTTGAAGGGCAAGGAACTGTGGGACAAGGCTCAGAACGTCTTGCTGTCACCTGTGGAGAACCGCATCTTTTGCGATGACATACGCTTGGATGCGGAATACCCCGTATGCGGCATCAATGCCCTGGCACATTATTCCATGCTTAATCGTGACCGGGAAGAGATGATAATGATGACAAGCAAGGAATATCGTGCCGTCAAGTCGGCTGATGTCATGGAGAATCCCAACATCTATGACGGCAACTATATCATAGAGGTATGGAAATACCCTGTTGTCAGCAAAATGGGCGACAAAAGCCAGTGGGTTGATCGCCTTTCCCTTGTCCTTTCGTTGAGAGATGATGATGATCCGAGAGTAGAAAAAGAAGTAGAACGAATAATCAGTGAACAGAAATGGAAGGATTAGTCAAGTTCCGTGAAGCATTTGCGGAATACTCAGAAAACTATGTGGTGATAGGCGGAGCAGCCTGTGACATCACCATGACCAATACCGTGGTGCGTCCACGCGCCACACACGACATCGACATGATAGTCATCGTAGAGAACATGACCGAGGCTTTCGCCAATCGCTTCTGGCAGTTTGTGCGGGAGGCTGGCTATCGACCTGAAAAGAGGAAACAGGAGGCTGGTGAGCCACCAAGGTATGAAATGTATCGTTTCCTTGATGGTAAAGACGGCTATCCCGAGATGATAGAACTGCTGTCACGCCACCCCGACGTGCTTGGAGAGCCAAAGGGATTTGTCATAGAACCTATCCCGACCGATGAAGATGTGTCGAGTCTTAGTGCCATCATCATGGACGATGATTACTATCACTTTACTATCGCACACAGCCAACTGACTGATGGCATACGCCATGCCAATTCCGCTGCCTTGATAGCACTGAAGGCAAGAGCCTACCTAAATCTCATGGCAGACAAGCGGGACGGCAAGCATGTGAACACCAAAGACATCAAGAAGCACCGTTCGGACATCCTGAAAAATGTGGTCATAATGACTGAGGACAACATTGAGGCTCCTGCTTCAATAGTGGCATGTATAAGGGAGTTTGTCGCCTCCATCAGAGCCGACTGGTCAACTCTCGCAGAACCATTGTCAAAGTCACTCGGTCAAGACGAGGCATTTGTGACCGGACTGTTAGATCAACTGGATGAATTGTTTATAGAAGCATGACCAATATGAAGATACAATACGCATCCGACCTGCATCTGGAGTTTGCCGACAATTGGCGGTATCTGAAAGCCCACCCCTTGGAGGTGACGGGCGACATACTGCTGCTTGCCGGCGACATCGGCTATCTCGGCGATGACAACTACTCCAAGCATCCCTTTTGGGACTGGGCATCGGAGAACTACAAGGAGGTGCATTGCTGCATGGGCAACCATGAGTTCTACAAATATTATGATGTGGCGACACTGCCCGACGGCTATCTCTTGGAGGTACGTCCCAATGTATTCAGCCACTACAACGGTATTGCGAGGATTGGCGACACCGACATCATCCTCTCCACCCTTTGGTCGAGGATTCCTTTGGAGGACGCTTACTTCACCGAGCAAGTGATAAGCGACTTCCGCCGTATATTATATAAAGGTGAGCTGATGACCCATGCCCAATTCAATGCTGAGCATGAACGTTGCCTCACCTTTATCAAGGATGCAGTGGCATATTCGCAAGCAGCCCATAAGATTGTTGTCACCCATCATGTACCATCGTTCCGTATGCTCCACCCAAAGTTTCAAGGCAGCAAGGCAAACGTGGCGTTCACCGTAGAGTTGGAGGACTATATCACCGATAGCGGCATAGACTATTGGATATACGGACATTCGCACACCAACATCGATGCCAGGATAGGCAACACCCAATGCTTGTCCAACCAGTTGGGCTATGTTTTCTCTAACGAACATCAGGACTTCTCCCATGGCAAGTACCTGACCATATAGCCATCCACATTTTTTTCATCCACCCTCTTTACAAGCTCTTCCCTATCGGAAGGGCTTTTTTTGTGCCTTTCGAGTTTGATTTTTGAGTATGATTGCGAGTGTAATCAAAATTAGAGTTAAGATTTGGCTCCGCGGAAAGTCATTTCGGTTTAAGATTGAAGAAAAGGTAGTTCCTTTGCATCGGCAATAAGCCAAACCATAGTAAAATCAAACTTGAAAATATGAAGTCATTTGTAATATTCGCCATTGTCGTGACCATAATCTATGTCATCTACTATACGGTCATCATCGTGCAGGATCTGTACGGAAAGCCCAAGGACGAGAAGTCACAGGGCGAGTCGTTTGATGTCAGTGACATGACCGACGAGGAAGAGTCGATAGCGGTCAGCGAGAGCGACGGTGGTTTCAGCGTAGGCGACAACCAATATGAGACAGCCTACGAGGAGAAGCAGCTTGCAGAGCCTACAGAGGAGGCAGCCGCCACTGCGGAAGAGAGCAAGCCTCATGTGCTTGAAAAGATACAAAGCGCAATCGAGAAGAAGATGGAGGAAGTGAATACCACCTATTCCGACCCCATGTATTCGGAAGAATTGAACAACACCATCATCGCCCGCGGTCTTCGTCACAATGGACGTGACATGGTCAAGGTGGAATCACTCAATAATGAGATATGATGTCAAAAACAAGAAGTGCATTTCTATCATTATATGCCGCTTTAACCCCAGCTCTGGCCAGTGCTAAGTGTGGCAACGTGGACTACAGCTGGGGAGCGGACGCACTTGCGAGTGCCCATGACTATGCCGTGACGATGATGCTCTATGTGCCCAAAGTGCTGTATAAGGCTGAATGCTGAAGAACAAAATCAAAGACATTTCACAATAAAATCAACTGTTTTTCAACGATATATGAGTAAAATGAGATTTATAATTTATCCTAACGGAAATGCACTTTCCGCAACTTTTTTGGGAACAATTTTGGGCACATTTCCTAAATTTGCGAGAAACAAATGTGCCCAAGTACTAAAAAACGAGTATATGAAAGCAAGCATTTATCTAAGGAAAACGAAGAAAGGAACGGATGATACGACCCTGTGCATCCGCATCCGGCAAGGGAAGTCAGATTTGAGGGCTGTAACCCCCTTGACCGTTATCGCCCAATTCTGGGATTGCAGGAAGCAATGTTACAAATCCAACACCCCCGTTACCACCATCGGGAAAGACGAAAGGGTGTCATTCAACAAGAAAGTGGGCAGACTGCTTGCGTTCGTGGAGGAAAACATACGGGAGGGAGCGGATGCCGATGCCTTGAAAGAGGCCATCGCTCGTTTCTTTGCCGCATCCGAAAAGCAGGAGGCCACGCAAATACCAAATACACCCCATGCAACAGTCATGGAACGGATGACCGTCCTTGAGGGATTTCACCGCTATCTTGCGGAAAATGATTTCAGCAGCCGCCACATATCGGAAACCCGGTGCATCGAGCGCAAAATCAAACGCTACATCGAATGGCAAAGGCAGATGAACGAAATGGAGAGTTACGAAATGTTCCTTGACGATTTAGACCCGGCTGTGTTGTCGGATTTCCGGGAATTTGCAGCCAACGAGCATTTGTATTTTCGGGAGTTCCCCAATTTTTACGAACCGTTCAAGGTACGGGCGTGCTGCATGAACGAGATTTCACCGAACACCCTTACCGCACTCATGGCACGTTTCACATTCGTGCTGAACTGGTGCGTAAAGCGCGGCTACATGACCAACGAGAGTTACAGGAGCTTCGACCACGGGGTGCTGGTATATGGCTCTCCCTACTATCTGACCCTTGAAGAACGGGACACTGTTTATAACGCCGACCTCACGGGCTGGCCGAAGCAGCTTATAGACCATCGGGACAAGTTCATGTTCCAGTGCCTTGTGGGGTGTCGGTACGGCGATTTGGAGCGGCTCACGAAAAACAACATCGTGGACGGCTTCTTGGAATACTATCCGCAGAAAAGCCTGCGCAACGGCAAGGGCGGTGTAGTCCGCGTTCCGCTCAACGAAAAGGCAAAGGCGATACTCGCAAGGCAAAAGACGGACGGCAACAGGCTTTTCTCGAAACATTGCCGCCAGTCGTATAACTCGGACATCAGGCTGCTGCTGCAACTGCTGGGCATCAACCGCACGGTGACTGTGCTGAACAGGCATACCCATGAGGCCGAACAGCACCCGTTGTACGAGCTTGCCACAAGCCATCTGGCAAGGCGCACTTTCATCGGCAACCTATACAAGAAAGTGAAAGACCAGGAACTTGTGGCTTCGCTGACAGGCCACAGCCCCGGCAGCAAGGCTTTCGCCCGGTACAGGGCGATTGACGAGGACATGAAGAAAGAAGTCATTGACAAGATAAACTGACCATGCGGAAAGAACAGCTTGTAGAATCCATCCGGCAGCGTGACCCTCTTATGGCCGAGGCTGTGGACGGCATGATAGACTATGTTACGGAACAATATCCGGCTGCATATCCGAGCAGGAAACAGACGGAAGCGGTGAACGCCTACCTGAAATCCGTCCATGCGGACGGCGACGGGAGCATGAGCGAACGGAACTGCGAGCACAGGCGCATCGCTTCTATGAAAATCACGCTGAACTGCATCCCGGCACTCGGCCATGCGGAGCTTGACAGGCTCCAGTCCATCTTAGACCGTATCGCATACGACAAGGAATATTACATGCCGGAAAGAGGCTGCGGCTTTCACCGCTGAACATTAAAAACGACCTACGACATGAGAGCAAGCGCATTCATACGAAAGACTGCCATAAGGGGCAGCAACGCCAAGGCAAGGGTCTATTTCCGTGTCCGTGACGCGGGATGCGACATCAAGGCCGCAAGCGAACTGGACATCAACCCCGGCTATTGGGATTCCAAGAGGCAGGGCTACAAGCCGCGTGTCTCCCTGATTAGCGAAACGGCACGGAACACCTTTGACCGTTCCGTGCAGGAAATCCTTTCCCTCATATCAAAAGAATACTTTATAGGTGCGGACAGCCATTGGCTGAAACAACTCCTGTTCTCCTACCACCATCCCAATGCCTACAGGATGAAAGGCCGGGAATGCGTGAACATGAGCCTTGCCCACTGGCTGGAACGGTACAGGACGGAACGGCTGACGGAACGGAAGCAACAAGGCATATATAAGCTCATCATCGGCCTTGTCGGACGCTTCGAGGTGTACCAACGGCAAATCTGCAAGCGGAAGAACTATGTGATGAACATCGGCACGATGACCGCCGATGACTTGCGAGGTTTGGAGAAATACATCTCCAACGAATACCAGTATGTGAAGCTGTACCCGAAACTCTACGACAGCAAAGACAAGAGCATATCAAAAGAAAGGCGGGGCGGCAACTACCTGAGCGGACTGATGGGCAGGATAAGCACGGCTTTCAACTGGGCTGTAAAGCAGGGGGCGACAACCAACCGCCCGTTCGACGGCTACGAGATTCCGGCAAAGGTTTACGGAACGCCGTACTACCTGACCTTGGAGGAAAGGAACGCCGTTTATGACATGGACTTGTCGGATGACCCGGCACTTGCCTCCTACCGCGATGTGTTCATGTTCCAATGCCTTGTCGGATGCAGGTACAGCGACCTTGTGCGCCTGACTTCCGACAACATCGTGAACGGTGCTGTGGAGTACATTCCGCACAAGACAAGGGAGAAGAACCCGCGCACGGTGCGTGTGCCGCTAAACGAAAAGGCGAAGGCCATACTGGAACGGCTGCAAGGCAGGCAACGGACGACCAAGACGCTCATTCCGCACAACGCCATCGGCAAATACAACACGGCCATACGGAAGCTGCTTACACTGGCAGGCATCACACGCAACGTGCCTGTGCTCGACCCGAAGACGCACGAGGAAATCATGAAGCCGATAAACGAGATTGCAAGCAGCCACATGGCAAGGCGCGTGTTCATCGGCAACCTCTACAAGCAGGTGAAAGACCCGAACCTTGTGGCTTCGATGTCCGGCCATGTGGAGGGCAGCCATGCCTTTGCGAGATACCGCACGATAGATGACGAAATGAAAATCGAACTTGTAAACTTAATCAATTAGTACAACAACAAAATAAAAAATTACTCTATGGACTTATACAGCATGATAGAAGCCGGAGGACGCATCAAACTGGAGGTGACAGGCGAAGACCTTGTCAAGTTTGCAGACCGTCTTATTGAAAAGGCACAAGTAATGAAAGCGCACGAACTGGCACAGCATCCGACCGAGGAAGTGTGGCTGACCACCAAGGAAGCGGCGGAGAAATGCCATGTCTGCTCTACCACGTTATGGTCATGGGCGAAAGCCGGATATCTTGTTCCGGCGAAGATGGGCAGGCAGAAACTCTTTGCCCTGTCCGACATACAGAAGATTCTCAATGACCGGGGAGGCAACAAAGAGCAAAAGCAGTTATAGGCATTCCACGCAACGGGAACGAACAGCACACCCCGTATTTGTACCCCCTGCCACATGGCAGGAATGATGCCGCTACTTATCTGGGGATATTGGCAGGGAAGCCCTGACCTATCCCGGTACTGCATGGCGTTTGGGGAGCAAGTATAGGTTTTGTGTGCCACAAAACCGCCGACCGAATGTCGGAAACGCCGCCCGAGGAAAACCAACGACAGATGGAAAGCAATCCCCAAACGCAGGAATACAGCAAGCCGAAAGGAGGCCGTCCGAAGCTGCCGGACGGGCAGCAGCGCACCCATGCCGTCAAGGTCTATTTTGACGAGGAGAACTATGTCAAGCTGCTCAAAAGGCACAAGCGGACGGGCAAGCCCCTTTCGTCCATCGTCTATGAACTGGCGGTGAACGGCTATGTCCGAGAGCCGCTTTCCAAGGAGCTTGCATCATGCGTCAGGGCGATGGCTTCGATGGCGAACAACCTGAACCAACTGGCGCATGAAGCGCACCTTTCCGGGTATGCCGCCGTGGAGGAAAGGACAAGGGAACTGTCGGAAAAAATCGCAAGGGTACTGGTGAGGGTCAGCCGTGAACTATAGAAACTCCAACTTATGATAGCACAGATAAACAGCGGGGCGCAATTCGCCGGACTGGTAAATTACGCCAACGACATTGCCAAGAAAGGAACAACAATCGTGGCATCGGAGGGGGTATGCACATCGTCCAACGAAAGCATCACGGCGAGCTTCCAGACACAGGCAAGGATGCGTCCGGGACTGAAGAACTTTGTCGGTCACATATCATTGAGCTTTGCACCGCAGGACACGCCGAAGCTCACGGACGGCTTCATGGCGGAAGTGGCCAAAGAGTACATGAAAAGGATGGGGATAACCGGCACGCAGTATGTCGTGTTCCGGCACAAAGACCAGCCCCACGGCCATGTGCATATCGTCTATAACCGCGTCCGCAATGACGGTACGGCCATCACGGGTGATTCCAATTTCAGGAAGTCAATCGCCGTGACAAAGGCATTGACAAGGGAATACGGGCTTACATTCGGCAAAGGCAAGAAGAATGTCCGGCGTGAGCGTCTGCGTGGCAAGGATGCCGTGAAATACCGCTTGTACGATGCCATCCGGGAAGCGATGAAAAGCTGCCATGACTGGCAAAGCCTGCGTGCGGCTCTCGAAGCGAAAGGCATCCGCATGGCGGTTATCCAAAGGGCTGGAGGAAGCGGCAGGACAGGAATCATTTTCACCTACGGAAAGATGACTTTTTCAGGCGGTCAGATAGACCGGAGCCTGACCTACAACCGCATCAATCAGGCTGTGGCGGCAGTCAGCCAGAACGATGCCGCAGACGCATCCATGCACATGCACGGACAAACCGCCGCTCCTTTTGACGGACAGTCTGTTTCTTCCCCTCTTGTCGGTATTGACGGCAACGGGGCGGAAGCCACTGCACAGGCTGAAAACACATTGCCTGATGGTGCGGACAGTTCCACCATCGGCGGCAATATCGGCGAGGCGACAATGGAAATTATCATGCAGCCCCATGCCGTCCAGTCAGCCGGAGGTGGCGGAGGAGGCAACGACCGTGGCTGGAGGGACGACGACAAGGAAAAGAAGAAGAACAAACCATATTCACGGAGGAGGTAGCCATGACTAACAGGAGACCCACACCCTTGAAAGACGAAAAACCCGACCCTATCGAGGAAGTTCAGGAACAGTTGGCAGAGCTTATAGCGGCTGTAAACTCGCTTGCGGAGAAAGGTAATGCCACGGCAGAACGCCAACCGGACGAGCGGTTTCAAAATACCCTTTCCACGGCTGTAGTAAAGGCCGTGCAGGACTTGCTGGAGGCACGGCAAAGGAAGTTCGAGGAAGCCGACAAGGGCAAGATGACCATAAACGAGATTTTGCAGGAGATACTTGGCCAGTATGATGACATCTGCGGAAAGGCAAAAGGGTTTTACCAAATCTATCAGGGTGCGGATGCCCGTTTTAAGCACATTGACGAAAACCTGCAAAAGATTAGCGGCAATCAAAAGATATTATACGACACGATGAAAACCGTCCTGCAAGCACACAATATCAAGCCGGACAATGAGTGTAAGCGTCCGGCCATGCCGTCCGGTTTCAAGAATAGGCTCAAATATTTTGCTTGCAGCCTGCCTTTATATGGGCTTAAACGGGTTTACTTTTCACGTCATGTCCGCTTATATGTCAAAATCTGCCTGTTCTGCATCTGGGTGATTACCATTGCTACGGCGGCTTTTATCGCTTATGACAATGCGGTTCTTAGAAAAGAAAATGCATTTATCATACAAATGCAAAATATAAGAAATAACAAGATTAATCAGGATATTTCTAAGTAATTATGAGCAGCATGCCACATAATTTCATTTCTATTGGTCACAGTCACTTAAAACTCTTTCGATAATCTATTGGCGACATTCCCGTCATCTTTCGGAAAAAACGGCACATATAAGACACATCGTTAAAGTGTAATTCGTCAGCAATACTCTTGATGGTAGCGTCCGTATTGACCAGATAGGTCTTGATTTCCGTCACGGTCTGCCTATCTAACATTTCTTTAGGGGACAATTGCAAATATTTACGGCACAACTTATAAAGATATGTTGTAGTAATGGAGAGCTGGCTCGCATAGAATGCCAATTCACGTGTTTCCCGGCAATGCAACGGCACCAACTTATAAAAACGGATGAGAAGCATCCATGCGTGGCTTGCTTCATTGCTATACGATTTATCCGATTGATTTCGCATCACTTCCGCATCAATGCCAATCAACAGATTGCGGATGCTATTTTTGAGCATTTCCTCCAAACTGACATTGTATTCCATACACTCCATCCAATCTAATAGCCGCCACCATGCATCCAATAAGCCTTTTTGCCTGTCTGATGTACGGAACACAGGACTATCATACGATAAATACCAAAATTGGCTGGAAAGAGGTTTATAGATGGCTTCTTCTATAATATTGTAAGCAAACGAGGCATACCGAACGGAGAACAAAGCAGAACTTTGTTCAATCGAAAAAGTACAGTCATAGAACAACAAGATGAAGTCTCCACGACGCAAAGGCCGCTTCTTGAAATTGACTGTTGCAACCGCACAACCTGATATGACAAACAAGGCTATGCACCCGTTAGTATCAATTAGGCTTCCGTGGCTAAGCCTCAAATCCGTTATTCCGACTGAGAACGGCATATTGTCTTGCCGTAATGAATACTTTATAGCTCGCATATAGTTGTTTTTTGGGATTACCTCCACAAAGATAAATGATATAATTCTTATGCCAATGCAACTGTATCGAAAAGTACCATTGTCGGCATGATTATTCTGCGTTTGTACAGAAAGATTGCTTTACCTTTGCAACCGCAAAACAATAAAAACATTATAAATAAGGAAATGACAAAAGACGCAATTGACTTTAAGAATACCAATGTTTCAACTTTATACCGCAAACTTCTAATCCCGACCCTGTTGGGTACTTTGTCCATGTCGGCAATGACCACAATAGACGGAATCTTTGTCGGGCACGGTGTAGGTAGTGACGGAGTGGCAGCCGTAAATATCGTCGCTCCAGTGTATCAAGTATTTTCCGGCATAGGGCTAATGCTCGGAGCCGGATGCTCCGTTGTCGTGTCTACCCAAATGGCAAGGCAAAAGGTGAAGGTGGCAAGAATGAACCTGACCCAAACACTGTTGTTCTCCACCTTGCTGACCGCCTTGGTATGTGTGCTTGCCATGTTGTTCCCCGAAAAGTCTGTACGTCTGCTGGGGGCATCCGAAACATTGCTTCCACTGGCAAGTGATTATCTGTTTTGGATAATGCCAAGTTATATGTTTCAGATGTGGAGCCTCATTGGGTTGTTCATCATCCGCCTTGACGGTGCGCCCAATGTCGCAATGTGGTGCAATGTTGTGTCGGCGCTAATGAACATTGTATTGGACTGGCTTATGATTTTTCCGCTCGGTTGGGGCGTAAAGGGTGCGGCAATAGCTACTTCCATCAGCATTATGACTGGCGGAATTATTGCCCTTTCCTATCTGCTGTTTTATGCCAATACATTGAAACCCGTCTTGCCGAAATTAAGTTGGAAAAGCCTGTGCCTTTCCTTGCGTAATATCGGCTATCATTGCCGTATCGGTTCGCCTTCATTGTTTGGTGAAATGACATTAGCAGTACTTATCTTTATGGGCAACCTCATGTTCATGAAATATTTAGGCGATGACGGTGTGGCGGCATTTGGCATAGCCTGCTACTATACTCCTTTCTTTTTCAATATCGGAAACGCAGTGGCTCAATCTGCACAACCTATCATCAGCTACAATTATGGGATTTCCCGCTGGGATTATGTGGCGAAAGCACGTAAGTTGTTACTTTTCACATCTTTGCTTTGCGGCATTGCAGTAATGGCTCTCTTCCTGTTTGTACCGCATCTGCTGGTTGCTTTGTTCCTAAATCCAGAAAGCATAGCCGCTCAAATAGCGCAAGACGGCTTTCCCTATTATGCCATCGGTATCCCGTTCTTTATCCTGAATGTTGCCATTGTAGGTTATTACCAAAGCATTGAGCGCATGAAAGCGGCAATGTCGTTTGTATTTCTACGCGGAATAGGTCTGCTTATACCTATATTTCTCTTACTTCCTATGCTTTTGGGAACAGAAGGCATTTGGCTTTCCATGCCGCTGGCAGAAGTCCTAACGTTGGCAATAATAGGTTGCTGGCACTTTTTTGCGCAGAACAAATGAGAAAGGATTTGTCGGCAGAAAGATTTATCTGGGTATTTCGTTTTGCCGACAACTTCAAAAATATAGGGCTATGGTTGTTGATTGCAAATAGGTCTGACCATGTATGGGTTTTATCGAAATGATGTCCATGTCAAGCTCTATTGCACCAATATGGGAACAATACTGATATTGCCTATTTGACATAATCTGATATGCAGGTATTTATCTCATTGATTTAACATATAGCCAGAGTGTTGCACTTCATTTTATCTATCAAATGGAGGGGGTTGTCAAAACGACAACCCCCTCTGTCGTTATGCAGACTTATCCACTATTCACGATAAAAGGGAAAGAAAGACATTTCAATTATCGCTGCTCTCCATACCTATAGTATATCTACGATATACTGGCTACATTTCATTCCCTTATTTCCTCTTTCCAAAATCCGCTGCATCCTGCACCGACTTCTTGCCCGTTCCTTTCATGCAAGAAAGGGATAAAACGGGAAGCAAATGCCAATTCAGGCCGTTAAAATGTGTTTAGCCGAATAATGTGCTTCTATAGGCAATTTGACCCGATTTTGAGGTAACTGAACGCATCCTTTTTCCACGTTCATAGGTAAAACTATCCTTGTATCATTTTGGGAATATTTACCTTTTCCAAATTTTACATAGTTCTGATTATCAGTACAGTTACAAGCAAAGTGCAACACGTGCTCTATATCGTTTATCTGTGCTATGCAGTGGCGGGCATCGTGGTCATAGTCAGCGCCTTGCAGATATATATAAAGATGAATACGGGCGAAGAAGGAGTGAAGAAGAACATCATGATGCTGGTGGGAGCCTGCCTGTTCCTCATAGGAGCGACCATCGTCTTCCCCGCTTTCTTCGGTTATCAGATTTGAGATACAGGTGATACGAGATAAGATAACTCAAAGTGTAACAAATTAAAAGGTAAAAAGAATGTTTGAAAGGATTAACAAGAAGGTGAAGGGATTCTTCTCTTCACAGCGCATGAAAACGCTCGCCCTGATGTTGCTTGTCGGCACCACCGCAGCAATGGCACAGAACGCAGCCGGCGACTACTCGGCAGGAACGACCGCGCTTACCACAGTGACGGAGGAGATTGCCAAGTATGTACCTATCGTGGTGAAGCTCTGCTATGCCATTGCAGGTGTCGTTGCAATTGTCGGAGCCATAAGCGTTTACATCGCCATGAGTGCGTCCGTAATGGTTGCATGATAAATACCTCTTTAGCAAGAGGATAGGTCAGGGTTCAAATGACCTACTTCCACCCAAATAAGCCCGAGGGGAAACCTAAAGGTGAAAATAGCACTTTGGGAAAGCAATAAGTCAGTCAAAAGCCAGACTGCGACTGAATTGCGAGGGAGAAAGACAGATATGAGGATAAAGTCCATACTGATTGAACGATAGCCCAGCGGCAAAAGATGTAGCTGCGACGGAAGGCTTTTACAAACGTCGCATTGTGGCACTTAAACAACGTCATTGGTGTTATAGCAAAGAACCAGCCACAACGCAACCGCAGTAAGCGGAGAAAAGGGCGGAAGTCGTATCCGACAATCTGTCGTGCTAATGGTTATCATGCAGCTAAACGGAGATTACCTAAGTTGGAAAGCCATGAAAGTGGCTATGAGCTTTGGCTCTGAATATCCAATATGGTAACGGAGTTCCCATAGTAGTCCGAGCAAGGTAATGCCTTGTACATGGCGAAGGGGAACAGTTAGTAATGTTTTAATACAAATTTTGAAAACGTGTAAGACGTATGGAAAAATCAGAAAGAGTATTAAAAGCTCTAAGTGACCACAGTCAAAGTTCGGATTATAAGTACGAACGACTGTATCGGTATCTGTTCAGTGAAGAGATGTTCGCTGTAGCCTACCAACGTATCTATGCGAAGCAAGGCAACATGACACCCGGAACTGACGGCAAGACCATTGATGGGATGAGTCTTGGAAGGATTGAAAGATTGATTGTGTCCTTAAAGGACGAAAGTTACCAACCCCACCCTGCACACAGAGTGTACATACCGAAAAAGAACGGCAAGAAACGTCCGCTCGGTATTCCCTCATTCGAGGACAAATTGGTGCAGGAGGTAGTTAGACTGCTGCTTGAAGCCATTTATGAAGGTCATTTTGAAGGCACTTCACATGGTTTCCGACCGCATCGAAGCTGCCACACGGCATTGGGTATGATACAGAAGTCTTTTGCGGGAGCAAAGTGGTTTATCGAGGGAGACATCAAAGGCTTCTTTGACAACATAGACCACAACGTACTAATTAGCATTCTTCGTGAACGCATATCAGATGAACGCTTCCTCAGACTTATCCGTAAATTCCTCAATGCAGGGTATGTAGAGGATTGGAAGTACAACAAGACGTACTCAGGAACTCCGCAAGGTGGAATAATCAGCCCCATACTGGCTAACATCTACCTTGACAAGTTTGACAAGTACATCAAGGAGTACGCAGCCCAATTCCGCAAAGGTGACAGACGCAGCATCAATCCCGAATACTGGCGTTTGAACAATAAGAAGAACAGGCTGAAACAGAAGTTGCAGAAAACATCCGATGAGCAGATGCGGAAAAGCTATCTGTATGAAATTGCCCAACTGAGCAAACAGATGCTGTCCACTCCTCACAAGGATGCAATGGATGCGGACTTTAGAAGATTGCAGTATGTAAGGTACGCGGACGATTTCCTTATATCGGTTATCGGAAGCAAGTCTGAATGCGAGACCATCAAAGCGGACATCACCCAATTCATGAGAGAACAACTCAAACTTGAATTGTCCGATGAGAAAACTTTGATAACACACGCACAGGACAAGGCGAAATTCCTTGGATATGAAATCTTCATCAGAAAGTCAGACGCAGTGAAAAGGAATAAGGACGGAGTTCTCAAAAGAGACTTCAACGGCGCAGTGGTGTTAACCCTTAACTCGGCTGTGATACAAAAGAAGCTCACTGAGTACAACGCATTGGAGGTCAGAAACATTGACGGCAAAGACATTTGGTGGTCAAAGCCTCGCAGATATATGACTCCAATGAAGCCCGAAGATATTCTTGCCCAATACAATGCAGAAATCAGAGGACTTTACAACTACTATTCACTTGCAGCAAACGTGTCCAAAGAATGTGCATCTTTCGCCTTCATTATGAAGATGAGTATGTTAAAGACACTTGGCTGGAAACTGAACACTTCCGCAAGGAAAGTTCGCCAGAAGTATCAGAAGGACAAGGACTTTGTCATTCCGTACAACGATGCCAAGGGAAAGCAGAAATACAGAGTCTTCTACAATGAGGGTTTCAAAAAGAGAAATGCGCAGTTCGATGTTGACTATGACAAACTGCCACAGACCACGTACGTGCCATATCCGAGCCTCGTAGAAAGGTTGAAGGATGGCAGATGTGAACTATGTGGTAAGGAAGGAAAAGTAGTCATGCATCATGTGAGGACTCTCACCAAGCTGAAAGGCAATAATGAGTGGGAGAAACTGATGCTCAAAAGACATCGCAAGACACTTGTTGTCTGTGAGGACTGCAACTCTATGATTCAGAACTATGGTAAAGAGTAATGTTACTAATGGAAAGCCGTATACATGGAGACATGTAAGTACGGTTTGGGGGCGAGTACTCGGAAACCGCCCACCGCAAGGTGGGTATGGCGCTGGGTGCTTAGCCCACACAACGAGGAACAGGACGTGAAAAAGAAGATCATGATGGTCGTCGGCGCATGTATTTTCCTCATTGCAGCAGCCCAGGCACTGCCTCTGTTCTTCGGCATTGGAGGTTAAACGCAGCGTGAGATTGTGAGTATGTAGAACGTTAAAACACTGACAGTTATGGCAGATACAAAGCAAGAGCGTTTTCCGGATTATCCCATTTTCAAGGGACTGCAACGTCCATTGGAGTTCTTCGGGTTGCAGGGACGCTACATCTACTGGGCGGCAGCCACCGCAGGAGGAGCCGTTGCGGGTTTCATCCTCGGCTACTGCATCTTCGGTTTCGTGGCAGGACTCGTGCTGCTAGTCCTCGCCGTAGCTGTCGGTGGCGTTCTCATCGTCATGAAGCAGCGCAAGGGCTTGCACAGCAAGAAGAGTGACAACGGCATATTCATCTATGCCTATTCAAAGAAAGTGTAAAACAAAAAAGAGAATCCATTATGTCCAAGTGGAAAGCTATCAATGATTGTAAGTGAATGGAGGTGGGGGCATCACGCATGAGGGTGCGCCCGCCTTTTTGCGATTAAAAAAGAAAAAGAACAATGACCCTATACATCATACTCATATTCTCAGCCATCTGCGTGGGCATGGCCATCAGTGTCAAGGCATTCGGCACGGGAGGGAAGCGCAAGCGCATCTTCCAGGACATCTACTTCTCCATCGAGGAAGTGGATGGCATCGGCGTGCTCTATACCAAGACGGGCGAATACTCCGCTGTTCTGAAGATGGAGAACCCTGTGCAGAAGTATTCCGCCAACATCGAGGCCTACTATGAGTTCACCCACCTCTTCGCCGCCCTTGCCCAGACCTTGGGCGAAGGCTATGCGCTGCACAAGCAGGACGTGTTTGTGAGGAAGGCATTCAAGGAAGAGAACGGTGGAAATCATGAGTTCCTGAGCGAGAGTTACTTCCGCTATTTCAACGGCAGACCCTTTACCGACAGCGTCTGCTACCTCACCATCACACAGGAGAACAAGAAGAGCCGTCTGATGTCGTTCGACAACAAGAAATGGCGTGACTTCTTGGTGAAGATACGCAAGGTGCACGACCAGCTGAGGGATGCCGGCGTGAAGTCCCGATTCCTCGGCAAAACGGAAGCCTGCGAGTATGTGGACCGTTTCTTCTCCATGAACTTCCGTGACAAGGTGGTGTCGATGACCAACTTCAAGGTCGATGACGAGACCATCGGCATGGGGGACCGTAGCTGCAAGGTGTATAGCCTTGTGGATGTGGATTATGCCAACTTGCCGTCGGTCATCCGTCCCTACGCAAATATCGAGGTGAACAACACCAGTATGCCCGTTGATCTCGTGAGCATCGTCGATAGCGTGCCCGGAGCCGACTGCGTGGTGTTCAACCAGATGGTGTTCGTGCCCAACCAGAAGCGTGAGCTTGCCCTACTCGACAAGAAGAAAAACCGCCATGCCTCCATGCCCAACCCCAGCAACCTGATGGCTGTAGAGGACATCAAGCGTGTGCAGGAGGTGATAGCCCGTGAGAGCAAGCAGCTCGTCTATACCCACTACAACCTCGTGGTGGCAGTGAGCGGCGACACCGACATACAGAAATGCACCAACCATCTCGAAAACTCCTTCTCGCGCATGGGCATCCACATCAGCAAGCGGGCCTACAACCAGTTGGAGCTGTTCGTCAACTCTTTCCCCGGCAACTGCTATGGCATGAATGCCGACTACGACCGATTCCTCACCCTCGGCGATGCCGCCACCTGTCTGATGTACAAGGAGCGCATCGTGCATAATGAGGACACCCCGCTGAAGATATACTATACCGACCGCCAAGGTGTGCCCGTAGCCATCGACATCACAGGAAAGGAGGGAAAGGAGAAGCTGACCGACAACTCGAACTTTTTTTGTTTGGGTCCTTCGGGCAGCGGCAAGTCGTTCCACATGGAGTTTCGGAGGTCAAAACGGCGACAAACGGCGGCAAAAATCGGTGTTATAATACCTTGATTTTCAGCTAATAGATTTTAACAAACGAGATTTTCGCCTATTGGCGATTCGTCCTTTTCGGAGTATTTTTGTACCGCGATTGTACCACGCGAGAGGGGTCACACGGCACGACTTCCTTTCAGCAGCGTGCAACAGCTTTCAAGAGCGTGCAACAAATTTCTTCGATAATGGACCGTCAAATTAAACACAATTTAACAGGTCAGCCCGGCTATGACTGGGGCATGACCGACAAGCCTTTCCTCACCATCGGGGAAGTGGCGGACATCCTGCAAGTGAGCAGCCGGACAGTATATAATCTCATTTATAATGGCACTCTCCGGGCTTGCAGACTTACATACCACATCACAATCATCACCAAAGAGGATTTCTTTCTGATGATTAGAGAGACAACCTACTGCAAGCGGAGCGTGTCAATCTTCGCCAGGCAGGGTAAAAAGACAAAAAAGAAGATGAACGAAGATACACCGAACACCGAAAAAGACCTTTCCCAAAAGGAGGGAAAGAAGAAAGCGAAGTGCAGCCCGAAACGGCAGCTCATTCCGGCGGCTAACTACAAGCAGTCCGTGCGCGACACGTTCACGGACAGGGAGAGTGCCGGAGGCGACCTTTATACGATGGCTGAGATATGCCAGAAATACAATTATACCTACGGGCGATTTTACAATCTCCGTATGCGCTACTCGATACCCTGTGTCAAAGCCAATGCCACCAAGTGCTTCCCGAAAGCCGAGGTTGACAAGGCTATGGCTGAGGAAGCTGAACGGGTGGGAAGCAACCTGTCGGAGCTCTGGTATTCCTGTTTCGACATCATGCGCCTGTTCGGGCTGGGCAAGACCCAAGTCCGCAGGTTCGCGCTCACCCACGGGGTAAGGACGAAGCGCATCCACGGCAACCGCCTATACTACCTCAAAGCCGACTGGGACGAGGCACGGAAGGTGGCGGAGCGAAAGAGTGCAAGCACGAAAGCCAAGCGAGAGCCGGACAATGAATCAGACAACAATTAAAAATCACAACCGATATGACAAACATCTGCACGAAAGTAACGGTCAGGAAACGACCCATCAAGAACGGTCAGGTATCTCTTTACCTTGACTATTACCCGGCAGTGCGACATCCCAAGACTGGCAAGCCGACAAGACGGGAATATCTCGGCATATACATCTATGCCGACCCGAAAGACAAATTCGAGACAGAGTTCAACAAGACCATGCTCCGCAATGCCGAGCTTATCAAGTGCCGCAGAACCGAAGCCATCATCAACGAGGAGTACGGCTTTCTCGACCGCAACCGCGGCAAGGAGAGTTTCCTTGAGTATTTCCGTTCCAAGATGGCTGACGATGATAATTACCGTAACTGGAGCACCGCTTACAAGCACTTCGAGAAGTATTGTGGGGGAAGCTGCACCTTCGACAATCTGACGCTTGACTTATGCCAGGGGTTTCTCACCTATCTGCTGTCGCTCACAACTCCAACCAAGGGCAAGATGATGGCTTCCACCGCCAACAACAACCTTAACAAGCTGAAATGCGTCCTCCGCATCGCATACGAGGAGAAACGCATCAAGGAGAACATCGCCCCACGGTTGAAGCACGCCAAGGAGTCAAGCACGAAACGCGAGTTTCTGACACTTGAAGAGGTCAGGATGCTTGCCGCCACTCCCTGCGAGAAACCTGTTATACGGAGTGCCGCACTGTTCTCCTGCCTTACGGGTCTGCGCATCAGCGACATCATCCGTCTGCAATGGGAGAACATCATAAGAGGAGCTGACGGCGGCTGGTGCATGCACATCGTCACCAAGAAAACCAAGACGGAAGCCGTGCTGCCGCTGTCGGATGAAGCACTCGCACTGTGCGGCGAGCGCGGCGAGGGACAGGTGTTCAAGGGGCTGACGAAGACAATCCTTCCCCTCTATCTCAAGGACTGGATCAAGTCTGCCGGAATCACCAAGCACATCACGTTCCACGGGTTCAGGCACACATACGCGACCCTTCAGCTTGCCGCAGGAACAGACCTTTATACCATTTCAAAGATGCTCACGCACAGCAATGTCGGCACAACACAGGTCTATGCCGATGTGGTGAACGACCTCAAGCGCAAGGCATCCGAACAGATTACACTCAAATGAAAACCAACACATATATAATATGGACAACATAACATTCGACCAACTGCCGCAGGCGGTTTCCATGCTGATTGAAAAGGTGGGACTGCTCACTGAACGTGTGGAGAAATTCCTGTGTGACGCACCCTCGCAGCATGGCGAGGCACACACCTTGCTTTCTTTGAACGAGGTTGCAAAGCTACTCGGAAAATCCGCGTCAACCATCTATGCCATGACATCCGACAAACGTATTCCGTACCACAAGCGGGGTAACAAACTCTACTTCTTCGAGGATGAAGTCATCGCTTGGATCAAACAAGGAGGCACATCGGGAGTAGCCAACGAGAGTGATATTGAAAGACGGCTTGAAGAACTGCGCAACGGCAAGAAGCGGAAGCCGGGAGCGTTGACGGACGGCAACAGCCGGATGTCCGCAGTAGCACCATAAT
>OHAD01001161.1_pt1 | contig 26527 bp, 22 predicted proteins | sample 1577011 | NCBI WGS metagenome assembly OHAD01 (sample SAMEA3541510, study PRJEB24748) | human gut metagenome | biome: human gut; feature: human-associated habitat; material: faeces | place: China | collected 2012 | reverse complement strand
GCAGGACTTTTTCTTCGGACCTTTCCCAAGTGCCAACCGTCCAGCATTTCATTACCGAGGATGAGATCGACGCCGCCATGACCAGCGGCAGATCCATCTCCCGCCCAAAGCTGGGGTCGTGGGCGGAAAGGCAGTATTCCGGCAGATAGAGCCGCCGGTTCAGCGGGTGGCCGTTGTGTTTTTCCCACGCAAGAGGACGCACCGCCGCTGCCAGCAGACGCACCGCCGGGGTGACTTTATCGTTGTTGGTGGAAAGGTTCACCTGCAGCTGCACGCCGGTGCCGCCGCCCGGGGCGGCTACCGTGACGGTATCGCCCATCAAAAAGATCATGCCGTCCTCGCTCTGGCTGGTCACGCTGCACCGGGGGTAATCCGGTGCCCACTTGCCAAAGCTCATCCAGCTTGTCCACGCCCCTGCTGCGTACACCCGGCAGCGCACCTCCACCATGGTGTCCCGGGGTGCGTGGGCGTTCCAGCTGACGTTCAGGTTGCAGAAGGCCGGCATGGCAAACTCCGGGGTGGTGTAGCTGCCGTACAAAAGGCTGCGCCCGGCCACGCTGTCCAGCACCAGTGCGCCGTTTTCCAGCGCAAGGTTGTCCAGCTGCCCGCGGGAAAAGGTCTCTGTCCCCTGCAGTACAAGATTATTCCGTTGTTCCATGGGACATCGCTCCTTTCCGCAGTGTCAGCACTTATTCCTCCGGGGTGTCGTCCCCGTCGTCGGCGTAGTCCTCTTTCAGGGCTGCTTCCAGCTCGGCGTCCTTCATTTTGCGGATGTTCTCTTCAATGTGGAACACCCGGTCAATGTCGCCGTACACGATCTGGCAGGACACCTCGGTGACGAACCAGAAACCGAAGATCAGCATCAGGAAAAGCCCCAGCGGCATGCACAAGATCACCACGCCCCAGAACAGCACCTGCACGATGGCGGCAGCCAGTGCGTGGGGCAGAAAGGCGATCATGCAGTTGATGCTGTTTTTCAAAGTCAGGCTCAAGGGCTGGTCCAGCAGCACCACCTGCGGCCACATATAGGCAAACAGCATCTGGAACAGCACCAGATTGAGCACCGTAGCCACCCACAGCGGGATGCCCACATTCGTGCCGTGGTACAGCATATTGAAGCAGAAATAGACGAGGAAAATTTGCAGCGTGACCACCACGGTGTACAGCACACCGGGCACAAGGCTGGCTTTAAAGTTGCGCTTGAATGCCTTGCGGTAGGTCACCCACCAGTAGCCCGCCTCGTCGCGCAGCGCGCGCAGGACGGTATCGTACATTCCGGCCAGTGCGGGCCCGGCCAGCAGGCCGCCCACAGCGGCGCTGCCCAGCATCACCGGCAGGCTGTTCTGCAAAAAGCCGATGTACACCAGGCAGATGACCGGTGCAAACCCGATACAGGTCAGCAGGTTTGCAAGGAACATCCCGTTCATATCACGGCCTACAAGCTCAAAAAAGCGGCCGATGCCGGTCTTGCGGGGAGTGTCCTTTTCGACACCCTTGCCGGCCTTGAAATCATTGGCAGAAGGAAAAAGACCCATAGTAACTGCGGTACCTCTCTTACGTTTTCAACCGGCACCGCAGGCGTTTTGTCTGGAAAGTGCCATTGTGCTAACTTTACAGATATAAATATACCTGTATTTTGTCAACTTTGCAAGATACAACCGGGGCTAATTGTAAAAAAATATTTATCTCTCCCTTTTTTACGCAAAATGTGCTACAATGACAATGGCATTTTTTGCAATAGGAGGAAACTATTATGAGCATTCTTCGCACCATTGCGATGTTCATTTATCTGTTCGGATACATGATCCTGCATTACGGCATCCTGCGCCGCGCCGAGCGCGCCGCAGCCGCCGGAGATACCGCCACCGTGGAGCAGATCGTGAACCAGCATATCCCCCGCTGGAGCCGGGGCATCTTAAAGGTGACCGGTGTTTCCCTGTCGGTGGAAGGGCTGGAGAACATCCCCAAAGACCGCCCCTGCGTGTTCGTGGCGAACCACCGCAGCTACTACGACATCCCCTTGCTGCTGGCCGGGCTGGAAAAGCCCCACGGCATCCTTGCCAAGGAGGAGTTGGAAAAGATCCCCCTGCTCAACCGCTGGATGAAACTGCTGGGCTGCGTGTTCGTGCAGCGTGACGATGTGCGCGCCTCGGTGCGGGCACTGAACGATGCCACCGCCATCGTGGAGGGTGGCCGCAGCTTCGTCATCTTCCCCGAGGGCACCCGCTACAAGGGCGAAGAGGGCGGCGCAGGCGAGTTCAAGGCCGGTGCTTTCCGCATTGCGGTCAAAACAAGCGCCCCGGTGGTGCCGGTGGCTGTCACCGGTGCCCGCGCCCTGTTTGAGAGCAATGGCAACCGCTGCCGCCCGGGCAGTGTGCGCATCAAGATCATGCCCCCCATCCAGACCGCCGGCATGAGCAAAGCCGAGCAGAAGCAGCTGCCCGACGCCGTGCGCCAGAGCATTCTGGCTGCACTGAAGTAACAGCACTTTCCCGCCCGTTTCAACACACAGGAGAAGTATTCTATGGCAAGCTACCGTTACGAACGCGACATTGACCCCAAGGATCTCAAGCCCCGCAGGGAGCGGCAGTACAGCCGCAGGGAGCGCTGGGCAAACTGGTGGGACTACAACCTGAAATGGGTGCTGATCTTCGGCATTGCCGGTGCGTTCGTGGCGTACTGCTTTATCGGACAGTACTTCTTTACCACCCACCCGGACTATAACATCGCGGTGGTAAGCCCCTACTACCTGCCCGAAGCCACCGTCACCGCCCTGCAACAGCAGCTTGCCGCCTACGGCGAGGACTGCAACGGGGACGGCAAGGTGGTGGTGAAGCTGAACCAGTACACCATGGCCTTCAACAGTGAGGACTCGGACGCTTATCTGGACATGGCGGGCACCACCAAGCTTTCCACCGATATCCAGAGTTCCCTCAGTTCCATCTTTATCCTCTACGACCCCGCAGGCTTCCAGCAGACCACCGGCACTCTGCGGTATCTGGACGGCCACCTGCCCAAGTCCGACGCCGACAGCGACTGGTGGAACATGGTCTACCGCTGGACGGACTGCCCGGTGCTGACCGGGATGGAGCTGGGCGGCTACACCTCAGACGCGGTGCAGAGCGCAAGCGGAGACAGCCAGCAGCTGCTGGCAGATTACTATATCGGCATCCGGGGCGCATGGCTGAAGGAATCCGCTTCCCTGCTGGAAAACAGCGAGCCCCTTTGGGCAAACCTGACCGCCGGAGCTGTCTCCACCGCCGGGGAGGGGCACTAAAGATGCGCTTCCGCATCAAAGCCGGCGGCCCCGCCGCCCGGTTCACCTTTGACCGCACCCCAAAACCCCAGCCGCCCGCGCCGCCTGTCCTCCGCGCCGCAGACCTTGATAACCCCTACGGGCGCTACTACGGCAAAGTCCGCAGCTGGGAGGATATTTTGAAGAATAAAAACAGCGATTGAGAGGCTCTCTGGTCGTCGCCGCAGGCGATGACCAGAGAGCCTCTGTTTTCTATTTTCGTCTTTTTACCCATGACTGATTTGAAATTTTCTCCACCCTCAAATGGAGGGCGGTTTGTTGTTTCTCTGTCCCGGTTATGGTATACTTACTAGGTATCCCCGCAAAAACCGACCAAAAAGGATGTGACCCCCCATGGACGCACTGGAACAAGCCCGTGCCGAGATCGACACGGTGGATGCGCAGCTGGCTGCGCTGTTCGAGCGCCGGATGGCTGCCGTTTTGCAGGTGGCCGAATACAAGCGGGCGCACGGCCTGCCCATCTACGATGCCGCCCGGGAGGCCGCCGTGCTGGAAAAGGCCGCAGCCCGCATTCGGCAGCCCGCGCTGCGCCCTTACTATAAAGACCACGTCCAGCACATGATGGACATCGCCAAGCAGTACGAAGCCGCTGTGCTGGGGCAAAACCGCGCCGCCTATCAGGGGGTGGAAGGGGCGTTTGCCCACATCGCCCTCAAAGCGCTGTTCCCCCACGCCGAAGCCGTGAGTTATTCCACGTGGGACGAGGTATTCGAGGCCGTGGCCTCGGGCGAAGCCGCCCACGGCGTAGTGCCCTTCGAAAACAGCCACGCCGGGGACGTTTCCGCCGTGCTGGACCTGTGCTACAACCACCCGGAGCTGTGGGTGGTGGACGTGTACGACCTGCCCATCTCCCAGAACCTTCTGGTGCTGCCGGGCACCCAGCTTTCCCAGCTGCGCACCGTGTACAGCCACCAGCAGGCCATCGCCCAGAGCGAGACCTTTTTAAAGCAGTTCCGTCTGCCCGCCACCGCCATGGCAAACACCGCTATGGCTGCAAAGTTCGTGGCAGAAAGCAAAGACCCGACAAAGGCCGCCATTGCCAGCGCCGAGACTGCCGCCCTGTACGGGTTGGAAATTCTGGTGCCCAACATCAACACCGACGGCGACAACACCACCCGGTTCATCGTGCTCAGCCGAGAAAAGCCCACGGCGGGCAACCGGTTCTCGCTGCTGTTCACAGTGGACAACAAACCCGGCAAGCTGGCGGAGGTGATTCAGGTCATCGGTGCAAGCGGCTTCAATATGGAGTCCATCAAAAGCCGCCCCATGCCGCACGTCCCCTTTGAATATTATTTTTACGTAGAGCTGGTGGGCGATGCCGCCGCCGGCGAGACCGCCGCGCTGCTGCGCGAGCTTGACCGCACCTGCCGGACGGTGCGGCTGTTAGGAGTGTATACAAAATGAGTGATTTTATCGGAACCAAGCTGACCATGAATCTGGGCGAGCGCAGCTATGATATCATCGTAAAAAGCGGCTCGCTGGAAAACCTGTACCAGTTCGCCCGGCTGGACCGCCGGGTGGCGGTGGTCACCGACAGCGGCGTGCCCGCGCAGTACGCCCAGATGGTAGCCGACCAGTGCAAGGATGCCACCATCATCACCGTGCCGCAGGGCGAGGCCAGCAAGAGCTTTAAAATTCTGGAGACCGTGCTGCGGCAGATGCTGGACTTCGGCATGGGCCGGGGCGACCTTGTGGTGGCCGTGGGCGGCGGCGTGGTGGGCGACCTTGCCGGTTTTGCCGCTTCCATCTATATGCGCGGCATCGACTTTATCAACTGCCCCACCACCACCCTTTCCATGATCGATTCCTCCATCGGCGGCAAGACCGCCGTGGATCTGGGCGACACCAAAAACATCGTGGGCGCCTTCTGGCAGCCCAAGCTGGTCATCGTGGACCCGGACACCCTGTCCACCCTGCCCCGCCGCCACTTCATCAACGGTCTGGCCGAGGCGGTCAAGGCCGGGCTTCTGGCCGACCCGGAGCTGTTCTCCATCTTTGAAAAAGAGGACGTGGACGATCGCATCGGCGACATCATCTGCCGCAGCCTGCGCTTTAAAAAGAGCATCGTGGAGCAGGACGAGACCGAGCAGGGTATGCGCAAGGCGCTGAACTTCGGCCACACCATCGGCCACGGCATCGAGGCCGTGAAGGGCATCAAGGGACGCCGCACCACCGGCCTGTTCCACGGCGAGTGCGTGGCGCTGGGCATGCTGCCCATGATCGAATCCAAGGCGCTGCAAAAGCGGGTGCGCGGCGTGTACCGCCGCTTGGGCCTGCCCACCCGCACCGCCTACGATAAGGAAAAGGTGCTGGCCGAGATGCTGCACGACAAAAAGGCGCAGGGCGGGCAGATCACCATCATCAAGGTACCCGGCCTTGGCTGCTGGCGCGCCGAGACCATCCCTGTGGAGGGGCTGCGCCCGCTGCTGGGCATGGAGGACTGACCCATGAAAAACACCTTTGGCAGCGACCTTTCGCTGACCATCTTCGGCGAGAGCCACGGCCGCGCCGTGGGCGCGGTGCTGGACGGCATGGCCGCCGGTGTGCCGGTGGACGAGAGCTTTCTCGCCGCCTGCATGGATAAGCGCCGCGCCCGGGGCGACGGCCTTTCCACTCCCCGGGTGGAGGCGGACGCAGTGCAGCTGCTGTCCGGTGTGGTGAACGGCCACACCACCGGCACCGCCATCGCCCTGATGATCGAAAACCAGAACACCCGCAGCGGCGACTATGCCAAGACCGCCGACCTTCTGCGCCCCGGCCACGCGGATTTTACCGCCTATGCCAAGTACCACGGCTTTCAGGACGCCCGGGGCGGCGGGCATTTTTCCGGCCGGGTGACCGCCGCCCTCGTGGCAGGCGGCAGCATCGTGCTTGCCGCATTGCAGCGGGCGGGCATTGATATCACCACCCACATCGCCCGGTGCGCAGGTCTTGCCGATACCCCCTTTGCGCTGGATGACCCCGCCGCCCTTGCGGCACAGGTGGAGACGCTTGCCAGTAAGACCGAGGGCTTTGCGGTGCTGGACGCCGCCGTGGAAGAGCCCATGAAAGCCGCCATCCGCGCCGCCGGTGCCGAGGGCGACAGCGTGGGCGGCGTGCTGGAAACTGCCATCCTCGGCCTGCCCGCCGGCATCGGTGAGCCCTACTTTGACAGCGTGGAGAGCGAGATCGCCCACTTGGCCTTTTCCATCCCGGCGGTCAAGGGCATCGAGTTCGGCACCGGGTTCGGCTTTGCCGGACTGCGCGGCTCGGAGGCGAACGACGCCTTCCGCATGACGGCAGAGGGCGCGGTGGTCACCGCCACCAACCACAACGCTGGCATCAACGGCGGCATCGCCAACGGAATGCCGGTGGTGTTCCGCACCGCCGTCAAGCCCACCCCCAGCATCTACAAGCAGCAGGATACGGTGGATTACATCGCAAAAAAGGACGCACAGCTGTCCATTCAGGGACGGCACGACCCCTGCATCGTGCCCCGCGCCGCTATCGTGCAGACCTGCGCCGCCGCCCTTGCGGTGGGCGATCTGCTCACCGCCCGGTACGGTGCCCGGTGGATGACCGACCCCACCGGCTACCGGAAGGAGGACTGAGATGGAATACGGACTGATCGGCGGCAAGCTGGGACACTCCTACTCCAAGACCATCCATGAGCTGCTCTGCGGGTACAGCTACGAGCTGTGCCCCCTGCCCACCGAAGCAGACGCCCGCGCCTTTTTGCAGCGGCGGCAGTTCAAGGCCATCAATGTGACCATCCCCTATAAAAAACTGGTGATGGAGTACTGCTCCTTCATCGACCCCCGCGCCCGCGCCATCGGCGCGGTGAACACGGTGGTGAATAAAAACGGCCTGCTCTACGGCTACAACACCGATTATCTGGGCTTTGCCCACCTGTGCGAAGCCCACGGCGTGGAGCTTGCGGGCAAGACGGTACTCATTCTGGGCACCGGCGGCACCCACAACACCACCCGCGCGGTGGCACTGGACAAGGGCGCTGCCAAGGTGCTGACGGTCAGCCGCACCCCCGACCCGGAAAAGGGCGAGCTGAGCTACGCCGAAGCCGTGCGCAGCGGCGCACAGGTGGTATTCAACACCACCCCCGCCGGGATGTACCCCAACGTGGGCGTGTGCAGTCTGGACGTCGCCGCCATGCCCGGGCTGGAAGCCGTGGTGGACGTGGTCTATAACCCCAACAAGACCGAACTCATCCTCCGCGCCGAGGAAGCCGGTGTGCCGGTGGCCGTAGGCGGGCTGGAGATGCTGGTGGCACAGGCGGTGTACGCCGCCGAATACTTCCTTGGCCGCAAGTTCGGGGACGCCCCGGGCGAGGTGCGGCGCATCACCGCCGCGCTGCGCCGCGAGACGCTGAACATCGCCCTTGTGGGGATGCCCTCCTGCGGCAAATCCACCCTTGGCCGCCTGCTGGCAAAGCAGCTGGGCAGACCCCTTGTGGATCTGGACGAGGAGATCGTCAAGGCGGACGGGCGCAGCATCCCGGATATCTTTGCCGCTGAGGGCGAAGAGGGCTTCCGGGCAAAGGAAGCCGCGCAGATCGCCCGTTTCGGCAAGGAAAAGGGGCTTGTGCTCTCCTGCGGCGGCGGCGCGGTGAAGCGGGCAGAGAACGTCCGCGCCCTGCGCCAGAACGGCGTGGTACTGTTCATCGACCGGCCGGTGGAAGCGCTGGCTGTGGGCGGCGACCGTCCGCTTTCTTCCAGCGCCGAGGCACTGCGCACCATGGAAGCCCAGCGCCGCCCGCTATACCTTGCCGCCGCAGACGCGGTGATTTCTAACACCGGCACGCTGGCCCAGACGCTGGCAGCTGCACAGGAGGCACTGGATGAAATTTTTGATTCTTAACGGGCCAAACATCAATCTGGCGCGCTGGTCTGAGCCCGGCGTGCCCGGCGAAGTGGACTACACCGGCCTGATGGACTATGTGCAGGCGGGTTGCGACCAGCTTGGCATCGAGACGGACATCTGCCAGTCCAACCACGAGGGCGATTTGATCGACGAGATCCAGTCCGCCCCGGGGCGGGTGGACGGCATCGTGCTGAACCCCGGCGGCTACGCCCATTACAGCGTGGCCATTCTGGACGCACTGCGGCTGTGCAGCGTGCCCGCCGTAGAGGTGATGCTGGACGCCCCGGACGAGCGCGAGCCCTTCCGCAAAACAGACGTGGTGTCCTTTGGCTGTCAGGGACATTTTATCGGGGAAGGCCCGCAGGGCTACCTGCACGCCTGCATCTGGCTGGCGCAGCTGCTGCGCACCGACGGCTCCAGTAAGGCGCATATCGTGATGTAAAACAAACAGGAAAGGAACGACCTCCCATGATCATCTCCACCAAAAAAGGCACTCCCAAAGAGGAGCTGGAAAAGATCGTTGATAAATTCGAAAAGCAGGGTCTGGACGTGACCCTGATCACCGGCAAGGACTATAACGTGTTCGGTCTGGTGGGCGACACCACCAAGATCGACGAGCGGGACGTACTGGCAAACCCGTGGATCGACAACGTTACCCGCGTGTCCGCGCCCTATAAGCGCGCCAATCGCCTGTTCCACCCCGCAGACTCGGTCATCGACTGCGGCGGCGTGAAGATCGGCAGCAAGGAAAAGATTGCCGTCATGGCAGGCCCCTGCAGCATCGAGAACGCCGAGCAGGCCCTGCGCATCGCGCAGGGGGTCAAGGCGGGCGGCGCGGCGCTGTTCCGCGGCGGTGCCTACAAGCCCCGCACCTCTCCCTACGCCTTTCAGGGTCTGGAGACCGAGGGCATCTTAGACATGGTAAAGGCCCGCGAAGCCACCGGTCTGCCCATCGTCTCCGAGCTGATGAGCGAGGACCGCATCCCGGAGTTTGAGGAGTATGTGGACGTGGTGCAGATCGGCGCACGCAATATGCAGAACTTCCAGCTGCTCAAGGCGGTGGGCAAGATGCACAAGCCCGTGCTGCTCAAGCGCGGCCTGTGCAACACTATCGAGGAGTGGATCATGAGCGCCGAGTACATCATGGCAGGCGGCAACGAGCAGGTCATCTTCTGCGAGCGCGGCATCCGCACCTTTGAAAAGTACACCCGCAACACGCTGGATCTTTCCGCTGTGCCCATCATCCACGAAAAGACCCATCTGCCCATCGTGGTAGACCCCAGCCACGCCACCGGCAAGGCCAATCTGGTAGAGCCGATGATGATCGCCGCCGTGGCCGCCGGTGCGGACGGTCTGGAGGTAGAGGTACACTACGACCCCCAGCACGCATGGAGCGACGGCGCACAGTGCCTGACCCCGGACGCCTTTGCACAGGCTATGGCAAAGTGCCGTCAGGTGGCTTGGGCCATCGGCCGGGAGATGTAAACCGTTTACCCCCTCAGGCGCTGGCGCGCCAGCTCCCCCAAGGGGGTGCCTGAAGCGCTGCCCGGGGGAAATTGCAAAAGGATAACACCGCTATGCTAGTAACCATCAGACCTGCCCCCGGTGGCATCGGGGGCGTGATCGCCGCGCCGCCCAGCAAAAGCATGGCGCACCGCGCCGTGCTGTGCGCCGCGCTGGCTGTGGGGCGCTCTCACATCACCCATCTGGAATTCAGCAAGGACATCTCTGCCACCCTGTCCGCTGCCGCACAGCTGTGCGCCGCCGTGGACACCGGCGCAGACGATGCTGCCGTGCAGGGGCTTGGGCATTTTCTACCCCTGACCGCCCCGGTGGACTGCTGCGAAAGCGGCAGCACCCTGCGGTTTTTGATTCCCATCGCCAGCCTGACCGGCCAGCCGGTCACCTTTACCGGGCGCGGACGGCTGATGGAGCGCCCGCAATCCGTATACGAAACGTTATATCGCGAGCAGAATCTACGGTTTGAGCAATCTCCAGCCGGGCTGACCGTGGAAGGCGCACTGACCCCCGGGAACTACCGGCTGGCGGGCAACGTGTCCAGTCAGTTCATCAGCGGGCTGCTGTTCGCGCTGCCGCTGCTGCCCGGGGACAGCCAGCTGCACCTTATTCCCCCGGTGGAGAGCCGCAGCTACATCGACATGACCCGCGCCGTGCAGGCCGCCTTTGGGGTGCACAGCCGCTGGCTGGACGCAACCACCCTGCTGCTGCCGGGCGGGCAGCAGTACCATCCCTGCGACTACAACGTGGAGGGCGATTACAGTCAGGCCGCGTTTCCGGCGGTGCTGGGCGCAGTGTGCGGCGGGGTGACCATCACCGGCCTTGCGCCGGACACCCTGCAGGGCGATGCTGCCATTCTGGACATCCTGCGCCGGTGCGGCGCGGTGTTTACCCGCGAAGGTGACAGCGTCACCTTCGCAAAAGCCCCCCTGCACGGGGTGGATATCGACCTTGCGGACTGCCCCGACCTTGGCCCTGTGCTGATGGTGCTGGGTCTGCTGTGCGAGGGCACCACCGTCATCCGCAACGCGGAGCGGCTGCGCCTGAAGGAGAGCGACCGCATCGCGGCTATGGAAGCCGAGCTGCGCGCCTGCGGCGGCGTACTGGAAAGCGACGGCGGCACCATCACGGTGCACGGCTGCGCCGGGCGTCTGCACGCCCCTGCCGCGCCCCTGCACGGCCACAACGACCACCGGGTGGTCATGAGCCTTGCGGTGCTGGCTGCAGCCGCCGGGCTGCCCCTGACCGTGGACGATGCCGAAGCCATCCAGAAGAGCTGGCCCGGCTTTTTTGCAGATGCAGCGCCGCTTGGCGTGGAGGTAGAAGATGCTTGATAAAACAAAACGTTATCTCGTAGTGGGTCTGGGTCTGCTGGGCGGCAAGTACGCGCTGGAGCTGACCCGCGCAGGCTTCCATGTGGACGGCATCAACCGCAGCGAGGGACACTTGCAGTACGCGCTGGAGCACGGCTATATCGCCGGCGGCAAGACCCATGATTTTGAGGACCTTGTCCGGCAGGCCGACCATATCATCTTTGGTCTGTACCCCACCGCGCTGCTGGACTGGTTTGGTACCTACGGCCACCTGCTCAAGCCCGGGTGTATCTTTACGGATGTTTCCGGCGTCAAGACCGGCCTTGTGGAGCCGGTGCAGGCGCTGTGCCCGGCGGGGGTGGAGTTCATTGCCAGCCACCCCATGGCAGGCCGCGAGACCTCCAGCGTGGAGCACGCCGCCGAGGTGAATTTTGCCCCGGCAAACTTCATCATCACCCCCACCGAGAAGAACACCCCGGCGGGCATCCAGTGGGCAAGGGAGCTGGCAGAGGTGCTGGGCTTCAAGCACATCTGCACCCTGACGGTGCAGGAGCACGACCGGATGATCGGCTATGTCAGCCAGCTGTGCCACGCCATTGCCGTAAGCCTGATGTGCGCCAACGACAACTCCTCGCTGTGCGAATACACCGGCGACTCCTTCCGCGACCTGACCCGCATTGCGCGCATCAACGATAAAATGTGGGCAGAGCTGTTTTTGTGGAACAAGCAGAACCTGATCAGCGAGATCGACCAGTTCGATTCTGCTTTGCAGGAGATGCGCGCCGCCCTTGTGGCGGACGACCGGGACAAGCTGGAACAGATGTTCCGCCTTTCCACCCAGCGCCGCGCTGCCTTTGACAAAAAGCTGCCGGAATAAACCGTGACGGAGGTATTGCCCCATGCCCAAGCAGGAAGGACAGAAATCCAAGCTGGTAACGCTGCTGCGCATCCTTGAGCAGCGCACCGACGAGACCCACCGCCTGAACGTGCCCCAGCTGGTGCAGCTGCTGGAAAATCAGGGCATACTGGCCGAGCGCAAGAGCATTTACAGCGACATCGACACCCTGCGCAGTCTGGGCTACGACATCCAGCTGCAGCGGGGGCGCGGCGGCGGGTACTGGATGGCAAGCCGCGCGTTCGAGCTTTCGGAGCTGAAGCTGCTGGTGGATGCGGTACAGTCCAGCAGCGTCATCTCGGCACGCACCAGTAAGCGCATCATCCACAAGCTGGAAGCCCTCTGCTCCGACTACGAGGGCACCCAATTGCAGCGTCAGGTGTATGTAGACGGACGTCCCAAGACCGACAGCCAGACTCTTTTGTACAACATCGACGCGCTGCATACCGCCATCAACCGGGGGTGTCTGGTGCAGTTCCGCTACAAAGGCAGCAGCGCCGTGCGCACCGTAAGCCCGTGGCAGCTTGCGTGGGAAAACGGCTGCTATTACCTGATCGCCTATCAGGACGAAAAAGTGCCACCGGTGCGCCACTACCGGGTAGACCGGATGGCCGGGGTGCTGGTGCTGGACGAGCCGCGCCGGGGCAAGGAGTTCTTCCGCACCTTCGACCTGCCCGCCTACCTGCGCAAGCACTTCAATATGTTCGGCGGCACCGAGTACCGGGTCACCCTGCGGTGCGCTGCCGACCTTGAGCCGGTCATGCGGGAGCGCTTTGGCCGCGAGCCGGTGTTCTGCCCGGAGGAGGATGGCTACTTCCACTTTGACGTGCCCATCTGTGTCAGCCAGCAGTTTTTCGGCTGGGTGTGCGGCTTTGGCGGCAAGGTAGAGGTCACCGCCCCCGCCGCCGTCCGCACCCAGCTGCACGAGATGGTGCAGAGCCTTGCGGAGCAGCATGAATAATAGAAAGGGTTCCGGAAACGCCTGCGGGCGTTTCCGGAACCCTTTTTCCTGTCAATTTTTCCTTATTCCTCAAATTCCAGATCGCTGGACTGGATGAGATCAAGGGGAGCGGCTGGCTCGGCGATAAGGCGGCGGCTCTGGTTGAAGATGGCCTTTTCCAGCGTGTTGCGCGCCAGACGGCCATTGCCGGCGGTGCGGCTGTCCAGCGCCTGACGGCGCTTGTAGTAGCCCAGCAGCGGGAAGGTGCAGCCCTCGGCAAGGCGGTAGCCCTTGCCCTTGGCCAGCACGGTGGTAATGTCCAGCAGCTCGTCTGCGGTGTAGTCCGGGAACTCGATCTTATTGGGGAAGCGGCTGGCAAGGCCGCTGTTGGCGGTAAGGAATACCTCCATCTCCTTCGTGTAGCCCGCAAGGATGACCACCAGCTCGTCCCGGTGATCCTCCATGCCCTTTACAAGGGTGTCGATGGCTTCCAGCCCAAAGCTGTCCTGCTGGCCGCGGTACAGGCTGTACGCCTCGTCAATGAACAAAACGCCCCCCAGTGCACTCTCGATGACGCTGTTGGTCAGCGGGGCGGTGTGTCCGGTGTAGCGTCCCACTAAGTCAGCGCGGGTCACCTCCACCAGCTGCCCGCCCTTGAGTGCGCCGATGGCCTTGAGGTACTTTGCCACCAGCCGGGCAATGGTGGTCTTGCCGGTGCCGGGGTTGCCGGTAAAGATCATGTGCATGGACAGGCTTGCAGTCTTGAAGCCCGCCGCTGCGCGGCGCTGCTGCACCTGTAAATTGTCTGCCAGACCGAACACATACTCCTTGACCGGGGCAAGCCCCACCAGCGCATCCAGCTCGGCGCGGATCTGCTCCACCGCGCCGGTGCAGGCCGCCGGAAGCAGGCTGAACAGGTCTGCCGGGGCGGCGCCGTTCAGCGCAAATTGCAGCCCCTCGGGCGCGGCGGTCAGTGCCACCGTGCCGGACAGCTTTGCATCGGTCTGCAAGCAGTACTCGCTCAGGGCGCGGAAGATCCGCTCGCAGCAGTCTGCCAGCCCCTCTGCGCCCTTTTCCTTGGAGCACTGCGCCGCCACATAGTCCCGCACATCTGCCCCGGCGGCAAGGGTCACCCCCAGACGGCTGTTCACCCGCTGCGCCAGCGCGTTCAGCTGCTGCGCCGCCAGCGCCGCCAGTGCTTCCGGGGTAAAGGGGGCGGTCTGACACACATCCCCTACTGCCGCCACAAAGGGCGCGCCGAATTTATCCGCCAGCGCCTCCCGCCCCTTGCGGGAGAAGAAGATCAGGTACTTGCCGCAGGGGTCGATGCGGCTCACTGCGCCGGGGGCAAGCGCTGTACCGGCTTCCACCAGAATGCCCTCCTTGTTCACCAGATACCGGCTGGACAGGGGCGCACTGCCCTTGACCGCGAGGTCGGAGAGGATGCGCAAAAAGCCGGGGTGGCAGCTCTCGTAATGCTCAAACACCACGATCTCGCCCGGGGCGTGCAGCGCGGCGTATAGGTCCTGCAAAAACAGCTTTTCCGCGCCGGGGTCGGGGTAAAGCGCAAGGTCTATCACCGCCATCCGGTCGCTCTGCAAAAGTCCCCGCGCCGCCATGATGCGGGCGGTCTCGGCCAGCGCAAAGTGCCGCCCCGTGCCCGGTGTGCCCCACAGTAAGATTACGTTGCGGGCGGCTGCGCCCCCGGTGCCCAGCACAAAGGGACGGCGCATGGCCCGTACCACGCTGTCCACAAAGGCGTCCTGCCCGAGGACGGTCTTTTTCACCTCTGCGGCAAGGCCTTCAAAGCTGCCCAGCTGCTCCGGCTTTATGTCTGCCGTGCCCTTTGCCAGCAGGCCTTCGGCTTCCATCTCCCGCAGCATTTGACGGCTGTCCTCCAGCGCCGTCTGCACTCCGGCATCCTGCGCTTTCAGCCGGGCGTTCTGCTGCTTGAGCAAGGCGTCCAGCTGCTTTTGCTGTTCCAGCAGCGCTGCGTTCAGGTCTGGCAGGCTGCTGCCTGCCGGTTTTTCGGGCTGCGGCTTTTCCGGCTGCGGCTGTGCGCCGCCGAACTTCAGTTTGCCGCCCGCGCCGAACACGCCGTTCATCAAGCTTTCCCAATCATCGGTGTATGCCATGGTGCTGCCCTCCATCGGTGTTTTTTCTTCCAGTATAGTGAACTGTGCGGCATTTTGCAAGCATAAAAAGCTCCCCCTTTCGGGGGAGCTGATATCCGCGTCTATGCGGGGATCATGCTGTTTTCTCAGCCCTTGCAGCCCTGCTCTTCCCAGTCGCCGAAATCGTTGGCATCGGCGATCTTGGTGGCATCGAACTTGCCGCTCTCGTCCTTGGGGGCAACGGCGGGACCGGCCTCTACGGGGTTGGCGTTCGGGGCTTCGGGGTCGTACACCGGGCGCTGGGCGGCGGTCTCCGGCTGGGTCTGGGGTACGTCCTCGGCAGGTGCGGGAGCCTCCGGTGCGGCTTCCTCAGCGGCAGCTTCTGCGGCGGCATCGGCAGCCTTTGCCTCTTCCTTGGCCTCGGCCTCTTCGTAGGCTTCGGCAGTCTTTTCGGCCTCCTCAGCGTCCTTTTCGGCTTCCTCCGGGAACTCGACCTCCTCCACATGGAGCGGGTCTTTCTGGTTCAGGATCTTGTCCAGCACCACGATGGCAGCGCCGGTGACGGCCACGGCAGCAGCCGTGCCAAGAATACGGAACAGAGTTTTCATACCAGAACCTCCTTGTTATAAAGAAACGTTAAGAGAACGTTACGACCTCTTCCAGGGGCTTTTCGGCGGGCTCTACCGACACGGCGGTCAGCACCGGGCCTTTGCCCCGGTAGATGTTGTGGAACTTGTAGCCCACCTTGGCGGTCACCCGCACCCATGCGCGCTGTTCCAGCGCCTTGTAGCCATCGTAGCTGCAGGGGAAGCCCACAAACTGGATGTCCTGCACGCAGCAGGTCATGGCAAAGCGGCCGGGCACAAAGCTGTTTTTACCGGCGCGGTTGGTCTGGCAGACCTGTGCCAGAAAACGCACCGTTTTGCCGGTGTACTTCTGGGGCTCGTCCTGACAGTCCATGTACCAGATGCCGAAATCGTCATCCGGGATGTCGATGGGGTCAGCGTTGATATCAAAGGGCAGCGGGTCGGGGATATCGTCGTAGGCTACGCTGCCGTCCTTGAACTCGTAGGCGATATCGCACTTGCGGGAGGCCTGCCGCACCAGCTTGTGCAGCTCCTGCCGGGCGTCATCGTTGTTCACGGCCTCGGCGCGGTTGAACACGATCAACTCGCTGCGGGCGATCTTGTCCAGCATCAGGCTGCGCATGGAGTTGTCGCGGGCGTAGGTCAGGGCGGTGGTGCCGTCGGCGGTGGCGATGCACTGGTACACCAGCCAGTTTTCGGGCAGGGCCTCGGCCAAGTCCTGCAGCAGCCACATGCCGTTATACTCGATGACCACGCGGCCTGCGTCCGCTTCCTTGCCCAGCTTTGCAAGGTTCTGGGGGTTCAGCTCGGACTTATCCTCCAGCACCTTCACGGTCACGCCGGGGAAGGCGAACTTCTTCTCGTTATATTCCTCTTCGCCCTCCTCGCAGATCAGCAGCAGGGTCTTGTCGCCGGAGTCGAAATTGGGGTCTTCAAAGGTCTCCTGAATAAACTTGGTCTTGCCGCTTTCCAGAAAGCCCACAAACAGGTAGACCGGGATCTCTTTTGCCATAATGAATGGTTGCTCCTTTTATCAATGATAGGCGCCCCCTTGGGGGAGCTGGCAATGCCGTCAGGCATTGACTGAAGGGGTCAGCAGCCGAACAGCTGGGCGATGGCGGTCTCGTTCAGCTTGGAGCCGATGACCACCAGCTTGCCGCCCACGTCTGCGCTGCGGCTGCGCACTTCCCACTCGCCGGGCACATAGTCGAACTCCAGCCAGCCGTCTGCGCCGCCGTCCACGATGCCCTTGCTGCGCAGGATCATGCCGTAATTGCCGGTATCCAGCTCGGTGAGGGCGTGCTCCACCTCGGCCTTGGTGAACTTGCGGGCCGTCTCCACGCCCCAGCTGGTGAACACCTCATCGGCGTGGTGGTCGTGATGATGATGACCGCAGCAGCAATGACCGTCATGGTCATGATGGTGCTCGTGCTCCTCATGATCATGATCGTGGTCATGACCGCAGCAGCAGTGGTCATCATGATCGTGCTCGTCGTGGTCGTGGTGATGATGCTCGTGCTCATCCTCATCGTCGTCATCGTCATCATGGTCATGATGATGGCCGCAGCTGCACACACCGTTCTCATCGTAGTGATGATGGTGATGCTCGTGCTCTTCTTCCTCGTCCTCGTGGGCGTGCTCCTCGTTGGCCTTGGCAGCCATGGCGATCAGCTCGGCCTTGAAGTCATCCTTAGTGGACATGGCCTTCAGGATCTGCTCACCGGTCAGGTGATCCCATGCGGTGGTCACGATAGTGGCGGTGGGGTTCTTTTCCCGCAGCATTGCCACGGCAGCGGCGATCTTTTCCTCGCTGGCGGTCTGGGTGCGGCTGAGCAGGATGCAGCTTGCGTGGCTGATCTGGTCATCGTAGAACTCACCGAAGTTCTTCATATACATCTTGACCTTGTTCACATCGGCCACGGTGACAAAGCTGTTCAGTTGCACGTCCAGATGCTCAGCCACGCCCTCCACGGCGCGGGTCACATCGCTCAGCTTGCCAACGCCGGAGGGCTCGATGACGATGCGGTCGGGGTGGTACTGCTCCACCACCTGCTGCAGAGCGGTGCGGAAATCGCCCACCAGAGAGCAACAGATGCAGCCGGCGTTCAGCTCGTTGATCTGAATGCCGCTTTCCTTCAGGAAACCGCCGTCAATGCCGATCTCGCCGAACTCGTTCTCGATCAGCACCACCTGCTGGCCCGCAAAGGCTTCGGTGATCAGCTTTTTGATCAGGGTCGTTTTGCCAGCGCCAAGGAAGCCGGAGAAGATATCGATTTTAGTCATGTTCCAAATGCCTCTTTCTTTTTATCGCAATAGTCGCAATTGTTAGCGCAAAGGGCCGCAGAGTGCTGACCCAAAAATACTACACCTCTATTATAACAAGGCTGTCAATGGGAAACCGGCCTTTTTCAAGAAAAATTTGTAACTTTTTTTGCAAATTGACGGCGTTTTGGGGGGAGTTTTGCCCCCGCATTGCATTCTTCCCCGCAGAATGATACAATAGCAGCAGCAAACCATCGCCGCCGGACGTTTTTCCGGCAAATGACAGAAAGAGGGCTTTTGTTATGAGTATGAACACGGTTCCCGAGCGTCTGGCCGCACTGCGTGCCGCTATGCAGGCAAACGGCGTGGACGTCTATCTGATCCCGGTGGGCGACCCGCATTCCAGCGAGTATCTGCCCGACCACTACACCTCCCTGACCTACTTCTCCGGCTTCCACGGTGAGAACTCCAACTTTGTGGTCACCATGACCGAGAGCGCCGTCTGGGCAGACGGCCGGTACTTTGTGCAGGCAGAAAAGGAGATCGCCGGTACTGAGATCCAGCTGATGCGCATGGGCGAGCCGGGCGTGCCCACCGCTGAGGAATACTGCGGCAAGGTACTGCCCGAGGGCGGCACGCTGGGTCTGTGCGGCCTGACCGCCAACTGTGCACTGGTCAACAACCTGAAAAAGGCGCTGGAAGCAAAGCACGGCAGCATCAAGACCCTGTTTTTGGAGGACGAGCTGTGGGTGGAGGGCCGCCCTGCCCGCCCGGCTACCCCGGCATGGATCCTGCCCAAGGAGTACGCAGGCTTCTCCCCGGCGGAAAAGCTGGAGCAGCTGCGCGCAAAGCTGAAGGAGCAGGGCTGCACCGCCCAGCTGGTGGGCAAGCTGGATAATCTGGCTTGGCTTCTGAACCTGCGCGCCATGGATATCGAGTGCACCCCCTACGCCATGGCCTACTGCTATGTTACCCCGAGCCGCACCGTGCTGTTCATCAATCAGGCACGGGTCACCCCGGAGGCCAAGGCAGAGCTGGAAGCCAACGGCGTGACGCTGGCCGACTACGACAGCATTCTGGACGTGATGGCTGCCGAGACCGAGCCGCAGACCGTGCTGGCTGAGAGCGCTACCGTGAACTACGCTGTGTATCAGGTGCTGGAAAATAACCCCGCTCTGACCGTGAAGGACGCCGCCGACCCCCTGCTGGCCATGAAGGGTGTGAAGAACGAGGTGGAGCTGGCACACCTGCGCGAGACCCATCTGCGGGACGCCGTTGCCATGGTGCGGTTCCAGATCGAACTGGAGAACCGTCTGGCTTCCGGCGAAGAGCTGACCGAGCTGACCGTGGACGAGATCCTGCACAAGTACCGCAGCGCAGACGACAAGTTCCTTGTGGAGAGCTTTGGCACCATTGCAGCCTACGGCGGCAACGCAGCCATGATGCACTACCACGCCACCCCGGAGGATCACGCCGTTTTGCAGCGCAAGGGCTTTTTGCTGGTGGACAGCGGCGCTACCTACATGGACGGCACCACCGACATCACCCGCACCTACCCGCTGGGCGAGCTGACTGAGGACGAACGGTTGTTCTATACTTGGACGCTCCAGTGCCACATCGACATCGCCAAGGCCGTCTGGCTGGATTACTGCGACTGCCACATGCTGGACACCATCGCCCGCGAGCCGCTGTGGCGTCACCTCATCAACTACCGTTGCGGCACCGGCCACAGCGTCAGCTTTGTGGGCAACGTCCATGAGGGCCCCCACGCTCTGAACGGCCGCAACACCACCCTGATGCGCCCGGGCATGATCGTCACCGACGAGCCCGGCGTGTACGAGGCCGGCGAGGTGGGCATCCGCATCGAGAACGAGATCGAGTGCTACCACAAGGCCGACAACCAGTACGGCACCTTCCTTGCCTTCCGTCCCATCACCTTTGTGCCCATTGCCACCTCTCCCATCGTGCCCGGCGTGCTGGACAAGGAGCAGGTCGCCTGGCTGAACGACTATCACCGCAAGGTGTTCGAGCAGCTGGCACCCCGCCTGACCGAGGACGAGCGCGCATGGCTGGCTGAGAAGTGCGCCGCCATCGGCTGCTAATGCTAAAAAGATCAAAAGTCAGCTGCCGCTTGCCGTCCTGACTCTTGCCGTAAAAAATGTAATTCCGGGCAGACCGCAGTCTGCCCGGAATTGCTTGATTTAAGATGATTTTTCCGCTGATGATGGCCAGAGCAACGCGGAGGCCATTCCAAATCGTCTACCCTGCAAAGGAAACCGAACCATGATCTTTCACATCGCGATCTGCAGCCCGGACGGGGCGCTGCGCAGCAGGCTGGAACACCAGTGCATGGAGTTCTTCGCCCGGCGGGAGGACGCCTGCATCGTGGAGCAGCTGCAAAGCCCGGAGGCGCTTTTGCAACAGGATGCCGCCGGGCTGCGGTATGAGTTGTACCTCATCGAGCTTGCGGCGGTAGCCCGGCCCGAAGGGCTTGCGGCGGCGGCAGAGCTGCGCCGCCGGGGCCGCCGCGCTCCGCTGGCCTTTGTGGCACGCACCCCGGCACACGCATACAGCGCCTACCGGGTGGACGCCATGCAGTACCTGCTGCAGCCGGTGCACCAGACGGAAGTCTCTGCCCTGCTCAAGCGGGCGGTGGAGCCAGAATACGGCCCTACCCTTACCGTGACCACCGCCGACGGCGTGCGGGCGCTGGCCTATGCCGAAATTGAATATCTGGAATGCACCCATCATATCGTGCACTTCCACCTGACCACCGGGGAGGATGTGGCCTCCCTCTCGCTGCGGGTGCCTTTTTCCGCCGTGGCACAGCCGCTATTGGCGGACGGACGCTTTGTGCAGCCGCACCGCTCCTATGTGGTCAATCTGGAGGCGGTGCAGCTGCTGGCACCCGGCGAGGTGCGGATGCGCAGCGGGGCACGCATCCCCATCCCGCGCGGGCGGGAGACCGCCGTCCGGGAGGCCTTCTGTGCCCGGGTGGGGTAAAAAGTAAAAAGCCGCTGCACATTCGTGCAGCGGCTTTTTTGCTTGACGATTTAAAATGGCTTCCGCTGCGCTTTAGCCATATTCAGCGGAAAGAATATTTTTAATTTCGCGTTTGTCGCGCTCTACTGAGCGCGACAAACGCATTTTCATAAAAGGGGCATAGAGGAAAAAGACAGTTGCAGCGGCTTTTGTTTTACAAAAAATTGCCGAAACGATCACTTGGACTGCGTTCTGCGCTTCAGCAGGGTCTGGACAGGGCCTGCGGGCGTGAAACGCTCCGACTGGGCAATAAGGGTGTGGTACAGCCGCATCTGATTGCCCCGGGAGAGCCCCAGCTCGGTCAGCATCTGCTTGTAATGAGGGAACATCTGCAAGCGGCTGTTCACGATCTTGCCAAGATCCACATTGGTGTGCAGCAGGCTTTGGGGGTTCTGGATGTAGTAATAACCCGGATCGGCAAGGGCAGTGTACGCCTTTGCCAGCCGGAAATACCGCACGTTGAACAGCTGATCCTCGTTGTAGACTTCGCGTGTGAACCATAGCCCCGCGTTTATCAAAAGGCTGCGGCGGTACAGCTTGTTCCACAGCACGTTGAAATAGAAGGAGGAGGGCTTTTTCATGTATTCCTGCACAAACTCTTTCTGGCCATAGTTCCCGGCGGGCAGAAAGCTGTAAACGTTCACCTCCGGCTCGGCGGTGCCGGTCTGTACGCCCAGCTGCATCAGCAGCTTTTCGGTGCGCTGGCCGCTTTTGCTGGAATCCGGTGGGATCACCATCCAATAGGGTGCAATGACCAGATCGGCATAGTTCTTTTCGGCAGCTTCCACCATGCGGGCGGTAAAGGTGGGCTCAATATAGTCATCGCTGTCCACGAACTGCAAATACTTGCCGTGGGCAGCGCGCATTCCGGCGTTGCGGGTGAGGGGGATCCCCTCGTTCTCCTTGCTGATGACCACCACGCGGGGGTCTTTTGCCCGGAACTGCTCACAGATGGCAAGGCTGCCGTCCGGGGAGCCATCGTTCACCACGATGATCTCAAGGTTCTGGTAGCTCTGGCCGCAGATGCTTTCCAGACAGCGGGCAAGGGTCTTTTCCACGTTGTAAACGGGCACGATCACGCTGACGAGCGGGGTGTTCATGGGGTTCCTCCTTCACAGGCTTACTCCGTTCCGAGCTTCTGCTTTTTCTTGGCGGCAGCCTTTCGTCCGCTGCGCTCGGCGGCAAGCTCCGCTTCCTCGTCGCTGCCGGCAAAAAAGGCATACCAGTACTCTGCCGCGTCGCTCAATGCTTTCTGGATGCTGAGGGTGGGGCTTACGCTTTCCGCCAGCCCCAGCAGCGAGGCGTGCAGCTGGGTCTGCACCTCCTCGTAAAGGCCGAGTTTCGTGTAGAGATCCTTATAGTAATCTATCATTTGCAGACGGTTCTGCATGATGGTAGAAAGATTGATCTGGGTGTGGCAGATGCTCTGGGGGTTCTGGACATAGTAATAGCCCGGCTCTTCCAGCGAGACCACCCGCTCCACAAATTCCAGATACAGGATATTGAACTGCTGATCCTCGGCGTGGATCAGCTCGTTGGTAAACTCCAGCCCATGGGCGTTCAGCACATCCCGGCGGTAGAGCTTGTTCCACACCACATTATAGAAAAAGGTCACGGGCTTTTCCATCAGGTGCAGCGCATAGCTTTTCTGGTCGTAGACACCGGCGGGCAGAAAACCGTACTCCCGGTACTCCACCTCCGGCTTTTTCCGGCGCAGCTTCTTTTTGGCGATGTCCTCCGGGTTGCTTGCCTTGGCCTTTTCCCGCTGCTGCTCCTTCTGGGTATCCCGGGGGATCTCCATCCAGTAGGGCGAGATGACCAGCGTGGCATCATACTGCTCGGCGGCAGTCACCATACGCTGGGTAAAATCCGGAGCAAGGTGGTCATCACTGTCCACGAACTGCAAATATTTGCCCTGTGCCAGCCGCATTCCCACATTGCGGGTGATGGAAAGGCCCTCATTTTCCTTGTCCACCACCGTCACACGGGGGTCTTTTGCACAAAACTGATTGCAGATGGTAAGGCTGTCATCCGTAGAGCCATCGTTCAGCACGATGATCTCCAGCTCCTGATAGGTCTGGCCGCAAATACTTTCCAGACAGCGGGCAACACTATTCTGCGCATTATACACAGGCACGATAATGCTGACGAGCGGGTTTGTCATGACAGGGATCTCCTTTTGACGATAAGGTTTGGTTTTTTCGCTTCACCAAAGCACATCTTTGTAAAAAAGACGTAATTATTTATATTATCATACTCCTGTGGCACGCAAAATGCAAGAGGATGGGCGTTTTATCCATCCGGGCGCAGGCAGTTTATACTTGCGCCCAGTCCAGCGCGTTCCAGTCCGGCAAAAACTGATTGCATATCCGGCGCAGGGCAGGGGCATCTGCGGCACTGGTGGTGTCCTGAATGCCCACCAGATAAAAACCGGCATCGTGGGCGGTCTGGGCGGCATAAAGGGCATCCTCGCACACGGCGCACCCGGCGGGCTCCGTGCCGCCAAGGCGGTGCAGCGCCTCCATAAAGGGGGCGGGGCCGCTCTTGCTCATAGCACCCCGCGCCTCGATGTAAAAATCAAAGTATTCGTCCACCCCAAGGCGGGTCAGCACGGTGCGGCACTGGCTGCTCCATGTGTTGGAGCAAACGCACATCCGTGCGCCCTCTGCCCGCAGCCGGGCAAGAGCGTCCCGCACGCCGGGCTTCAGCTCCACCTTCTCGTACAATTGGGCGATCACCTCGCGCATCACGTCCAGATAGCCGTTCCTGTCCAGCGGCAGCGCATATTCCCGGATGAGGTACTGTGCGCCGTCCTCCATGCCCATGGTCAGCAGGGTCTCGTGCAGGTCTGCCTTCGGGGTGCGGCCAAAGCGCGCCAGCAGCGCCTCCGGGGCACCCTCCCATACCACCACCATGCTGTCGGTCAGGGTGCCGTCCATATCAAAGATCCATTGTTTGCAGTGCATACTTTCCTCCTGTTGTGCGCCCCTCCGGGCTGCATCTATACTTATCTCCGGCTAGTATAGCACGAAACTTTCACAGGAAAAAGGCATGATCTCTGAAAATTCGGGAGAATTTTCCTTAAAAGTATGGTATAATTATAACAATCTCAGAAAATACCGGGAACGTGCACGGGAGGGTTTGATATGGAACGCAGAGATCCCACGCAAAAGGCGCTGGTGCTGGCAGGCGGCGGTGCGCGCGGCAGCTATCAGGTGGGCGTCTGGCGGGCTTTGATGGAGCTGGACTGGCACCCGCAGATCATTACCGGCACCAGCGTGGGCGGGCTGAACGGCGCCATGTTCGTGCTGGACCTGTACGAGACTGCCCGGGATATGTGGCTGACCATCCGCAGCCGGGATGTGATGGAGCTGCCGAAGGAAAACGCCGACTTTTCCGCCCTGCATCAGTTTCTGCGCCGGGTGGTAAAGGAAGGCGGCATGGACGTGACCCCTCTGGAGGAGATCGTGGAGCGGGTGCTGGACGAGGACGCGCTGCGGGCTGCGCCCATCCGGTTCGGTATCGTGACGGTGGAGCAGCGCGGACTGCGTCCCCGGGAGCTGACGTTGGAGGATATCCCCGCCGGGCAGGTGCGGGACTACCTGATGGCTTCGGCGGCTTGCTTCCCCGCATTGCGGGCGCGGCAGATCGACGGGGTCAAGTTTCTGGACGGCGGGTACAGCGATAACATGCCCACCGGCCTTGCCAAGACCATGGGCGCAGAGGAGCTGGTCTGTGTGGACCTTGAGGGCGTGGGCATCACCCGCCCCAACCTGACCGGTCTGCCCACCACCATGATCCGCAGCTACTGGGAGTTGGGCGATATCCTACACTTCGACCCCGACACCGCCAAGCGCAACATGGAGCTGGGCTACTACGACACCCTGCGCGCCTTTGGACGTATCCGGGGCTGTGCCTACGCGGTGGACAGCGGTGCGGACAGCAGCGCCGATGCCGAAGCCTTCCGCGCAGCCTTTGACGCCGTGCAGAAGGAGGTGCGGGAGAAGTACCCCGTCACCCTTACCGCCGATGCCGCTTTACTGCTGGCGCGGATGAAGGATGCCCAGCTTGCCCCGCTGGAAGCCGCCGCCGAGGACGCCGGGGTAGACCCCACCCACTTTTATACCACCCGGACGCTGGCTGAGGCGTTTCTGGCGGCGTGCGATAAAGACCGCATGGAAAGCTTTGCCCCGCTGTTCACGGGCAGCAGCACCGCCGGACAGGCGGCGCTGGCCGCTTTGCTGCCCAATACATTCTTACAGGCGCTGGTGTGGCGCACTTTGACCACAGCAGCTTTGCCGGAGGTGACAGAAAATGAAGGTTTATAAAGGCGTATCCGCATCCCCGGGGCTGGTGCTGGGTCAGGTGAGCCGACTGGAACATCATGTGGAGACCTTCAGCCATGGGCCTTTCAACCCGGAGCGGGAGCTGCGGCTGCTGGCAAATGCCGTGCACACGGCGCAGAACGAGCTGGACTCCATGGCGGAGCGCGCCGCCCCCACCGAGCAGGCCATCTTTTTGTTCCAGAGCATGATGCTGGACGACGAGGGTATGATGAACGAGGTGCGCTTTTGCATCAATGCGGGCATCAGTGCCTCGGCAGCCATGCATCAGGTGGGGCAGCGCTACGCCGACCAGCTGGCCAATATGAAGGATAACCCCTATATGCAGCTGCGCAGCGTGGATATTCTGGATGCCACCCGCCGGGTGATCAACATCCTGACCAACCGCCCCCGGGTGTGGCTGGCACTGGATCATCCGGTGATCCTTGCCGCCGACCGGCTGATGCCCACCGACCTGTTCAGCGTGCCCTCCGGCATGATCTTGGGCGTCATCACCGCCGAGGGCAGCGGCCAGAGCCATGCCGCCATCATTGCCCGGGCAATGAACATCCCGGGCATCGTGCAGGTGGGCAAAGATTTTCTGGACGACTGCGACGGACGCACCGTCATTCTGGACGCAACCAACGGCAACTGCATCCTTGACCCGGACGCCATCGCCCGCCAGCAGGCAGAGGCCAGCATCTGTCAGCTCCAGCGCGAGGACGCGGAGATGAAGCAGCTGCACAGCCTGCCGGACGAGACGCGGGACGGCGAACCCTTTGAGCTGCTGGCCAACTGCTTCGGCCCGGAGGATATCGACACCGCCATGCAGTCCGGCGCTAAGGGCGTGGGGCTGCTGCGCAGCGGCTACATGATGCTGCCCGGGCGCATTCTGGACGAGCAGGAGCAGTATTTCTTCTATTGTTCCTGTCTGGCGGCGGCAAACGGCTGCCCGGTGACTGTGCGCACCTTCGACTTTGGCTCCGACCGCACCGTGGCCGATGCCAATCAGGGGCCGCAGTCCTCCAAGCTCGGGCTGCGCGGCATCCGCAACAGTCTGCGCCAGCCCCAGCAGTTCCAGACCCAAATCTGCGCCTTGCTGCGCGCAGCCGCCCGGGGCCCGCTGCGGGTGATGTTCCCCATGGTGACCGAGGTAGAGGACTGGGACGCCGCCATGAGCATTGTGGAGCACTGCCGCCAGAGTCTGCGGGAGCGGGGCGTGCCCTTTAACGAGAATACCCAGTTCGGCGTGATGCTGAGCATCCCCGCCGCCTGCCTGACCGTGGAGGACTTTGTAGCCCACGGCTGCGATTTTCTGGTCATCGGCACCAACGACCTGACCCAGTACACCCACGCCGCCG
>OHAD01001156.1_pt1 | contig 26608 bp, 6 predicted proteins | sample 1577011 | NCBI WGS metagenome assembly OHAD01 (sample SAMEA3541510, study PRJEB24748) | human gut metagenome | biome: human gut; feature: human-associated habitat; material: faeces | place: China | collected 2012 | reverse complement strand
ATGCCGTAAAAAATGCTGTTAACTTTTTCAAAGTCTGCACCCCTTTCTCTTTATTTTTCTTAATTCTATAATACTGTATCTCCACCAATTTTTCAACGTGTAAAAATTTTATCTCATATAGAAAATTTTAATATTCAACAAAAAGATTATTGAATATAGGCTTATTTTATGTTAAAATCAATATATAAAATGAAGAAAACAAAATCAACGGAGGAATAGTTGTCTATGTTAAAAACTACATTGAAAAAACTGAGCAACAAAAACACAAACAATTTAGCTATCAAATCGACTTTTCTTTTTATGTCCTTATTTATTTTGATGCTTGTTATTTTTTCAACTGTATTAATGATTGTTTTTTCACACCATTCCGACAATATTATTACACGTTCAAATACATGGGCATTGGAACAGATGGCGACAGCTACAGATAAATATTTGTTTGAAAAGATAGATTATCTGTGCGATACATATTTTAATACAAATTCCGAAAATGCTCGCATAAAGAAATTCTTTTCAAATATGAACGATATGTCATTCGACGAAATGAAAACTATGCAACAGGAGATTTCCGATATTAAGAAACAAAATCCTTTTATCGACAATGTAATTCTCTATAACGGACAGTTCGATTCCATTGTATCTTCATATGACGGAATCGTTTACAGTGTTTCAGATATAAGAAATAATCTTTCTATCCAAAACAGATTTTTTTCTTATTTAGATAGTATAAATTCTGATTTCTATGTGCCTCAGGATGACAATATTATGCTTGAAAATCAGAAAAAATCCATTATATATGTCCACTACGTTTCCAGTAATGAAACATCTTCTTTCGGCAAACGAAATGTAAACTGTGTTATTATGGCTGTTGATATAGAAAATATAATGAATTTTATTAAGGACGTTGATATGACCGGCGTTCAGTGCTTTGCAATTCTTGACAATAGTTCAAAAACTCTAATACATAGTGAAAAGTTTCCTGAAATAAACTCAATAGAGAAGTTAAATCCCACTTCTTATAATAAAATTATAAGCACTCCAAGCGGTTCATCAAGAATGAAATTTCAGAATACAACCGCCAAATACATATGGCTGCAATCAAAAATAAAAGATTGGAAATATGTCTATATTATTTCCACCAAGGAGTGGTATGAACAGATTTTATTTGTTATATTATGTATATCATTTACCGCATTTATTATACTGCTGTTGCTATATTTTCTTATGAAACTACTTTCAAGAAAAATATATAAACCGTTTAATGATGTTGTTGATAAAGCAAAAGTCAGTCTTGCGAATGAATCTCATTCCGATAATGAGATAGAATTTCTTAATAATCTCATTGATGATTTCAGTCAGAAAAGAATTGAATTGGATTCGCTTGATAAAAAGTATGCTGAACTTCATCTTCATCAGACCACGACGAAAATTATAAACGGTTTAACAAACGACACACCCGAAAATATACTTTCCATACTTTCGCATTTTGGAATCGAATTTTCACATAAGATATATTCTCTTATAACGATAGAATTTAATGAAGAAATTCTTAAAACGTTTTCATACGAACAAAGTAATTTCATTCTTTATGACGTTATGGATGTCTTGTATGAAACATTCAACTGTATTGTATCTTTATCATCCTCCAGAACGATAGATATAGTTATTAATGATGATAGAATTGATTATGACATGATAATTAGAACCATTCACCGTCTTATCATCGAAAAATCTCTTATCAATATATATTTCTGCGGAGAAACGGACAATATTTCACAAATCGGCAAACTGCACGAGCAATCTGTCGACCTTATAAAATATTCGTACATCTATGGTTTTGATAACACATTCCGGGCAAGCGAATTAATTGAAGTTGAAATGGATAATTCACTGATTGATTCAAAGCAGATAGAACGTATTGAAAATGCTCTTATGAATAATAACCAAACTCAGTTCTGTGATGAATGTAATCTGATGCTTACAAGCGTAAAACGTGACAACCATTCATTCAGCTATGCGCAATCGGTAGTAGTCAGCATTCTTTCTATATTGTGTCGTACTGCCAAGAAATTCGATATATCAATATCCGAAGATGCCGCTTTCAAAAAAATTGTGGACAATAATTTTTTTGATGGCTCTACTGTATATTTATTTGAACTTTCAGACAGGATTTTCAAAGAACTTTCAGACAAAATGTCTATACAATCGGAGGATAGACGCTATAGTCTAATTACAGATATAAAGGAATATATTCGAGAACATATAACCGAAGATATTTCACTTGCTTCAGTTGCTCAGCAATTTAATATAAGCGCAGGGTACCTCAGCAAGTTTTTCAAAGAAAATACTGATGAATCTTTTTCAAAATATATGATTGAACAAAAATTCACTTATGCTTCAGAGGCTTTGATTAAGTTCCCAAATCGTTCAATAACAGACATAGCCAACGAGTTAGGATACTTTGACAGTGCATATTTTTCAAGACAATTTAAGGCTCACTACGGAGTTACCCCTGTACAGTACAGAAAAATGAATCACTGACCTAAAAAAATCCGACACTATGCTGTCGGATTTCATACTGTAGGCAAAACCATTGTGGTTTTGTCTACTTTAATTTTGTGGAGTTTTATGGTGTATCGGAAAGACATCCGATGCCCACAAAGCGATTTTGCCGTAGAAAACTATTGAAAATCATTTCTGCCGACAGGCTCGGATATTTCTGTTCCCTAATAATCATAATAATAAAAGGATGCCGGTTATTTTAACCGACATCCTTTTCCGTTTTATCATTTCAAATATTCAGCTATCATATAAATTACACTTGCCGCTTCAGCTCTTGTCGCATTATCAGCAGGTCTGAACATATTGTCCGATCCCTGCATGATTCCGGCATTTGTCAATTTCTTTACTCCTTCGACTGCATAATCTGATATAGCCGTACTATCAATAAATTCCGATAAATCTCCGTTACCGTCAAGTTCTTTTGATAATTCTATTGCAGCTGCCGCCATAACAGCCATATCCTGACGTTTTATATTCAAATTCGTACCGAAGCTGCCATCACCCATACCATTCACTATATTGAATTTGAGTGCTGATGCAACATAAGGATAATACCAAGCATCTTTATCAACATCTGTAAAGTTGCATTCCACTTCATTGTCCTTGATTTTCAAAAGTTCTACTATAAGTTTCACAAACTCAGCTCTTGTAATCATACTGCCCGGGCGGAAATTACCGTCATCATCTCCGTCTATTATTCCTCTTTTCTTTAGTTCAAAAATATTTGAAGCATACCATTCACCGCCGTCAATATCATTAAAATATCGCTTTACAGGATTTATGATTTCACCTGTACCGTTATTATCGCTTTCATCATCAGTCCAGCTTGTCACAGGAGCCGCTGCCACATGCTTTATATTTACATTGCTGCCACTGCTTCCTCCCGACGAACTTCCTCCTCCGCCTCCGCCTGAGCCTGATGAACTGCCGCTGCTTCCTTTAATTGTTACGGTATACGTTTTTTTGCTCGTATTTCCGTCCTTATCTGTAGCGGTACATGTAAGCGTAACTGTTTTATATCCGTATAACGGTCTGTTTATAACACCGCTGTTGCTCACTATCGAGTTATCCGAAGATACCCATTTCAAAGTTACTCCGTTTTCCTCATCACTTTCCGGAAGATAAACAGAGCTTCCCGAAGGCTCGCTTGGAATATTGATTTTTTTCCATACTCTGTTGAATAATGTATCTTCACCTTCCTCAATCGAATATTCCACTGTGTTGCCACATACACCGTAATTATCTCTCGGAATTATTTGTAGTTTTATATAGCTGCCTGCATCCTTATCCTTAACAGTATACTCCTTTTCTCTGCTTATTTCTTTATAAGTTCCGTCAAGTGTTCTACTTTGAAGCCATATATAGATACTATCGTCTTCGTCGCCGTCCGCATCGGTATATGTATATTCCGCTTTTAAAACCTGACCGCTTTCCACACTGCCGGTAACCTTCAAATTCGATATAGCAGGTGCACTGTTCTTTGAAACCTCCGCTTCACCAAAAGCCTGTGCGGTCTGACCGTATACATCAGTAAATTTGCCGGTTGCTCGTACTTTTTCGGCATTTTCGGGCACAATATTATTTGTCATTTCAACCCAATCACTGCCGTTATAATATTCCCAAATATATATTTCGTCTGACAAAATAGTTGATTCTTCTGTCTGTGGAACGGCTGTAACACTTCCTCCTGTAACAATCTTCTTGGCTGCGTCATATCCATTCACCGGATTTATACCACTCACGGTCAGAGTGCTGTCAGCCGGAAGATAATATCTTTGTAGAGAAATATTATCTATACAAGTGTTTTCCCACCAAGCAGAATTCTCTTGACCTATTTCAATTGCTCCTATACCCTTTACCTCATTGGGTTTTCCGATACCTGTAACAATAGTATCCGACGGTATAAACCAACCTGTTCCGTCAACTCTTATCGCTTTGCCGTCTATAAGCATACAGTATTTATTTTTTTCGGTATCAAGATATAATTCCATTGTGCGCCATATGTCAAGAGTTACATCCTGTCCTTGTGCAATAACAGCCTGCTTATTTTTTCCCTCTGCTTCATCATAATATGACATATACATTTTATCGCCAAGCAAACTTATCGTTGTAAATGCCTTGTTATTTGTATCTTTTATTCGTATATATGCAAGTGAAGCCGAATTTACCGTATCTTCATCGCTACCCAAACCGAATGAATAATCGAATTTTAAATACAGTTTATCGTTTGTTTCAAACGTAGCTCCTCTTTTAACCAGATCCAAACGCAGATTATTTGTTGCATTGCTTGCTGTCGACGCAAATCTCAGCGAATTTCTTGTTCCTCCAAAACCTGTGCCAACCTTTGCCTGGTATGACTGTCCACTTAAACTCCAGCCATTTTTTTGATTGAGGATTTCCGTTTCCTTATCAGATTCTTCAAAATTTTCTCCGACAATTTCCACATAATCTACTTCTCCCGTTTCGGCAATCTCGGTTTGGGCTTCACCGGTTGCAGTTTTTCCGTCTGTGCTTGTGCATATAACACTGACTTTTATATGAGTCGCGTCATTCGGTACCGTACTGCTCTCAAGTGCTTTCCATGAAACTCCATTGTCTGTTGAATACTCCCATGAAAGCTGTGTGTCCGCAGTTTCGCCGCCTATCGCATTTACCTCTGCACTGTAACTGTTGCCCTTTGTCAGGACTGTTCCTCCGTGCTCATTTTTTATTGTAATACTTCCTATTTCATATTCATCCTCTGTCGGTTCATACTGCGATAACGCAATATTATCTATACACATATTCTGCCAATATGCCGACCAAAAATGACCGAATTCAATGCTTTCAATAGTTCCAAGCGATGCATGCGAGGATGCGCCTATTCCGCTTTCACTACCACCCGGTATCCACTTTCCGTAAGAAGTACCTTTGAATATTTCTCCGTCTACTTCTACCATATACGCATCTTTTTCATGATTAAAATATATTGCAAAGTTATGCCACTCTTTGTTGCCTTTACTCCAATCTATTGTTTTTATTTCATAAAATTCATTTGCTGTTTTATCCTTATTTAAAGCTATAATACCAAGCTTATCATCCATGAGGTGCAATTCGGCTATGGCATGATTATCCGAGCCTTTTATCCGAATATACTGCTCATGAGTACCGTCTGTACCTTGTTGTTCAAATTTAGCGTCAAAAGACAGCTTAAAGTCACCGTTTAAATATTCTGTCACATCTTTCGTGGCAGTTTCTGTATCAATGCCCGATTCGGTCTTTTTCTTTATGAAATTCTCCTTGACATTCATAATCAGCCACATGGTTTTATACCATGTATCCGAAGCAAATCTCAAAGAATTACTGTCAGAAAGATTGTTGCCAACCCAAAGATTTATATGGCTTGCAGAATCGCTTGTTCCGTCATAGCTCCAACCGTCATTTTGCTCTTTGATGTTTTGTTCTGTATTTGCACCCTCAAAATCCTCTATATAATCCACATCCGAATCCGGTTCAGGTGATGGTGTGACAATTACTGTCGGAGTTTCATTCGGCCCCTCAGATGTCCAATCACCTTCTGTCAGCACAATATCATCAACTCCGATACATTGCCACCATCCTGACCATGAATGTCCCATCTCCAAACTTTTTATCATACCGATTTCACACGGTGAAGATTCTGTTGTATTATCCGAAGGTATTGCCGCAGACGGAATCCAACTGCCGTATGGAGTATCCTTGAATACCTCTCCGTCTACAGTAAGCCTATAAGTATTATTTGTTATATTAAAATCTATTTTGAAGTCATGCCAATCGGTATTTTCTTTTTGCCAGCTTATATCTGCAATTTTATATTCCTCAATTTCCGTTTTTTCGTTGTTCAAAGCCTTCAGTACAAGCGAACCTGTATCACTTTTATTTTCACAGTATGTACTCAGTTCTGCAATTGCTTCATTTTCAGCATTTTTTATGCGTATATATGCTTCATGCTTTGCATTATCCTTTCCGTCCGCCTCAAACTTTGCCTTAAAGCTTACAGATATATTATTTGAAAGATACTCGCTTACAGCTGCTTTAGCATCACTCTGGCTCTCGCCGTTTTGAACCAGTTTATATATTCCGTTTTCCTGCAAGTCAAGTACTGTCCACATACTCTTATACCAATCTGTAGACGCAAATCTCAAAAAATTTCCACCGTTCGGATAGCTGTAGTCATTCTCCTCTACCTGAAATGCAGCTTTGTCGGATGCATTGCCTGCCGCATCCCAACTCCAGCCGTATTGTTTATTTTCTATTTCATCCTTAATTGTTTCGCTTTCAAAATGTTCCTCATACAATATATTTTCGCTATTTTCCGCAAATGCAACAGTAGGTATCAATGATATCAACATTATTGCGGACAGAATTTTAGCTATAAACCGTTTCATATAATACACCCCTTCCTTATTATCAATCAAGCGGCAATATAACCGCTATGTCACCGGCTATTATAACTGTATCTGCATTGACACCATTTTCATCTGTAAGAATGTCTGCCGCACCGATTTTATCGACATAGCCGTTTCTGCCTTGTGTATAACGGAATATCGGATATTCCGCTTTTATACCTGCCTCCACACGTTCGTCATCATCATTCATATAGAAAAATACATTATAGAAATCATCGCCGTTACTCTTATTCCATATAACATTCTGTTGAAGTTTTTCAATAATGCCCATCTGTGTACCGTCTATCGGTCTTGAAGCAGAAGCCATAACTTTAATTTCAAGAACTCTGTTTTGTCCGTCACGTCCAATTTCCATTACATCGCCGGCACATAAGTCCATAATAGCATTCTTTACCGAACTGTCTGCAAATCTGAAATCATTGCGTATTGTAAGCGTTATTTCATTTCCGTTTTTATCATAAGCTTGTGCAAAATAACATTCTTCATCATCTTCATTAACGCCTTTAGATACTCCTTCTGTCAATATACAAGTTTCATTATCGCCACCCGCTGTTCCGACTTCTGATAAAACGGTTTTCATTACAAGCAGTTTAGGTGTCTGTGAATCTTTCGGTATACCGTAAAATTCAACATTATGTGTTGATACATCATTTTCTATACGATATTTTGCCATGTAACAATCATCATCGTATTTCTCTGCCGTATCCACCGGAACAACCAATGTTTTTATATTACCGCTTAGCAATACCGCAGGGTTATCATAATTCATCAAACTTAAATCCGACTGTATCATAGCGCTTGTGTTATGATTATATTTTCCTTTTGTATATTGAAAATTCGGCACAAGTTTGTCTATTTTAGTAATTTCCGTTCCGGCTGTTTCACTGTGTTGAACTTTTATTTCACATACTTTATTTTTGATACTTTCTGCCAAGCTTGATGTTATCTTATATCCGTCTACCTTTGCCTTATCAGCTATCTTATATTCGTACACATTGTCATTTTGAACAAGCTTATCGCTTACCCACCAATATTTTCTGTTTGTAAGTGTTCCCATATTGCCCGCCGTAACCAACTTTGCATACAATGTTTCTCCGTTTTCATCAATCCATGTGTTTATTATATACGCATATACTGTGTCACTGCTTATACCATCACTGCAATATACAACCTCACCATTTTCATTCAGATATGCTTCCGTTGATTTACCAACCTTTACTCCCAAATCCGTATATTCACCGTCAGCAGCAATTGCAATATCATATTCAGTACCGTTTATCTTTATCTTTTTCAATGTAAGTGAATCTATCTTACCGTCTATCTTCTTTCTTGTAAGTGTAACGCTTATAACATTGCCATTCTTGCTTTTTGCTACAGAAACAACATCATCGGCAGATATTAGGGACGGTGAAATTTCATTTCCTTTTTCATCGTATACAATATAATAAACATTTGTATCCAATTCATCTTCTTTTATGTAATATCCGGATTCAGTCTGCACTCCATATCGCTTATATTTTACAGACAAGCCTGAATTTCCTACACTGTCAACTACATAATATCTTTTATCATTAATGATAACTATTTCATAAAGATTATCGTTATCATTATCAATAAACGTCACATCGCCGTTCTGAGGGATTAAATCCTCCTCTGTAAAGCTTTCCATTCCTTGACCGTTATATATAACATTTATGCTTTTTTCAAGCTTTATCGTAGTTTTTTTGTTATTTGAATCACTAACTGTGTATTTGCTAAAATCTGCCGAATCAATGTCCTTGATTGAAAATGTTCGTATATTGTTTTTATTTTTATACTCATATGCATATATTATTGTATCATTATCTTTAAGCCAATACTCAACACACATTCCCAAAAGAGATCTCATATTAATATCGCTTAAAAATCTGTCACCGTTGATTTCAGCATAACCCTTGTCCGGAACACCTGCCTTGTTTATATGAGTTATCCCGTCAAAATTCACTATTCCCTGACTGTATGATAAATCTTTGCTCGCCATAAGATTTTCCTTTAGGGTTTTATTACTGTCTATATCATACTGCATATAACCGTATTCATAAGAATCAATATACACAACAGGCATTTCCATCGCTTTATACACCGAATAAGCCAATTTTCTTCCTGTTACAATATCTGTTCCGGCTGTATCCGGTGCGAGTACGTCGTTTTCTCCTGCTATCTTCATATAACCTGACGGATATCCACCGTATTGTGAAGCAATATCATCATAACCGGTCATACTGATAAGTATTTTTATCATCTGTTCATTTGTTATTGTTTCATTCGGTCTGAAACTTCCGTCACCGAAACCGCTTATTATACCATGTGTATATACCATGTCTATTGCTTGATAATACGGATTATCCTCGTCCACATCACTGAATATCCTGCTTCCTCCCGAAGTATAATCCAAATTATATATCCTGCATACAATCTCGGATATTTCTCCCCTTGTGATTTCTTTATCCATGTCGAAATCATCAGGTATAACCTCCATTGCTTTCAGTCTATTACTATATAAAATTTCAGATTGGCTATTTTCTTCCGCAAATACATTCATCGCAGTAAACAGTATAAATGCCGATAATATACAGCAGATTGATATAATACGTCGTTTCATTCTTTTCATCCCCTCTTAGATAATGTTATTTTTCTTTGTAATAAATTATATCATACTTGATACCTTTAAAACAACTATGAATAATTAGCTCTGTATATAGAAAAATTTATTCCACAATACGAAGAACCGTGCAATCTCTTGCCCTTAATTCATAGCAATCCGTGGCAGATAAATCTATCTTTACTTTTGTAAACAAATCCTCTCCAATTTTTGGCTTTATTCCCTTTGCTGATGTACAAATTTTTCTATCCGTATCTGTCATATTAAATATGATCATATACTTTTTATTTTCCGAAATAAATACAGATGCAAAATCTCTGTCTATACTTTCATCGATTGGAACAAAGGTTATATGCTCTCTTGCAATATCAAGAAGTTCATTATTTGACGTCAAGTCTAAAATGCGTTTATTTATATCTTCATTTTCTACATCATTTGACATAAGCATTAATGTTCCTCCCACCAATGCAGAAACCAGCCTTGACTTTGCCTCCGCATAGTTCCCGTTAAAACAGATATGATCCGGATCGGTAAATTCATATACTTTTTTATTCTGCCAAAAACCATATGTTACTGCATTAAGCAAATATTCCGTATCCTTAAACTGCTGAAACACATCGCAGCAAATTCTGCGTGAATGTCCGTATCCACCCGGAAAGAGCGGGGCGATTGACAGACTTATAAACATCCCTTCTTCAATGCAATATTCCTTCAACTTTTGCATAGCATAGTTATACGCTGCCATACCCGTCTGAATTTCTTTTATATAATGTTTCCCCTCAACTGCGGCATGACCGAGAAAATCGGCTTTTATATATCTATACCCCAAACCTCCAAGATATTTTATCACATATCTCAGCCGTTCTATAACTACAGGATGTGTTACATCAAGCGGATAACCTCCATCGAGCGGCGGCAAAATACGACCATTATAATCCTTTAATATAATATCACTGTATCTTATATCCTCAAAGCCGTCAACTCGTACCCTTTCACCCGTATCATAAGTGACATAATCATCAATACAATCTTCTTTTATCCACCCCGCAAACGGTGCTATGTACGCTCCGGGTATCTGACCTCTTTCTTTAACAAATTCAGCCGCTTTTAAAAGTTCTTCAGAGGTAAGACCTACGTTCCAAAATGCATCAAAATTGATATAGGACACATTTTTGTCATAAAAATTCGTTTTGCTTACAAATTTTGATGCTTCCATATATTTATCCATATCTATTTCTTTCATATATGCATACCAGCTGTTCCAGCCAAACGGTATCGGTCCGTGCCACAAAAGTCTTGTGTTGTATTCATTATAAATATCAGCAAAGCCCATCATTCCTTGTTGCCATGTTCTGCTCTCTCCGATATATATTACAGGAGATTTGACAATTTCTCCATGTACCATACCATGCTTTATTGTATCTCTTGTAAGTTTATCCGTCACTCCTGATCGTACTTCTATACATTCATTGGGAATAATACCGGTTTTCCAAATATCGTATTCCAATGCACCGATAATCAGTGCACCGTTTTGATTATAAACTGCACTTACGCCATATCCCATTTCCGATTTACTGTATTCTTTCGACTCGAATTTTACCCAATCGTCATTATCAAAAGGAACCTTTAAAAATTTTTGATTTGCTTCTTCCGGTTTTATCTCTCCTCGAAATGCACATAACGCATCAATATATACTTCATTTTTTGATTGAATTGTCAACTCGGCGGTTATATAATTTCCCTTATTACAAAGTTTCCATTCCACATTTCGTCCATCATAACTTCCTCTTAAAATAACCTCTTTATCATTGGAATCAATCTTTAATCCATCACATGCCTTAACAGCATATCTCCTGCCGTTTTCCTCCCAATATGCGTTTACATTTATAATTGTATATCCGCGCATTGATATTTTTATATTTTCAGTTATATTTATCTTCATAAGTATAGCCTCCTCAGCACTTATCCTTAATATGGAATAATCAGCGAAATATCTAAATTGATATTCCGCTGTTCTTCCGAAAGAGAGAGATTTTATGTTATTATATTATCTTTTATATCTGCCATTGTCTATATCGAAAAATTTAATCCAATATAGAATAATATATACAAAAAAATAAATAGGTTCATTTCTGAACCTATTTAACCTATTTATATCATTTACTTCAATTCGCAACCGCCTACAGGGCGTATGGATAAGATATGACACGAATCTTTTCCGACAACATCTTCTATGCGTCGTTTAAAATCATCAAGCATATCAAATGGAACAAATGCCTGCACCGTACCCGCAAAACCTCCTCCATGCACTCTATATGCTCCTCTATCCCCAAGTATCTCGCTGCATAATGCCAAAACCAGCGATACCGCTTGTTTTTTGGGCATATTATTTGAAAATATATTCTGTAAATACATATATGACGAATAACCCGATTCTCTTACCAGTCGTTTAAATTCTTCAAAGTCATCGTTCTTAATTGCCTGCATCTCAGAAATCGCTCTGTCGTTTTCGTCAAAAAAATGAATTGCTCTGAGAATCGCTCTGTCATTATTTATTTTCAAACGTATATTATGTATATTATCATAGAATTCATTTCTGTCAATTTCACGCAAATACTTTTTCCCAAAGTATGATGCTATTTCCTTCATCTCGGCAGGAATTGACGCATATTCATCTGTTAAATCTGCGTGGTCAGCTCCTGAATCAATAATACAAAGTGCATGACCATGTTTTTTTTAATCAAATTCCAATTTTTCTACAACAGGTTTCTCTGTACTTTTAAAATCTATAAACACCATAGATCCTACTGATGACGCCATTTGGTCCATTAGTCCGCTCGGTTTATTGTAATATATATTCTCTGCAAATTTACCGAATTTCGCTATTTCCGTCGCATCCACTTCACCGTTTGCAAAAAGACCATTGATTACCGTACCTACAAGTACCTCAAAAGCTGCTGACGAGGACAATCCCGAACCTTTTAATACATTTGAAACTGTATATGCGTCAAAGCCCCCAACACTGTAACCTAAATCAACAAATTTTTTTATAATTCCGCGAATAAGTGCCGCCGCCGTTTCAAATTCATCCTCCTTGATTTCCAATTCATCAAGTTTAATAATATCCATCGGATAACCTTCGGACTTAATCCGGACAACATTTGTTCCGTTTGGAGCGGCTGCCGCTATTACATCAAGATTTACACTTCCCGCTATAACACATCCATGCTGATGGTCGGTATGATTACCGCCGATTTCTGTACGTCCCGGTGTGGAAAACAGTGCTATACTTTCCTTCTTACCGAACGTAGATTCAAAGTTATCTATAACCCTTATGTACCTTTTTGCATAAAATTCGGTTTCACTATCCGTACAATTGTATATATTCTGCAGTTGTTCATTATAAACACCTGCCTTAAGCATATCTTTTACTATATTTATATTGTGCATATATATCCTCCTGATAGTGATACAGACAAAACCATACGGCTTTGTCTGTATCGAAAAATTTATTTTGTATTAATTTTTTGATGTATATTCTGTAGCAAATGTGTATGAAGGCAAACCGCTTCCATCTGTGAGATTCGGTGACTCAGGATAAGCACCAAATGCATATCTTGCCTTGACCGGAGTCTTAACTTCATCACAGCTCAAAATAACAGTCTTTCCTTTGATTTCTGCATTAGCACTGTAATAAATACCATCTTCTCCCGCAATCTCAAAACCGTTAAGAACCGTTACATCAAGCTTGTCACTTTCAATAAACTCGTCAGTCTTATAGTCTGCATAGCAATCTTTATCCAATATATCCAAATCTCCATCGGCTTCAAATGTTAAAATAAGCTTGTCGCCATCTGTCTCCATCGACTTATACTGTGGTCCCGTTACCGAGCTGTCCGTATATCCATAAATATCGTGCTTTGCAAGAAGTGCAAATCTTCTTGCAACCTCATCCTTTCCGTAAGGATGTATATCATGGCGGGCATTTCCCGAAGTATTGCCCACTGAACCGAAATTACCTACTTCATCAAGATTTGATACCATTCTAACATAATTCGGATTTGTTACCTTATCCAACGCCCATACCTGAGCCGCACGGATATTTTCAAAATTCTGATTTGAATATCTTGCAAGTTGCGCATAATAGAACGGAAGATTTTCGTTATTAAACAGTTCTCTGTAATTGTCAATAAGTGCCGCCATTATCGTACTGTATTGATCTGCACTCATTCCCTTGCTACTATCCAAGCTGTCTGCATCCTCAGGTCCATCGGACTCGCCCTGATAATACAGAACTCCTGACAGTTTAAACTTTCTTAAAGGATAAACACGGTTATTGTATAATGACCACGGCGAAGAAATTCCTTCAACATAATCATTTTCAAGCCATCTGTCTATCCTTGTACCTCCTACAGCAGCATGAATATAACCTATCGGTCTGCCTGTTTCTTTATTAAGTTCCTGTGCAAAATAATATCCTATTGCAGAAGTTGTATTTGCATTTGAGAATGTCATCGGTGCCCATGCATTTCCTTCAATCTCCGGAAGATTATCGCTAGGATTCGAAGAACCGTTTCCGCCCTTGCTTAACAAATCAATAGTTCTGATATTAGAATTTTCGGCTCTTTCCTTTTCTCCTGCATAATTCTGGCTGTCAATCCAACTCAACCATGCTTCCATATTTGACTGACCGGCAAGCAGATAAACATCGCCAAAGATAATATTTGTATATCTCCTTGTTTCTTCGCCACATTTAACCGTCATTGTATAGTCACCGCCGCATTCCTTTGCATCAAGTGTAACCTCCCAAGTGCCGTCCTCAGCAATTGTGCAGTTTGCTTCATATGCTGTTTCTGCGTCCTTTTCCTTAAGAGTAACGGTTACAGTATCGTTCGGAACACCTGTACCCCAGACAGTTATATCCTCATCTGCCTGAAGCATCATATTATCGGAAAATACATTCGACAAAGCAAATGGGCTTTCAACATTATATTCTGTTTCATATACGTCACCTATCGGTCTCATGCTGTCGTCCCATACAAATACCTTCGCAGTATAATTTCCGCCTACCTTCGGTACGTCCATTGTAACCGTAGTTTCATACACGCCTCTTGCGTCAAACTGAATATCATCGCTGTCTATTTCTTTTATCGACTTAAGAACACCATCACAGTAAAGCGCCGTATAAATTTTTCCGCTTTCAGGCTTCTGTTTTTCAATAACTCTAAGATTCATATTGTTGGTTTTACCGTATTCCAATTTGCCGTCCGCCGCTGAAAATTCATCAACAATCCAGTATGCTCCCGACATTTCAGAATATGTTCCCGCTTTGATATTATCGATCCACAAAGTTGAATTTGCTCCCATCCATTCGTGTCCGAATTCAAGCGATACAATCTTACCTATGGTTTCAGTAGAAGCTGCTCCCGGATCCGAAGTACTGTCTGCAGTTGCGGTAAACCATATATCTCCGTTGTCCAAAGTAACAAATTTATTATTTACCTTAACCGCATACTTATTAGTTTCTGTATCAACGTAAAATTTAAAGTTAAACCACTTTCCGTATACATTGTCCATGCCGGACGCTATGTTATAATACTTTCTATATCCGCCGTCACTGAGTGAAATCACATCAAGGTTTTCACCCGTCAGACGTATAGCTGCAAAACGTGTTGAACCGTTATTTAGCGCAACATACATCTTGCTACCCGAATCATAATAATTAGGTGCGTCGAACATAGCGTCAAATTCAACATATGCTTTTCCCGTAAGTTCTTCAAATTCGTTGTCGTCATTACCCAAATCAAGCGTTACGTTTGCGCTGTTCCACCAATCCTTCGCCAAAATACTCATGGCATTATCATGTCCTGATTTTTCACCTACAGATATTTCATATGTACTACCCGAATGTGTAAATCCTTTTTCACGAGAATTGATTAGTGCAGCCATATCATCATCTGAAAAATCCTCTTGAGCCGTAACAGAAGTGCTCATGTTCGTACCGTTAACATTGATGGCATGTATATTCTTGCTGAAAGATGCGCCTGTTTTGCCTAATTTTGAAGAAGGCGTAATCTCTATCGTTAAAACGCTGTTTGTGCCATAATCCGACGGCACTTCAAACTTAAAGCCCTCCGATTCTGACGTTGTTCCACTTGCAACAACATTTTCACTGCTATTCATATATACTTTATATGTACTGCCATCCTCAATACTACCGTCACAGTTTGCATATTTATATGAAACAGTAACTTCTCCACCGTCTACAATTTTGCCTTCTGTATGTATATCATATACATACGGTGCCGAACTGTTACTGTCTGAAAGACTTATCGCCCACTTTGTTCCTCCTATATCAAGTTCGCTGTTGTCCTCAGCATTTGTAAATATGCAGTAAAGAACTCCGTTTTGTTTTTTCTGTTCAATTGTCCATTTTGCTGCATCTGTATCGGCAGAACCAAGAATTATATTGCCATTGCTCCTTACTATTGCCTTATCACCGGCAGCCTGTTTTATGACATATTTATTATCACCGACATATTTAATTTCCCACTTCTGATTTCTTCCGACAAGCTTGCTCCATGTTTTTATCGACGCGCCATCTCCGTTTATATTACTCGGATCTACGCTCATATACGTTCCAAGCTTATTCTTAATTAAAACAGTATTTTCTCCTGCATCCTCAAAACTCCAGAAGAAATGATTGCTTGTGCTGTAATACCACATCGCAACTCCGCCGCCGTTACCGTCATATTCACCGTCGATTTGAGCAAACAAGGTTCCGTCTTTTCCAAGCATTGAATTCATAAGCCAATATTCATTCGCTCCTGCTGTACTCTTGACTCTCTGCCAAATCTGCTTTTTTGAATTTACATCTATCTTCTCCTGTACAAGGCTTCTGTTATCTGAACCAAGCGACACTGCCATGCCTGTCTGTGCATTTATAAGTCTGAAATTAGCGTTATCAACATAATCAAGTATCCACTTTTGATTATCTGCTCCCGCACATTCATCTGTTGTGGTTATTTCCGTATTATTCAATGAAAGAACCTTACCATTATCGAGATTCGACAATTCATATATCCCTTCATTGAAAGTACTGCCGCCCTCATTAAGAATTATAAATCCATCTACAATACACCAATCGCCGCCGGTTTTTGTAAGCTTAAGTGTATGTGAGCCATTTGCAAGTCCGCTTATTTCCATAACAGTCAGTCTTCTATCACCGGACGCATCCTGTATTTCACCTACATTAATTTCATCATAGTCCGTGCCGTCAATTGCTGCCGAAATAATTCCGCTATTTTTCTCAAGTACAACCTCTATTCCGGTACCGCTAAATTCAACATTTAGACTTGAACCATTTTCGGTAGCGTAATGAACATCGCCCATATAATCGAAATTGCTCATATTACGATTTTCACTTCTGCCCCAACCATCTCCGTAAGTAATCATTGGGTTATCATCATTTATAAAATTCGAGTATTGTCCTCTTACCGCGAATGCGTCAAACTCAAAGTAACCGCCATCCTCATTCTGCACAACCTTAATGGTATGATTTCCGTAATCAAGGTCGTCTACTGAATATAATACCTTCTGACCTCTTGGAGTATCAGACTTCGCATTGAATTTTCCTTTGCTTTCACCATCTATAAAGACCTCCATAGTCTTGCTGTCACTACTTCCTTCGGCTATTACATCAATACCGGTACCGACAAACTGAAATTCTATGCTTGAGCCTGCACTCTGCGAATAATGAATATCATTACCTATATCCGGAAGTGAACGTTCATTATGATAGCTAAATCCGTCATATTTAATTCTTGGATCACTGTCATTTATAATTTTGCCCGTCTGAAGCTCTTCACCATATAAGTTCTTAAGCGTATATGACTTTCCGGCTTTGGTGTCAAAACTTAGCAGCTTACTTGTATCGGTAACATTTTCAAGCTTATTTCCATCTTCATCATAAACTGCGACATTGTCCCAGTTTATTGCCGCATTTTTCAAAATGTTTACTCTATTGCCGCTCTTTGATGTAATTTTTGCCGACTTGATTGTATAATCCTTCCATTCAAAATCTACATCAAACGCACCTTCAGCTGACATTCCTTCAATGTTACCTTCACTCCATTCCTTAGGAAGTGCAGGGAGAAATTCAAGCCTGTCGCTGTGTGACTGTAAAAGCATTTCCGCCAAATCCTGCGCAATACCCAACGTACCGTCTATACAATATACATCACATGGTGCAAGGGCTATTCCCTCCGGTGATATACTTAACAGGTTCGGCCATGTAAATGTATCAGCTTCAAGTTTGAGATATTTATATGCATTCTCGCCGTCCTTTAATCTCGCATACTGTGCCGCAGCCATAACTGCTGTCCATTCTGTATGCTCATAATCGTTTCTGTTGTAACGACGCTGCATCGATTCAAGTGCCGCAGCAGCAAGTTCCGGAGTTCTGTCCGGCGTAATCTGTGCATACGGGAATAAACCCAAAAGATGCGAGGTGTGACGATGGTTTGTATTGCCGTCATCTGTCAATCCTTTTTCGTCCGCATTCTTTAAGAATGGCCACTCTGCCACTGTACCGGATTCGGTTATTTTATAATCCGGCAGACCGGCATACTTTTCTTGTATAGCTGCATAATATCCGTCGTTCTTGCTTACTTCAGCCTCACTTCCGTCACCGTCAATATACTTTTCACCTTCCAATATATCATAGCATTTTAACGTCTGCTCAAATATATCTCTTATAAGCGTAATATCATATGTTGACATAATTTCAACATATCCATTTTCCGGCGATCCGCTTGGAATCGTTACCCAATAGGTTTTTCCGTCATCTGCTGTATATTGTGTCATAAAACTGTTAAAGAACTTAGCAGTTTCTTTCAACATATAGAATCCGGATTCCTTAAGGAATTCCTTATCGCCTGTATGATTATAATAATTCATAACCTCTTGCATAATCCATGCACCGCAGGCAGTATCCGTGAACGCTTCCCATGAATCCTTACCTATTCCGGCATAACCCCATGCATTCGTTGCAACATTGGCAAGCCAACCCTCGGCATTATATTGTTTCTCAGCGGTTATCTGTCCGCTCGGAATAAGTATATTCTTTATATAATTTATCAGTGGAAGTTCACTCTCAGAGAGATTCGCAGAATTTGACATCCACTGATTCATCTGCGTATTCACGTCAAGATGATAATCGCATGTCCACGCCATATTGCATGCAACATTGTCATTCCATATACCAAGTAGATTCATTGGCAATGGTGAATTTTCACGAGAACCGGCAATCATAAGGTATCTTGCGTACTGATACCAAAGCGACATAAAGCTTCCGTCAATTTCAGCTCCGTCCCTGATTGCTTCATATCTGACGTCGGTCGGATCTTCAGACTTTAATTCGTCTTTTGCACCGATTTCAACCTTCATTCTGTTAAACAACTTACTTACGTCCTCTGTATGTTCTGCCTTAATGTCGCTATATCCCTTAGCCACTGCGGCATCAAGCTGATTCTTACAGTTTTCTTTACTGTTCTGATTGTAATTTTCGTTTGCTTTAAAGTCTGTTCCGATTGAAACTATAACTACAACTTCATTTGCATCTAATACGTGCATACCGGTTTTGTCATATGTAACAGTTCCGCCATCAGGAACTGCCTGCATATAACCAAAGGTATTAACACCGTTTGTAACACTATCAGTATTGTATACCGCGCCGTCCCATTCAAGATAATTTTCACCTGCGGTAACCGTACCGGTACCTCCGTTTGTTTCCTCGGTAGCAAAATTAACGTCAAAAGAAATTTTTCCGGATCCCTTCTTGCTATACTTAAGAGCTATTACCTGATCGGGATTGCTTACAATCGCTTCACGAGTATACTTCGTACCACCCGATGTAAATTCGACAGTGGAAACCGCATTTTCAAGGTCAAGCGAACGTCTGTAACCAGAAATAGCATTATCCATACCGTTAAAGCTAAATTCCAGCTTACCGAACGGTCTGTTTGTGCCAAAGTTACTGTTCCCCTCGCCTCCCATTTCACTTAAATACTGAGTCACCTTAGACCTGTCGGGAGTATCCTTTTTCATTTCCTCACGCAGATTATTGAGAGCTGCCCAATTATCAGTGCTGCCGTCATTATCAAGGTTTTTGCTTCTGTGGTCTTCGCCTGACCAATCTGTAACCTCACTCAATGACAGAGTATCCGAAGTAATTCCGCCCCAAACCATAGCACCTATTCTGCCATTGCCCAACGGAATTGACTGCGCCCAACGCTCTGCAGGCATTCTGTACCACATAGACATAGCTTTATCGGGTGCAACCGCAGGATTTGTAAAAGAAAGTTCTGTCCATTTTGAAAGCTCTACATTATCCAAAATAATACCTCCGTACCAGCTTGAATGAACATTTTTGATTTTAATTGATCCGACCTTTGCGTCAGACGCCTGCGAGGCGGCTCCTACATCATCGCTTGTACTCATCGGGATCCATGCACCGAAATTTCCTATATCAAGCGTATCCGCTCCTACCTTAACCTGATATGTATTATCATCATTATTTACATATACCGTAACCTCATGAAGCACATCAAATATATTGGACGCACCCTTTGCCAGTTCATAGCGGACGTTCTCAGTCTTGCTTTCATTAAGTGCAATCAGATTAAGAGTTATATCATCGCTGTTCTTATCCTTTGTATACGCTTCAAATGCCATAAACGGCTTGCCGTCATCTGTAAGTAACTCTATCATATTACGGCTTCCGTCCTGCTTATTTCCAATATTGCTGTCAGCTGTAGCAGCATACTGAAAGCTTACCGCAATGTTATCTGTCATATAGCCGTCATATACAGTTTCATCAATACCCTTGGCAATCGCAGACTGTTTTAAATTTAGTTCAAGTGAACTGTCGTCCCACTGTGTACCGCAGAAACGTATCATATTTGAGCCTGTCTGAACATTGTTAAAATTGTTTCCGCAGTCAAATGCAGCACCATTTCCGGGATTATAAGTCCATCCGTTTTCATTTGTCTTAGCCATATCAACAAAGCCGTTCTCTTCAAAATCTTCTGAATAAAACGGTGCTGACGTGACCATGCTGTATTCAGTATCTTCCGTCCCATCAGCATAAGCCATTGACGGTGCAGGTATCATGCTTGCGCACATCGCCGTAGCAATTGCTGCCGATATAATCTTTTTTTTCATTTTATTCCCTTCCTCTCATTTATAATTTGATGATTAAATTTTAGCATAACCACTATGATATTCATAGACGAAAAATATCATCTGACATATGAATAATTTGTTATATGGTTTAAAAACCGCATAAAACCTAATAAATACACAAGGACTGCCGAAATTAACGGCAGTCCTTGCATTAAATATTTTATGAAGGTTTTAACTTATTTTATCGACAGCTGTATTGCCTCTGTAATAGGAACCATCTCACCATGCCATATAAATGCCTTCGCTGAAATGTTCGTCATATCTGATGGCAATGACATTGTTCCGTCGCCACTGTATTCCGAATTGCTGTCAAATTCGGGTACAAAACTTTTAACCGATACAAGAACTCCGTTCCGATACAAAGCTACATATATCTTAGTGTCGGGATAACGCTCTTTGCCCGCAGTAACGGTTATGTTAAAGTTGCCTGTCTGCTTGTTCAGATTGAACGATTTAACGCCCCACTCCGGTTCGGTTTTATCATCATTATTATCATCTGACGCTTTATAATTATATACTTCACTCTGCACTGTTTCACTGTTGGTATACTTTTCGCCGTTGCCTATTGACGTGATAGTATAATAATATTTTCCGTCTTTTTTAATATAAGCTGTGAAATCATATGTGAACAGTTCCGTTTCAACCTTTTTCAACAAAGAATTGTCACGGTAAAGTTTCAACTCATACTTTTCTGCATGCGCCACAGATGTCCACGTTGCAATACCTTTTTCAAATTTAATTTCAGACGGCGCCGGAAGCTGTACAACGTCAGTTCCGGGTTCATAATTATAGCCGACACTTTGCGCACTTTCATCACTGTCCGTATAATACTTTCCGTCACCTATCGTTGTTACAGTATATGTGTATACTCCCTTTGAATCTATATACTCCATCATATCACAGTTTAGAATATCCGATTCGACACTTATAACTTTGCCATATGCAGTTCCGTCCTTATAAAGCTGTATTTTGTATCCTTGTGCGTTTGCAACAGCTCTCCATGATGCTTTTCCATCCGAAAAGCCGAGCAAAACAGGCATTTCAAGCTTAGCAGATATTACATATTCATTACTTTCCGCCTCATCACTGTCCGAATAGTATAGTCCGTCACCTAAAGCAGTAATCTTATAAGTATAGCCTCCGACTCCGCTAAATTCAAAATCAAGAGAAAGTCTATCTCTTACTATTTCAGGAGCACCCTCGGCTTTGCCGTTCTTATAGAGTTGTATACGGTATCCTTCGGCACCTTCTACCATACTCCACTCGGCTTTGCCGTTATTGAACGTCACACTCTCCGGTACGTCAAGTTTTTGAGCAACAGGATTATGCTCATAATCAGTACTTGTAACGGTTTTGCTCTTGTCGCTTGTCTGACCGTTTCCAAGCGCTATTATACTGACATAATAAACGCCCTTTGCACTAAGAACAAATTCACATTCAGTCTGCGCCGCATTATTAATCATCTTTGTGTCTGTCATAATGTCGTCGCTTTCTTCATTATCTGTTTTCTTATACAGTCTTATCATATAACCCTCGGAATCACTTACTGCTCCCCATGAAACATTCAGTGTTCTGCCATCGTTGTTTATTGAAATCTCTAAGTTTTCAGGTGCATTCACTGGCGGTTTCTGTATGTACTCAAAGACATTACTTTCCGTTGTTTTCTCGCTTGCTATATAATATTCATCACCAACGGTTTTAACAGTAAAATAATATTTTCCGTCAGTTTCAAAATCAAATACATACTGCGTAGTATCCGCATTGACACGGTATACTTTCCCTAACGGTTCACCACCGTCTTCAGTCTTGCAGTAAAGCTGAATATCATAGCCAAGTGCATTTTCAACAGCCTCCCATTGAGCGATACCACTGCCTGAAATTGAAGCGGATGCAGGCGGAGCTAAATTAACCATATATTTATATGTCATGCCATTGTTTTCGCTACATGCTATATCTCCCTGAGTATAATATTCACTGCTGCTCTCGGCTCTGACATGAACGCTGTATGTACCGACCTCCGTAATATTACAATCATATTCTGTTGCCGTAATACCTTGTACAGTTTCACCTACCGCTGTATACACATCTGCCGCTTTATCATATTTATAAACTCTTACACTGTAGCTTTGTGCGTTATCTACCGAATTCCATTTTGCCTTTCCGTTTTCAAACAAAACTATTTGTGGCGTAGCAAGCTTTTTCGTTTGTCTGTAATCCTCGCTCTGCACTTCATCACTGTCACTGAAATTATCACCATCACCTATTGCTTTAACCTTATAAGCATAGTCGCCGACGCTCAATTCTGAAAATTCATATTCGGTTGTATTTTTTGCAATATTTATAGGTTCGCCCTCGGCTGTATATTCCTCACCCGATTTTTTATAAAGCTGCAAAACATATCCGTCTGCATTTTCGACTGTATTCCATTCTGCTTTTCCGTTTATAAACGTAAGTCCCGCAGGCGTAGCAAGCTTTTTGGGATTTTCCTTAAATGCACCGGTAATAACTGCGGTTTCGTTTGGCATAATAAACATACCATTTTCACCGATTTCCGTACCATTTACCTTCAGCGACTCAACCAATATATTTCTGTAACCCTTATTCGGAGTTACCTTTACAAATATGCGATTGCCCGCCTCGGCAGTATCCGTGCTTTGTCTTGAACGTATTGTTTCAACTGTACCGCCGACAAACTGAGATGTGTCAATATCATACATTATAGGCTCAATCTTAAAATCATCAAACCAAATCGTCTGATACCATGATGTCCAGAAAATTCCGAGTGAAAGCTTTGAAAGCTCGCTCATATTTGCCAAAATCCATCCGTCTCCATAGCTTGTATCCGTAAACTGTGTACCGTCAATATACAACTTATAACCTGTGCCGTCCTCATTCACCACAAATTTATAATCTCGCAGATTCATATCGCTGTTTGATTCCTCTGCAATCTTATAGTCGGTGCCGTCAACGCTTAAATACACCGTATGAACACCGCCGTTGTCGGTATTCGGAGATACCGCATGAATCTGTGTCAAAATATTTCCCGATTTACCGTTAAGTCTTATAAAATATTCATTGTTGTTTCCGTTGTCATTATCACCTTGCTGAAAACCTGCTTTAAAAGAAACAACAAAATTTCCTCCAAGCTTTTTCGCAATATTTACCTCGGCTGTGCTGTCCGACAAACCGTCTTTTGTATATTTCATCTTGACAGCCGATGTTATGTCCTTGTCAAGCCAAAATTGATTCCAATATTTATCGGTATAAAATCTCAGCATTCCGTTGCTTTGTGATATTATATCATTATTTGAGTTTATATTACCTGTATTTCCGGATATGCTCCAGCCATCCGCGGTATTCTTTATATTTTCATATACTTCGTCATTATCAAAATCTTCGTTGTAATACGTTCTGTCATACGGCTCTACATCGGCATAAACTATTCTGCGCACTGTATTGCCATCCTCGCTTACAACATCAGCAACCATCATAATTCTGTATGCGTCCTCCGGAACAATCTTGTCTGTTATCGGAGTATATCCACTTTGATCCGTTGTGCGATATGCAAAACTTACCTCTGTTTTATCATTATCGATTGTGCCGCCCGACGATGTTAATGTATAATCAAGAATGTCGCCCGGCCATATTTCATCTCTGTCCTCTATGGTATTCTTTATTTCTGCATCTACGTTAAACTCAACGTCATCTGCCGCCGATACTACTTTGATGTCATCAAAATGCATACTTTGATACCAAGCTGCGGAATAAACCTCCATATATAAATCTGTGATTATATTATCGGTAAGCGGTGTACTGCTCTCAATCCATTCACCATATTCATCGGTATTAAGCACTTGACCGTCAACACTTACTCTGTATTTGCTGTTAGTCATGTCAAAATTTACAGCAATTTCGTACCACTCTGTATTATTATTTACATTATTTATTGGATCCTTAAGCGTATATGACAAATTATCACCACTGCCGTCAGGATTTTTAACACCCGTTAATTTTAATTTATCAGTTATTCCGTTTTCATTATTCGAGCGTTCCGGCGTTTGTATTTGTACAATGACATTGCCGTTCTTATCTTTTATGCGTATTGAATTATACCCTGCTTGTTCGGGATTTGGTATGTCAAAATTGACCTTAAAGGACAACGTGATATCCTTTGAAAGCTTTTCATTTATTTCATCTTCGGAAATACTTTTTTGTGCGGCTCCGGCTTTTGCCAGATTAACATTTACATATCCCGATGTCCACCACGAATTTCCGGCTGATAATCTTAATGAATTTTCTCTGCCGCAGAATCCTCCTATCTGTGCAAAAGGAGCTGTATCTCCCCATGTGCCAAATGTCCAACCGTTTGAATTGCTTGTAATTGTTTCCGTTGTTGTACCTGTTGTATCAAAATCCTCATAGAACAATGTTTCTGCACCGTTCTCTTGCGTATCCGCACCGGATTCTATCTTATATAAATTGGCACTGCGTGCCGCAATGCTGTTTGTTGTAAAGCTATCTCCCGAAATCGTTACGGAACTGTTGTCCCATAATTCAACTGCACTGTATTCTTCTGTCGGATTCAATCCTACATCTGCAAGGTTAAATTCCTTTGTTTTACTTGTGCTGTCAAAGTTAAACACCGCAACATATGTATAGCCGTTATCTTCCATGTAATATACATTGTCGGGATCCTTCTTATCGTTCTCATAAGGTGTATTCCATGCGCTTGTTGCTTTTGTTGGACGGAATGCTTTGCCAATACGCACCACGTCATTAATACGCTCGTTCATAGCAACAGATTCAACGCCACTTTTTGCTTTATCGCTACTGAAATCATTACTCAGAAGCATTACGCCTCCTGCAATAACTCCCGATGTATATTTACCACGCGCCGTATCAGTATCAAAACCCAGAAGAGTCGGCACATAGAATGAAATCTGGTCAGGATCGGTATATTCATAAAGGTTGCCGTCCTGCCACCATCCGTACTGTAACGCATTAAGCATATATTTCGCCTTTTCAAGTGAATTTGATTTTTCTGTTCCTATATCGCAGCTCAGTCTTCTCGAATGTGCATACTGACTTGGGAACAACGGTGCTATCGAGTAGTTCAAAAAGAATTTTTCGGGATCAATATATTTTGTGAACTCTTTGCAAAGTGCATTATATGCCTGCATACCCGTTGTAATGCTACTATCCGCATAATTTCCTTCAAGAGTACAAAAATTCAAAAAGTCAATCTTTAAATAGTCAAATCCTATACCGGTATAGGTCGACATAAAGTTCTTAACATCATTTTTGAAATGGTCTGAAGTCGGATCAATCGGTATTGAATTTTTAACTACACCGTATGTCGAATCAGTTTTTGCAAGTGCAACGGGGTTTCCGTATTCATCTGTTATCGCAGAATCTCTTACACCCCAACCTTGCATATCATTATCCCACAAAACATGTCTTGCGTTGTAAAGGCCAACTTTCAGTCCCTTGTTATGAGCATATTCTACATATTCTTTAAGTTCTGTGTATGGATCTTCCTTACTGTTGTCTATCAAATTATCATAATATGAATCTATATTTACCCATGTTATTCCGTTTTCGTCACAGAATCCACCCGCATTAAGAGTTGCCATTTCATCGGATGCGTTTTTCATATTTTCGAGAGTCACCTTGTCCTGATGAGCATTCCATGAACTGAAACCGAATATCGAGCCACTGCCCCAGCTGAGTTTGC
>OHAD01001150.1_pt1 | contig 26774 bp, 23 predicted proteins | sample 1577011 | NCBI WGS metagenome assembly OHAD01 (sample SAMEA3541510, study PRJEB24748) | human gut metagenome | biome: human gut; feature: human-associated habitat; material: faeces | place: China | collected 2012 | reverse complement strand
CAGTCAGAGGTATGACACTTAAAAACCGTGTTGTAATGATGCCTATGGGAAGTGACTTCGCCGGACATGATGGGGAACTGAGCGATGAACATATCAAATATTATGAGCTGCGTGCACGTGGCGGCACAGGGCTTATCATGGTTGAGAACGTCTGTGTAAAATATCCGGAAGGATCGAACGGAACTACACAGCTTCGTCTTGACAAGGACTGCTACATTCCACGCCTTTTTACATTAACGGAAGCCTGTCACAGACAGGGGGCTTTGATGGGAATTCAGATTAACCATGCCGGTGCTTCTGCAATGAGTTCAAGAATCGGCATGCAGCCGGTATCCGCTTCTCGTTTTCCATCCAAAGCCGGTGGAGAGATTCCTCGCGGACTTTCTAAAGAAGAGATTGAAAGTATTGCAAAAGATTATGGAACAGCTGCAAAGAGAGCTGTCAATGCCGGATTCGATGTTGTAGAGATCCACGCCGGACACTCTTACCTGATCAGCCAGTTCTTATCTCCTACCACCAATGACCGTACAGATGAATTTGGAGGCTCTGCCAAAAACCGTGCCCGTTTCTGCCGTATGGTAATTGACGAAGTTCGTAAGGCTGTCGGACCTAGAGTTCCTATTTCTTTACGTCTTAGTGTAGATGAGCTTGTCGAAGGCGGTAATACGGTAGAAGATTGTCTGGAATATCTCGAATATCTGAATGATGAAGTTGATATCTACGATACTTCAGCAGGATTGAATGCTTCTATCCAGTATCAGATCGATGCCAACTATCTGGAAGACGGATGGCGTTCATACATGGCCAAAGCCGTTCGCGATAAATTTGGAAAGCCAACGATCGCTATCGGAAATATCCGGGATCCTAAGATTGCCGATGATATCCTTGCAAGAGGCGACGCTGACCTGATCGGTATGGGACGTGGCCTGATTGCTGACCCGGACTGGTGTAATAAAGCACAGTATGGCGATGTATGTGATATCCGCAAATGTATCTCTTGTAATGTAGGATGTGTTGGTAACCGTATCGGCGGTAACAAACCACTTCGTTGTACAATCAACCCGGATCTGATCAACGGAGAAGCTTATAAGAAACAGAAAGTAAACAAACCATGCAACGTTATAGTTGTCGGTGCCGGAACTGCAGGACTTGAGGCCGCATGCACTGCTGCAGAAGTCGGATGCAACGTTACATTATTAGAGAAAGAAAAAGAAGTTGGTGGTCTGTCTGTTGAGATTTCAAAGATTCCTGCAAAGAAGAGACTTGCTGATTTCCCAACCTACCTGAAACACCGTGCATCAAAACTTTCTAATCTGACAATCAAAACGGGAGTCGATGCAACTGTTGCTGAGATCAAAAAATACAAACCCGACCTTGTTGTAAACTCAACCGGTTCTGTACCGCTTCTTCCACCGATTGAAGGACTGCATGACAACCTTGGAAAGAAAGATGCCAGCGTTTATTCTATCAAGGATATGATTGCCAACTTAAAGAACTATCCGGAAGACATGACAGGCAAGAAAGTCGTAGTTGTCGGTGGTGGTGCTGTAGGACTTGACGTTGTTGAATTTTTTGCTCCACGCGGTGCTGAAACAACCATCATCGAAATGATGCCAATCATTGGAAACGGCCTGGATGCCTCTTCTACATCAAGCATGAAAGAATGCATGGAAAAACATCATGTCAGACAGATGACCAACACAGCTCTTCAGAAGGTAAATGCTCATTCCTTCCTCGTAAAATACGACGGAAAAGAAGAAGAACTTCCGTTTGACTATGGTTTCGTATGCCTCGGAATGAGAGCAAACGCTCCAATCTGGAATGACATTCAGGAAGCGTTCGTTGGCGAAGATGTTGAAGTTCTGAACATCGGTGACTCTGTCCGCGCAAGACGTATCATCGACGGAACAGATGCCGGACGCCACATGGTATTAAATACCCTTGAAAGATTAAACTATCTTTAAAATATTTCCCATAAAGGGTAACCCTTTCCAATATAAATATAAATACAAAAAAGCCTCGGAGAATTATTTACTTATGATTCTCCGAGGCTTTTTCTACATTATAATTCTACCTTCTATTATGCTCAAAAGCGCACACGTGTTAAAATTCTCTCTTCTCCATCACCCGCATAGAGATTATCATAGAAATCACACCAACGATACCCCATATGATCACAATAACTCCCAGAATTCCTTTGGTACCCAATTTATCCATCTGATTCAATATACTCTGTGCAAACTTTGTTCCTTTCGTGAATTCTTGCATCAATATTCCTAACGCAACAGCCAATAACACTATTGTAACTAACGCAATTCTTCCTCTTTCTGGTCCAAACTTTAACTGTGCCGGAAGTGCAACTGCAACCATCATTAATCCTGCTGTGACTCCACCGATACAACAACTCATCCAGTCATCCCACGCAATATTCCCTGTTTTTATCACAGCTGTAATGTACCACATGATCATGGATACTATCAAACCGATCAGAAGCAAAATTCCAGCAAAGAGATATTTTTCTTTTACATAATCTTTCTTTGTAATCGGCAAGGTGAATAAAAATGCAGAACCATTTTCATATTCATCATAACTGACTGTTGTAAGTGAAAGTAATGCCACCATGGAACATACATAAGCCACGCCAAACGCTTCGCTTCCATTTATCATAAAAACAATCACACACACCGTTACTATTAACAGAAAATATACCTGACCTTTTAACAAACGAAAATCTTTTATCAATAATCCTTTCATATCTTTTCCCCCTGAATCATAATGGTTATCAGCTCATCAATGTTCCCTTTTTCGATTACTATTCCCGGATAATTTTCCTGATAAAACTGTTTCTGGTCCGTAAGACATCTGTATCCAAATGTATCTTTAAGCTTTTTCAAAATATACGTATGATCCAGTCCCTGATACTGTTCTTTGGACACTTTCAAAACACCATATTCTTCCAGTAGACGGTCTGTTTCTTCATGCAGAACAATCTTTCCATTATCAATCATATACAGGTCATCGCAAAATCCTTCCAAGTCACTGGAAATATGTGAACTGATCAGAATACTTCTGCCCGGCGTCTCCATATATTCCCTTAACATATTAAGAATCTGTTCCCTTGCCACAACATCCAGTCCCGCCGTCGGTTCATCCAGGATCAATAGTTTCGCATCATGTGAAAGTGCTGCAAGAATCTGTAATTTTCTGTTCATACCAGTTGAAAATTCTTTGATTTTTTTCTTAAGCGGTAATTTAAACTTTTCACACTCTTTCAGGAACCATGCCTTATCAAATTTTTGATACATTGCATCAAATATCGGGATCAGGTCATTGATTGACAAATATTCGTTAAATCCACTTCCTGCCATTACCACACCAATCTGTTCCCGTTCTTCTTTTCCCAGTAATTCCGGAGTTTTTCCCAGAATTTCTATTTTTCCGGAATCACTTCTGATAAGCCCAAGCATTGCTTTAAATGCAGTGCTCTTTCCAGCTCCGTTCTGTCCGACCAGACCAGTAATCCAGCCCTCCTTAATCTCCATAGAACAATCCAGTTCAAAATCCTTATACTGCTTTTTTACCTTTTCAAGTTTTACCATCCTTTTAATCCTCCAAAACAATCTGAAACAATTCCCTGATCTCCTGATCACTCATGCCACAGCTTCTGCCTTTCCGGATGGCCATTTCCAAATCAGCTTCGACTTCTCTTTTCTTTTCTTCCAGCATCGTCTCCTGGTTCGCACAGGCAACGAAGCTGCCTTTCCCATGAACTGTAACAATGAATCCTTCTTCTTCCAGTCCATCATAGGCTTTCTTGACCGTCAGTGCACTGACTTTCAATTCCTTTGCAAATGTACGTACAGAAGGAAGTGCTGTATCTTCCTTCAATTCCCCATGCATGATTCTTTCTTTAATCTGTCCCATGATCTGTTCATAGATGGGCTGCATGGATGAGTGGTTGATGATTATGTTCATAACGTTATTCCTCCGTTGTCAACAGTATATAACAGTGCAGAACTGTTGTCAACTGTTATATTCTGTTTATCTGTGTTTATGGTAAGTACTCACGATTACGTCCTCCGTTTCATTCGTCATATCTTACGCATTCGATACACACAGAATAAAAAGCAACCAGGTCTTTCTGTGCATTCGCAGTCATAGCTGGAGTTGCACAGAAAGATCTGATTGCTTTTTATGTAGATTCGGGTATCCAAAGTGATGAATTAAACACCAAGTACTACATCTATCGCATGATCAATTACCTCCTCCAATTCCTCCTCATCTGCCTCCGGCATAAGCGTAGCAGAATCTTCATCGGAAATAAGCTCTACAAGACTTCCAAAGTCCTCTTTATATTTACTCTTACAAATTGCATAGAATACTACTCCAAGCAGACTCCATGCCACAACCATTCCCCATTCAGGGAGGATTAAGTTACCGCCGGATCCCGGAATGCAGTACATACACACCATGAATCCAGACATCAGAACCGCCATAGTTCCTACAAATTTGTAATGCTTTACTTTATACGGTCTTGGCATATCCGGTTCTTTTTTTCTCAGGATTAAAAATGATAAAGATACCATGCAGTAGGCCATACAGCAGCCAAAGTTTCCTGCATCACAGATCCAAACCATCATAACTCTTCCTGCAAATGGAGCCAGCATCGTAAGCACTCCGATCAGTATCAGTGCATTGATCGGTGTCTTATGTTTTGGATGCAGTTTTGAAAACATTTTTGGTATCATATAAGACTCTGCCATGGAATACATTGCACGTGATCCTCCGATCATAAACGAATTCCATGATGTAATAATTCCACACATTCCTCCAACAATAATTACCTTTGCCATAACAGATGTACGGAATGCCACAGCCATCGCATCTGCTGTTACAAGTCCGGTTCCTTTCTGTGATGCTGCAATTGCTCCGGAATCCAGAACCATACCTACAGCCAGAATAACGAACGAATAAAATATAACGGCGAGGATGACCGAAAGGATCAGCATTTTTCCGATCTTTTTCGGTGGAACATTGATTTCTTCCGATGCCTGCGGAATTACGTCAAATCCGATGAAATAAAATGGCGAAAGCACTGCTACACCAAGAACAGCTTTTACATTCGATACTCCGGTTGTTCCGGCAAATATCTGACCGTCCAGATTATCAACTGTTCCGTTGAGTACAGATGCAATGATCAGCAGGATTCCTGCGCCACCTATAATTACCGTTAAGATTGTCTGTAAGATCGCAGCTGTCTTCGCTCCCATAATATTAATGACCATGATCAGAAATGCTACTACGATCGCAACGATCAGCCAGGATGCATAGATATCAAACCCTGCTACTGTATAAAGGTATCCCTTTAAGAATCCAGGCCACAGATATGTAATGATCGTTGGAAATGCACATGCTTCAAAACATGTAACACCGACATATCCAAGAATGATCGCCCATGTACACACGAATGAACCAACCGGACCCATTGCCCTGTGACTGAAGACATGTTCCCCTCCACACTGTGGCATAGCCGCCGTAAGCTCTGCATAAGTAAGACCTACGAAAAATATCATAACACCACCGATTGCAAATCCAAGTGCCGCGCCAACGACACCACCTTTTTCAATCCATCCTCCGGTCGATACAACCCAGCCCCATCCGATCATTGCACCAAATGCAATCACAAGAATGTCCCAGGCACTGAATACCTTGTCAAAATCTGATTTTTTCTTATTCATATAATCAACTCCTTACTGTTTTTCTACTTGTTTTGCAAGTGTCTCAATTAATCGAGCTGTTCCATCTACTCCCAGCAGACTACTGTCAATTAAGATATCTCTGTTATGTCGGTCTCCTCGGTTACTTCCGGTTAATGCCATGTGACGCTTATGGTACCTTTTATCCGTTTCAAGAATAATCTGTTTTGCTTCTTTCTCTGAAACCTTATGACTTTCCATTACATTTTTTATCCTTACTTCATCCGGCGAATAGATAAAGACTCTTAAAATCGGCTTATGTTCTTTTAGAATATAATCTGCGGAACGACCAATAATCACACAGGATTCTCTGTCCGACAACTTGCGGATAATCGTTTTCTGTACATGAATCGCACGTTTTGTAAGATCTGCGTATTGTGAAAACTCTCCTCGTTCCTCTCCTTCTGCACCTTTTCCAACAATTGTTACGCCTTCTTCGACCTTTTCCATGATTTCTCCGGGGATTCCAACTTCATGAATAATTGCATCTACTATATTTCTGTCATAAAACTGAAATCCCAGGTCTTCTGCTATTTTCCTTCCAATCTGATTTCCCTTTGCTCCATATTCGCATCCAATTGTAATTACCAAATGTGACATTGTCTCATCCCTTCTTCCATATATCTGATACTATCCTGTAAAAGATCACATTTTGTCATTTTTCATATCTATAACATACCCAGAACCTGCCATCGACAGCTCCTTGCGAATGCATGGGAGCAAAAAAGCGAAGTGACTCACTATCCTGTAAGCCTCTTCGCTTTCTATATCCCAAAGTATGCAAGAAAAGTTGCCATTGGCAAATTCTCTATGTCTATCTATTTAATTATCTTTTACAACACTATCACTGTACCACTGTAAATCATTTATGTCAACACATTTTTCAATCAGTGATTACTTTTTTCTACCGTTACTCCTCTTCCTTCTCCCTGATCTGTACTTCCCACTCATGCAGTTTTCTGGCTGCCTCCGGATTCTGTTTTTCCAGGCGCTTTTCCAGTCTTTCCCGGCTCTTCTTCAAATGTTCTACAATTTCCGGATGATGTAATAACAGCTGTTGTTCGATCTTTCGTCTTCTCTTTTCAATCAACTGAAGGATCACTTTTCTGTCTCCTCTTAAATTCTCCGGAAGTTCATCCAAATGCATTTCCATTCGTCTTAAAATCTCATCTTCATCCAAAACGCCCAGCGAATGCCAGTTTTTGAGTTTCTCTTCGAACCCTACGTCTGCAAGTCTTTCCAGATCCGGAAGTTTGTGAATCTGTTCCATGACCTGGTGTACTTTCTTCTCCATTTCTTCAACCGCATCATCTCCAAATGCCCAGGCAAATTCTTCCAGCGTATTTTCCTCTTCTGCCGGAACCATCGCCTCATGTACCGCATGAACAGCCGCCGGTATCTCCAGCTGCCAAGGCATCCAGACCAAAGGGTCCCGCGCTTTATCTGCACCGGCGGTTGTTCCCATTGACGGAATGCCGGCATCCTGTAGCGCTGCAAGAATCGTTCTTCTAACCTTTCCTTCTTCAATCAGATGCCCGATTCCAAGTTTTCTCATCTGTTCATTCACATTTTCGGAATGTTCTGTAATGTAGAACTTTATTCCTTTCCTTTCAAAATTCTCTGCCATCATCTCCAGGCGATCTGCCGCCGTAATATCAATGCTGTTGATTGCTGCCGCATCTACGATCACAACCTTAGTATCTTCCTTAATATTGTTCTCAATATCTGTCTGGAAGACTTTTATATTTGCAAAGAACAGATTCTCGCTGAAACGGTATATCACTGTATGCCGGATCGGATATGCATTGCGGTTTCTCTTCAGATCATAATAGGCTTCTTTTCCGGGAATCATTCCCCGGAATGATCTCGGTGGATTTGTCGCTCGAAGCACTACCGCCACAAAGGACAGCAAAAGTCCGATTACCACACCATAGATAGTTCCAAAAACCAGCACGCTTACACATGCCGCCACAAAGATATAAAATTCATTACGGCTCACTCTGAACAGGCGTACTGCCAGATGCAGTTCTACTACATTCATCAGTGCAGAAATTACAATGGCTGTAAGGACCGGAACCGGCAGATAGCCGATAAACCCGGTTGCGCCAAGAAGAACCAGGGCCATTGTAATTGCTGCCACAACAGACACTGCCTGTGTCTTTCCTTCATACTGCTCATTCATAGATGTTCTGGATATACTTCCGTTCACCGGACAGCACCCTACACATGCCGCCGCGATATTTCCCATCGCACAGGCAAGGATTTCCTGATTCTCATCGATCTTATATCCGTTCTTCATTGCGAAATTATTCTCTGACAAAAGTGTCTCCGCCATTACAACTGCCGCGATCATCAAACTTCTTCCCAAAGCCTGTCTCAGATCAATTCCCACAAACCGGAAATGGACCAGTTTCGGAAGTCCTTTTCCCACTGCATCAAGAAGGACCACACCATATTCATCTACATGGAATATTCTGGTTGCCGCCACTCCGGCTGCCATGATAACAATTGCCATTGGAAATTTCGGTATCATTTTTCCTGCCACACGAAGCAATATCAGCGCACCTGCACCAAGTATCACTGACAACCAGTTAATCTCTTTACCGGTCTGTGCAATATGTCTGATAAGTTCCGGAAGTTCCCCGGATCCGGCTTTCCCGCCTAATATCTTCGGGATCTGCATTAAAATGATCGTAAGCGCAATCCCACTGATAAATCCGCCCATAACCGGTGTTGATATAAAGTCCACGATTCTTCCTACTTTCAAAAAGTAAAACAACAATAGCCATATTCCCGTAAGAAGTGCGATCACAGGCACATACTGTATTGCCTCTTTACTTCCGTTTTCTATTCCAAGCGACACAAGTGCTGCCCCAACAATCGCTGCCGGTGCCGCATCCACCCCAAAGATAAACTGCCTGGACGTTGAAAATAATGCAAAGAACAGAATCGGGAACACCGAACCATATAGTCCATATACTGCAGGAAGTCCCGCAATCTGTGCATATCCCATTGAAATAGGAATGGACACCGCAGCCATAATAATCCCCGAAAAGATATCCTTGGGAAGATATTCCTTTTTATAACCCTTCAGTGTTGAAAATAATAAATCCTTCATACATCAAACCCTTTCACCTGATTATTCTTTCTATACTTTACACGCATTTTCAAAAAGAGGCAAGGTTCTGAGAAAATTCTCAGTTCCCTGCCTCTTCTATAATATCTTCGTTTTATATCCGTTTCACCGGATGTCCGCCCTGATACTTTTCCTGGTATCTGGTATTAGCAGATCTTGCAAATCCATCCTTCCGGAGCTTCAATATGTCCCATCTGGATTCCTGTTAATGTCTCATACAGTTTCTTTGTAACAGGTCCCATCTCTTCCATTCCGCTTGGGAAGCAGATCTCTTTGCCGTGGTCAACGATCTTTCCTACAGGAGAGATAACTGCTGCTGTACCGCAAAGTCCACACTCTGCAAAATCACCAAGTTCATCTAAGTAAACTTCTCTTTCTTCTACTTCCAGTCCAAGATAATGCTCTGCAACATACATCAGAGAACGTCTTGTAATAGATGGAAGAATGGTAGATGATTTTGGTGTTACAACTTTGTTATCTTTTGTTACAAAGATGAAGTTAGCTCCACCAGTCTCTTCTACTTTCGTTCTTGTTGCTGCATCCAGATACATGTTCTCATCGTATCCTTCTTCATGTGCTGTTACGATTGCATGAAGGCTCATTGCATAGTTCAGTCCGGCTTTTACATGACCTGTTCCATGCGGTGCTGCACGGTCAAAATCAGAAACTTTAATAGTAATTGGTTTTGCTCCACCTTTGAAGTATGGTCCAACTGGTGTAGCAAATACACGGAACTGATATTCTTCTGCAGGTTTTACACCGATAACGGCACTGGAACCGAACATATATGGTCTTACATATAATGTTGCTCCTGATCCGTATGGCGGTACATAAGCTGCATTCGCTTTTACAACCTGTTTAATTGCATCTACAAATCTATCTTCCGGGAATACAGGCATTTCAAGTCTTGCTGCTGAATCTGCCATTCTTGCTGCATTCAGATCCGGGCGGAATGTTACGATATGACCATCTTCTGTGGTATACGCTTTCATTCCTTCAAAACATGTCTGTGCATACTGAAGTACGCCTGCACATTCGCTGATCGTAATCTGGTCATCGGAGGTAAGTGTACCTTCATCCCATGCTCCATTTTTAAAATTGGAAACATATCTCTTGTCTGTCCTCATATAGCCAAATCCAATGTTTGACCAGTCAATATTTTTCTTCTCCATTTTGACTCCTCCGTCCTTTTAACAACTGTTTGATTTATCATCTTGTCCTATTATAATACTACTGTTTTCAAAATTCAAGAGTGCACTCTGTTTTTTTATTATACATTTTAATTTTCGATTTATTTCGACCGTGAATCTCTATCTTTCCATCATGCTGATCGATTCGATACCAACACTTCCTCCACGCACAACTTCGATACTTTCAAACTCTTCTTTCATCAGTTTGATAACTGCATCATTCTTTGTCCCCGTCTGAACAAATTCCATGAGAACACTGTCTTTCCCATAGTCAATCACCTTCGCCTTGAACGTCTCTGCGATCTGGAAGCATTCCACTTTATCATCTTTCGTGCATTTACGTACTTTTACATATAAGATTTCTTTCATACGTACAAAGACATCCGTAAAATCAATTACTTTAATCACTTCAACCAGACGGTTCAGCTGCTTTTTGATCTGTTCAAATGTCTCATCATCGCTGACTGTCGCGATCGTCATTCTGGATACAGTCGGATCTTCTGTCGTACCGACAGTCAGACTGTCCAGATTATAAGATTTTCCGGAAAACAGACCGGAAATCTTTGACAGAACTCCCACCTGGTTCTCTACATATAATGAAATCCAGCGCTTTTTCATACCATTATTATTCATTATTTTATCTCCTTTCGTCTCTTATTCTTAACAATCCATGATCAGGTCTTCCAGTGTTCCACCTGGTTTTACCATCGGATACACCAGATCCTCCGGATCAATGTCGAACTCAAGGATATATGGGGTCTTTGTACTCTTCATTGCCTCTCTGAATGCAGGTTCGATATCTTCTTTCTTTGTAATATGAATTCCTTTTGCGCCATAGCTGTCAGCCAGCTTCATGAAATCCGGTGTATACGTCGGACACTCTACCTCTCCGCATTTTCCCCTGCAGGCTGCTCCGGAACGAAGACAGGTCATCGAATAACGCTTTCCATAGAACAATTTCTGCCACTGGCGTACCATACCCAGATTATTATTATTGAAGATACAACTGATGATCGGGAGTTCTTCAAGCACCGCTGTAGCGAGCTCCTGACTGTTCATCTGAAATCCTCCGTCTCCCGAAATCGAAATAACAGGCACATCCGGATTACCAATCTTCGCACCGATAGCTCCCGGCATACCATATCCCATAGTTCCAAGACCGCCGGACATCAGAAGTTTTTTCTTTTCCGTGATCTCGATAAACTGTGCCGTAAACATCTGATGCTGTCCAACATCTGTTACAATAATTGCCTCATCAAAGATACGGTTGATCGTTTCTATCACATCCTGTGGTGTCATGATTGGTTTCTTCTTCATCATCAGTGGATGTTCCTCTTTCCACTCTTCGATCGTCGCAAGCCACTTCTTCGTCTCACACTCAGATACATATTCCAGCATTTTTGATACTGCCTCTTTTGCATCTGCCACGATAGGTACATCTACCTGTACGTTTTTTGAAATTGCAGCTGTATCAATATCAATATGTACAATCTGTGCATTTGGGGCAAATGAATGAAGCTTTCCGGTAATTCTGTCATTGAATCTGGTTCCTATCGAGAATAACAGATCACACTCATTTACCGCCATATTACACGCATATGCGCCATGCATTCCAAGATTACCAATATATAAAGGATGTGTCGTCGGAATCGCTCCACGTCCCATAACAGTTGTAACTACCGGAACGTTCGTCATGTCAACCAGTTTTGTAAATTCTTCATTGGCATGTGCGATATTAACACCTCCTCCGGCAAGGAATAATGGTTTCTTTGCTTTTGAAAGCATCTTGATCGCACGTTTTAACTGTCCTACATGAACATGTGTATTCGGTTTATATCCCCGGATATTTACCTCCTTCGGATATTCGGCATTTCCAAGTTCGCCCATCACATCTTTTGGAAGATCGATCAGTACCGGGCCCGGCCTTCCTGTTCTTGCAATATAAAAAGCTTCTTTAATAATACGTCCCAGATCTTCTCTGTTTCTTACTGTTACACCATACTTTGTGATACTTCTGGTAATTCCTACGATATCAACTTCCTGAAATGCATCATTACCGATCAGGTGTCTGGATACCTGACCTGTAAAGCATACAAGCGGTACACTGTCGTAATATGCTGTTGCAAGTCCTGTTACAAGATTCGTTGCTCCAGGTCCGCTCGTAACAAGACATACACCTACTTTCCCCGTTGATCTTGCATAAGCATCTGCTTCATGCACCAATGCCACTTCCTGCCTTGGAAGGATCACCTTTGTATAATCCTGTTTATAAAGTTCGTCACTGATGTCAATTGTACAGGCTCCCGGATAACCGAATATTGTATCCACCTGCTCTTCACTCAGTGCTTTTACCAGTAATTTATTGCCACTGATCTTCTTCATATACTACCTCCTTGAAATCTGATCATTTTCATACCGGATATAATAAAAAAACACCCCAAGCTGTCAGCTCAGGGCGAATATTACATCCGTGTTACCACCTAAATTCAGAAATTACTTTCTGCTCTCTGTTCAGTACAGGAACGTTTCCCTTATCCTGGTTTCACTTTCCGATACTGCCTCCCTGATAACGCTGGGACTGCGTTGAAGTCTACTCAGATATTCTTACACTTTATCTATATCCTTTCGGTTCACAGCTCAAAGGCTACTTCCATAAATCCTTCACGAAGACTTGCACCTTCCATCTTCTCTCTTTGCTTCGGGAATCTATGTACTCCTCCTTGTCATAGCATTCACTGAATATTTATAAAATATTATATGTGATATTCTACAATATTGTCAACTCTTTTCATTTCGTTAATTTCTTGTCATGCTTTTTTTACCATAATCTGTCAAATTTTTCATCCTTTCCACAAATTTAAGTGTATTTTTCAAAAAAATTTGTGATTTTTTCCATTTTTTTCAAAAATCATATGGCAAATATTTGCAAAAAATTATACAATATATTCATAAGCAATAAGGAGGATATATTATGAAACAAAATAATATGTTAGCGATGATATTGGCCGGCGGTAGAGGCTCACGTCTTCACGAACTGACAAATAAAGTTGCAAAACCAGCTGTTTCTTATGGTGGAAAATACAGAATCATTGATTTTCCACTCAGTAACTGTGCCAACAGCGGCATCAATGTTGTAGGAGTATTAACCCAGTATGAATCCATTCTGTTAAACAGTTATGTTGCTGCAGGCAGACGCTGGGGATTAGACGCAAAAGAAAGTGGTGTTTTTGTTCTTCCACCACGTGAGAAAGCAGATGCCAATCTGGATGTATACAGAGGTACTGCTGACGCAATCTCACAGAATATCGACTTTATCGATACATACTCACCGGAATATCTTCTGGTACTTTCCGGAGATCATATCTACAAGATGAATTATGATAAGATGTTGCAGGAACATAAAGATAACGGAGCAGATGCAACAATTGCAGTTATCGAAGTTCCGATGAAAGAAGCAAGCCGTTTCGGTATCATGAATACAGATGATGAGAACCGTATCATAGAATTTGAAGAAAAACCAGAACATCCAAAGAGTAATCTTGCATCTATGGGAATCTATATCTTCAACTGGAAACTGTTACGTAAAAAACTGGTTGCCGATATGAAAGATCCTGATTCCAACCATGATTTTGGAAAAGATATCATACCAACTCTTCTGAATGACGGAAAGAAATTATATGCATACAAATTCAAAGGATACTGGAAAGATGTAGGAACGATTGATTCTCTCTGGGAAGCCAACATGGATCTGCTCAGTAAGAACAATGAGCTGGATCTGAACGATCCTACCTGGAAAATTTACACAGAGGATGCTACTGCTCTTCCTCAGTATATCGGACCAGATGCTGAAATTAACCATGCATTCGTCAATCAGGGCTGCGTAATTGAAGGTGAAATTACAAATTCCGTACTTTTCACAGGTGCAAAAGTAGGAAAAGGCGCTAAGATTATCGACAGTGTACTGATGCCTGGTGTAGTAGTAGATGAAAATGCTGTCGTTACACGTGCACTGGTTGCTGATAATGTTAAAATTGGTGCAGGCGCTGTTGTCGGCGACGCAAAGAGCGAACATATCGAGCTCATTTCCAAACGTGTAAAGGGGGTAGAATAATATGGCTAAAGCATTTGGAATCGTAAACTTTGCCGGAAATCACATCAGAGTGGAAGGCATGCAGGAATATCGTCCGGTAGGTGCATTCTCTTTCCTTGGACGTTATCGTGTTATTGACTTCCCTATCTCAAATATGAGTAACAGTGGTATCGACCACATTCAGGTCTATATCCGCAGAAATCCACAGTCTTTGACTGCGCATCTTGGAACAGGACGCCACTACAATATCAACTCAAAGAGCGGTAATCTTCAGATTCTCTATTCCGGTCTCGGAATGAACATGAGTCTGTATAACAATGACATTGCTTCTTATATTGAAAACCTGGAATATATCGAACAAGAACTGGCCGAATATGTTGTTATTGCACCAAGTTACATGGTCTACACACAGGATTACAAGAAACTGTTAAATGATCATATCGAATCCGGTGCTGATATTACATTACTGTATCATTCTGTAGATACTGCAAAAGAATATTTCCTAAACTGTTACGCATTGAACCTGAACAAGCAGAAAGGAGTTCTTTCTCTGGAACAGAATCACGGAAATGCAAAGAATAAAAATATCTTCATGGATACTTATGTTATGAAGAAAGATCTGTTCATCGAACTGATCCACAAAGCAAGAAAGACTTCTTCTATATACACTTTATTAGATATCGTGAATGCATCCTGTGATGAACTTGATATCCGCGGTGTTTCTCACAAAGGTTATTTCTCTGCAATCTCTGATTTCAAGAGTTATTATGATTCAAACCTTTCTCTGACAGATATTAAAACTGCTCAGAATCTGTTTGATCCAAACTGGCCAATCTACACAAGAACAAATGATTCCTGCCCGACACAGTATTTTGAAACAGGAAATGCTAAAAATTCTGTTGTATCAAACGGATGTCTGATTGAAGGTTCTCTGGAACATTCTGTTGTAGGACGTGGATGTATCATCAAAAAAGGGGCTGTTATTAAGAACTGCGTAGTTCTTTCTGACGCATACATCGGTGAGAATGTACATATTGAAAATCAGGTTGTTGACAAACACGCTAAGATCACACATGTAAAAGAGCTTACATCTTCCGAGGATTGTCCTGGATATGTAAGAAGAAATGATACACTGTAGAACGTACAGCATAAAAAATGCGGGAAGATGAAATCAATCATCTTCCCACTTTTTATAATACCATAGTATGGAAACAACGTTGGCATCGGCAGGCTCTTTTGGCATTTTACCGGATTACTTCCCGTGCGATTTTTTGCCAGGAAATCCTGCTGACATCACATTCTTTTGTATCTTTTTCCTCAATTGCTTCCCGTAAAGCTTCTGCAAGTCTGCTTTCAAATGCCGGTAATTCTTCCTCCAGCGGTTCATCCGTTCCTTTCATCCCCGGAGGTAACACGTACCGGATATCTGCGTCCGGGACCATATCAGCAAGCCACTCGGCAATTCCTTCCAATTTCGTCATTACTACCCTGTCACCACAGGCCAGACTCTCAATCACAGTCAACGGAAGGCCCTCATACATAGACGGAAGCACAAAAATATCACAGTCGTTGTATAGCTCTGCAAGCCTTGATTGCGTTACACATCCAGCAAACACTACCGGATATCTGCATCCATCTGCCAGTTCTTTAATCTCTTCATATTCAACGAGGTTTCCTGCGCCTCCGGCAAGAATAAGTTGTATTTTTTCTTTTTCATAATCCAGAAGATTCAATGCTCTCAGAAGACTTTTTACGCCTTTCTTCTGTGTAATCTTTCCCGCAAAAATCATACGGATTTTTCCGTCTTTTCTGCTTGATTTTATACCTGTCTTTTTAAAGACTTCACTGTTATATCCTGTTCCTATCACCGTCATCTGTTTTTCTGATACCGGATATATATTTTTTATTTTTTCTTTCTGTGCTTCCTGAAGTGCAAATATCCTGTCAAGTTTCGAAATCTCCTGCCTGATAAAATTTTTTTCAAATGAAATACTCTCCATCTGTCTCAGATCCGTATTATGGCAAAATCCATATACTTTTTTAGCAGGATAATGTGCTCTTATCAGCGCCGTCAGGTAATACAAATGATGGCATAAGATAATATCCGGATTTTCTTTTTCTATTGCTTCATCCAGAACTTCAAGAAATGCAACTTTAAATTGTCCGGCCATCTCTTTTGTCATATCCCGGTATCTTGTACTGGTATAAGGCATCTCATCCGACATTCCTACTACCGGATACGGAAGCTTTTCTGACGAAAAATATACCGGATATACCGTTACCCCTTCCGGCATATCCACCCGATCCTCTCTTGTGACGCCCGCCACCACGGCCTGCGAAACACCCATCTTGGCCAGAGATCTCACCACCTCGGTCAGATAGACGCCGCTTCCCGTACTGCATGGCTTCTGCGCCGTGACACTAAGTACTCTCATTTTCGATCTGTTATCTCCTCTCGTAGATTGTAAACACATATTCCAGATCAAAATAAGTCTGTTCGTCACTGATCTTCGTCATCTCCCACTCCGAATCCTCATCCAGATTCGGGAAATATGTATCTGCATCATATGCATGGTCTATTTTTGTAATATATGCTTTTGTACAATACGGAAGCAGCTGGCGGTAAATACTCTCTCCACCGATCACAAATATATCTTCCGAATCATATTTTTTCAGTTCATCCACCATCTCTTCTATGGTATGTACAATAACTGTATCTTTTACTTTATAGTTCTTGTCTGTTGTAAGTACTACATTCACACGATTCTTAAGCGGCTGTCCGCCCGGAAAGCTTTCCAGTGTCTTTCTTCCCATCGCTACAACTTTCCCTTTCGTTGTCTCTCTGAAAAACTTCATATCCTGCGGAATACTCACCAGTAACTTATTTTCTTTTCCTATTGCCCAGTTTGAATCTACTGCAACGATCAAATTCATAATCTACATCTCCTCTTTACGTATGATATATTCTTATCTCTGACTGCCACCGGCTAATAATATTTCTTCTACACTGCCACCGGAATATTCTTAATCTGATCATGTGTCTGATAATCGATCAATTTTACATCATCTCTTGTAAACTGATAAAAGTCTTTGACCTCCGGATTCAGCCAGAACTTCGGTGCCGGAAGCGGCTTGCGGCTGATCAGTTCCTCTATCATCGGCACATGTCTGTCGTAAATATGTGCATCTGCGATCACATGTACGAACTCTCCGACTTCCATATCACATACCTGCGCCAGCATATGGATCAATACGGCATACTGACATACATTCCAGTTATTTGCCGCAAGGACATCATTCGATCTCTGATTCAGGATTGCATTCAATGTCAGTTTATCATGTCCCGGTTTCTTGGTTACATTAAATGTCATACTGTATGCACACGGATAGAGATTCATCTCATGCAGATCTTCATGCACATAAATATTCGTCATGATTCTTCTGCTGTATGGATTATTCTTAAGGTCATAGATTACACGGTCCACCTGATCAAACATGCCTTCTTTATACTGGTGCTTTACGCCCATCTGATATCCATAAGCCTTTCCGATCGAACCGTTTTCATCCGCCCAACTGTCCCAGATATGACTGTGAAGATCATTGATATTATTCGATTTCTGCTGCCAGATCCACAAAAGCTCATCCGTACAGCTTTTGATTGCTGTTCTTCGAAGTGTCAGTGCCGGAAATTCTTTCGACAGATCATACCTGTTCACAACTCCGAATTTCTTGATCGTATATGCCGGTGTTCCATCTTCCCATACCGGTCTTACTTTTTCGCCTCTGGTATCGGTACCGTTATCGATAATGTCACGGCACATATTGATAAATACTTTGTCTGCATAACTCATTTTTTGTTTCTCCTGTCCTTTTCCTGTTCTCTTTACGGATCACTGATATTATAAAGAACCCGGTCCAGCATCTTTTCCAATGCCGCGATTTCCTTTTTACTCATCCCGATCGTCAGCCTCCGATCTATCTTCTTCCGGTAATTGTCCATCTTTTTCTGAATATCATATGCTTTTTCCGTCGGGTAAATGTTCTTGCATCTTTTGTCCTGATTACTTGGGACTGCCAGAATGAATCCTTTTTCATCTAACCTTTTTAAGATTCCCGTTACCGTCGGATTCTTAAGACTTAACGCCTTTTCAATGTCTTTCTGATTCACAAACTCCTTACTGCTGCCAAGAAGATAATCCAGCACCGCGCACTGCGATGATGTGATCCCTATCCCCCGAAGCAGGTTATTGAATTCCTTTTCATAAATATTATTGATCTGTTTGAACATAAATCCAACGGGTAATCGTTCTTTCATCCCTTGTATTCTCCCATTTCCCTGTAATACCGTCATCAGTCCGGGTATTCACAAATACCCAGACTATTTCAATTTATTTTACCATATTCCAACAGGCTATGCAATCTTATCCATCGCGCGAATCTCTTTTACAGCGAATCCAATTGCGACAATTCCCGCTGCCGCATCTGCGATCGGTCCCGCATACATCACCCCGTCAATTCCCATAAAAATCGGGAATATAAGTATCAGCGGAAGCAAAAAGATTACCTGTCTTGTAAGCGACACTACAACACCCAGCTTCGCTTTACCAATTGATGTAAAGAATCCGGATGACATTGGCTGGATTCCATTAACAAATGTCATAAACATAAAAATCCTGAAATATCTTGCCGCAAATTCATAATATTCTTTGTTTCCCGTACCAAAGATACTCACAAGCTGCGTCGGGAAAAACTGGAAACACAAGAAGAACACAATTCCAACCGTCATAGCAACGCGGAATGCTTTCCAATAAGTGCGTTTTACTCTGTCATACGATCCCGCTCCATAATTATATCCCCAGATTGGCTGACATCCCTGGGAAATCCCGATCGCAATAGCCATGAACACCATATTTACCTTTGAGATAACGCCCACACACGCCAGTGGAATATCTGTTCCATATACAGAAGCCGCACCATAATAGCGCAGTGTATTATTCATTGTAATCTGTACCACAGCCATGGCAATCTGATTGATACAGGAAGCCATTCCCAATGACAGGATCATTTTCAGGAGATGGCCTCTCGGACGGAACATCTCTTTTTTCAGCTCCATTTTACGAAATCTTCCAAAATATACAATTACCATAATTCCGGATACGATCTGTCCGATCACGGTCGCCCACGCAGCGCCTTTGATCCCCCAGTGGAATCCAAAGATAAACAGCGGATCTAACACCGTATTAATAATTGCCCCTGTCAGCATACAAGTCATAGAGTACGTAGGACTTCTGTCCGCGCGGATCAGATGATTCCCTCCGGTTGTCAAAATCAGGAACGGAATTCCAAATGCCGTAATTCCTGTATAATCCTGTGCATATGGCAGAATCTTTGTCGTCACACCGAAAAGATGCAGCAGAGGATCCAGGAACACCAGTACCACTGCTGCAATGATCACACCACAGATCACCAGCATGGAAAGCCCGGTCCCCGCAATCCTGCTTGCTTTCTCATGATCTCCCGCTCCGGAACACAGATTAAAATTCGACGCACTTCCGATTCCAAGAAGAAGTGCTGTTGCCGTACAGATAATCGACACAGGAAATGCAATATTAGTCGCTGCATTTCCCAGAAGTCCGACTCCCTGTCCGATAAAGATCTGATCTACAATATTATATAATGAGCTCACCAACATACTGATAATTGCCGGAATTGCGAATTTCGCGATCAGTTTTCCCTCGCTTTCTGTTGCCAGAGGATTCACTTTTTTCTGTTCTTTCAACTTTCTTTCACTCCTTATTTTCTCACCAATTATTCATGGATTCTTATTTGATTTTCACCATACGGCGATTATAAAAGACGGAGCTTGTTACGGCCTCCGTCCTCTGAAAATATTCTGCTATTTATTATTTAATATTCACGGATCACGGTTCCAATCTCCCGTGTCGTATCCATATCCACCAGATGAGCCAGTGCATCTTCCAGATGCTTTTCTTTTACTGCTTCTGTAACAATAACAAGCTCTGCTGCATCATCTTCTTTTGTATTCTGAATCACTCTTGCAATACTTACTTTATGCACTCCGAATACACTTGCAATTGCAGCAAGTACACCTGGTTTATTATCCACCAACATACGGATATAGAACTTGTTCTTTACTTCTTTAAAGTTCTTTACCGGTGTCTCACGATAACAGGTACAACTGATTCTTCCTGTACAATGGTATTGTATATCACGGATCACATCGACCACATCACCCATGATCGCACTGGCCGTCGGGAGTTCCCCTGCTCCTCTTCCGTAGAACATCGTATCACCGGCAGCATCAGAGCGGACAAATACTGCATTAAACGAATCTCTCACGGATGCAAGCGGATGTTCCTTCGGAATCATCATCGGATGAACAGCAACCTCAATTCCTTCTTCCGTATTATGTGCAACACCGAGTAATTTGATCACATCACCGAATTCTTCTGCGTATTCCACATCTTTCGCAGTAATTTTTGTAATTCCTTCTGTATATACATCATCGAATGTAACTCTGGAATGAAATGCAATCGATGCCATGATCGCTACCTTACGTCCCGCATCAAGACCTTCTACATCTGATGTCGGGTCAGCCTCAGCAAATCCAAGCTCCTGAGCCTTCTCAAGTGCATCTGAGAAATCCATTCCTTCTTCTGTCATCTTTGTCAAAATGTAGTTTGTAGTACCATTCACGATACCGACAACTTCAGAGATGTCATTTACAGCCAGGCACTGCTTCATCGGACGAATGATCGGAATTGCTCCGGCAACTGCTGCCTCAAACAGGAAATCAACATGATGCTCCTCTGCTGTTGCAAGAAGTACATGTCCTTCCTCTGCAATCAGGTCCTTATTCGCAGAAACTACATTCTTACCGGCTCTGAGTGCCTCAAGGATCATCGTCTTCGCCGGCTCCATACCGCCCATAACTTCAATTACGATCTGAATCTCATCATCTTCAACAATATCGTTCCAATTATCTGTCAAAAGAGAAGCGTCTACACCCTCTCTCTTCTTATTTATATTGCGAACAAGAATCTTCTTCACTTCCATCTGAGCACCGATTGTCTTCTCCATCACATCAGCACGCTTCTGAATCAGTTTATAGACACCGGATCCTACTGTTCCAAGTCCGAGAATTGCTACCTTTACTGTTTTCATTATGGACACCTCTTTCATCTTTTATCCCTGTGTAATTTGTTCTTTTATTATAGAACAAAGATTTACAACATCCTTCTTTTCACATCTGTTGTTTTAAGTCACAGTAACCACAGTATAGCATGATTTTCTTTCACTAGGAAGTCTTAGACTTAATTTTTTCATTTTCTCTAATTTTTTTATTATTTTCTGTTGACATTTTAATGATCTTGTAGTAACATATCTATTGTTCGTCGGAACAATAAGTTATGCGACAGTGGCTCAGTTGGTAGAGTACAACCTTGCCAAGGTTGGGGTCGCGGGTTCGAACCCCGTCTGTCGCTCTGAAGCACTTAGATCTTTAAAGATTTAAGTGCTTTTTTCATATCTAAAACGTTCCCCTCTTGCCATTTTATTTTTTATCAACTATACTAAGTAACAGATTATGTTTTAGAAACCAGGAGGAATTATGAAATGAAATTTATATATCCAGCCGTATTCCGTAAGAAGGAAGATGGAGGCTATGACGCACATTTCCCGGATCTCGAATGCTGCGAGGCATCCGGAGAAACTTTGGACGACGCGATCGACAATGCAAACGAAGCTGCAAGAACATGGATCACTGTTGAATTAGAAGAAGAGGATCCAATCTTCCCACATGTATCTGATCTGGAAGATATTGAACTTGCTGAAGATGAGATTGTAAGGAATATTTCCGTAAATATCCGATTCTACGAAGGATGGGACGAATAAAAAGCTTTAAAAAAGGATTGACAGTTGTCTAAATGACAGCTATCAATCCTTTCTTTGCATTTTTGAGTATTTAATTTCCACACTCTATACTGATCTCATTGAACTTGCTCAAGATATCTTCTACCTGAAGTTCTTCTTTTTCTTTTCCTTTGAGATCCATCACAACTCCACCCTGATGCATCATCAGCAGGCGGTTTCCGTATTCCACTGCATAGCGAAGATTATGTGTGACCATGATCGTTGTAAGCTTTTTCTCTTCTACGATCTTTCCTGTCAATTTCATAATCAGCTCTGCTGTTTTCGGATCCAGCGCCGCTGTATGCTCATCAAGGATCAGGAAATCAATCGGCGTCATCGTAGACATCAGAAGGGCGATTGCCTGACGCTGTCCGCCGGAAAGAGATCCTACTTTCACATCCATTTTATTTTCTAATCCAAGTCCGAGCTGACTCAAGATCTCACGATAGTACTCTTTACGCGCCTTATTGATTCCGGAACTGAGGCCAAAGAATTTTCCTTTATTATCCGCAAGGGACATATTTTCAAGAATCGTCATTGTCGGGCAGGTTCCCATTGCCGGATTCTGATAGACACGGCCAATCTTCTGGTTTCTCTTAAATTCTTTCTTCGTTGTGATATCTTCACCGTTCATCAGGATCTGTCCACCGTCTACCGGAATACTTCCACAGAGGATGTTCAGCATAGAAGTCTTACCCGAACCATTACTTCCGACTACGGAGACGAATTCTCCTTTGTCTACGGTCAAATTGAATTTGTCGAACAGGCACATCTCATTGATAGTCCCCGGATTGTAGTATTTTTCAATATTTCTAAGCTCGAGCATTCTTCTTCACCTTCTTTCTGCGTTCTCCACCGATCACCAGGATCACAAGGAATAATACCGCTGTGATCAGTTTCATGTCCTGTGGTTCAAAGAACTTCAACGCTGCTGCGACACAGGCTTTATAGATCACAGATCCGATCAGCACTGCTGTTGTTGCTTTCATAAAGGATACATTTTTAAATAAGCTTGTTCCTATAATAACACTTGCCAAACCGATTACGATTGCACCTGTTCCGCTTGAAATTTCAAACACGCGCTGCTCCTGACAGAAAATACTTCCTGAAAGAGCGACAAGTCCGTTTGCAATTGCAAGTCCTAAGATTTTCACATTTCCCTGATCTTTTGCAAGAGATGTGACCAATACATCATTATCTCCTACCGCACGAAGCAGGAAACCTGATTTTGTCTTCATGTAAAGGTCTAATAATACTTTGCTGATCACTGCTATGACTAACACGATCACAAGTACCTTATAATTAGAAAGGCTATCATGGAAGATTCCATTTACAGATGCATTATCAAAGATACTGTCATCTCCAAAGATTGGGACATTTGCTGTTCCTGCCAGTCTTAAGTTGATCGTCCACAGTGCTGTCATCATGATAATTCCGGATAAGAGATCTCTTACCTTGAATTTTACATGAATCAGACCTGTGCAGACTCCGGCAAGCACACCGATCAGGAATGATGCCGGCAGTGTCAGGATTGGATGAACGCCTCTTGTGATCATCGTCGCTGTCAGTGCGGCTCCAAGTGGAAAGCTTCCATCTACTGTCAGATCCGGGAAATCCAGGATCTTATAAGTGATGTATACCCCAAGCGCCAGGATTCCGTAGATCAGTCCCTGTTCTAAAATCGTAATATAAATCCCCATAATGTGTTAACCTCTCTGTTTCAATACTATTTTGTAATCTCTGTAAAGCTCTCTACCGCTTCATCTGCAAGATCCTGTGGAACTGTAACCCCAAGGTTTTCAGCAACTTTTTCATTTACATAGAAACCTGGTTCTGTGATTGTCTCAAAGTTCATATCAGATGCTTTCTTCTCACCTTTCAGAATCTCTGCTGCCATCTTACCTGTCTGTTTTCCAAGTGCTACATAGTCAAGTCCTTCGGCTGCCAGACATCCGATTTTCACCTGCTCGATCTCACTTCCGAATACCGGAATGTTCTGTTGGTTTGCTTTATCAAGGATGGTTGCAAGGGAAGCAACTACTGTGTTATCTGTAAGATTTGTCAGGCAGTCAACCTCTGTCAGAAGTTCATCTGTTGCAAGAGAGATATCAGCTGTCTGTGCGATTCCTTTGTCAACGATCGTGAATCCATAGTCTCCGGCAAGCTCTTTATATTTTGCAAGAGCGGATACAGAGTTTGCTTCGCTTGTTGTGTAAAGGATTCCGATATTCTTTGCATCCGGAAGCATCTCACGGATCATCTCAAGCTGCGCTTTGATCGGAAGTTCATCACTTGTTCCTGTTACATTTCCTGCAGGTGTTCCATCCTCTTTCGCAAGCTTTGCTGCAACCGGGTCTGTAACTGCTGTGTATACAACCGGAATGTCGGAGTTCATTGCTGAATTGTAAGCTGCCTGTGCACTTGGTGTTGCGATTGCACATACAAGATCCACTTTGTCTGAAACAAATCCATCACTGATCTGTTTTGCTGTTCCCTGATCTGCAGCTGCATTCTTTACTTCTACTGTCAGGTTCTTACCTTCCTCGATTCCTTCTTCTTTCAGTCCTTCTAAAAATCCCTCACGACAGTTATCAAGAGAACCATGCTCTGCGAACTGAGAAATACCGATTGTGTAACTCTTCTCTCCTTCATTGGAAGATGTCTTTCCTGCATCAAATGATCCGCATGCTGCAAGGCTCATTGTCATTACTGCTCCTAAAATAACTGCTAATACTCTCTTTTTCATAATTGTTGTCTCCTTTTTTCTTTTTTGATATTTCTGCAAAAGCAAAGGAGCCGATCTAGGATTCTTGTCAATAAACTGCGGATTTCTTTTTATAAATCAACTTTCCTGATATACAAAAAACCGCCTCAAGCTTATTGCTTGAGACGGTAATAAAATTCATTATTATCGCGGTACCACTCAAATTGACGTTCGTCCACTTTCTCACGTACTAGCATACGCTCCTGATTGATAACGGGTTCGGTTCCCGGCGGTTCCTACTCTTTTCATTTCAGGCCGCCCTCGAAAGTCCATTCAGAATTAAAATCCATACAGCAATCTCACCGCCTGCTGCTCTCTGTGATCTCTTTTAAAACCTACTCTTCTTTCTCATCGGTTTTGCTTTTGATGTTTTTAATTGTAATGTCCTATTTAGGATTTGTCAAGTACTTTTTTAAGGTAAAGTGGTGATTTGGTGAATTTCCCTTATTCAATTTTTAAAACAACCTCCGGATACCATTCCATTGCTTTCCTGATTGCTTTCTTCGTTGGCAGTCCATATCCTGATAAAATAACCAGTATATTTTTCTGCGTTTCTTTTTTCTCACTACACGGTTCGATATACAACATATTTCCTACAGCATTGACCAGATACCACGTGTCTTCCAGATATACAAAGCCCTTGATTCGAAATGTATCCACTAAAAGCATATTCAGAAAATGAGAAAGTGTTTCTAATTTTATCTCTTCTTGAATGTGCAGAAGATATTTTCGCAAAATCACATCTGCAGTTTGCAACAGCTGTTCTTCTGTTTCCAGATTTGGCTTTTGCATCTCCTGCAGCCACCTCTCTTCCATCATGCCATATGATGTCATATGCAACGGCAAATCCGGTCGATGGGCCTTCAGAATCTTTTGAATCTGCTCTATCTCTTCTGTTTTTACAAGATCCTTCTTGTTCAGAAGCAGCAGATCTGATACCTGAATCTGTTTTTTTTACTACAACTGCCGTTTCATACACTTTCGGAAATTGCCGTGCATCCAGCAGGCAGACGCATCCCATATATTCCAATCCTGGAAATTTTCCCTATGATTCAATATTTTCTTAACATTTGTGGGATCGGAGAGCCCTGATGCTTCTACTATAATCACATCCGGCTTCTCCTGTAATACCTGCTGCAATACATTCTCAAATTTATCCAGCCTGCACGAGCAAAAGATCGAGCCATTGTTAATCTCGTCCAGTGCAATCCCCAGCTCCGAAAGCAGCTCTCCATCAATGCCCTCTTTTCCAAACTCGTTCACAATAATATGCATCCGTTCCGAAGAGAATTGTTTCATAAACTGTTTTAAAAATGTTGTCTTTCCTGCACCCAGAAACCCGGTGATCAAATACAGTCTACTCATTATTTCATTGCCGCACGGATCGCGCCTTCCAATTCTTCTTTAGATGGTACCAGAGAACGGAATTTCAATTCACCATTGATGTACATGGACGGCAGATTCGGAACGCCCATCTTTTTACATCTTGCGATATTCTCTTTGAGCGTAAATTTATACTCTACCATATCAATCGCATCACCAAATGTCTTTTTCACTTCATTTGCTGCGCCCATCATGTAGGTACATGCCGCACATGTCGCAGAATCCAGAGTAAATACCTCTACCAGTGGTTTTTCTAAGTGCTCATAATCCGGAAGCTCTACTTCAATATCTTCGTCTTCTGCCACATAGTTCTTTAACATTTCTCTTACAGAATCTGTCTCATAAACTGCCTGTGCAACTCCGATTGCATTTTCCACAGGAACATCATAAGGCATATCGCATCCGGGTGCTAAAATAAAGTTTTTACAGCCTTTCATTTTATCAAGCAATTCTACCGCAATCCACAGTTACCGGAACAAGGCTCACTGTTTAATCCAATCTGCGCGAAAATGTATCCTTTGTC
>OHAD01001142.1_pt1 | contig 26900 bp, 21 predicted proteins | sample 1577011 | NCBI WGS metagenome assembly OHAD01 (sample SAMEA3541510, study PRJEB24748) | human gut metagenome | biome: human gut; feature: human-associated habitat; material: faeces | place: China | collected 2012 | reverse complement strand
TCATTTCGCAATAGAAAGTTTAGTTTTTTATGAACTTTTTATTTTCTTTTTTCTGCACCTGTGGTATAGTGGATTTAGATGATAAGATATAACAAGTTATAACGAGATATAGAAAGAGAGGTTTTTTCAGATGAATACCATCGCAGAACGGATTCGATTTGCTATGAAAGCTAAAAATAAGAAACAGATTGATATTGTAAAAGATACAGGTATCAGCAAAGGAGCATTCAGTTCCTATCTTTCAGGACAGTACAATCCCAAAGCAGATAAAATGGAACAGATTGCCGATTCTTTAGATGTGGACTTGCGGTGGCTTTACGGAGAGAACGTACCCATGCAGACTGGCTCACAAGGGCAGGAACAGGCACTTCCTTATGTCTTTTATAATAATGACTGCTCGGAATATCTTCTTGACAAGCTAGATGATATGTATATTGCCATGATGCCCCAGTATGCCGCCATGATTCCCCGTTTCTATGTTCTTGTAGACAGGAGTTCCAATGCAATGCACCTGCTCCCCTTGTTTTTAAAAGAGGACTGCTCCGAGTTTTACGAATGTCCATCAGACCTGTTCCACTCTGACAGGCACGCTATTTTTACAAAAGATTTTGAAAGTATCAACATGGTACTGATAACTGCTACTATATATTATTACGGAATTGACACAAAAACGTTTGAACCGAAAGTTACCATGCTTTCCTATTCACCAACTGATGATTGTTTTCAAATCAATACTAAACCATATGGATTCCATATAAAGGCATTTGAGAAAGAAATTGAAAAAGAAGCACTATACCTAAAATATCACAACCAACAATAAACAAGAGGACTTGCAAGGTTTCTGACCTTACAAGTCCTCTGCTGTATCATGGTGCTGTTGGCTGTGTCCGTTCCGTCAAGGACTGCCCTACGGCGTATCGGCTTCGCCTTGATCCTTGACCTCACTACACACCTTATTTTATTTTCTCATCTACCAATTCTCCATTTTCAATCACAATTATTCTGTCTTTAAATTCTAATATCCACTGATGTGGTTCTCCACTTCTATTACTCTCTCCTTCTAAGCGAACCATATTTTTATCATTCCCCCATATATTTCGAGCATACATAACTTTCAAACTAGATTTATTCTCATCCGTTGCCCCCGAAAAATTCAACTCATATCCTGGTTTCCCTTGCAGTGTAAGATAAGCCGTATCCCCTTGCACCCCATAATTTAAAATAACATTTTCATACATTGCTACACCATGTGTCAAGTGGAAACCAACTCCCATAAGAACTCCCGACAAAATAAACGCTCCAACGAATATTCCTAATGCTTTTCTTCTATTTTTTTTCTTGATTTTCTTAATCAAATTTACATCTTCAATTTCTTCATTTGTTATCACTGAAAAATTGTCGATCCCCCCTGTCATTTCCTGATAGTACTTTTGACATTCTTCACAATTTTTCAAGTGTTTTTCAATTTCTTGATTACTTTCTTTGCTTGTCAATCCATCAATATATAGAGGTAACAAATCTCTAATCATTTCACATTTCATGGTTACTCTCCTTTCTTATTCTTTGCTTTCCACGATAAAAAGTCACTCTTGCCCAATTTTCATCTTTACCCATAATTTCTCCAATTTCTTTAAATGTAAAATCGGCATTTAATCTCAAATACATAACTTCTCGCACCGGCTCTTCCAACAAATGAAGCTTTTTATACAACTCTATTACTTCCATTTTCTGTATTGCCGAATTTTCTGTGATTTTCTGACAAGTAGTTTCTTCTACATATTCTGCCACTACTTCTCTATCTTTCTTCTTTAATTCTTTATACCATAAATGCTTTGCAATCGAACATAACCATACATATATCTTACAGTCACCACGAAAACTATCAATAGATTTTAGGGCTTGAAAAAAAGTTTCTTGTGTGAGTTCTTCGCTTAAATGTGCATCATGGCAAAGGCTAAATAAAAATTTATATACTTGTGGCATATATTTTCGATAGATTTCTACCATTTCTTCCATACTCTACCCTCCTTTACCTATATGTACTTTACATATATTTTTCGTTACACAAATTTTTTAATTTTTAAAAATGGCGTAGATAATGTTCCCACTACCTACGCCATTTCTCATTACATCTTTGAAATATTTACTCCATTTTCTTTCAATCTTTACTCCAATTTTACTCCATTTTAAAAATCTGTTACGATATTTTACGGTATTCTATGATACCTTTCCCTTGAAGAAAAATGTCTGCAAGCCTTGATTTTAAGCGAACTTTTCAATATTCCCAAGCACTTTATTCTGTTGTGAGATTTTCTCTCAAATTATTTTTGCACAATGTTTATGATCTTCTTCGGAACGTAGATTTCTTTTACGATATTTCCTGTAAGTTTATCTGCGATTGCTTCTTTTCCGGCAGCGATTGCTTCTTCTTTTGTAGCCTCTACGGAAATCTTGATGACTGCTCTTGTTTTTCCATTGATCTGTACCGGAATTTCGATTTCATCATCTTTCATGGCTTCTGTATCGTATTTTGGCCATCCGGCACGGAATACGCTTTCTTTGTTGCCAAGTTCTTCCCAGATTTCTTCTGCCATATGTGGTGCAAATGGTGCCAGTAATACAGCAAGGGTATCCAGAGTATCTCTGTCTACTCCGCCTTCCTTCTTAGCGATCGCAACCAGTGTATTTGTATGCTCCATGAATGCAGAAATAACGGTATTCAGGCTGAAGCTTTCCAGACGGGTTGTGATATCATAAACCAGTTTATGACGTACTTTGATCATCTCTTTGGTTGGTTTGATATCTTTATCCTTGCTGTCCATAAGCAGGTTCCAGAGTTTCTTAAGGAAACGGTATACACCATCGATTCCTCTGTCATCCCACTCTGCATCCAGTTCCGGTGGTCCTACGAAGAGTTCATACATTCTTAAAGAATCGCATCCATAATCTCTTACAAGATCATCCGGAGACACGACATTTCCTTTTGACTTACTCATCTTGATACCATTCTTACCTGTGATCATTCCCTGGTTGAACAGTTTGACAAACGGCTCATCAAAATCGATCACACCGATATCGCAAAGGAATTTAGTATAGAATCTTGAATACAGAAGGTGAAGTACTGCATGTTCTACACCACCGATATACATATCTACCGGAAGCATTGCATCTGCTTTTTCTCTGGATACAAGTTCTTCGTTGTTGTGATTATCTACATAACGCAGGAAATACCATGAAGATCCAGCCCACTGCGGCATGGTATTTGTCTCACGTTTTGCCGGTTTTCCACAAACAGGACAGGTTGTATTTACCCATTCATCGATTCCCGCAAGTGGAGATTCTCCTGTTCCTGTCGGTTCATAAGATTCTACATCCGGCAGTCTCAGCGGAAGCTGATCCTCTGGTACCGGTACAGCGCCACATTCCGGGCAGTGTACGATCGGAATTGGTTCTCCCCAGTATCTCTGACGGGAGAATACCCAGTCACGCAGCTTGTAGTTTACAGTTGCACGTCCGATTCCTCTTTCTTCGATGATATGTGGAGCTTCTTTCTTAAGGACAGAGCTTTCCATGCCATTCCATTCTCCGGAATTGATCATCGTTCCGGAAGCCTCTGTGTAAGCTTCTGTCATATTTTCGATTTCTTTACCGTCTTTTGCAATAACCTGGATGATCGGGATGTTGAATTTGGTTGCAAATTCAAAGTCACGGTCGTCATGAGCCGGTACACACATGATGGCTCCTGTACCATAATCAGCCAGTACATAATCAGAAAGCCAGATCGGTACCTTTGCTCCGTTCAGAGGGTTGATCGCGTAAGTTCCTGTAAATACACCTGTTTTTTCTTTGTCCTGCAGACGGTCTACATTAGACTTCATAGAAGAATCGAAGATATATTTTTCTACTTCTTCTTTGTGTTCCGGTGTTGCAAGCTCTGCTGCAAGCTTATGTTCCGGTGCAAGTACCATGAAAGTTGCTCCATGAAGCGTATCTGGTCTTGTTGTGTATACAGTGATCTTATCTTCTCTTCCTTCAACCGGGAAATCTACTTCTGCACCGTAAGATTTACCGATCCAGTCTGTCTGCATCTTTTTAACTTTTTCCGGCCAGTCAAGCTTATCCAGGTCATTTAACAGACGGTCTGCATATTTTGTGATACGCAGCATCCACTGACGAAGGTTCTTCTTTGTAACTTCAGCGCCGCAGCGTTCGCATTTTCCGCCTACAACCTCTTCGTTTGCAAGACCTGTCTTACAAGACGGGCACCAGTTGATCGGGAATTCTTTTTCGTATGCAAGTCCTTCTTTGAACATCTTTACAAAGATCCACTGTGTCCATTTGTAGAAATCAGGATCTGTTGTATTGACTTCCATATCCCAGTCATAAAGTGCTGAGATCTCATTGATCTGACGTTTGATATTCGCGATGTTTGCTGCTGTCGATTTTGCAGGATGGGTTCCCATCTTGATCGCATAGTTTTCAGCCGGAAGGCCGAATGCATCCCATCCCATCGGATGAATGATGTAATATCCCTGAAGCAGTTTGTAACGGCTCCACACATCGGAGATAACATAGCCTCTCCAGTGTCCTACATGAAGACCGTTTCCTGACGGATACGGGAACATGTCCAGACAATAATATTTCTTTTTCGGGTTGCCGTTTTCATCCACTTTCGGATTAACCGGATTCTCAGCCCATTTTTCTTTCCATTTCTTTTCGATTGCCTTATGATTGTAAGGTACTGCCATTTTTCTTTCCTCCTGGTATTGTTTCAGTATGAAAAAAAGTGTCTTAACCTTTTATTTAACAGGAAATTCCATCAGGATTTCCTGTTAAATAAAAATCTTTCGCCTCTTTTGATAAATTCAAAGAGACGAAAGATTAAATTCCGTGGTACCACTCTTCTTCGCCGCATCCCGGTAACATAACTTGCGGTGCAGCGCACTTGTGATTCTATAACGGGAATTCCCGCTTCTGCCTATCTGAAAACCGTTCAGCAGAAGAACTCAAAGGCGAGTTCAAAGATCTGATCTGCTGCCTTGCACCGCCCGGCAGTTCTCTGTACAGACTCTAATCTTTTACTGATCCTTATCCTTGTTTTTTTCATATACCTTGTTATTATAAAAATAAATACAAGTTCCGTCAAGAGATTCTTGATTGTTTTCTACGAATTCTTGATTATTTTTACCATTTAAAATTGATTTCCGTTATCTCTCAGCCATTTTCTATATTTTTTATAGTCCGGCATCCACGTCGCCACGACCTTCCAGAATGCAGCGGAATGATTCATTTCTCTACGATGTGCCAGCTCATGCACCACAACATAATCCAGAACTCCCGGCGGCATCAGCACCAGCTTCCAGTTGTAATTGAGATTCCCCACGCTGCTGCAGCTTCCCCACCTGGTCTTCTGCTCCCGGATGGAAATACGTCCATAGGTCACACCCATTTTCCGGGCATAGTATCCGGTCCTTGCACCTAATACTTCTCTTGCCAGATTCCGGTAATATTTCTTTTCTGCTTCCGGCATCTCTCTCTTTTCCTGCCGCTTCATTGCATTTTCCTTCTGAAGCTTTACCTTCTGTCGGATCCAGTTCTCTTTTTCCAGAAGAAACCGGTCAATCCGCTTTTTCTCACAGGAATAGGGTGCACGGACCGTCACCTTTCCTTCCCGGTCAACTTCGATTCCAATACTGCGCCTATTTGACCGGATCAGATGATATTCTATGTCCACGACCGGATCACCTCCAGAAAGCGCTCTCCATATTTTTCAAACTTGAACTCTCCCACACCGGAAACTTTCAGCATAGCATTCTTATTTGTCGGTTTTTCGATACACATCTGCACAAGAGTCTTATCGGAAAATACAATATAAGGCGGAACTTTTTCTTCTCTTGCTATCTCTGCCCGCAGGGCGCGCAGGATTTCAAAAGACTCTTCCTGCTCTTTATTCAGAACCAGTCCGGCCGTTTTCTTCACTTTTTTCTTCGGTGTTGTCTTCGCCTCTTTCTCCGGTTCTTTTGCCATCTTCATTGTAAATGTCTCCTGCCCTGCAATCAGTGCTTCCGACTTTTCAGTCAGCTTCACAATCATATAAGAATCCGGCGTGGTCTTCAGATATCCTTCTGCCAGAAGCTGGTTGAATATCTGCCTGAGCTTCCACGATGGCGTCTTAGAAAGTACCCCGTAAGCCGGACTGACACCCATGCCATACTGCCGGATCTTCGCATTATTTGCCCCATGCACCGTATCCAGAATCACATTAATTCCATAACGCTGATGACTTTCTTTTACACACATGGCAAGTATCCTTGCCTCTGCCGTCATATCCACGGTATCAAACTGTGTCTTACAGTTTGAACAGTTCCCACAGTAATTGCTTCCGTATTCCCCAAAATACCGCAGAATATAATCACGCAGACATTCCTTTGTAAAACAATAATAAGTCATCTTTTTCAAGCGCTCCTGATCCCGCTCCATCACGATCCGGCGCGTCAGTTCATCCAGTTCCTGATTGTCGCGATTGTTCTCAATGAACATCTGGTTTGTGATCACATCCTGTCCACTATATAAAAGCAGGCACTCCCCCGGCTCACCGTCTCGGGCGCAGCGTCCCACTTCCTGATAATAGGACTCCAAATTCTTCGGCATATTGTAATGTACGACAAAGCGGACATTGGATTTATCAATTCCCATCCCGAATGCATTCGTCGCCACCATGATCTGTTTCCGGTCATAAATGAAATCATCCTGATTATCACGCCGCTCCCGGTCTGTCAGTCCCGCATGATACCTGGTCACGGAAAACCCATCCATTTCCAGGAGTGCGCAAGTTTCCTCCACCTGCTTTCTGGTCAGGCAGTAGACGATCCCGCACTGATCCGGATGCTCCTCAATAAATGCTTTGAGTGCGGCATATTTATTCTTTGGAGACTGTACCGCAAGGAACAGATTCGGTCTGTCGTAACCTGTCATTACTACTTCTGGATCCTCCAGCATCAGAATATCGATCATATCCTCTCTTACTTCTTTCGTCGCAGTTGCAGTAAATGCACTCACAACCGGCCGCTTCGGAAGATGCTCTACAAACTCTGTGATCTTTAAATAACTTGGCCGGAAATCCTGTCCCCACTGGGAAACACAGTGCGCTTCATCGACTGCGATCATAGAAATATCCACGCTCATAGCAAAATCCATAAACTCTGCAGTTTCCAGCCGCTCCGGTGCCACATAGATAATCTTATATCTTCCTTCTTTTGCAAAAGCAAGTGCCTTCCGGTACTGCCCCATAGTCAGGGAACTGTTCAGATAGGCTGCATGAACCCCTGCCTGATTGAGGGATGCCACCTGATCCTTCATAAGAGAAATAAGGGGAGATATCACAAGTGTAATACCTCCCATCATCAGCGCCGGAATCTGAAAACAGATGGACTTTCCGGCTCCCGTTGGCAGTATGCCGAGTACATCCCGACCGGACAGGATCGCATCGATCAGTTTCTCCTGTCCCGGTCGGAATCCGTCATAGCCAAAAAATTGCTTTAATACTTGAAATTTATCCAAGATATACTACCTCTTCTTCCGGTTTTTCTGCGGATTCCATCTCCAGCATATAAAGAACCGGCTGCTTTGGAACCATCGGACGGTACGCTTCGTACTCGAACTTGACGGTTACTTTTTTCCAGCTTCTCTGTGTAATCTGCGCTGCCCTTCCAAGATTACATGGATATCCATAGAAACGGATATCATCTGCGCAGCAGGTCATGATCTGTCTTCCCGGAATCAGCATATTTGCCGGCATTCCCTTCGGACGGAAAAGCTGTGCAAGGAAGGTGATCTTCTTGTGCTCGTAGCGCTCCGGATGCTCATATGCATCCACATACCAGGTACCAAAGTCCACATCATCAATGAAGATATGGTCTGCTTTCAGATCATATGGCAGATCCTCTTCTGTCTGCGGGATAATATTGCCATCCACGCCTTCAAAGATCAGCTGTGCCTGCGGGTTCTGGATCTTAAGGGCACGTCTGAACGCACTTCGGTCTGTATTTTCCCCACAACGGTTGATGATGATCAACTCAGATTCTGTAAGCTGGTTCATCAGCATATTCCGCATATTCTTCAGGTACATGTCCAGCGTCTCACCGCTAACCGTTGAGTACACACCCTGAATCTCCCAGTTGCGTGGAAAATCTTCATCCAGGATTTCCTGCAGATCCCAGGTTCCATTGTACTCAATGATCACCTGAACCGGATGATAGATCTTCTCACAGTTTTCAAAGAAAGTTTTATTTAACTTTTCTCTTTCTTCTATATTGAAGAGGAACAGTCCGTTCTCATCCAGATATTTTTCCGAGTACTCTTCCTCTCCCTCTTCACACTGCAAAAGCAATGTCGGACCTTCTTCGATCCATTCCTGTTTCATCAGTGTGTCCTTGATAAATGTTGTTTTTCCACTGTCCAGAAATCCTGTACAGATATATACCGGTGTTGTCATCGCCGCTTGCTCCTCCTAGATATGGAATAACTTAATCAGATCCTCTTCTTTGAGATCTGTTCCGATCACGCATACACGTCCTGTGTAATCAGCCTGTCCCTCACGGACTTCATATTCTTCCGGAACCATATCAAACTGCTTCCAGGAACCGTCTGCCATCTGGATAATTCCTTTGGAACGAAGTACGGTTCCGTAAGCATCTGTCTCAGATAATGCTTTCAGCAGGTAATCCAGTTCTTCTTCTGTATACTTATGAGCAGTCTCCTTGCCCCAGCTCGTAAATACTTCATCTGCATGATGATGTCCTTCGTGTCCGTGGTGATGGTCATGGCATCCGCAGGTGCAGTTCTCATCATGTTCATGATGATGCTCATGCTCTTCATGGTCGTGATCATGATGGTGTTCATGGTCATGATCGTGGCATCCGCAGGTGCAGTTCTCATCATGTTCGTGATGATGCTCATGCTCTTCGTGATCGTGATGATGGTCGTGATCATGATCATGACCGCAGCCACATTCGTCATCATGATGATGGTGATGTTCGTGGTCGTCATGCTCATGTGCATGTTCTTCCAAGATACCTTCGATCTCAGCGCCATGCTGCAGGGCATGCAAAACGGCATCTTTTCCAAGTTCTTCCCAAGGTGTGGAAATAATGGTTGCCTCTGCATTTTTCTCACGCAGCATGTGCACGCACTCTTCTACCTTTTCATCTGTCATCATCTGGGTACGGCTGATAACGATCGTAGATGCATGCTCTACCTGGTTATTGAAGAATTCTCCGAAGTTCTTGAGATAGATCTTTGCTTTCTTACCGTCAACAACTGTGATTCTTCCGTCAATCTCAATATCTGCCTCATCTTTGACACCCTCGATTGCTTTTACAACATCAGAAAGCTTTCCAACTCCTGAAGGTTCGATGATGACACGATCCGGTGTATAATCTGCAAGTACTTTCTGAAGTGCTTTACTAAAATCCCCCACCAGTGTACAGCAGATACATCCTGAGTTCATCTCTGTGATCTCAACGCCGGCATCTTTTAAGAATCCGCCATCAATACCGATCTCCCCAAATTCGTTCTCGATCAGGACCAGTCTTTCTCCCGGAAATACATCCTCGATCAGTTTCTTGATGAATGTTGTCTTTCCTGCTCCCAGGAAACCAGAAATAATATCAACTTTCGTCATTTTTCGTTCCTCTTTTCTTATTATTATAATTTCATAAATTAGCCTTTTCTAACTGCAAATTGTTTCCGAGCTATATCGTATCACATTTCTTTAAAAGATGCAAATAAATAGCTTGTTAATGCATTGTGATTAGTGTATAATAGTTTTATAAAATCTCGTACTTTTTTAGTACAAATTCATAAACAAAGGAGACTTGATAATATGGTTAATTTATTGACAGGCCCAAAAGGAAGCGGAAAAACCCAGCAAATGATCGAACGTGCTAACGAAGCTGTAAAGACATGTGAAGGAAACGTATTCTTCATCAAGAAGAGCCACAGAGATACATACAGCTTATCTTTCAACATCAGAGCGATCTGCATGGATGACTATGATGTAATCACCAATACCGATGAATATCTTGGATTTATTTACGGTATGTTAAGCGCAGACCATGATATCAAAGCAATCTTTATCGACGGTATTTTAAAGCACGCCGACATCACACTTGAGAACATTCCTTCTTTCATCGAAACACTGAAAAAGATCTCCAAAGAAAATGATGTAGATTTTTATGTCAGCATCAGTGCAACGAATGAACAGCTTGGTAATGTAGATTTTGAAAATTGTACACTCCTTAACTAAGATAGACATTATCCAAAAGGAGGGATGAAGATTTTCTGTAAATCTTCATCCCTCCTTTTATGGTTTTCCAAATGTGACAGAGCACATGCTATTTCAAAGACAAAACCGTATTTGCCTTATCCCCTTTTGCATACTCCAGTTTTACATCATCTCCAACATTGTACTTGATGATCTCAATAAAATCGACTACCGATACATCAAAAATCTCATCTGATCCTTCCAGCATAATGTAGTAATGAGAATCTCCATCTATAACGCCCTGGGCGATTTTCGTGATCTTTCCTTCGATCGTGCCGGTATCCATCTTCACTTCTTCTTTTTCCTTGATTCCATTGGTAAGAAGCAGATTATTGTAGGATTCTTCACATACACTTACCGTATCCCCGATCGCAACAACCTGGTACTTTTGGACATTGACCATTGCATACTTTTTCACAAGTCCTGCATCATCCTTAAGTGCCATAAAGTAAGTCGGCTCCCCGGAAATGTTAAGCAACAGCGGGAAAGTCGCCCGATACTTCAGGTTCTGTACCTGTCCTTCTGCCGATGCCATCGCAGAATCCTCGATCGCACCTGCCACCGGATAATACTTTGTCTCCATAGTTCTCTGGTTCATCAGAACAAATCCCACATTGGACTGGTCACTATTTACAGAAGTTACTCCCGTGTACACCCATACATCATCATCAATCGCCAGATAATTATATCCGTTTGTTGTCTTCAGACAATCTTTCTGGCTGAGTACACTGTTAAAATACCCATGCTTTAACGTGCCATAATAATCATAAAGCTGTACCAGAAGATCTGCCGAATAGGCTCGGTCGATCCATTCCGGGACTTCATCGATCCTGTAGTCCTGCATTTCGCCGGTGATCGCATTGCAGAGCACCACATGTCCTACCGTTTCTCCTCCGAAAAGACCGATATTATACTTTTTGACCGGTGCTACCCAGTATGGAACACCATTATCATCAATTTCAAAACTAAGGTCTCCGTAAATATAAGTCGGATGCGCAAAACGAAAATGACGGTAAATATTTCTTCCAAAATGCTCGCTGGTCGAATACTTCATTCCCTGCTCCAGCTTTACCATCTCCGTTGTCTGACTTGCCATATCGATCCGGATATATGCAGGAAGTCCATCTTTCCGATTGGTAAACCATTTGATCAGATTCGCATATTTCAAAGGTGACACACGGACCGGACGATCCTTGTAGTTGATCTGACTGTAGATATCGTCCACCTCAAACTGGGATACCATATCTGACATGCTTCCCATCTTCCGGTCTCCTAAAAGCTGCGCAGACTCCTTATCCAGAAGCGGGATCTGGTCAAAGGAAAGCTCCTCGATATCTTTTGTGAATTCGCCCTCTTCTACCTTCAGAAGCTGTTGGTATTTCTTCGCATTCACAATCGGTGAAGAAAGAATGGTTCCGGCCAGATAAATCACTAACAAAAGAATAAAAAGACGGACACACCATTTGAAACCTTTGGATTCTTTCATCTCCTTCAGATCAATCGCTCCGTATCGCAAGCCTTTTTTTCCTGCAAGCACAAGACCGACCGCAAGCACCAGAACAAGCACAAAATACCACACTCCGGAAGAATGGATATTAAAAGCCGGCAGTGATACATAATACCAGATTCCTGCTGCCACTAAAAGCAGCAGAAAACTAATCGCTATATTTTTCTTTTTCATAAATTCTCCTTTTCATCGTTTTGCCTTACCGAAGCTGTCTTAGAATTTTCTACTCCAAAGTGACGGCGAGAACAGCATCAAGAACGGGAAGATCTCCAGTCGTCCGATCAGCATATCCACGCAGAACACAATCTTCGAGAAGTCTGAGAACTTCGCAAAATTTTCCACCGGTCCTACCAGATTCAGTCCCGGTCCTACATTATTAAGTGTAGTAAGCACTCCGGTAAATGAAGTAGTAAAATCAAAGTTATTGATCGAGATCAGAAGCACGGATACGATCAGGATTAGTATATACGCAATAAAGTATACATATACCCCCCGCATCGTCTCTTCTTTCATTTTTTTCCCATTTACTTTTACGATATTGACTGCTTTCGGATGGATCATAGTTTTCAGCTCCCGGCGGATGCTTTTTACCAGGATCAGAAGTCTTGATACTTTGATACCACCGCCTGTTGAACCGGCAGAAGCACCGATTACCATCACAAGAAGCAGAACACATTTGGAAAGCTCCGGCCACTTGTTGAAATCTGCCGTCACAAATCCAGTTGTCGTGATCACGGATGCCACCTGGAACACCGCATAGCGGAATGCCTTTAAAAGAGAATGATAACCTCCGGTGATATTGCAGGTGATCACAACGGTTGCTCCTGCAATGATTCCCAAGTAAGCACGCAGCTCCTCATTCTTAAATACACTCTTAAATTCTTTCAAAAGCAGAAAGAAATACAGATTAAAATTGATACCAAACAGGATCATAAATACGGTGATCACACCATCAATGTAGGCACTGTTGAAGTGTGCCACACTTGCATTGTAGCTGGAAAATCCTCCGGTACCGGCAGTACTGAATGCATGTGTCACTGCGTCAAACAGGTTCATCCCTCCTGCCAGAAGAAAAACTACCTCAATTGCAGTCAGTGTAAAATACATTCCATACAGGATCCTTGCGGTTCCTCTTGCCTTTGGAACCAGTTTATCTGCCTCTGGCCCCGGAACTTCCGCACGCATCAGATGCATGGAATTCTTCTCATCCAGAGAGGTAAGTACCATAACAAATACCAGCACTCCCATTCCACCAACCCAATGTGTCAGGGAACGCCAGAAAAGAATTCCTTTCGGAAGTCCTTCAATCTCAGTCAGGATCGTAGAACCTGTCGTCGTAAATCCGGATACTGTTTCAAAAAAAGCATCCACATAGCTTGGAATACTTTTACTGAGTACAAATGGAAGTGCACCTGCAAGTGACCAGAAAATCCAGGCCGTTGCAACAATGATCAGACCTTCTTTGGCATAAATCGTCATGTTCTCCGGGCATTTTCTGCCAAACAGCAGATAAATTGCCGTCAGGATCGCAGCTGTAATCAGAAAATAAACCGATGTGTGCTCGCCATAAATAATTCCAACCATCATCGGAAGCAGCATCAGCAGTCCCTCTACTCCCATCATCTTACTGATGATATAGCGTATCATTTTCACATTCATTTCTTTTCACCCCTATTGCTCAGCCAGAATATCTGTGATATCCTTAACTTTCTTCTGGGTCGTAACGATTACAATACTGTCGCCCACCTGAATGGATTCATCCCCGTCCGGAATAATAATCTGCCGTTTTCTTCCGATACATGCGATCAGATTGTTCGGCTTCAGTTCCAGATCCTTAAACGGTATATCTGTATATTCTGTTTTTTCTTTGATAATAAATTCCAGTGCTTCTACTCTTCCGCCAACCAGCTGATACATAGATTCAACATTGACATTCTTGAGAGAATTCTGGCGTGCACGCACATAACTCATGATCGCATCTGCTGTTGCAGTCTTTGCCGATACAATCAGATCGATCCCAAGTTCCTCGACAAGCTGGGCACGTCCGTCTTCGTTGACCTTTGCCACGATCTTGTCCACACCTTTTGTCTTTGCAAAAAGTGCAAGGATAATATTCTCCTCATCCATACCGGTCAGACTGACCAGGGCATCTGCCTGTTCAATTCCTTCTTCAATCAAAAGGTCATGGTCTGCGGCATTCCCACAGATGATCGTCGCTTTCGGAAGCTGGTCGCAGAGATCTTCGCATTTCTTCCAGTCCTGCTCAATGATCTTAACCTGCATACCAAGTCCTAAAAGCTGTTTTGCCAGATAATATCCGACTTTTCCCCCACCACAAATCAGAATATTCTTCGGCTCTTTCCGCTTTCCGATCAGATGGAAAAATTCTTCAATATATTTGTGGGATGCAACAATATGAAGCCGGTCTCCATCATGGATGACAAAATCACCATTCGGGATGATCACTTCCGATCCACGTCTTACAGCACATACCAGAACTTTGATCTGGAACTTGCGATAAAGCTCAGCAAGCGATACTCCGCCCAGATGGCTTCTTTCTTTGACAATGAATTCTACCAATTCGACTTTTCCCTTCATAAAAGTCTCTACCTTTGCAGTATCCGGAAGAAGGATCGATCTGGAAATCTCAAATGCAGCCATAAGTTCCGGGTTGACAGCCATACTCAGTCTTAAGTCCTCTTTCAAAAGATCGATCTGCTGATAATAGATCGGATTCCTTACACGGGCGATCGTGTGCTTTGCCCCCAGTCTCTTTGCGAGTAGGCAGCTCAGCATATTCAATTCGTCTGTCGATGCACATGCCACAACAAGATCAGCGCCCGGCACTCCTGCTTCTTTCTGCACTTTCGCATCTGCACCATCTCCGGTAATGCAGAGAATATCAAGCTGATTCAGTGCTTCTTTTAATTTTCCCTCATTCTGGTCAATCAAAACCACATCGTAATTTTCTTCGGATAACTGTATGGTCAGTTTATGACCAACCTTCCCGTCCCCAATAATTACAATTTTCATTTTTCTTTTCCTCTACTTTTGCTCTTAATACTAAGCCTTTAATACTAAAATTGTATAAAATACCAATGGGACAGCCGAAGCTGCCACCATCATAATATGTATACCACTTTTAGTACGAAAGTACAATAGAAAAAACCGGGATTTTCTCCCGGCTTTTCCTTATTCTTATTCTTCAGCTGCACGCTTTTCAATTTCTTTTTCCTGTACATCTGCCGGAGCCTGTTCATAACGGGCAAATTCATACGAATAGCTTCCTCGTCCACCTGTCATAGAACGAAGTGTTGTGCAATATCCAAACATGCCTGTCATCGGTACATCCGCTTCAATTACCTGATATCCGCCTGACTGTGGATTCATTCCAAGAACACGGCCACGTCTCTTGTTCAGATCTCCCATAACGTCTCCGGTATAATCATCCGGAACGGTTACTTTCACAGATGCGATTGGCTCAAGAAGAACCGGTCCTGCTTCCATAAATCCTTTCTTAAATGCCTGGATCGTCGCAGTCTTAAATGCCATTTCAGAAGAATCTACCGGATGGTAAGATCCATCATACAGGGTTGCTTTCACGCCAACTACCGGATATCCGGCGAGAGGTCCTTTTAATACAGATTCCTGCAATCCTTTTTCAACCGCCGGGAAATAGTTCTTCGGAACAGCACCTCCGACTACTTCTTCCTGGAATACATACGGTGTATCCAGATCTCCGGATGGTTCAAAACGCATCTTAACATGTCCATACTGTCCATGTCCTCCGGACTGTTTCTTATACTTGGTATCTACATCCGAATTCTTGCGGATTGTCTCACGGAACGCAACTTTTGGTGTCTCCAGTCTGATTCCGACTTTGTAACGTTCTGCCAGCTTGCTTGCTGTCACTTCCAGATGCTGGTCACCCATTCCATAAATCAGTGACTGGCGGTTCTCACTGTCATTTACCACTTTCAGTGTCACATCCTCTGCCATCATCTTCGCAAGAGCCTGTGATACCTTGTCCTCATCACCTTTGTTATTCACTACATACTTCATATATGTATACGGTTTGGAGTATTCGGTTCTTCCATAAGATACCGGTGTATTTTTTGTTGAAAGGGTATCCCCTGTCTTTGTACTTGTCAGTTTTGCAATCGCTCCGATATCACCTGCAAACAGTTCCTGAACTTCTACCGGTTTGTTGCCGGATAAGGTGTATATCTTGCCGATCTTTGCTTCTGCATCTGACTCCGGATTGTAAAGGACATCATCCCCCTTTAATACACCGGAACATACTTTTACGAAAGAATATTTTCCGATAAACGGATCTACCATGGTCTTGAATACATATGCAGTCTTTGCGGCTGCAAAATCATGATGTGCTTCAAAGATCTCATTGGTCTTACGGTTGATACCTACGCATTCACGGTATTCCGGACTTGGGAAAAATCTTACGATATCAGACAGTAAGTTTGCAACACCCTGTGCCTGAACATTGGATCCCATTGCTACCGGAACGATATCTCCGTCCATAACTTCTGTTCTCATGGCAGAACGGATCTCTTCAACCGAGAATTCATCTCCCTCAAAATAACGTTCCATAAATGCTTCACTGGTCTCTGCCACTGCTTCAAGAAGCTTCTCTCTGTAAATCTGCAGGTTCGGCAGACAGTAATCCGGAATCTCACACTCTTCTCTCTGTCCAAGTCCGGTGTATCTTCTACCTGCATTCTTGATAACATTGACATAACCTACTAATTTCTCGTTCTCACGGATCGGTTGGAAATGTGGTGCGATCACTTTACCGTATCTTGCGGTCAGATCTTCAACAACCTGACGGAAGCTGGCATCATCCACATCCATCTCAGTAACATAGATCATACGCGGAAGATTATACTTATCACAGAGCTCCCATGCTTTCTCGGTTCCTACCTGCACACCGGCTTTTCCGGAAACAACGATAACAGCTGCATCGGCTGCGCTGACTGCTTCTTCCACTTCTCCGACAAAATCAAAATATCCAGGTGTATCAAGGATATTAATCTTTGCTTTTTCCCATTCAATCGGAATCAGACTTGTGCTAAGTGAGAATTTACGTTTCTGTTCTTCTTTATCAAAATCACTGATCGTATTACCGTTCTCAACAGATCCCATACGATTTGTTGCTCCAGATACATAAGCCATCGCTTCTGCCAGACTGGTCTTTCCGCTTCCCCCATGTCCTAAAAGGACCACGTTTCTAATTTCATCCGTTCTGTAAACCTTCATGCTTGCTGCCTCCTTGCTAAAGTTTCTCATGGATATATTGTACTAAACTTTCTATAAAAACACAACTATTTTATAGAATTTCAACAAAAACTTTCACTTTTACGCTTTAAAGTATTGCTTTATTGACAGATAGCCTGTTTTCCTATATTATGAAAGGTAGACTATCACGAAAGGACGAAAGATTATGAAACAGAAAAAAATCGGATTTATCGGACTCGGACTCATTGGGGGCTCTATTGCAAAGGCGATCCGGCGATATTATCCGGATTATGAGATTGTCGCTTTCGACAAGAATAGAGAAACTCTGGCACTTGCCACACAAGAATCCATCATCAATGTGGCCTGTACCTCAATCGATGATAATTTCCGAGGCTGCAACTACATCTTCTTATGTGCCCCGGTCGCTTTCAATACTGCATATTTAAAGCAGATGATGCCTTACCTGAATGATGATATGATCCTGACTGACGTCGGAAGTGTCAAGACTCCGATCCATGACGAGATCATCCGGCTGGGACTGGAGGATTACTTTATCGGAGGACACCCGATGGCCGGTTCCGAAAAGAGTGGTTTTGCCAATTCCAAACCAATCCTGATCGAGAACGCTTACTTTGTTCTCACCCCTTCCGCCAAAGTAGCGAAAAAAAAGGTTGATGCATACGCATCCTTCGTAGAATCCTTGCGTGCACTTCCGATCGTACTGGATTATCATGAACACGACATCGTCACCGGCACGATCAGCCACTTGCCACATATCATTGCCGCAAGTCTGGTCAACTTTGTCAGAGACACCGACACCAAGGATGAGCTGATGAAAACCCTCGCCGCCGGCGGCTTTAAGGACATTACGCGAATCGCCTCTTCCTCACCGACCATGTGGGAACATATCTGTGCACAGAATCAGAGTAATATTTCCCAGATCCTTGGAAATTATATCGAAACATTAAATGAAGCGAAAAAACTGGTTGATTCCGGAGACTCCCAGGGAATCTACGATATGTTCGACCATTCCCGGAACTACCGCAATTCCATGCCAAATGGTTCTGCCGGCCCAATCAAGCGTGCATTCGAGATCTACTGTGACATCCCGGATGAAGCCGGTGTGATCGCCACCATTGCGACCATCCTCGCTTCTAATGCACTCAGCATTAAGAACATCGGAATCGTTCATAACCGTGAATTTGAAGAAGGCGTACTCCGCATCGAATTCTATGACAGCATCTCCTGTGAGAAAGCAGTAGCACTTTTGCAGAAGCATCGTTATATTGTTTATGAGCGTTAATAATTAAATGATGATACCAGGGTCAAAAGGTCAGAAAGCCGATACAAGCTTGCTTGCAAGAGGATTTTTGACACTCACATCATTAAATGCAAGACAGTCCAAAAAATCTTTTCAGAACTTTGTGTAAATTGGTCACAATGCTTGAAAATAGAATTTTACGAATGAGAGGTTACTATATTATGCAAATCCAACCTGTTAAACAGCTTCGCGGGGAAGTATCTGTTCCCGGCGATAAATCCATCTCCCACCGTTCTATTATGTTCGGTGCACTGGCAAAAGGAACTACTGAGATCACACATTTTCTTCACGGTGCCGACTGCCTCTCTACCATCGGCTGCTTTCGTGCCATGGGAATCAATATCGAAGACACACCTGACCGTATCCTGGTTCACGGCAAAGGCCTTCACGGACTTTCCGAACCTTCTTCTTTTTTAGATGTGGGGAACAGCGGAACCACCACAAGACTGATTTCCGGTATTCTTTCCGGTCAGCCGTTTGCCACCACTCTTTCCGGCGATGCTTCCCTGAACTCCCGCCCGATGAAGAGGATTATGGAGCCTCTTGGAATGATGGGCGCTGATATTTTAAGCCAGAATGGGAACGGGTGCGCACCACTTTTGATCAACAGCCATCTTTCTGCCGGTCAGAATCCATCCCTGCACGCAATCCACTATCACTCAAAAGTAGCTTCTGCTCAGGTTAAATCTTCCGTACTCCTGGCAGGACTTTATGCAGACGGATTAACCCTGGTTACAGAACCTGTACTTTCCCGTAATCATACAGAACTGATGCTGAATGGCTTCGGTGCCAACGTACAGACAGAAGTACATTCTGATGGCAGTGCAACTGCATCTATTCTCCCATGTGAGGAATTATACGGACAGAAGATCCTGGTTCCCGGAGATATTTCTTCTGCTGCTTACTTCATCGCTGCTGCCCTTCTAGTTCCAGGTTCTGAACTTCTGATAAAGAATGTAGGTACCAACCCGACCCGTGCCGGAATCCTTGAAGTATGCAGGGCAATGGGGGCAGACATTACCTATCTAAATGAAAATCGTGACAGTGGTGAACCAACTGCCGATCTTCTTGTACGTACAAGCACTCTTCACGGAACCACCGTAGAAGGTGCAATCATCCCTACACTGATCGATGAGATTCCGATGATTGCAGTGATGGCTGCTTTCGCCGAGGGAACTACGATCATCAGGGATGCTGCCGAATTGAAAGTCAAAGAGACTGACCGTATCAAAACAACTACAGAAGGACTTCTTGCCATGGGCGTTGATGTAACACCAACCGACGACGGCATGATCATCCGTGGCGGTAATCCGGTTCATGGAGGACAGATCAACAGTTATCTGGATCACCGGATCGCAATGGCCTTTTCCATCGCAGCCCTTGCCGCCGAGGGAAATACTGAAATCCAGGATGGTCAGTGTGTAGATGTATCTTATCCTTCATTTTTTACGGAACTTCATTCCCTTTCCCTGTAATTTCACGCAAAAATATAAGAAAGAATGTGCCTCGGCACATTCTTGCGCCGAGTGCGTTGCTGAGCGCCAGTGGCGCTCGTTAAGCAACGACCGAAGCGGAGCGTAGACCGCTTGCGACATCCTTCATCTTCGCGCGAGTGCACATCTCCGGCACACGGTGCCTTTTATTTAACAGGAAGTTCCTTCAGAATTTCCTGTTAAATAAAAAATGCTGTATACACATCCTCATTTCACTTTTTATTATAGAAAATTTTTCTTTTTTTGACAATTCCAACTGACAAAGATTATTTCTCTTTTTCTAGCTGCATATGATAATCCCGGATCATATCTGCAAGCGTAACTGTCTTCAGGCTGTCTTCCAATGCAGATTCAAATTTAGAATAGGAGTTTTGCAAAACCGCCCGGATGTTACGTCCAACTGGACACAATTTAGAAGCTTTGGTATGTACGTGAAATATATTTTTACAGAACTGCGGTTTCACGGCATTGCAGATTCTGTATACTGTAATTTCTTCCGGCGGCATATTTAAAGTCGTTCCACCGGTACCGTTTTTCACATTAAGGATTCCAGCTTTTTTTAAAGCACTCATGATACTGCGTATCGCTACCGGATTCGTTCCCGTTGATAAAGCAATCTTTTCACTTGTGATCTTATCCGTCTCTCCAAATTCGCTGACCAGTATCAGACAATGAATTGCAAGCGATGCCCTTATTGATAACTGCATACTCTGACTTCCTCCTTTGATTTCATTTTAGCTTATCATATTTTTCTATAGGTGTAAATATTGACATTACATCTATGAAATGATAGTCTTGTTGTAAATTCAAAAATTACACCAAAGGAGTAAAAAAATGAAAACATATCCAGTTGTAGAAATTACATTTAGTCCTACCGGAGGGACCAAAAAAGTTGCAGACCAGATCAGCTGCTATCTGGGAAATATTACAAATACCGTGAATCTTATCCGGCACGATGTCAGCTTTTCAGATGTAACAGTCCCTTCTGATTCACTTGCTGTCATCGCAGCTCCTGTATTCGAAGGCGTTATTCCTGATATCGCCATTGAAAGGATGAAAGAGATACAAGGGAACCATGCAAATTGTGTAGTTATTGCCGTATATGGAAATCGCGCATATGACGATGGTCTGATCCAGTTAAAAGATACCGCCGAGTTATGCGGTTTCAATGTTATCGCCTCCGTTGCAGCTGTTGCAGAACATTCTATCATGCGCCAATTCGGCAGTGGACGACCAGACGAAGAAGATAGCAAAGAGTTAAAGAAATTTGCAGAAGAAATACTCGAAAAACTTTCCTCTGAAAAAGAATTGTCTACTGATTATTTCGTGCCTGGCAGTCATGAGTATAAACGCCTTGGCAACCTGAATGTTGTTCCAAAAGCAAGTGCTTCCTGCACTGGCTGTGGAAAATGTGCCGATGCCTGCCCAACAGGTGCAATCAATAAAAATAATATCCGAACCGGCGATAGCAGCAAATGTATCAGTTGTATGGGATGTATCGCCGCCTGTCCAAAAGGTATCCGGAAGCTAAACCCTGTCTTTTTGGCTGCCGCATCTCTGAAAATGAAAAATCTGTTATCCGGACGAAAACCAAATGAGATTTTCTTATAATCCTCAGCAGACATTTCCTTCTCTCTGTTGATTGAAATTTTTATGCGAAACTGGTATTCTATAAGAAAAGAAAATCGATCGTTTTCATGATCGAAGGAGGTTAATATATGTCCGAAATTTTAGCTTTCGCAGAATCTGCCAGTTCTGATCCAAAGCTTTCTGCAGAACCAGTTTCCGGATCCGGAGACATCCATACGTCCACTGATGTACCACCACAGGAAGCTCCAGCTCCGGAACCAAGCTCCTCTGAAACAATTTCAAAAGATGACTCCGGTCAAATTGCTCATGAATCCGCTTCTGAGGCAGAAACCATTTCATCGGAAGAAAAAAAGAATACTTACACGGATTTTTCATCGGATGATTTCAAATCTCCTGACGATTCCGAAAAAGATCCGTTTACCGGAGAAAAGAAAAATTCCCACCACCACATTTTCCATACAGCAAAGGAACTGAACTATCTGCGTGAAAAATACATTCTGGAAAAAATTCCGGATGACCAGCTTCTCGAATATCTGAAGCTTGAAGAAAAGCGCCACGAACTCCAGGTACAGGAACGCAACATCCGCGAAAAGCGGATCATGAATGCCTTTATGCTGACAGTAATCCTTGCTGCAATTGTGGCTGTAGTATACAGTCTGCATGAGAATCCTACAGTACTCATCAGTATTCTGTATATCGGTGGAATCCTTGCAGGAATTCATGTCTGGAACAAGAAAAAATGAAATGTAACTGTTCAGAGCCAAGCAAAATTTCATAAAACAGGTGTAAAATGCTTGCATTTTTAAGACTGTTTTTGAAATTTTATTTGGCGGATACGCCACACCGACGAAATGCGTAGCATTTTGGAGGTTGGCTCTGAACAGTTACAATGAAATTTTATACACTAAAATAACCGGGCAGATTCATCACTAATCTGTCCGGTTATTATATTACATTTTTCTCTTTACTCTGTGGCTGTCTGCTTAATCCGCGCCAACCCTTTTCCCACTGCCGGACAAAATGTCAAGCAGAGGTTATTCTCTTCTGTCTCTCAACAGGGTATTTTATATTGCTTTTCCGCTTCCTTTTCTATGCATTCTGCATAAATTCCTGGATTTCTTCTCTGGTCGGCATTACCCGAAGCGCTCCTTTTTTTGTGGTGATCAGGGAAGCTGCCGCATTTGCAAATGTGAGAAGCTCTTTTAAATCCTCTTCCGTCAGATCTTCCATTCCATGCTCCAGAATATAATCCAGCGAATTGGCACAGAATGTATCCCCTGCACCGGTAGTCTCGATCGTATGCTCCTGTACAAATCCCGGAACTTCTACCCTGAGGTCTTTGTAATATGCACGGCTTCCGTCTTTTCCAAGAGTAATGAGAACCAGCGGGATCTGATATTTCTCGCGGATCAGTCTTGCTCCTTCATCATAATCTGTTGTTCCAAAAAGAAATTCCACTTCATTATCTGAAATCTTCAGAATATCACACTTTGAAAGACCATATTCGATCTCAGCCTTTGCATCATCCAATGATTTCCAGAGCGGTGGGCGAAGGTTCGGGTCAAAACTTACGATACATCCTGCTTCTTTTGCCACGTCAATTGCATATCTTGTTGCTTCTCTTACACCTTCATGGGTAGAGGAAAGGGTTCCAAAGTGAAAAATCTTTGCCGAACGGATCAGCTCTTCATCCACTTCTTCTTTTTTCAGCATCATATCTGCTCCCGGATTCCGGTAAAAAGAAAAATCACGATCTCCGTTGGGCAGCTTGTGAACAAAGGCCAGGGTTGTATGTACCTGATCATCCAGAATCAGATTTCCAGAATCAATCCCCACTCCTTCTATGGTTTCCTTCAGCATCCGGCCAAAATTGTCATTTCCCACCTTACCGATAAAAGAAGTCCTTCTGCCCAGCTTGCAAAGCATAGCCAGCACATTGCAGGGCGCGCCTCCGGGATTGGCCTCCAGCAGAGGATTTCCCTGACTGCTGATGCCGTTTTCTGTAAAATCAATCAGAAGCTCGCCAAGAGCTGTTACATCAACCACCTTTTCCATCGTTATTCTCTCCCTTCTTTTATCTGCGCTGCCACAGCCGCTGCCTGTCTGGCTATTTCCAGTTCCTCATTGGTCTGGATCACCAGCACATTCACCTTTGAAGTGCCTTCGGAAATGCGGACTGCTTCCGCCTGTTCCCTGTTTTTCACTTCATCAATGGTAATTCCAAGGAAGCCCAGGTATTCGCATATTTCCTCTCGAATATCAGAATCATTTTCCCCGACTCCGGCAGTAAATACAATATTATCCACACCGTTCATGGCTGCTGCATAGCTGCCGATATACTTTGCCACCTTATAAGCAAAAATCTCCCGGGCCAGGGACGCTTTTTCATTGTATTTAATCCCTGCGTCCTTCAGTTCTCTGAAATCACTGGACAAATTTTTAGAAATACCCAGGACTCCTGATTCCTGATTCAGAACCGTCATAATCTGATGAATGTCCAGATTTTCTTTTGCTGCCAGGAATTCCAGCGCTCCCGGATCCACATCCCCGCACCTGGTACCCATCACCAGACCCTCCAGGGGAGTAAAGCCCATAGAGTTGTCAATCACCTTTCCGTACTTCACCGCGCAGATGCTGGAGCCATTTCCCAGATGACACACTATCGTCTTCACTCTCCGAATATCCTGCCCCATAAATTCTGCCGCCCGGGCAGAAACATACTTGTGGCTGATGCCGTGAAAACCATAACGGCGGATTTTGTATTTTTCATAAAACCGATAAGGCAAACCATAAAGAAAGGCCTTCGGCTCCATTGTCTGATTAAATGCCGTATCAAAAACGCCTACCATCAGCGTCTCCGGCATCAGTGCCTTACAGGCATCTACACCTACCAGATTGGCCGGATTATGCAGAGGTGCCAGATCATTACACTCTGTCATGGCCTGAATCACCTCATCCGTAATCACCACAGAGCCTGTAAATTTTTCTCCGCCATGAACCAGGCGATGACCTACCACATCAATCTCATCATAGGAGCTTAACACTCCCTGTTCTGGATCTACCAAAGCAGTCAGCAGCTTTTCCACTGCATCCTTATGATTGTTCATGGGCACCGGTTCCTTGAGTGAAACGCCGCTGTCCGTTTTATAAGTAAAGCTTCCGTCAATTCCTATGCGCTCGCAAAGTCCCCGCGCCATAACCTTCTCTGTCTCCGAATCAATCACCTGGAATTTCAACGATGAGCTTCCGCTGTTTATCACCAGTATCTTCATAACCGCCACTCCCCTTTACTGCTTTTGCATCACCGAATCACCGGAAGCTGTTCCTCCGGCTCCGTCTCTCGTTCCATTATACCGTTTTCCCCTTTTGTACACAAGAAAAATTTCCAGGAATAGCTCTTGCAGGAAATCAAGAAAGAAGCTCGCTCGCGAGCTTCTCCGCCTGCGGCGGGTCGCTTCTGCGACAATATTCTTTTCCGCCGCATGGCGATCCTCGCGGAGCGTTTTTATGTCATAGAACGCACTTTCCTATGACACTAAAAAGCACAGCAGGCAGACGACTTCTCATCTGTTTGCTGCGCTCTTCTGCGCCTGATTTCTTTATTTCAGAATTCCTCTTTGCCGGGAATCTGGAATATTCATTTGAATTCTGTATTTTGTCACTGCACGGCGGGATACGGAAATTCCTTCCTTTTCCAGCTGCTCTGCCAGCTTCTGATCACTGAGAGGCTTTTTCCCTTCCTCCTCAATCATCTGACGGAGCCGCTGTTTTATGGTATCTGAAGAAACAGCCCCGTCTCCTTCATGGTCTGAAATCCCTGCAGTAAACAAAGCTTTTAAGGGAATGGTTTTTCGGTACTGAATATATTTTCCCTTAATCGCCCGACTGACTGTAGAAACATGGATTCCCAGAAGCTGCGCGATATCCTCCTGCTGCATAGGGGCCAAATTGCCGTTTTCCTCAAAATAGTCCTTCTGCAGCTCCAGAACAGCCTCTACAATACGGACAATGGTTCTGCGCCTCTGCTCTACCGAATTCACTACAAATCTGGCCCGCTCCAGGCGTTCCCGAAAATAAGCCTGCAGCTCCGGATCCTTTGTCTCCTCCATCATGCGGATATAGTAATCATTGTATCGATATTCTCCCATCCAGCCGTCATTCAGTGTTACCTCCCACTGACCATTCTGGCGAACAATCAGAATATCCGGCACTACATACTCGGTGTCATCCTTCTGAATATCCATCACCGGTCTTGGATTCAGCGTCCCAATCAAATGAATATATTCTTTTACCTGTACCGTAGAAACCTGAAGCTTTCTGGAAATCATTCCAATCTGACCATTCATAAGTTCCTGCATATGATTCCGAAGAAGAACAAACAACGTCTCATCCTCAACGCCCTTTACACGAAGCTGCTTTTCCAGACATTCTGCCAGACTGGAAGAAAATATTCCAACTGGTTCAAGCTCCTTCAGCACTGCCAGACACTGTTCCAGCTCCTTTTGTTCATAACCGGAATTCTGCGCCAGCTCCTCTGTCTGATATAGAAAATATCCTTTCTCATCCAGACAATCAATCAAATACTCTGCCGTTTCCCACTCCCGCTGGGAAAGACTTCCCCGATCCAGCTGATTCAGCAGATACTCCTTCAGGGAATTTTCTGTTCTCGCTCTTACATCATTGCGGCTTTGCTCTTCTTCCTCCGGATTTTCCAGATACTGATCCCGGAACGAGGTTCCCTTCTCATACATCTTTTCCATATCCGTAAACATTTCATTTTCTTTATCTCCGGAATTCTCCAGCATGGGATTCTCCAGATATTCATTCATCAAAAAATCTTCCAGTTCCTGATTATTCAGCGCCAGAATATTCAATGACTGCACCTGCCCCACTGACAAGGCCTGTTTTTGTTCCACCAGCAGTCCGCTGCCCATCTCCATTTTCCTTCCTCCTGTGTATCTCTGTAGTTTTGTGATGCAAAACCCACTCATTCTTTTCAACAGTATAGCACATTTTCAGGAGTATGAGCAAAAAAATATGTGCAGAATATACAAGTATATGCAGTATTTCTATTTTCCAGGTACATATACGCCGTCCGGCCCTACCCAGTAATGATCCGGAGTCCAGCAATTCACGTACAGATCTCCATTTTCCCGATCCAGATAATACCAGAGACCGTCCAGACAGAGCCATCCTGTAGCCATATAGCCCTGGTCATCAAAATAATACCACCGGCCCCCCTGTTCCATCCATTGGGAGACGGGCCAGGTGCCGTCCTCATTTCTCCACCACCAGCGAAGTCCGTCTGCTGTCTTCTGCCATCCGGCTCCGGCATATTCTTCTGCCACCACAAAGCTTCCATCTGTTTTTACAGTCAGCACGTCTGACACAGTCCACTCACTTTTGCTGTGG
>OHAD01001098.1_pt1 | contig 27670 bp, 18 predicted proteins | sample 1577011 | NCBI WGS metagenome assembly OHAD01 (sample SAMEA3541510, study PRJEB24748) | human gut metagenome | biome: human gut; feature: human-associated habitat; material: faeces | place: China | collected 2012 | reverse complement strand
ACTCTAAAGCTGTGTGAGAACCGATATATCCTGCACCGCCTAAAACAAGTATACTAATTATTTTTCCCTCCTATTATTTGATTTCAATACCGCCAAACGGTCTGATCGTCATAATGTAGCATGAATTCTGTCCAAAGACTCTGTCCATTTCTGATCTGTATTCATTTACAAGTTCATGTGGAACAAAAGCCTGAATTGTTCCTGCAAATCCTCCTCCGTGAACTCTGATCGCACCCTTGCCTTTCAAAACACGTTTGCCGATCATAATTGCAAGTGGAATACCTTGTTCCGTTGGCTTTCTGCATGAGTATAAATTTTGCAGATAGTTCATGGAGGAATCTCCCGATTCGTTTACAAGCGTGAGAAAATCCTCAAATCTGTTGCTTTTGAGAGCTTCCGTTTCTGCCTTTGCACGATAATTGTCGCCGAAAAAGTGAATTGCACGCAAGACAGCTCTGTCAGAAATCTTCTTTTTAATATCAGGGAGATCATCCCAAAATTGATTTTCATCAACTTCACGAAGAACCCTTTTGCCGAAATATTCTGCAACTTGGTCCATTTCTGTACGAACGGCTACATAATCATCTGTCAAATCAGAATGATCTCCTTTGGTGTCTGTGATGATCAATGCATAGCCGGTTTTTGAAAGGTCAAAATCAATTTTTTGGATACTTGGATTTTGAATGTTTTGAAAATCAAGAAAAACAAATCCACCAACGGAGCAAACCATCTGATCCATCAATCCGCTTTTCTTGCCAAAATAAAAGTTTTCTGCATATTGTCCGATTTTTGCGATTTCTACTGCACCGATCTGATTGTTATTGTAATAGCTGTCAATTGCCGTTGCAATCAATGTTTCAAATGCAGCAGAAGAAGAAATACCGCTTCCACCAAGTACATTTGAAGTTGTATACATATCAAATCCGGAAATTTCTACACCTAAACCCTTAAAGCGAGCTGCAATCCCTCTGACAATTTCAGAAGAACCTTTTTCACCGGTATGAACATCCAAATCGTCCAGTGAAACTGCAAATTCATCGTATCCCTCTGATTTAATTCTGATGATGTTTTCGTCATGAAATGCTGCAACACCGATAACATCTAAGTCAACTGCTCCTGCAATGACACAGCCATGTTGATGATCGGTATGATTACCGTCGATTTCTGTCCTACCCGGAGCAGAATAAACGTGTATATCATTTCTATTCGGATACAGTGCTGTGAATTTCTCCACAGCACTCATATATCGTGATTTCTGACTTTCTATATCCTGTGGCTTATAAATATTTGCGAAGATATTATCAAATCCACCACAAGTAACCTTGTCTTGAAAATCCTGTATTTTCATTGTTTTCCTTTCTTCTTACGATCTTAAGGGCATAATTACAAATTCCAATTTCATCGGCTGATCTGCATGGATTCTGTACGCCTCATGCACCGGTGCACCCCAGGAATCATCGCCGCCGACACCCATTTGCTTTGCAGCGATTCTGACCCATGTGTAGCGAACACTTGGAAGTTCATCCAGATGCATTGCATTTTCGAGTTCATAGGCACTGTATGGCAGTACGCTCATTTCAAACGGAGCAGATGCCTTTTGGAACGTCAGACCATGCTGCATATCATCATGGACAGAGAGCGTTCTTACACCGGTACGGTTGCCGCATTCCTGCGGATTGAGATAACCGGAAAGATTTTCTTTTGCCGTAGATTTCCACAATCCCAGTCTTGCCCCTTTGCATCGGTCACTGTAATTTTCATCAGGACCGAGTCCGTAATACCGGAAATTGCAAAGCTGTTTTTTCATCTTGAAGTCCAATGCAAGAACCGGCATATCAGGCATACCGCTTACCCCTGCATAATTTACACATACGCCCAGCTTTCCGTCAAAGTGTGCGGTATAGGTTACAGTAAACTCAAAAGTCGGAACACAGGCAGCCTGATATGTGAATGTGATTTTCAAAGCATCTTCCTGTTCCAGCCATGAAACGGTTTTATACTTTGCAAATTTGCCTGCGGCATACCACTGTGCAAGATTATACGGCTCGGAAGCACCGGTGTCATTGTCCGTCATTGCTCTCCAGAAGCTGACCTTTGGTGTGCGTGTGATATATTCAAAACCATTGTATTTCAGAGAACTGATGCCGCCCTCTTTTTTGTCGAACATCATGGAGAAGTTTTCTCCGTGAACACCAATGATAACATCGCCGTATACAATCGTTGGCTTTTGCAATGTGGTTTCCGGAATCTGATTGTCTTTTACTTCAAACACTTCCTGAGCAAAGGCAATTTCGTGCCCTGCATCTGCCCATAGTGTCTGATCTGCGGTAACGGCGGAAACATGATAAACATATTCTCCTGCACTGTCTATTTTGTGAAGTGTCAGTTTCATTGTCTTGCTTTCTCCGGCAGGAACATTCAGAGAAAATGTATCGGATTTCAGAACAACGCCGTTCTTTTCCAATCGTACAACAAAGGACAAGTTGTTTGTATCTGCAAAGAGATTTCGGTTTTCTACGGTAAGCATTCCGTTTTGAATGGACATTCTGATGTTGGAGTAAAGAGCCTTCATTTCCTGAACCTTTGGAGAATAGGTGCGATCGGCATAGATCACACCATTGGTGCAGAATCCGTAATCACTTGGTCTGTCCTCAAAATCTCCGCCATAAACCAGAACTGTTTTCCCGTCGTCATTTTTGGTTTCGATTGCCTGATCGATGTAGTCCCAGATGAAACCACCCTGATAAGCCTCATATTTGTCCTCAAGGTCCGTGTAAAGGCTCAAACCGCCAAGAGAATTGCCCATAGCGTGCATATACTCACAACTAATATACGGTCTGCCGTTGTTCTGCTTCAGGTATTCTTCCACTTCCTGCGGTTTGGCGTACATACGGCTTTCCATATCCGTGATGAAATCATACTGATGATTCGGAACTCTTGTAACGCCCTCATAGTGCACCAGTCTTGTCGGGTCTACGCTTCTGAAACATTCTGACATTGCAGCAATATCTTCTCCGCAGTAGGATTCGTTTCCGCAAGACCAGATGAGAACGCTTGCGTGATTCTTGTCACGTTCATACATTGATTTCGCTCTGTCCAGTACAGCTTCTTTCCATTCCGAAAGTGAACCCGGTACATTCCAAGACGGATCTGTTGCACCAAGCTTCTGCCATGTACCGTGTGTTTCCAGATTGGTTTCATCAATCAGATAAATGCCGTATGCATCACAAAGCTGATACCAAAGAGAATTGTTCGGATAATGACAGGTACGAACTGCATTGATATTGTTTTTCTTCATGAACTGAATGTCAAACAGCATATCTTCCTTTGTGATTGCTCTGCCTGTTTTCGCATCAAATTCGTGTCGATTGATGCCCTTGAAAATGATACGTTTCCCATTCAGGCACATGATTCCGTTTTTCAGTTCAAATCGGCGGAATCCGACTTTGGTTCTGCTGACTTCGATTTCATTTCCGTTTTCGTCTGTCAGAATCACTGTAAATGTGTAGAGATTCGGTATTTCGGCACTCCAAGGCTTGCTGTTTTCAATTGTCCAGTTTACGGATTCCTTTTCATTGGATTCTGCAATGACCGTTCCATTTTCATCTGTCAAGATTGATTTCGCAGAACACTTTCCAGCAATATTCAGCGTTGCAGAGAAGATACCGTTTGTACCGTCATAATCTGCAATCACTTTCATATCACGAACATGGGCAGACGGTGCCGCATAAAGGAACACGTCACGGAAAATGCCGGAGAATCTCCAGAAATCCTGATCTTCCAGCCAGCTGGCAGAACTTCTCTTGAACACTGCAACAGCAAGTTTGTTGCCCTTTTCACGGATATACGGTGTCAGTTCAAATTCAGACGGTGTAAAAGAATCTTCGCTGTAGCCGATAAATTCGCCGTTCAGCCAGACATACATAGCAGTTTCCACACCCTGAAAAGAAATGAATACACGCTTATTTTTCAGAGCATCGTTCAAGTCAAAATATCTGACGTAGCTGCCGACAGGGTTGTCCTTTTCAGAGATAAACGGAGGACGGAGATGCTCCTGTCCCTCCCAAGGATAAATGGTGTTGACGTACTGTGGTTTGCCGTATCCCTGTAATTCCATGTGTCCCGGAACCTGAATGTTGTCAAAATTGTTAGTGCTGTCGCTTTCTTCATAGAACTTTTGCTGCCATTCAGACGGATTCTTTGCCCACGCAAATTTCCAGGTGCCGTTTAGATTCTGAATCAGAGAGGAATTGTCTGCATCGGCTTCCGAATGGTTTGCATAGATTCTGTGGTCGGAATGTGCTGCGATTCTGTTGACTGCAAACACTTCCGGATTGGTGAGCCAGTCGAGTGTATATTTCATATTGTTCCCTCCATTTTAGTTCTGTGATTCCATCACAACTTCATTTTCGGATATTCCAAGTTTTTCTTTGATTTCCGCATTTGCCTTTTCAACATTCATCTTAGAAAGAATAAATGTGATGATCAAATCCAGTGCAAACGGAATGATCAGATACATAATGTGAAGCATATTGATTGCAGAATCAGGCTGTACTGTCAAAGTACCCTTGAATCCGCTAATGTCGAGCAAAAGACCGACAATTGCTGTTCCAAGTCCACCACCAATTTTTACACCAAGTGATGTGCAGGAGTACATGATTCCATCAACATGCTTGTGTTTGGTAAGCCAGCTATATTCAGAGCATGATGCGATGACTGCATTCATATCACCTTGCCATGGACCTTGACCGAGTGCTGCAAGTGCTGTAAATGCAAGCATCAGCGGAATGTTTCCCATGTATCCGGCAACCGCTACCAGAAGTCTGCCAACTGTTGCTACCATGTAGCTATACTTGTTCAGCTTATACATGCCGTTCCATTTTTGTACGATGGTAGGAGTGAAGATCAAGGCGATAATCAAAGGAATATTGATAAACCACGCAAACGTGCCGAACATATTCTCATCTGCGAGAACATATTTTGCATAGTATGTTCCAACACCGATCATCGCACCATAGAACTGCTGCAAAATGTAGGTTACTGTGATCATCATATAATATTTGTTGTGTACGAGAATTTTGAATGCTTCTCCAAAACTGTATTTGGTTTCTTCTGTTTTTGTTTCACTGTCTGCAAGTTCCTCATCAGAAAGTTCCTTTACAGAAAGAGCAGAAATTGTATTTACAATAAGACCGATAACCGCATAAATAATTGCGACTGTTCTCCAGCCATTTGCACCGCCGCCCATTGCTTCAACAAATTGGAATGTAACAGCCTGAATCAGGAGGCTTGTTCCAAATGCGAAGATAAAGCGATAAGAACCCATCTGAACTCTTTCCTTGCTGTTCTTTGTAACAAGAGCGGTCAGAGCAGAATATGCGATGTTGTTTGCCGTATAAAATACACTGTTAAGAAGTGTGTAGCAGATAAAGAACCATGCGTACTGAGCAAAATTATCCATGTTCATCGGGATTGCAAATACACCAATCAAGGTAATTGCACAGCCGATAAAACCATAAAGCATCCACGGTTTTGCCTTGCCCATTTTCGTATGTGTCTTATCAATCAACGTACCAAAAATGATGTCTGTTATTCCATCAAAAATCTTCGATACAGCAATGAGAACGCCAATAACACCTGCGTTTAATCCAATCGTGTCGGTAAGATAGATCATTACGAATGATGTCAGCAATGCATAGACAACGTTCCCTGCAACATCGCCGGAACCATAACCGACTTTGTTATACCACTTTAAATATGTTTTTTCTTTGCTCATAATAGAGCTCCTTTCATTGTTTGTATGCCTACATGAACAGAATTTTCCCATAATGAATGATACAAACTGCTTTTCATCTTGCAAAAACGAAATAATGCCATCGTCAGAATAGATGATTATTTTTTTGAGCACAAAGAATTTTTATTGAATTCAACATGGAATTACAATGAAAGACGTCTTTTTTAATTCTTATCTCTCATTTCTTAATTCTATTATACCACACAAAACGGCTTAAAAAATACACAAAGTTATAAAATATATGCACAAAGTTTAGGTTTTTTCTTGCAATCAGTGCTCAGGTGTGATATACTATAGTTATAGAAGCAAGGAGGTGCTTTTTATGTTCATGAATGTTGCCTATTTGAACAACTCTACATCTACTGTAGTGGATAATACGAAACCTTTGATTGTAACAAGCTGTGGAAATTATCGTGTGAAAAATCGTTCTGAAGTAGTAACACATAGTCCGAAGGGAAGAAAAGATTATCAGCTTTTATATATTGCCTCCGGAAAAGGACATTTTTTCATTCATGGAGAAGAAAAAACGGTTTCAGCCGGAAATATTATTATATATTTGCCGGATCAACCACAGGAATATGTTTATTATCGTGCAGATCAAACCGATGTTTATTGGGTGCATTTTACTGGAAATGAAGTAGAAGAAATTTTAAAGTATTACAATATCAACCTGCAAAATAATATTCTCTATATTGGAACATCTCCCGATTATCAGTGGTTATTTGGTCAGATGATCCAGGAATTGCAGCTTTGCAGACCACGGTATTATGAATTGATTTCTTTGCAGCTGCGAAATATTTTTGTTTTGATAAGCTGTGCAATCATGAGTGCAAAGAAATTCAGCAGCACCAGTGAAAAAGAAGTTGCTTTTGCGATGCACTATTTTCGTAAAAATTACAACACAGAAATCAGCATTGAGGAGTACTCCGAATCCAGAGGGCTTAGCAACTGTTGGTTTATTCAGTGCTTTAAAGAAATCACAGGTTCCAGTCCGCTGCAATATATCTTAAAGCTGCGAATCTCCAACGCACAAAGTTTGTTAGAAAATACGGACTATACCATTACTGAAATTGCAAATATGGTTGGATACACCAATTCGCTTTATTTCAGCAGACTGTTTCATAAATACATTGGTATGTCACCAAAAGAATATCGAAAAGTAAAACTCAAAGAAAATCTCAGGGAGTAAAAAACAAAACTCGTTTGGCTAAGACTAAACCAAACGAGTTTTGTTGATTTTTGATAAGAAATAAGGAATGGCTACATTACCAAACACGTCTGAATTGCAATCTCCTCAGCTTGCAGCTCGAAGAGATTTTCAAGCTGCCAAACCTTAGCCGTGTCGGCATTTTTCATCGCAAGTGCATATTCAGGATCAGTAGCACGCATTTTGTTCCAGATCTTCCATAATCAGCAGAAAAGATTTTGAAAAGGTACAGGAAAATCAGAATTAACTTCTTTGTTTTCCTAATAGTGTTTAATGTATTTAGTGATAGTATCGATTAATTCCTCCATGTTAATCGGCTTGGAAATATGGTCATTCATGCCTGAATCCAGGGATTCCTGAATATCATCTATAAAAGCATTTGCAGACAAAGCTATAATTGGAATCGTAACTGCATCGGACCGCTCTATACCCAAGGCTCGAATGGCTTTTGCTGCTTGGTGTCCATCCATGTTTGGCATCATAATATCCATCAAAATAAGATCGTATGTGCCTCGTGGATGATTTTTAAACAAATCCACAACTTCCTTTCCGTCTGATGCGCGTGTTACGGCTATACCAGCATTTTCCAGCATCATCGTAGCAAGTTCAGCATTTAGATCATTATCCTCAGCCATAAGAACATGAATACCCGTCAAATCTCTATGTAGATGTTGTTTTTGTTCTGATTGAATAATCTGTTCTGACAACTCCAGTGGGATCTCCACTGTGAATGTAGAACCTACACCTTTTTTGCTCTCAACAGCAATCGAACCGCCCATCATATCCACATATTTTTTTGTGATGGCCATACCAAGACCGGTTCCCTTATATTGAGTTCTGGCATTAGCATCATCTTCTTGTGAAAACGGATCGAATAATTTTTTCTGGAACTCTTCGCTCATGCCAATACCGTTATCTCGAACAACATAACGAGTTATGATATGTTTCTCATCCGCTCCTGGGTAACTGCTGATATCCAAAGTAATCTTTCCGCCGTCCTTTGTGAATTTCACAGCATTGCCAAGAAGATTCACCAAAACTTCTCGGATACGCGCAACATCCGCAAGGACATATGGGTTCTTTGGGATTTCTCGATGTACTTCAAACTTAAGATCTCGGTTATAAAGAAGTCCATTCATAATAGCCTGGACGTTATCTGTCAATTGAGTAATGTCCACCGGCTCGGGCGAAATAGTAACTTTTCCACTTTCAATGCGAGTAAAATCCAGAACGTCATTCAACAAAGAGAGAAGATGATTCGAACTTTTTTGAACTTTCTCCAAGCTATCATGAATATCTGAAACCGTGTTCTGGTGAAGCGCAATGTTTGTAAATCCAATAATGGCATTCATCGGCGTCCTGATGTCATGGCTAATACTAAGCAAAAACGCAGATTTTGCTTTGTTGGCAGCATCTGCTTCCTCAGCGGCGGTCATTAATAATTGTTTTTGTTTTTGCTCTTCTGCCTTGCTTTTCTGGTAAACATAATAGGTATATAGACAAATCAAAAGCAATACAGCTCCTGCGACTAAACCGCAGATGATGGAAATATGATTCGTCTCTTCAACCATTCCATAAGCTGATTGCATATCCATTTCAATGCAAAATGCGCCAATGATTTCTCCTGTCCCATCATGATTTGCTCTTACAGGATAGCAAGCCGTAAAAATCGGACCCCATGTTGTATCAATGATATCCTGAGAGTACACATTCTCCCCAGAAATAGCCCTATCAATATACGGAACCATTTCTTCCTCAATATAATCTCCAGGGTGTCTTACATCATCCGCATCCGAATCCAAACCGTCTACCACATAAACGAGTTTTCCTTCTTCATTTTTTGTAGCGGTGTAAATATATCGAGTAGAATTCAGTGTTCTGATTTCATTGAAATATGAAGAAATATCCTTATATAATTGCTTCTTTTCATCAGATTGATCTTTGATTTGATCAAAATCTTCTTTGCCGATTCTTCCATCCACGAGTTTGTGTACTGCATCTGCACTCGCTGTGTCACGTGTGATTTCTGTTTCAAGGGCGGTCTTAGTGTAAGAACTTTGCAGAATAAATGTGTACAACGCTATTACAAAAATCGTCAAAAGCCCCGCAATCACAAAGATACTGCCTGTATTCTTCAGCCTAAGGAGTTTTTTTAAATTAATTCCTTCTTTTATTTTCTTCATGCTGCTCATTCACATCCTCTAAATGCCAATTTATCGTTCATCCCTAACCTCTATAATTTCATCTACAAAAACAATATGTGGTTGCCAACCTCCATTGAAATCGGGATATACTTTGGGCATGGAAGCATAATACTCCTGAACTTCAGTTGTAATATCCTCTTTGGAAAATTGATGCTGATACATTTTTTGGCAAAGAAATGTTAATTTTGCCTCTTTATAGGTCACTCCCTGAGCGATTTCAATAGGAGTCAGTCCTGCAGGATTGGTTGTCACCCTTTTTCATTTTCCAAAAATCATCCCAAAATGCCTGACATCTAATCCACTGTCTCAAATTGTGACATCTAATCCGAGGTTACAAGCTGACACATATTTTGCAGTAGATATGTTTTCATATAAAAGAACCGAGCCTTTTCAGAGGTCAGGCATTACCTCCTAACTACCGAAAAGCCGGAAATACGCCACTTTTCAGCCTTTATTTATCTTTTCTTGACAGCAAACAAACCGTCTCCACATGCCCCGTCCTACCAAACAGATCCACGCCCTTGACCTTGACCGTCTTATACCCCAACTCTTCCAGCACAGCACAGTCCCTAGCAGCAGTAGCGTGATTGCAAGATATCATAACTATCCTGTCAGGGGACATTTTTGCCATGTACTCCAGTGCGTCCCTAGTGCAGCCCTTTCTTGCAGGGTCAGCTATTATCACATCTGGTCGTTCGCCACGGCTGTAAAGTATCTCTGCTATCTTTCCTGCGTCACCACATATAAATTCCGCATTTGTGACATTGTTTGCTGCGGCATTTCGTTTTGCATTGTCTATTGCAGATTGTATTATCTCAACACCTATGAGCTTTTTCACCTTTTTGCTCATTGACAAACCAATCGTTCCTGCACCGCAGTAAAGATCAAGAAGAGTTTCCTTTCCTGTCAGCTGAGCATAATCTGCGGCAATTTCATAAAGCCGCTCCGCCTGAATTGTGTTTACCTGATAAAAAGACAGCGGTGATATCTCTATATCATTTCCACACATGGTATCGTGTATCGTGTCGCTTCCATACGCAGTAACAAGCTTCTGTCCGAGTATACAGTTGGTCTTTCGGCTATTCTCGTTGAAAACTATACTCTTTATATCAGCATATTTTTTGCAAAGCTCACCCACAAGCACATCAAACACGCCACGCTTTTTAAGGTCAGTTATAACAAGACAAACCATTATCTCGCCTGAGTGTTCGCCACGCCTGAGATAAATATGCCTGAGCAGACCGCTTCCCGTTTCCTCATTGTATGCCTTTATCTTACGCTTGTTCACATAAGCCATTATTTCATCGGCTATTGCCTTGAATACGGCAGGCTGTAATGCACAATCAGTGTGATCGCATACATGATGAGAACGCCTTGAATAGAATCCGCAAACTGCCCTGCCGTCCTGCTCTGCTACAGGGTACTGCGCCTTGTTGCGATAGCCAACAAGCTGTTTACAACCCTCAAAGCTGTCATATTCAGGATAAAGCTTACCGATACGCTCGAAAGAATCCTTTATGAACTGCTCTTTTACACGGCATTCTTCCTCATAGCTCATGTGACGAAAACAACAACCTCCGCATCTTGAATAAACAGGACAATCGTTGTTCGTTCTTTCAACCGAACCACTTACAATATTTTCGATAATGCCATAGCAATACGTTTTGCATACCTTGACTATCCTGCATTCGATAACGTCGCCAATAACAGTAAAAGGCACGAAAACAGCAATGCCCTCGTGCTTTCCTACTCCGTTGCCCTCATTTGTCATACCGCTTATTTCAAGCCTGATAATCTCATTTTTCTTTAGCATAAAATTCCTCTATCTCGTTTTTTCGCTTCAACATAAGTTCAAAATGCTTATTGTATTCCAGCGGAAATTTGTAATTGAACACACGCTCCAAACGTCCGCCATCTTTGTCAACAAGCTTTGTCGAGCCGCCAGCACCCATTGCAAGTATGGTCTGAACTTCTTCCATTATATAGATATTATACAAACTCTCGTGACCCCGCTTTGTCCAGCCTATATTTTCAAGATTTTCAAGCATATTCTTCTGTCTGTAGAGATAATAAGGCAGATAGCCTCTTTCAAGAAGTCTTTTTGTGGCATACTCTACCATTTTATCGGCTGGATTTTTCAGCACTTCCCTGTCACCACTGTGATTTAGCCTGGCCGCACGCTTTATGGAAAGTGTGTGTACAGTGATATTCTCAGGAGCAAGCTCGATAAGCTTATCGATGGTATTCTCAAAGCTCTCCACTGTATCTGTTGGCAGACCTGCGATTATATCGGTATTTATAGAGTCAAAACCAACTTTTCTTGCAAGGTCAAAGCTGTCAAAAAACTGTGCAGTTGTGTGCTTTCTGCCAATAGCCTCAAGAACGCTGTCATTCAAGGTCTGTGGATTTATAGATACTCTGCCACAGCCGTTTGCTTTAAGCACCTTCAGCTTTTCTTCAGTTATGGTGTCAGGTCTTCCCGCTTCAACAGTGTATTCACGGACAGTTGACATATCAAAACTGTTTGCAATGACCTTCATAACTCTGTCAAGCTGAGCAGCAGTGAGCGTGGTAGGAGTGCCGCCGCCAAAATATACGGTGTCAAGCTTCAAACCAAGCTTTTCCGTTATCTTCGCAGTGTAAACTATCTCCTCACACAGCTTGTTCACATACTCAGGGATAAGCTTCATACAGCCCTCGATAGATTGCGAAACGAAAGAACAGTAGGAGCATCTTGTGGGACAAAACGGCACTGACACATAAAGACTAAAGCTGTCCTTTTCAAGCTCATCGAGGACAGGCTTCTGGGTTATAGCAGTTTTGTATGCAATATCGCACTTTTCTTCGCTGCAAAGATATCTGCTCTCCATGGCTTTAAATATCTCCGCCTTGTTCATGCCCTCACTGAGCATATCATTCACACGCTTCACAGGTCTTATTCCCGTTATAACGCCCCATTTCGGCACAATGCCTGTTATCTCGCTCATTGCCTTAAAAAGAAGTCTTGACAGCGAAAGTTCCATGTCGCTTTCAAAATGCACAAACTCCTCTTTTTCGCAAGTCTTGCCGTCATATCTCACCTTAACGCTCAAACAAACATTGTCAGCGTTATCCTTTTTCTGAGCGAACACATAATCGTCCTCTGTATCTATACTGTCAGAAAAAACGTGGGTAAAGAGCGTTGCAGGGATAAAAAGCTTCATTACTCCCTCAAGCTCATATTTATAATCGTTGCCGCTGAATATCAGAGTCATTTCAAAGCCTCCGCAGCCTGCCTGAGATATGGGTTATACTTTCTCTCAGCGTCAAGTGTCGTGACATTCATGTGACCAGGATAAACAGTTAGATTTCCACCAAGGTCAGCTATTTTCATAAGCGACTTCATAAGGGCTGTGCTGCTTCCATCAGGCATATCAGTTCTGCCAACACTTCCTGAAAATAGGGTATCTCCCGAAAACATATTCATGCCGCATATGAAACAAACAGAACCGCTTGTATGTCCCGGCGTTTCCAACACGTCAAATTCAAGCTCGTCAAGCTTTAGTATATCGTCCTCTGTAAACACATTGACCTTGCCTGTGTAATTTCTGTGTCCTCTTATTCTGAAAAGATTAGCAAGCATTCCTGCGTCATCTGTAAGCTTAGGCTTATCCATAATGTGGATATACACCTCGCAGCCTGTCCTGTCTACAAGGTCAGCCACAGCACCGATATGGTCAAAATGGCCGTGTGTAAGAAAAATCTTTTTAAGCGTAAGACCGTGACTCTCTATCTCACCGAGAATATAATCAGGGTCGGCAGGTGCATCGATAAGAACGCAGTTATTTTCTTCGCTTGCAACAATATAGCTGTTCGTTTCACAAACACTCAATGGTTTGAGCCTATATATTTTCATTATCTGTCCTTTCTTATTTACCGCTTCTTTCAACAGAAATAACGTTCTTTATTTTCTGAAGCTTGTTTATAACATTGTTGAGCTGTTCCATTCCCGCAATGCTGACAGTTACGGAAAGCATTGCATTGCCGTTTTTCAGTTCCCTTGAGGTTGACTCATAGATAAAAATATTGATCATTGCAAGCGCTGACGAAACGTCTGCCAGCAGACCTATTCTGTCAACCGCAACAATATCCAAAGTACACTTGAAATAGCCAGTATGCTTTTCAGAACTTTCCCACTTAACATTTATCCAACGTGCGGAATTTTCAGGATCATCTTTCTGCGAAAGATAGTTCACGCAATCCTTTTTATGCACGGATATGCCGTGACCTCTCGTGATAAAGCCGACTATTTCGTCACCTGGAAGCGGATTACAGCACTGTGCAAACTTGATAGCGCAGTTGTCGATGCCGTCAACGATAACACCAGTGGAATTTTTGGAAGTCTTTATCTTATTTTCAAGGTCAGAAGTATCAGGCTGAGCCTTTTCACCATATTTCTTATTATACTCAGATTTCAGCCGTTGCATCACCTTTGAAAGCTGAACACCACCGTAACCTATGGCTGCAAAGAAATCATCAAGAGTATCACAACTGTGTCTGTGCATATCCATTTTGAGAAAGTCCTCAAGTTCTTCCTCAGGCACTCTTATATTATTTCTGCGGAACTCTCTTTCAAGAGCATTTCTTCCCTCAAAGATATTTTCCTCTCGTCTTTCCTTTTTGAACCATGAACGTATCTTGGATTTGGCTTCATTGGTCTTGCAGATATTAAGCCATGAACGGCTTGGACCATGACCTTCAACGTTGGTAGTAAGTATCTCGATTATCTCGCCTGTTTTTATCTGATAATCATAAGACACCATTTTCTTGTCTACCTTTGCGCCGCACATCTTATGACCCACCTGTGTGTGGATAGCGTAAGCAAAGTCGATAACAGTTGAGCCAACAGGCAGTGTTATCATATCGCCCTTTGGAGTGAAAGCAAAAACGTCCTCAGGGGCAAGGTCATTTTTGATAGCCCTTACTATTTCCTCAACGTCGTTTGACTCCTGCTGTGACTCGATTATCTGTCTTATCCATGCAAGGCGCTGATCGTCCTTTGAGCTACCCCTTACGCCCTCTTTATATTTCCAGTGAGCGGCGATACCATATTCAGCCGTTCTGTGCATTTCCCATGTTCTTATCTGAACCTCGAAAGGTATCCCCTCTCTGCCGATAACAGTTGTGTGAAGCGATTGATACATATTAGCCTTAGGCGTGGAAATATAGTCCTTAAATCTGTTTGGGATAGGTCTGAACATATCGTGGATTATACCAAGTACGTTATAGCACTCAGTAACTGTATTGACGATAATTCTTACGGCATAGCGATCATATATCTGGTCTATCTCCTTGCCGTCACGATATACCTTTTTATAGATACCATAATTGCTTTTAACTCGACCCTCGATAAGGGGAACAGGGTCAAAATCCTTTTCAAGCCTGTCATGTATCTTGTGCTTGATGTTTTCAACAAGCTGTTCACGGCTGCCCTTTCTGAGCTGCATTTGTTCGTCTATCTCGGCATAAGCATAAGGATCAAGATAGTAAAAAGCAAGATCTTCAAACTCATCTTTAATTGAGCGTATTCCAAGACGGTGAGCTATCGGTGCATAGATGTTCATTGTTTCATGGGCGATAGTTCTGCGTTTTGAATCTTTGCAATAATTAAGAGTACGCATATTGTGAAGTCTATCTGCAAGCTTTATGATAATAACACGAATATCCTCGCTCATTGCAAGGAGTATTTTTCTGATATTCTCGGCTTTCTGCTCGTCTTTGGTGAAAGTTTCTACCTTTTTCAGCTTTGTAACGCCATTTACAAGCATTGCAACGTCTGAGCCAAAATTCTTCTGTAATTCTTCAAGAGTGCATGGAGTGTCCTCCACAACGTCATGAAGAAGTGCTGCACAAATAGTATCAGTATCCATGCCAAGCTCCAAAAGAATATATGCAACAGACAGCGGGTGAGTTATATACGGCTCGCCAGACTCTCTTTTCTGATTGTGATGATACTTTTCAGCAAGTTCATAGGCGGAAACGATTTTTGACAGATCGTACTGCCTCTCGCCATCAAGTATTTTCTGAATAAGTGCATCAATGGAACACACCGACCTCTCACCTATATGCTCAGGCTTTGAAGCTTCAGGCACAGCGTCGGTATAGTCAGGCGAAGCCGTAGGAGCAGGCTTTTCTTCAAACTGCTCTTTAACCTCGGATTCGGCAGGAAGATCTTCTTCACTGACAGTTTTTATCTCAGGCATATTTTCTATCTTATCCATTTCAGCAGGATCAAGCAAAATATTCTCTTTATCTGACATTTTAGTTACCTGCCTTTCCAAGCATTTCATTCAGCTTAACAAGAGTTTCAGAGTCCTCAAGATTTACCTTTTGTTTCGGCACAACATAGCTTATTTTCATAGTTGCGGGTCTGAACTCGATAAGACCCTTATCACGGAAAATATCAACACAAATATGCAGTTTGCAATAATTCATGCTGTCGCCTGATATTTTCATGAAAAGATTATCCAACGTAATATTCTTAACTGCACTTATGTATTTATATACACCGATAAGCTCCTGCCTTGTGGGGATTATTTTTCTTATAAAACTTGCAGGAAGCTGTTCCCCGCGCATAAGCTTTTCATAACAATCCTTTGCCGCAAAATATCTTTCCTGCTTTACTCCACTCAATCTATGGTCGATAACTCTTATGGATGTGGACTCACGGTTATTGAACACATTTATTCCAAGCTCCACGAGCATATCAAGCTTATCGCCAACTGCGAAACAAGCTTTTTCAGGTGCAAGGGAGAAAATAAGAGCCTGTCCTCTATAGCTTCCGTATGAAAACTCGATCTTTGTATGCTTGCCCTGTGACAGCGGTATTATCTTATCTACTCTTACTCCAAGCATTGCAAAAACGGGAACTGGATTCTCTGCACCAAAAGGCTCCATTGCGGCAAGACCCTTTACATTATCAAGGTTGATATCCTGCGGCATAAGAAGCTTATCCGCTATAAGCTCAACGCTAGGGAATTTCTCCATAGGATCGCTGTATTCATACACCATTTGAGTGAACTTTTCGATGTTCTCAGCCTTCAGCGACAGACCTCCTGCACACTCATGTCCACCAAATTTATCAAGCAGCTCTCCGCAATGCTGAAAACACTTGAATATATTGAAGCCCTTTACGCTTCTCGCAGAGCCTCGTGCGTTTCCATCATCATCAATTGAGATTATAACATTCGGCTTTCCGTAAAATTCCAAAATGCGTGAAGAAACAATGCCAATAACTCCGTGGTGCCAGCCCTTGCCTGAAAGCACAAGCACTCTATGGTCAAGAGTTTCAGGGTGAGCGTTTATATGATTTACTATTTCTGTCATTATCTCTGTTTCCGTCTGCTTGCGCTGGGCGTTAAGATTTAAAAGAGTGTCAACATAATTTTCAGCGTCCTCCGGGTCTTCGCTGAGAAGTGTTTTTACCGCTGTAAGTGGTGAGCCAAATCTGCCCGAAGCGTTTATAACAGGGGCAATCCTAAAAGCAATGCCTGTTGAGTCAAGAGCATTTCTATCAAGCTTTGCTTTATCTATAAGATAGTTTAATCCCAATATTTCGGTGTTTGCAAGATATTCAAGACCACGCTTGACAATAGTTCTGTTTTCCCCTGTGAGTGGCACAACGTCCGCAACTGTACCGATAGCACAAATGTCGGCATACTGTTCCATAACAGTGTCATAACTGCCGCCGTCAAGTGCAGCACAAAGCTTGAAAGCTACACCAACTCCTGCAAGGTCTTTGTATGACGAGGGACAATCTGCACGATGCGGATTAACGATAGCCCTTGCCCTCGGAAGCTTCTCAGGCGGCTGGTGGTGATCTGTGATAACAAGTTCCATATCAAGCTCAGCAATACGCTCAGCTTCCTCAACCGCGGAAATGCCGTTATCCACAGTGACGATAAGCTTAACACCCTTTTCTGCAAGCATTTCAATAGCTTCCATGTTCATGCCATATCCAGCCTCACGCTCAGGAATATAGTACATAATGTTTGCGCCCATGCTTTCAAGATAGTTGTAAAGTATAGTGGTGGACGTAACTCCATCGCAGTCATAGTCACCGTAAATACAAATAAGGTCATACTGATCAACCGCCTTGTTTATCACCTCGGCGGCTATAGCCATATCCTTTATAAGAAAAGGACCACTAAGTTCTTCGCCTTTAAAAAAATCAGCAAGGCTGTCAAAGTCAGTGAAACCCCTTGAAGTCATGACGTCTAGGGTAAGGCTTTTCAAGTCACACTTGTTCATAAACTCTGCAGTTTTCACAGGGTCAGGTCTGTTTATTCTCCATTTTTTCATATAGAAATAGTCCTTTACGCAAATTTACATTCATTACTCATTATACCACATAAACTGCCTTTTTTCAAGTAGCATCAAGAAAAAGTGTGAAATTTTAGGCATAAAAACAGCACCGCAGAAATCCCCGCAGTGCTGAAATATGTATCTTTTATTATTTTGTCGCAGAAACTGCAACATCGTTTCTGCCATATTTTTCATTACCTGTTGGCTTATCACCTACAGGACTGAATGTTGGAACGATCTTTTCGACCATTTCAACGATATTTTCATCATTGTTATAGCTTGCACGAGCAAGCTCTCCAAGCTGACCAAGGAACGTTTCTGTGTCAAACGGTATAGGCTTTCCAATATGGATAAGCTCATTGTCCGTTTTCATCATGCCCTCCTCTGCCATAAGCTTCTCCTCAAAAAGCTTTTCGCCAGGACGCAGACCTGAGTAAACTATTTTGATATCTACATCAGGCTTATATCCTGAAAGTCTGATAAGATTTCTCGCAAGTGTGTCTATCTTCACAGGCGCACCCATATCAAGGACAAATATCTCGCCGCCCCATGCATATGTGCCTGCCTGAAGAACAAGGCTCACAGCCTCAGGTATAGTCATGAAATATCTTATGATATCAGGGTGAGTAACAGTAACAGGACCGCCTGCTTCTATCTGCTTTTTGAACAGCGGGATCACAGAGCCGCTGCTTCCAAGAACGTTTCCAAAACGAACTGCAACAAACTGTGTGCCATTTCTGTCCTTATTGCCAACGCTTTCGATCTTAACCGCTTCACTGCTCTCTATATTATCAACAGCTATCTCGTCTATCGGATCGTTCTCAAGCATACCGTCTGTCATTTCATCAACGTGTGCATGGAGCATAGGCAGAAGATCTGTCCTGCCTGCCTTGCTGATAGCGTCCATGCTCTGGATGACCATTTCGCAGAGTCTTTTACTTGCGCCCATAATATTAGTAGGGTTTACAGCCTTATCAGTGCTTATAAGCACAAACCTCTTTGTGCCATGCTTCAAAGCGGCATAGGCTGTCTTGTATGTACCAACAACATTGTTTTTGATAGCTTCATTAGGGCTTGTTTCCATAAGCGGAACGTGCTTATGTGCTGCAGCGTGATAAACGATATCAGGCTTGTATTTTTCAAAAACGTCATTGATACGTCTGCTGTCACGAACAGAGCCGATAAGCGTCACAAGATTGAGTTTACTGCCATATTTACGTTTAAGCTCCTGCTCTATTTCATAAGCATTGTTTTCATAAATGTCAAATATGATAAGCTGTTTAGGCTCATGACCTGCTATCTGTCGGCAAAGCTCGCTTCCGATAGAGCCACCGCCGCCTGTTACCAAAATGGTCTTACCCTTAAGGTGCTGGAATATCTCGTCCATGTTTACTCTGATAGGCTCTCTTCCAAGCAGATCCTCGACTGCAACAGGCTTCATCTTGCTGAGAAGCACCTCACCATTTGTTATCTGATAAACGCCCGGAAGCTGTTTCATCTCACAGCCTGTTTCCTTACAAATATTAAGGATATCCCTTTTGTTCTCAGGTGATGCAGTTGGAATTGCAAAAAGGATCTGATCAATATTATACTTTTTGACGCTTTCCATAATGCAATCACGGCCACCGACGATAGGGACTCCTCCGATATTTCTTCCCCACTTATTTGGGTTATCATCGATTATGCAGAGTGGTCTTGCATTTGCACGTTCTGACATCGTAAGCTCTTTAAGGATCATCTGACCCGAAGCACCTGCACCAATGACCATTGCATTATGCACTGCCACCTGATTTGTTACCTGTTTTGCTCTTAAAAGGGTGATATATCTATAGGCAAAACGCACTGCTGTTATAAGCACGAACTGAGTTCCCGCTCCTACTATATAGTAAGCCACAGGCATTCTCATGAAGAGTAATGTTATACCCACAGCCTGGAATATGGTAGTAACTATCGAGGCCAAAAATATCCTTGACAGTTCGCCAATGCTAGCAAATCTCCACAAACTATTATAAAGCTTGAACACAAAAAACACAACAACACAGAAAGCTGTATATATTGGAGCAAACTTTACATAGGCAAGCATATACTCCTTTGGTATTGCAGAAAAAGTAAGGTCAAATCTGATGAAAAGTCCGAAAATGTAGGATAGATTTACGGCAACAATATCATAGAAACACAAAAAGAATGCAATAAGCATCCAATGTTTTATCTTTTTGTTTTTCCACACCTGAACTGTGTTTTCACTTGTTTTCTCCATAAATAAAACATACCTCCGCTCAATTAAAGCAATGAATAAGATCACACCATGGCCACCCCTCAATGGCACAGTGCAGGCTATTTATAATATCATCAATATTTTTTCTATACTTAAAAAGCAAACATTCTTTCTTCGTCAGCCATAGCAGACATGAGTACTTTATCAGAACGTCTTATATTTTCACTTCCAGATCTTTTAGCTATAAGATCAAAATTAGGTTTTCTATCATCAAGATTATGGGCATCGCTTCCAAAGACAAAATCTCTGCCACTTGAAATAAGCTTATTAACAAAACGTCTTGTGGAAAAATGCTCAAAAGCTTCTGCATTTATCTGAAAAACTGCATCCACAGACATCAAACTTTTCAGATCTGACTTTGAATAAACGCCCATATATCTATGTACATGGGCGATTATCGGAATAAGCCTTCGAGAATTTGCTATCTCGTCTATCTCCTCGACGATCCAACTGTTATACTGAGTGAAGGGTGGTTCAAGAAGAATAAGTTTTGTTCCGCTGATACACAGCTTTTCAAGTTCTCCTAATACGCTGATGCCTTTTTCTATAGCCACCTCAGCACCAATATGTATATCCTTCACGGCTGGGTCAGCCGCCATGAGCTTCTCATAAGCATTTTGCCGTTTGACAAGATAACTGTCTAAAGAAGCTTCCTTGTGCATATAAAAATGCGGTGTTGCCACAATTATACCTATGCCCTGCTGTTTCATCATTTTTATCATTTTAAGTGATGTTTTGATGCTGTCAGAGCCGTCATCAATATTCGGCAGTATGTGGCTGTGATAATCGGTAGTCAATCTAACATCTCCATGTCATTTAACTTTCGGCAGAAGTATCCTTCCCACCGTATTTATAGCTGTAGTCATATTTATACTTGTAGCTATACTTGTATCCGTAATGAGAACCGTTCTTTGCGGAAATATCATTAAGAACGAAACCAAGCAGATTGCAATCGCCTATCTCAAGCTTCTTCATAGACTCCTCTATCTCCTGATATGTAGTTCTTCCATATCTCGCCACAAGAAGAACGCCTGCGACTTCGTCTGCAAGGCTCATTACGTCAGTTACAGGAAGCAGCGGGGTTCCGTCGACAATAACATAATCATACTTATGCTGAACATATTCAAGCAATTCACGCATTTTCTCAGAAGCAAGAAGCTCTGACGGGTTTGGAGGCAAAACGCCTGATGTAAGAACAGCAAAATTGCCATTCTTGGTTTCATGCACACACTTATCAAATGTGCTTTCACCACTCAGTATTGTTGAAAGTCCAACATTGTTTTTTAACTTGAAGTTTCTGTGCTGAACAGGTCTTCTCATATCAGCGTCAATAAGAAGAACCTTATTTTCTGTTTCAGCCATTGAAGCTGCAAGGTTTGCAACTGTTACAGACTTACCCTCACTTGGATTAGGGCTAGAAACGACAACTATCTTATTTCGTGTTGTAGAAAGTGTAAACATAAGGTTTGTTCGCATTGTTTTGTAGTTCTCTACAATATTAAACGGTATATCCTTATTATTGAACAGAAGCTGTTTTTTTCGGTCAGCAGAAGAACCTTCATCCTTTTTAGAAGTCTTTCCGCCAATATTCATTATCTCACCAACGATAGGCTTCTGATAAATTTCGCCAAGCTCATCAGAATTCTTTACAGTGTTGTCGAAGAAGTCGATAACAAGTATCACTAGAACAGCCACCATCAAGCCACCAACAAAGCCAAGGGCAACATTTTTAGTGGTGTTAGGAGAAACAGGTGTATTGTAAACCTCAGCATCACCTATCTTTTCAACTGAGCCTGCACCGATAACTCTTATAAGAAAGCTTGGAGCGACGTCAGCCATGATGTTACAAAGGTCAGAAGAAAGCTTTGCATTGGTTGTTGTGGCAGTTATCTGAAGTACCTCTGTCTGATTTACAGCGGTCATGCTATAAGCATTTCTCAGGCCGTCATTTGAAACCCTGCCGCTCGTTACAGTAAAATAAGGAGCAAGCTGTTCAGGAGTATACATCTCAAGAAGCTTATCGCTTACCTCGTTCATTACCGGGTCATCAGTAAGTATAACAATATAAGTCTGTACCAATGACTTTGAAGCGTTAATGTCCTGTAAGTCAACATTAGTCTTATCCTGACCCGTTGACTGATTATCAGCACTTTTAACATACATTGAAACGTGTGACTGATACTGCTTACTCATAACAAATTTTGATACGAAAAGGGCCAGTATCGCACACACTATTGAAGCGGCAACGATATACCAAACCTTTCCGAGAAGAAGTACCAGAAGATCCTTGATAGTGTAATTTTTTTTCATTTGAATTATTCACCCTGTTGTTGATATTTTCGTTATTTTTCCAAAAAATAAACCGTACAATAATAATTTTATCACATTCTATTCAAAAAGTCAACTTTAAACGATACGTTTTCTTGTATTTCAACAAAAAATGGTTTTTTGTTATAACATACAATAAGATAAACAAAATCAGCCAAGTATTTGTTGGAAAATCATATAAGCTGACAGCTTAATTTAACAATTATGAACGGCTACTGTAAAAGCCGCAATTACAGTCGTTCCAAAACTATTTACCAGTCTTTGTATCATAAGTATGCCGAAATTCATGACAGATCGCTGAACTGAGGCAGCGGTCGACATTCGCACCACTTCACCAAAACTGCAATCCTTCCAAGATTTTTTCTTGAAGGATAGTCGCAAAAGAGGTTATTTGGCAAGAATGTAAAAACAAAGTCCCACACCTGACAGGATAATTATAACATAATCAGATGTCAACAGCATTATTTTCATTGGAGTATGCAAAAGTTTCAAAATCTCATTGGAAAAGCACAATGTGATAGGCTCTGTCACCAAAGTAACAGAGCCTATCATCAGAAATGATATGTTCAGACAGCCTTTCAGGCGGCGTTCATTTACTTCACCGAAACAATAAGAAGCAAGCTTATGATACTGCCGTTTGTAAGATCTCTTTTCACTATCGTTCTATCTCGATACTCATACAGTTTGTACCACTAAGCTGACAACTAAGTTCATCAGGCTGATGAGTACCAACATAGAGGGTGAATTCCTTTGCAAACTGTTTTCTCTCGCCGATATCTGACACTGTTGTGAAAGCTTTGTCAGGTACTTCGATTTCAACATCAAGCTTTTCACCTTTTTTGACAAAAATCCTCTTGAAGCCGCACAGCACAGGATAAGCCGGAGCATTATCACAATGTGATTTAATGTAAAGTTCGATAACATCACATGTATCGGCACCGTTATTTTCTACCTCTACTTTGACTTTGCCATCATCATAACTAAGCGATGTAACAACAACATCTCCATAAGTAAGACCATAGCCAAATGGATAAAGAATGTTATCTCTCGTGTACCTATATGTTCTATCAGACATAGCATAATCGGTAAAGCAAGGTAGCTTGTCGGCGCTATTATAGAATGTAACAGGCAGTTTTCCTGACGGCGACACTTTACCAAAGATAATATCCGCAATAGCCTTGCCGCCCTCTGAACCCGGATACCATGCGTGAATAAGAGCGTCACAATCATGCTCGATATTTATTGAGCTTCCTGCCGCACATACCACTATCATAGGCTTGCCGATCTTTGCGACACACTTTATAAGCTCACGCTGACTTTCAGGAAGTCTTAGATCGTTCTTGTCACCTGATGAAAACTCATTACCTGTGTCGCCCTCCTCGCCCTCAATAGTGGCGTCAAGACCAACGCAAAGTATCACAACATCAGAATTTGCCGCTGCCGCCTCAGCTTCGGCGTATCTATCCCCTGCCTGTGCAAGACCTGATACTCTGTCCTTATACAAGTGACAGCCTTCAGCATAAAGCACCCTGCCATCAAATGCGTCCTCGATACCCTCAAGGAAAGTAACATACCTGTCGGCTGTGCCGTTATAATTGCCCTCTAAAGCCGCTCTGCTGTCCGCATTTGGACCTATTACAGCGATAGTTGATATTGATTTTTTGTCAAGCGGAAGAATACCCTTGTTCTTGAGCAACACCATGGACTTCACTGCACACTGGTAGGATACAGCTTTATGCTCAGGGCAAGAAACAACGCTGTATGGTATGTTGTCATATTCCGTTGACTTGTCAAACATGCCAAGTCTTATGCGAGTTCTCATAAGAGCAACACAGGAAGCCCGGATTTCATCTTCTGTCACAAGCCCCTTGTCAAGAGCAGAAAGCAGGTGTACATACGTACAGCCGCAGTTCACATTACAGCCTGCTTTAAGTGCCATTGCGGCCGACTCTACAGGAGAAGACGTCACCATATGGTGTTCGTGGAAATCCCTTATTGCCCAGCAATCAGAAACAAAATAGCCATCAAAACCCCATTTGTCGAGCTTGCCCATTAGAAACTCACTAGCACATGACGGCTCGCCATTAACACGATTATACGCACCCATTACACCCTCGACCTTTGCTTTTTTCACAAGCTCCTCAAAGGCATAAAGATAGGTCTCTTCAAGGTCTTTCCAACTAACCTCTGCATTAAATTCATGGCGAACAGCCTCAGGTCCGCTATGTACTGCAAAATGCTTTGCACAAGCGGCAGTTTTCAGTACCTTGCCACTGCCCTGCAAGCCTTTTACATATGCCTTACCGCACTCTGCGGTAAGATAAGGGTCTTCACCGTAAGTCTCATGACCTCTGCCCCAGCGTGGATCTCTGAAAATATTTATATTAGGTGCCCAAAGGGTAAGACCTTTGTATATATCCCTGTCATCACGCTTTGAATACTCATTATACTTGGCACGAGCTTCTGTGGAGGTTATATCTGCCACTTTAAACACAAGGTCGGTGTCAAACATAGCCGCAAGACCTATTGCCTGTGGAAACATGGTGGCAACACCGCTTCGTGCAAGCCCATGAATACCCTCATTCCACCAGTTATAGGCAGGAATGCCGAGCCGCTCAACAGCAGGAGCGTCATATCTAAGCTGTGAAGCCGCCTCCTCTACGGTCATTTCATTTACAAGTGCTTCAGCTCTTTCCTGAGCTGAAAGGCTTTCATTGAGATAAATTTTCATATATCCTCCTTGTTCATTACATCAATTATATAATACACGAAAATTATACACCATGGCATGATATCGTGTCAAGGCGTATAATTATAATAATTAATGTAGAAATTATATCTAAATGCTTTGAGATCAGCTTTGACAAAAATCATAAAAGCACCAAAACAGTAATGTTATAAGTCTTTTATTTGAGAATGCCGAGGATCATTTGCGTTTTCCAGCAATATACAATTATATGAAACAGCGCATATACGCACTTATACATAACTATTTCAAGTTATCGTAAAAATATTTGCTTTTTCTGAAAAAAATACCAATAAAAATATTGACAATCGAATTTTAATAGTGTATAATATTGTTATAAGAAAATATTACGAAAGGTGATAGGTGTTATGAAAAAGATATTTAAGTCAATTTCGGCTTCTGTTACTGCGTTCATCATTGCTTCAACAATGGCTGTAAGCGCATCAGCAGCTTCTTCTGCTGATGTTGTTTCTGCAGCTAAATCAGCAGGTGTTCCTTCTAACCATGTATCAGAGCTTAAGAACTACCTTGATTCCCACGCTTCAAAGTTCAGCTCTGCTGACTATGATTACATGGTAAAGGCTCTCTCTGATTGTGGTGCTACATATGTTCAGCCTGTTGCTGACAAGCTTTTTGGTGCAGGAACAGATCTTGCTTCACTAACAAACGATCAGCTTAGACAGGTGTTTAAGGAAATGGGCGAGGATAGCAGAAAGGCTATTGCTGATGCTTGCGTAGCTACAGGTAATCACTTTGGTGTTACTATCAAGGTAGACGAGCTTACAAGCAAGGATTGGAACGTTCAGGTCGTTGATTCAGATGGCAATACAAACATTGGAACAAACACAGGTAATGGTTCTCTTAATACTGGTGCAAACAGCATGACAGCTGTTCAGGTTGCTGCGGTTCTTACACTTGCTCTTAGTGCATTTGGTATTACAGTAGCTGTTAAGAAGAACAAAGAGTGCTAAGATATGGTCAGGAAAGAGGATAAAGCTTCCTCGTCTGACGCAAACAAAATGAAAAAAAATAAGAGGACGTCAGTGGCTGTAATGGTCTTGACGCCTCTTTTAGTTTTGGCTCTTTGTTTGTCTATCATGACGCTGGTAAGTTATAAAAAATTCATAGAGCTGCAAGGATATGCAGCAATAGCGTTCAATGAGAACGCTCATTTGAAAAACCCATCAGAGGATAATAAATACAGAAATGCAGACGCACTGCCTATGAAGGGATTAACAAAAGTCACAGTGCCAGATTCTGATAAAAAGACGGAACAGCATGAGATAATCTATCCGTATTACGGCGACAAATATGCCGAGCTGACCGTAAAGAATGATAAGGCAGGCATTGACAAAGAGCCTGTTTACTGGGGAGACTCTGATGATCTCCTAGCAAAAGGGGTTGTGCAATCTAACTATTCTGCATATATAGGTGCTACAGGCAGAGTTGTCCTTGCGGCACATAACCACACTTATTTCAGATATTTACCTAATATTCTAGTGGGAGATCAAGTGATACTAAAAACAGATTATGGCAAATTTACTTATGAGGTCACAGAAACTAAGGTACTTCCAGATACAGATACTTCCCTTTTGTATTATGACGTGACCGCAGATCCACCTGTAGATGATCTGATACTCTACACTTGCTGGAACAATGGATATATGGGTCTTTCAGATCAGAGGCTATATGTTATCTGCAAAGTCGTAAGCAAAGAATATAAGAATTAGGAGGGTAAGATCTGTGAAAAACAAAAAACTATACAACTACCTGCCTAATCTGATAATCTCACTGTTTTTGGCGTTTATATTCCTTGCGCTGTCACTTCTGTTTGTGGCAGACAATATTTTCTTTGAACCGACAACCTATACGAACAGTATGCACAAGATAAAAATCGAGGACACGGCTTTCCAGGAGATACAGACATATTGTGAACAACAATATGCCTACACTGGTGTTGAAGCTGATACCCTGAAGAAGTCGATTAACAAAACTGATGTATCAAACGCTATTTATAGCTATGTTGAAGATACTTTCAGTTATATTCTTGGCAAAAAGAACGAACTTCCTGAGTTTAAGGCAGACTTTACGCTTCTTGAAAAGAATATCTCAGACGATTATACAAAATGGGCTGAAAAAGAAGGCGTTGAATATACTCAGGAACTTGAAGACATAAAGCAGAAGACAATAAAAAATGTGGAACAGGCAATTGAATCCGACCTTGACGTTATGCTTTTGAGCCATATAAATAAACCTAATGGCATTTCCACAAAGCTTAAAGATCTGCTTGTGCTTGCGAGAAAAATAAGGATAGCTCTTATTGCAACGGCTGTTATATTTATAGGCGTTATGGCAGCAGTAAACAGAAAGCATATAGGCGGTTTGCTTTATTGGGTAGGCACTTCACTTTTCTGTTCATCAATACTCATTCTTGTTCCGTGTGCTATCCTAAAGGGTACAAAATATTATGACGGGCTTGCTATACATAATGACACTGTGTATAATGCACTCACAAGATCCATGTATGGCTTAACTGACAGCCTTATTAAATTATCGACAGTTACTCTCATAGTGGCAGTTCTTTTTATGGCACTTTTTGCGTTGATAATCAATCTGACAAAGTTCAAAAAGAAAGAAAAATGCTAAATTTATCAGGGGCTGTAAAAAAAGTCCCCAAGAAAAAAGGCTGCGATCTTGCCCAAAAGCAAGACAGCAGTCTTTTTTGTGGTATAATTAAAGTATCATGAATAACCAACCACAAGAATATTATACA
>OHAD01001089.1_pt1 | contig 27799 bp, 33 predicted proteins | sample 1577011 | NCBI WGS metagenome assembly OHAD01 (sample SAMEA3541510, study PRJEB24748) | human gut metagenome | biome: human gut; feature: human-associated habitat; material: faeces | place: China | collected 2012 | reverse complement strand
CCCGTCTGTATGGCTTGAATTATTTTCCGAACACCTTTTCGTAGTCGGCCCGGAATTTTGCGATGCCCGCATCCGTCAGCGGATGCTTTGTCATCTGCTCGATGACACTGTACGGTACCGTGGCGATATCCGCGCCCGCCAGCGCGCAGTCCGTCACATGCACAGGGTTGCGCACACTGGCCGCAATGATCTCCGTATGGATATCGTCATACATGGCGAACATATCCGCAATGGTGCGCACCAAATCAATGCCCGGCATGCTGATGTCGTCCAGACGGCCCAGGAACGGGCTGACGTACGCCGCGCCCGCGCGCGCAGCCAGAAGTGCCTGGTTCGCGCTGAAGATCAGCGTCACATTGCACTTGATGCCCTCTGCGGAAAGCACCTTGGTCGCTTTCAGGCCCTCCACCGTCATGGGAATCTTCACCACCATGTTCGGATGGATCGCCGCGATCTCACGGCCTTCCGCGATCATGCCCGCCGCGTCCTCGGTGGTGGCCTTTACCTCGCCGGAGATGGGGCCGTCCACAATGGACGCGATCTCACGGATGACCTCACCGAAATCCCGCCCTTCTTTTGCAATCAGGCTGGGGTTCGTCGTCACGCCGCAGATAACGCCCATATCGTTGGCTTTTTTGATGTCCTCCACGTTTGCTGTGTCGATAAAAAACTTCATAGCACCCTGTCCCTTTCCGTTTTGTTTTGAACGCCTCCCGCACCCCTCCCAAGGCGCAGGGCTTCAACTCTTTCAGTATAATCCCGGAACACGCCCAAAGTCAAACAGAAACGACGTTTCTTTTACGGTTTCGACAAAAAAACAGCCCGGAGCGTATGCCCCGGGCCGGCAGCCGCAGCGGCGGCTCTGTTTTACATCATACTGCGGTACAGCGCGGCAATTTCCTCCACACTGGTGTCGCGCGGGTTGCCCGGACGGCACGCATCCGCAAAGGCGCTCTCGGCAAGGAACTGTACGTCCTCGTCCTTCACAATGGCTTTCAGGTCCGCGGGAATGCCCACATCCTGTCCCAGCTTGCGCACAGCGTCGCAGGCGGCCTTGCGGTATTCCTCCTGCGTCATTGCGTCCACGCCTTCCACCCCCATGGCGCGGGCGATCTCCCGGTATTTTTCACCCGTGTACGGCGCGTTGTATTCCATGACGACCGGCAGGATGATCGCGTTGGCAACACCGTGAGGCGTATCATACAGCGCACCCAGACCGTGCGCCATGCTGTGTACGATGCCCAGGCCCACGTTGGAGAAACCCATGCCCGCCACATACTGCGCCAGCGCCATGCCCTCGCGGCCCTCGGCTGTGTTTTCCACAGCGCCGCGCAGATGCCTGGCAATCAGCTCAATGGCTTTCAGATGGAACATGTCCGTCATTTCCCATGCCGCCTTTGTGGTGTAGCCCTCGATGGCGTGCGTCAGCGCGTCCATGCCCGTGGCGGCTGTCAGGCCTTTGGGCATGCTTGCCATCATATCCGGGTCAATGACCGCAACCTCGGGGATATCGTTGGTATCCACGCACACAAACTTGCGTTTTTTCTCCACATCGGTGATGACGTAGTTGATGGTCACCTCAGCGGCAGTACCCGCGGTGGTCGGCACCGCAATGGTAAACACGGCGTGCTTCTTCGTGGGCGCTACGCCCTCCAGGCTGCGCACATCGGCAAATTCCGGGTTCTCGATGATGACCCCGATGGCTTTGGCGGTGTCCATGGAGGAACCGCCGCCGATGGCTACGATGCAGTCCGCGCCGCTCTTTCGGAACGCGGCCACGCCTGTCTGAACGTTCTCAATAGTAGGATTGGGCTTGATGTCGCTGTATACCTCATAGGCAAAGCCCGCTGCGTCCAGCAGGTCCGTCACCTTTTTGGTTACATTAAATCGAATGAGGTCCGGGTCCGAGCACACAAAAGCCTTTTGAAAGCCGCGTGCCGCCAGCTCGGGGACGATGTTCCCAATCGCGCCCTTGCCGTGATAGGATACCGTATTCAGTACGATGCGGTTTGCCATAAATGATCCTCTCCCTTATACAATGTAATAAAAGTTCTCCCCTCACCCGTCCCGTCGGATGGTGCATGGGGGACTGCACATTCTGCGGGCGCAGCATATCCGCCCACCCTGATATTCATTCTACAACCTTTTGCTTAAAAATTCTACTCCCGTGTTTCGGTTATACCTTTTGGGCCGGCGGCAAGTTTTGCAATCCTCCGGGAAGCGCGGTCAAAATCCGAAAACAATGCAGGCTTACGGCTGCCGAACGCAGTGTTAAGAAACCGTTAAGGCGTGTTTTCTTTGTTTCAACAGTTGTCAAGAGAAAAGTTTTTACTATTTTTAGTATTTATTTTTGCTTTTTAGAACAAATGTATGTCCAAAATACTATTCACGCAACATTTGCAATTATTAACACAATATTCACAAATTCAAGTTTTTCATTCCGTGTTAATATGTGAATAGTGACAAGCGTGATATTCCACGCTTTCATCAATCAGGGCTCCGGCCCGCAAGGAGGAGTAAATCTATGGCGACTAAAACCGCCGCGGTAGACGCCAAGGGCTACCGCAAATTCGGCTTTCGCGATGTGCTTGCTTACGGCTTAGGCGACTTCGGCTGTAACATGAGCTTCGCGCTGAAAGGCACGCTCACCATTTTCTGGACGCAGTACATGGGCATCGATTCCATCCTGATGGCTTCCCTTCTGCTGCTCGTGCAGGTTTGGGATGCGATCAACGACCCTGTGATCGGCGCGATGGTCGACGCGGACAAGCGTCAGTACAAGCGCAACAAATTCCTTGCCTACATCTGGGCCGGTTCTGTCGGCCTGCTGGTGGCCGGCGCTCTGTGCTTCGTGCCCTGGACAGGCGCTCCCTACGTTGTAAAGTGCATTCTGTTCGTGGCCGGCTATATCCTGTGGGATGCGTTCTACACCGTTGCCAACGTTCCTTACGGCTCCATGCTTTCTCTGATCACGGCGGACCCGGTCGAGCGTGCGAAACTTTCCACCGGTCGTTCCGTGGGTTCCATGGTCGGCAGTATTTCTGCTTCTGTTATTCTGCCGATGCTGATTTACGATGCCAGCAACAATCTGCTGGGTGAGCGTATTTTCATCATCGCGCTCGTCATGGGCATTCTTGGTTTCATCGCTTTCCAGTTTATGATCCGCAACACCGTCGTGCGTGTGGATACGCAGGTCACGCTGAAGGAAGACGCGCCCAAGTTCAACCCGCTGAAGGCTACCGGCCACTTTCTGCGCAACCGCGCGGCAGTGGGCGCCACGCTGGCCCCTGTCGGCCTGTTCATCGGTATGTACGGCGCTCAAACTGCTCTTCAAATCATGTTCCAATCCTATTTTAAAAACGCTCGTATTTCCGGTATCATCGGCATGCTTTCTTATGTCGGCCTGTTCCTGTTCATCCCCTTTGTTGGCAAAATCGTCAGCAAAATCGGCAAGAAGGAAGCTATTACCATCGGTGCTTGTGTCAGCGTTTTGGCCTATATCCTGATGTTTATTCTGCCCATCACTCCGGACGGCAAGGGTTTGGCGCTGTTTGTTGTCTGCCAGCTTCTGAATGCCATTGGCGGCGGCATTGGCCAGTGCGTGAGCTGGTCTCTGATGGCCGACGCGATGGACTACGAGGAATGGAAGTTCGGCACCCGCAACGAAGGCACCACCTATGCGCTGCACTCCTTCTTCCGCAAGCTGGCGCAGGGCATTGGACCGTCTCTTGGCCTTATGGCTGCCACATGGCTGGGTTACAACGCTGCCTTGGGTGCAAACCAGACCATCGAGGTTGCTACCAATATGCGCTATCTGACAGCCGGTGCATATCTGCTGAGTGCTGTCCTGCAGTTGATTGCTTACGGTGTTATCTACAATCTGGACAAGAAAACACTGGCCCAGATGGAAAAAGATCTCGGCAAGCGCCGCGACGACGCCAAGGCCGATCTCTCCAAGATCATCGGCGGCGAAGACTGATTCTGACCGTTCTCCTTCAAATATTTTCACACTCAAACAAAACGGCGCGCTGCCTGTGCAGCGCGCCGTTTTGCTATGCACTTGGCAGCAGGCTATGGTAACTGCTGCCGGGGATGGAGAAAGCCTTGTCAGAACCGCAGCGAAAGGCAGCTGAGCCCGCCGTCTATCTTCTTATATTCCGAAGTATCACACGTCAGGGTTTGATAGCCCGCCGCCTGCACCGCCTTCAATACCTGGGGATACCCTTCCGGCACAATGACCTTTCCGTTCACCCAAATGCAGTTTGCTGCGTACGGCTCGTCCTTCGGGACGGTTATTTTCGTATATCCTTCAAATGCAGGTTTTGTGCAGAACTCACCCGCGGTGAGCATCACACCGTTTTCCAGATAAACCACGCCTGTTTTCAGGTGCAGCACCTCGGTGAGCGGTACGCCCACCACCTTGCAGCCGAACGGTTCCAGAATATTCGCCAGCTGCTTCACACCCTCAGGGTTGGTGCGCCCGGAGAGCCCTACATAAAAGGTATCGCCGCACATCATCACGTCGCCGCCCTCCAGCGTACCGGGTGCTTTTATATGAAAAATTTTGTCGGGCGGATAAAATTCCGCCACTGCCGGCTCAATGGCTGCCGTTTCGCCCTTGCGGCTGGGTGCGCCGGGATTTGTGATCACCGCGCAGTATTTCGTCAGCACCGCGGCGTCCTCTACAAAGCAGCTGTCCGGATATGCCTCGTCTGCGGGCAGTACCGTTACATCTACGCCGCATTGCCGGAGCGTCTCAATATATGCCCTGTGCTGTTCCAATGCTTTTTCATAATCCGGAGCACCCAGCTCCGGGTGGCCGGTAATGCCGTGCACCATTGCGGTGCACGGCGTTTTTACGATCACATGGCTGAACATCTTCGGCTCACTCCTTTTCCGCCGCCAGCTTTTCTTTCAGCTTGGCCTGCACGGTAATGGGCAGGCCGAACAGATGAATGAAGCCCGCAGAATCCGCCTGGTCATATACCGAATCTTCGCCGAAGGTCGCCAGATCCTCACTGTACAGGCTGTACGGAGATGTGGTTCCCGCCGGAATGATATTGCCCTTGTACAGCTTGAGCTTCACATCACCGGTCACATTCTCCTGCGTTTTGTCCACAAAGGCGGACAACGCCTCGCGCAAGGGCGTGTACCACTGGCCGTTGTAAACGATATCGGCAAATTTCTGCGCCACCAGCGCCTTATAGTGAGCGGTCTCCTTGTCCAGGCACAGCATTTCCAGCTGCTCGTGGGCAAAATACAGGATGGTGCCGCCCGGCGTCTCGTACACACCGCGGCTTTTCATGCCCACAAGACGGTTTTCCACAATGTCGATGATGCCGATGCCGTTCGCGCCGCCCACAGCGTTCAGCTCTTTCAGCAGTGTGCTGGCCTTCATGGCCTTGCCGTCCAGCGCGGTGGGCTTGCCCTTTTCAAAATGAATGGTAATATAGGCGGGCGTGTCGGGCGCCTGCTCGGGCGCGACGCCAAGCTCCAAAAACCCCGGTTTTGCGTAATCCGGCTCGTTTGCAGGGTCCTCCAAGTCCAACCCCTCGTGGGAAAGATGCCACAGGTTTTTATCCTTGGAATAATTCGTTTCACGGGTGATCTTCAGCGGCACATGGTGCGCCTCTGCATAGTCGATCTCCTCTTCGCGGCTCTTGATGTCCCATTCGCGCCAGGGAGCTATGATTCCCAGGTCCGGTGCAAAGGCTTTTATGGCAAGCTCAAAGCGTACCTGGTCGTTGCCCTTGCCCGTGCATCCGTGGCAGATAGCGTCCGCGCCTTCCTTTTTGGCAATCTCTACCAGCTTCTTCGCAATGGGCGGGCGCGCAAAGCTGGTTCCCAGCAGGTAGGTGCCTTCGTATTTTGCCCCCGCCTGCACCGTGGGAATGATATAGTCTTCCACAAACTCGTCCACAAGGTCCATCACATACAGCTTGCTGGCGCCGGTGGCAAGCGCCTTGGCCTCCAGTCCGTCCAGCTCTGTTCCCTGCCCTACGTCTCCGGCGGCGGCAACGACCTCGCAGCCGTAATTCTCTTTCAGCCAGGGAATGATGATGGAGGTATCCAGCCCGCCGGAATAGGCGAGCACCACTTTTTTGTACTGCTTTTTCTGCTTTTCCATGTTCGTTCGCTCCTATTGCAAATATCGTCTGCCGGGACTCCGGCGTTTGTGCCCGGCCTTTTTCCGGGGAAATACCGCTGCCGCGTTACAGCACCTTGGAGAGGAAGCTTTTCAGGCGCGGATTCTGCGGGGATGCAAACAGCGCGTGCGGCTCATTCTGCTCCATCACACATCCGTCATCCATAAACAGCACCCGTGTGGACACCTCGCGCGCAAACCCCATCTCGTGGGTCACAATGACCATTGTCATGCCCTCCCGGGCCAGTTCGCGGATAAGGTCCAGCACTTCGCCCACCATCTCAGGGTCCAGCGCACTGGTAGGCTCGTCAAAAAGCATCACTTCCGGCTCCATGGCCAGCGCGCGTACGATGGCGATGCGCTGCTTCTGCCCGCCGGAAAGCTTGTTTGGATAGGCGTCCGCTTTGTCCGCCAGGCCGATACGCTCCAGCAGACGCATGGCTTTTTCATCCGCCTCTGCCTGTGTCTGCAGCTTCAGGTTGACGGGCGCCAGCGTGATATTCTGTTTCACCGTCAGATGCGGGAACAGGTTGAAATGCTGGAATACCATACCCATCTTCCGGCGGATGCGGTTGATGTCACAGTCCTTTGCGGTGATGTCCTTGCCCTCGAACCATATCTCTCCGCCCGTGGGCTCCTCCAGCCTGTTCAGGCACCGCAGAAAGGTGCTTTTTCCGCTGCCCGACGGACCGATGATGGCGATTTTTTCGCCCTTTTCAATGGTCTCCGTCACGCCCTTGAGCACCATATTCCCGCCGAAGGCCTTTTGCAGATTTTTAACCTCGATCACTTTGCGCCAGCCTCCGTTCCATTTTTTTCTGAATGGCTGTCATGCCTACCACCAGCAGCAGATAAATGGCCGCCGCAATGAACAGCGGCGCGCTGTTGAACGCGATGCCCCGGATGGAATCGGATACCTTCGTCAGATCCCGCGCGGCGATATATCCCGCCACACTGGTCTCTTTAAGCAGCGCGATGAACTCGTTGAACAGCGCGGGCAGAATATTTTTGACCGCCTGCGGCAGCACGATGAGCCGCATCGTCGCGCCCTCGGAAAGCCCGAGGCTTCGCCCTGCCTCTGCCTGTCCAGGGTCGATGGAAGCGATGCCGCCCCGGATGATCTCTGCCACATAAGCGCCCGAGTTGACGCCGAAGGCGAACACGCAGGCCTCAAAGCTGCCGTTGAACAGGATTGTGTAGGCGATCAGGAGCTGTACGACGATGGGCGTGCCGCGGATGACCGTGACATATATACCGCAGGCGGCATTTACTGTTTTCCAGCCAAAGCTCTTTTTGCCGCCGGCATAATATTTCACCAGCGCCACCAGCACGCCGATGCACACGCCGATCAGGCACGCCAGCGCCGCCAGCGCTATGGTCATCCCCAACCCCTCGAGATATTGCACCCATCGGCCTTTGTATACCGTCACCTTATAAAAATCGCTCAGCAGCTTGTTCAAGTCGTTCCAAAAATTTTCCACGGAGGGATAGCCCCTTTCCTTATTTGCTCTGACGCATGCTCCCGAAAGCTGCACGGCCCGCGCAGCGCGGGCCGTGCGCATTTTCCGCCTGCCCTCCGGACGTCAGCCCTCTGCGCAGATCTTCAGATGCTTATCCGTCAGCGACTCCACTGTGCCGTCGTCCATCGCCTTCTGCAGCACACTGTTGACGACCTCCAGCAGGTCCTCGTTGCCCTTGGCCACGCCCATGGCCATTTCCTCCTCGGTGAGAAGCTGCTCCACAGTTTCCAGTGCATCCGGGTTCGCCATTGCCAGCGTCTGCGCAGGCACCTTGTCCAGGATGGCCGCGTCCGCTTTTCCTCCCATCACAGCCGTAGCGCATTCATTGGCATTTTTAAACGCCAGCGGTTCAATGCCAAGCTCTTCCTGTGCGTAGATGTGAGCGGTCGTGCTCTCCTGCACAGCGATATTCTTTCCCGCAAGGTCGTCGGCCGTCTTGATATCGCTGCCCTTCGGCACCAGCAGGATCAATCCGTTCAGTGTATAAGTAATGGAGAAATCAATTTGCTCCGCGCGCTCGGGCGTAGCCGTCATACCCGCTGCAATGAGCTGCCCCTTACCGCTTTTCAGCGATTCGATCAGCAGGTTGAAGTCCATATCCAGCACTTCCAGCTCCACGCCCAGCTCATCGGCCACCAACTGCGCCAGGTCGATGTCCACACCGGCCGGCTTGCCGTCCTCGCCCAGATATTCGAACGGCGGAAAACCCGTGGCCGTCATCATCGTCAGCACGCCTTTTTCCTGAATCTCCTCCACAACGGACGTCCCGCCTGCTGAGTCCTGGCCGGATGCCCCGGAGGACGCGGACGCGCTGCCCGCCGCCGAGCTTGCCGGAGCGGATGCGCCCGAACCGCCGCAGGCCGCCAGGCCCAACATCAGAACCGCTGCCATTGCAAATGCCAATATCTTTTTCATAACTCCCATGCTCCCTCTCTTGTTTCCATTTTGTGCGCCGCCCCTCCGGCGGCTTCCATGGCATTATTATATTCGCATATCTATTCATTGTCAACGAATTTTTATGCGATTTGTTTCTTTTCTGCACATTGCACAGCATTTAACCCTCCGTGCGCGCCTTCATAAGCATATTTATACAAAATTGAATTTATTTTATGTATATATTTGCATTTATTCTTTAATCATGCTACTATATATACATTCTCAAACAAAGATGCGGAGCGGTAAAAATGCTTGATACATCCTTATGCAATTCTTATCTTAGCGTAAATTTGCAGACGATCATTAATAATATGCAAAGCATTCAAGAGGATATCGGGCCGGATGTGGAATGCATCCCTGTGTTGAAGGACAATGCTTACTGCCTGGGTGCTGTACCCATTGCCAAAGCGCTTTGCACCTACGCGAACGTGCGCACCATCGCAGTTGCGCAGGTGTGTGAGGGCGTTGAACTGCGGCAGGCCGGATTGTCCGCTCCTGCCGTTCTGGTACTGGGCGGCGTGCCGGAGCGGTTATTCCCGGCTGCGGTCGAGTATGGGCTGCAGCTCACCGTGTTCCATCCGTCCACTGTGTATGCACTGGAAAAACTGGCCGCCGCGCAGGGAAAACGCGCCGAAGTACAGATCAAAGTTGAAACCGGGCTGAACCGCACCGGCGCAAAGCCCGGCGCAGAGCTGGGCGCGCTGGCCACCGCGCTGGCCGCCTGTCCCCATGTGCGCACAATGGGGGTATTCTCCCATTTTTCCACGGGCGAGACAAAAGAAAGCCCTACGGCCTACCGGCAGTTTCAACTTTATCAGCAGGCTTTGGCACAGCTTCAGGCCGCAGGCATCGATCCGCCACAGAAGCACATGTGCAACAGCGGCGGCAGCGACTGGTTCCGCGCCTCGTTCTGCAACGCAGTACGCATCGGGCGCCGGCTGTATATGGATAATCAGGCCGAACCGCTCACACCCGGAACGCCGGGTGCGGTGCAGGAGGCATGCAGCTGGCGCGCCTCGGTAACGAACCTGCGCGTTGTGGAGGCCGGAGATACTGTGGGATATGACGCAGCCTGGACAGCGCCGCGCCGCACCCGCGTCGCCACCGTATGCGTGGGCTACGGCGACGGCCTCTACTATCCTCTGGCGGAAGCAGGCGGCCCGCTGCTGGTGGGGGAACAGAAAGCCCGGCTTCTGGCTACCTGCATGGACCAATGCTTCGTGGATGTGACTGATATTCCCTGCCGCGCAGGAGACGAGGTCACCTTTTTCGGGCAAAGCAGCGGGGGTGCAACCATGCCCATCCAGGAACTCGGCAAGTTCATGCATGTGGAAGGCGTATATTTTTACAGCTTCCTCTCTCCGCGCGTGGCGCGCGTATACGAGGGACTGGAACCGTGAACGGAACATCTGCGCGGATGCGCCGCACATAAAACACAATATACAGGAGGAAATACGATATGCCGAATACCTATGAAACCAAATTGTGGGGAGGGCGCTTCCGCGGCGATGAGGACGCGCTGATGCAGCATTTCAACAGCGAGTGCTGGCGCACCAGCTGGCTGGTGGAGCCGGATATCCAGGGCAGCCTTGTCCATGTGGCCATGCAGGTAAAATGCGGCCTGCTCAGCTCCGCCGAGGGAGAGGCGCTCACCCGGGGCCTGGAAGCCATCCTGGCCGATTTCAAGGCCGGGCAGCTTGTTTACACCGAAGAATACGAGGATGTGCATACCTTTGTGGAGCTGCACCTGATACGCCGCGTAGGGGACGTGGGCAAAAAGCTGCACACCGCCCGCAGCCGCAACGACCAATGCAATGTGGATATGAAGCTGTACGTCAAGCAGCAGGCACATCATGTGGCCGCTCTTATCGACACCTTCTGCGCCACGCTGCAGCGTGTTGCAGAGGAAAACCCGTGGATGATGCCGGGCTACACTCATCTGCAGCGCGCGCAGGTGGTAACGTTCAAATACCATCTAATGGCCTACTGTGAAATGATGCTGCGGGACAAAAAACGCCTGCTGAATGCCGTGGATGTGATGGATGAATCCCCCTTGGGCTGCGGCGCGCTGGCAGGGACCACCCATATCATCGACCGCTCCTATACCGCTCAGCTCCTGGGCTTTTCCCACGGCGCATGCAAAAACTTTCTGGATGGCGTGTCCGACCGGGATTTTGTGCTTGAGGTACTCTCGGATTTCAGCATCCTGATGATGCACCTCTCCCGTCTGGCCGAGGAGCTCATCTTATGGAGCAGCGCTGAATTTGGTTTCGTGGTGCTGGACGACAAATATACCACGGGCTCCAGCATCATGCCGCAGAAGAAAAATCCGGACGGCGCGGAGTTGGTACGCGGGCGCACGGGCCGCGTCTACGGCGACCTGATGGCCTTGTTGTGTGCGATGAAGGGTCTGCCTCTGGCCTACAACAAGGACATGCAGCAGGACAAGGACTCCTTTGCAGATGCGCTGGACGTGGTAACAGCTTCATTGATGATGATGGAGCGCATGATCGGTACGCTGCAGGCAAAGCCAGAGGCCATGGAGGCCGCGGTAAAAAAGGGCTTTCTGAATGCCACGGAAGTGGCGGACTATCTGGTGCAGCACGGCGTTCCCTTCCGCGACGCTCACGGCATCGTGGGACAGATCGTTATTTATTGTGAGGACGCGCAGAAAGGCATCGAGGAACTTTCCCTGGACGAACTGCTTCAGTTTTCACCCGCCTTCGGGCCGGATATCTTCAGCTACATCGACTACGCCGCCATTCTGCAAAAAGGCATCAAAAAAGAAATGCTGTAATACAAATAAAAAACGCCCCCGCCTGCGGCATAAGGCCGCTGCGGAGGCACTTTTTATTTTCGGAACTGATGCGGAGAAGTTTCGCTTATACTTCGAAGTTCACGGCGGTGTCGCCCTTCAGGTCCGTGCCGAACTCATAATCGTTGCCCGGCAGAATGGCATTGAGCAGAATGCCCACAATGGCCGCGATGGCAAGGCCGGACAACGTAAAGCTGTAAGATGCGCCAAGCGGCACCGTGATGCCGCCCACGCTGTTGAAGCCCAGCGCGGAGACCAGGATGACGGCCGCGATGATCAGATTGCGGGATTTTGTGAAGTCCACCTGGTTCTCCACGACGTTGCGCACACCCACGGAAGAGATCATGCCGTACAGCACAAAGGAGATGCCGCCGATGATGGCGGAAGGCACCGTCTGGATGGCTGCGCCGATCTTCGGGAAGAAGCTGAGCAGGATGGCAAAGCATGCAGCGATACGCATGACACGGGGATCGTACACCTTCGTCAAAGCCAGCACGCCGGTATTCTCGCCGTATGTAGTATTGGCCGGTGCGCCGAAGAAACCCGCCAGGCTGGTGGCAAGGCCGTCGCCCAGCAAGGTGCGGTGCAGGCCGGGGTCGGACAGGTACGGACGCTCACAGGTGGCACTGATGGCTGCAATGTCGCCGATATGCTCCATCATGGTGGCCAGTGCGATGGGCGCAATGGTGATGCAGGCGCTGACGCTGAACTTGGCCATGCTGCCCGTATGGATGGCCAGGCCGAACCAGTCGGCCTGCTGGATGGCGGTAAAATCCACCTCGCCCATGAAGAGTGCAGCGATATAAGAGACCACGATACCGATGAGGATGGGCAGGATCTTCACCATACCCTTGCCCCAAATGTTGCATACCACGATGACGGCCAGCGCGATAAATGCCAAAAGCCAGTTGGACTGACAGTTCGTGATGGCGCTGGGCGCAAGGATCAGGCCGATGGAAATAATGATGGGCCCGGTGACGACCGGCGGAAAGAACCGCATGATCTTGCGCACGCCGAACACTTTGATGAGAGCGCTGAGGATCACGTAGATCAGCCCGGATACTACGATGCCGCCCGCCGCATACGGCAGCATCTCGCTGGGGGTGCCATCTGCACCCAGCGGGGCCACAGCAGCATAGCCGCCCAGGAACGCAAAGCTGGAACCGAGGAACGCCGGCACCTTGCCCTTTGTCAGCAGATGGAACAGCAGCGTTCCGATGCCCGCGAACAGCAGCGCCGTGGAAACGCTGATACCCGTCAGAATGGGCACGAGCACCGTCGCGCCAAACATGGCGAATGTGTGCTGCACGCCCAGCACCAGCATCTTGGGTACGCCCAGCTTACGGGCGTCGTACAGCCCTTCCCTGCCGAGCTCGATCTTTTTGGTCTCTTCGCTCATTGATACTTCCTCCTCAAATCAAATGCCTTCTATTCCAAACACCATGTACGGTGTAAAGGCCGCGCGGCCAAAAAAAGAGGCATTTCCCTTATCGCCGCCGATAACGGAAAATGCCTTTTCTGTTATGAAGGAAAGAATAGAATATACGGCCCCGCCGTGCAGCCGAACGCCGCGCGGGGAAAGATAAGCGCCGTATGAAGCTGTGCGCAAAGCTGCCGCATGTTCCAAACCTCTCTTTACATTTTATTTATAATACCAGACATGCGCGCGCGTTGCAATACTTTTTTCTCCCTTCTTTTTCAAAATTTGCAGCGGCGGCATTTCAACCCTTTCCCGCACTCGCTCCTTTTCGCATCATTGCGCGCAGCTCTTCCAGCGCTTTTTTCTCGATGCGGGATACATAGCACCGCGCCTAATGTAAGCGATTGATCTGAAAAAATACGGCAATCTCTCCCACCCGAAATTGCCGTTGTCTATGAAATGGTTTCAAGCTCGTGGAATTTGAATTTAATAATGATTTCTTTGTTTTCAGTCAACTCTATACGTTCGACGAGACTGACAAGCACTTCCCTGCTGGTAAACGCGGAGTCCATGAATCGTTGCACAAGTTCTTTGGCTCTGTCTGCAGTGCTGGTCGGCTGCTCCCTTTGTACGCGCAGACTTTCCAGCCTGTGTTCCAACATGCCGCGATCTGTTTTAGTCTTGCTATATATACGCTGAAAATCGTTTTCCGAAAGCAGGCCGTTGATTCTGTCCATATACATTCGATCCAGATGAGCTGTCAGATTGACTATTTGAGATTGTAGTGCTCGGATTTCTGTTTCACACTGCTCCTCTTTACAACTTTCTTTCAGTACCCTTTCAGCGATTGGTTGGAGATACTCCACATTCAAATACGTTTGACATACGTTTCGTATTTTAGAAATCACCGCTTCATTTACCGTTTCCTCCTTTATGGAATGGCAAGTACATACTCCCGCTTTTGTGAAGCGTTGATAGGTGCGGCACACAAAATACAAACAATCTTCTCCCTCGGCATTTTTCCGATTGATAACCGCCATCGGATGCCCGCACTCATGGCAAAAAATCAAACCCTTGAGAAGAAAATCATAAGTTCGGCTCCGGGTGTATTTGCGGCTGTTTACCAGCATCTGTACCTTTTGGAAAGTTTCCTGATCAACAAGTGGCTCATGAGTCCCTTTTACAATGACCCAATCTTCTGGTGCCCGCTTAATACATTTTTTGGATTTATAACTGATCTTCACCATTCGACCCTGCACCATATTTCCGATATAAGTCTCATTTTTCAACATTTCCGAAATTCTTTCGCTGCTCCACAAACCCGTATAGGGTCCCGGATTTCCTACTTTCCATCCACAATAAGTTGCTGGCGTAGGAATCTTTTCATCATTCAGCGTAGCCGCGATTTTTCGGCAACTCATACCAGAAAGTGCCATCATAAAAATCCTGCGTACTATCGGTGCTACCTTTTCATCCACAACGATCTTGTTCTTTTCCGTTGGGTGCATTTTATACCCATACATGGGTTTCCCGCCAATGAATTGACCCTTTCGCTGTTTATCTCGCTTGACAGACTTGATTTTTTTGGAAATATCCTTTGCGTACATATCGTTCATGATTGCCCGAAAAGGGGTAATATCATTTGCGGTAGAATCCACCCCGGTATCAATACCATCCAGTAGCGAAATATACCGAACACGATGTTCCGGGAAATACCTCTCCATGTAGTGACCTGTCATAATATAATCACGGCCCAAACGGGAAAGATCCTTGGTGATGACCATGTTGACTTTCTTGGCTTCGATGTCTTTGATCATCCGCTGAAAGTCTGGACGTTCAAAATTCGTCCCACTCCATCCATCGTCCACATAGATGTCGTAAACTGACAGATGGTGCTGCTGAACAAATTCTTTTAAGAGAGATTTTTGATTTGTAACACTTTGCGACGGCCCCTCAGTTTCATCCTCCTTTGACAAACGAATATACAATGCCACATGATAATCCATTGGGTTGCTTATTTCTAAATACATGATAATCCTCCATGAAACAAGCGACCACTCATCATAAACATGATACTACCTTTGCCTCGTCTTCTGCAATAGTGCTGCGCAGGAACAAGCGGAACGACTCTTCCATTAAACTCCAAAAACTGATTTCTTCTTCCAAATAGATACAATACACCACAATTTCGCGCTTCTGCACTCTCTTTACTCCTTTATTTGGATTTCTTTTATACACGATATGCGCTGAGAACTGCATTTCTTCCTAAAACAGGATTCTCCTTGTAGCTATCACCCCTTTTTCAAATTTTGAAAAGAAAAAGCGGCCCCCTTCGGAACCGCCTTTTCTGTAAGACATGTGCTATTTTGATATTTTCTGTGCCTTACCTCCCTTGGTATTGTCTGATATTCTCGGTTGCCGGCCCGTTGTACTGCCAGAAGTCCTTTATGTGGTTATAGGTCACGCTGCTGTCATTCGGTGATTTTTCCGGGTAGCGCGGCAAGTAACTGGCCGTGTAGGTAGAAGCCATCTGCGTGAAGTAGACGTCCTTCTCCTGCGCCCATACGCCGCCGTAACTTCTGATGACAATTTTGAATCCCTTGGCACACACGCTGCAATAGCCTCTGGGACATTTGTTTTTCATGCCCGCCTCCTTATATGCCCGCCACAACACGCGTTCAGGCGGGCTTTTTCCCGCGTTCCTGTGCATTGATGTAGCCGGCCAGACAGATGACACAAATGGCAGCCTGCGCCGGGTTCCCGAACACGACCGGTTCCCCTTTACCGTTCGCATACTGCCTGAAAAACAGGTCGAACGTAGCTTCCGGGATACCGATTGCCTCACACAGCGCCGGATCGGTGACAAGCAGGCCGTCCAGTGTCAGCCGGGCAGTCCCGTCTGTGTATTCCAATATCTGCAAATCGTGCCCGTGCAGTTTTGTGATAGGATATTTTTCCATGAACTCCTCCTTACAGAAACAGTTGTGCGGCGGGAGAGGGTTCTTTTACGGTATCTGCCACGATTTCCTGTTCCGGCTGGTCGATAGAACAGAGACTTCTACTCCCGTCCGCGTTGACCTTAGTGCGCAGCAACAGATAGGCCCCACACACGCTTTCGGCCGGAGTGCCGTCGTCGCCCATCCGAGCGACGAAACGGTTCTCGGCAAAGGGGTCGTTCTGCGTGGTGGTATCGTAGATTGCAAAAACGCCATTCACGTTGATGCTCGTTGTCGAAAGGCAGCCAGCAAACAGGTCGGCGAATCTGTCAATACTGCACGGAATGGTGATGAACTTATCAGGCTGCGCATCACCAAAAGACAGTACCCCGGTTACTTCCTGCGTTCTGTCAACGAGAATCGCGCCGGGATGATTTGCATTCAGCCAAGCAGTCGCTTCTTCCTTAGAAAGGAATGCGTACTGCGAGCCAAACACATCATAGGTGCCATAGTGATGACGTACCTCAACATGTCCATCGTCGCTTAGGTAGACACCATTGATGGTGCCACCGTCATCGCGGATTTCCGCCAAGGTAGTCTTGGCATCGACATCGGCGTTCAGCAAATTCACCCAATACAGCTTGTCGCCAAATTCAAAAGGCATTTCGATTTTCATGGTATGTAACCTCCTTCAGTTTTTGTTGTTGTTGATGGTTTCAATCAGTGTTTCGCAGATCGCCTTGTATGCGTCTCTTTGCGCGGAAACACTGGCACGGTTGATGAATCCTTCGATGTCGCCCATATTTTTGCAGGCCATGCACGCATACGGAATTTTGGGCCGCGCATTTTCGATGCGCAATGCCAAGCTGGCGGCGATAGCCCCCTCCACGGCGGCCATTTCCCGCGCACTCAATTCTCCGATGTACAGCCCGACTCTGGACTTATCCACGGTGTTGATCTGCTCGCAGAGCGCCACAGAGTCCCGCCCGGTTGCCGTGATGGCGGTATGCGTCGGCAGCATTTTCTTGGGCTGCGTAGTCAGGTAAACGACCTCGATAGTATTGGAATGAGCGTTGTTGGCGTTATTGCTCACCACAATGCCGGGCCGACCACCGCGCTGTTCGCTGCCAACCACAGGGACAAATGTAATGTAATAAATCTCGCCTCTTTTGATTTCGCTATGGGACATGGGATGTTCCTCCTTTATATATAAAAAGCAGACCTCTCACCACATGAAAGGTCTGCTCTGATTACAGATTGTGAATTTTTTGGGCGGTGGTATCTATGCTACACTTTTATCATATGAACTTTGCACAGAAACGCAAGCCCAAAATTTTTACACCATGTAGGCGCACATGAAATTCTCGAACTCGTCGAGGTTGGCCCACTCCGAGGTGCCGTCGCCGGTTTCCTGCAAACGCTCCCACAACTTGAGCAAATGCAAGTCGTAGTTATGGGTATCAACAATGAGGCCGTGATGCAGGCAGAACGCCGTCCACAACACCCGCAGCTGGTCCCGGCAGACTTCCACGTCGAGGCAGTTTTCCGCAACGAAATCGGACAAAAAATCGAACTCAGCGGTTTTGTTCATGTATGATATCTCCTTTTTCGGCAGTCTCTGTTGTTATTCCGCCACCAGCGCGATGTTCGCTGCGTGCGTCAGGTAGGTCTTTCCGTCAACCGTTACGATCAGCATGTCACCGTCGTAGCTGCACCAATACTCGACTCTGCCCTCTACCATGCTCCCGTTCGGGAGAGATATGTAGGCGTAGTCATAGCTCTGTGCGCTATCAAAAATGACAACCATGCGTTCGTGGCCGGCCAGTCTCATATTAAGCAGCATCATCAAGGATACTGCCAAGGCTATTGCGAGGCACAGATAGACCACTTTTCTGACTTTTCCCATTGCTTCTCGACCTCCTCATTCTGTGATATATAAATGATGTGCCGCCCCTCTTATGACTAAAGTCACAAAAAGGCGGCGGCACATTCTGAAACGCTCTCTATTCGTTTACGCCAAAATGGGCGGGTTTGTGATTCTGCCGGAAGTCCATGCTCCCGCGTAGGTTCCGATGCCCGGCAGCCGGTTCAATAAGGCTGTTTTCATCCCGTCGAGGTATTTTTGATAGAGCCGCTTTTGGAGGTTTTCCATCCAGACGTCGCCCCACATCTCCTCTTTCTGGATGAGTTCCACGGCCAGCGACCACTCGTTGTCTTCCACGCAGATATAGAACAGCCCGTTTTCCAGAATTACCTGTCGGCAGAGATCGCCATACGCGCCATTCCGTATCCATGTGTTAGATTCCGTCCGTCGGAAGCTGGGAAATCTCCGGCAGAAGTCGTCCATAAAGCATTCCAGCACATCGTCCTCCTCATTGCCGGTGCCTTCTTCATCGTAGAGCCAGTCTCCGCCAGTCAATTCGGCGTAGTCCAGCTCTCCCATCAGGCACGTTTCCGGCCAATCGTCCAGATCGTCATTCCGGCGGTAGACGTGGAAGTCCTCATTGTCGATGTAGAACAGTCCCTCGTAGGCGCCCGCGACGCCAACATTGCCTTTTCCCATTGTGATTGTCCTCCTATGTACTATGTGATTTGTTCTGTTATCCAGCGAAATACCAATCCTCGCTGTCCGTAATTCTGGTCGAAACGGTCTCCGCTTCCATATCAAGGAAGTTCTCGACCATCAGGTCATCGTTCGCCGTTACAGCGTAAGTTACGTCAGCGAAAACCAGCCGCCCTGTGCTGTCCACATATGCATTCCACGCATGGCATACACCGCCGGCCTCTCCCACGCAATACGCCGCAGAATATCCCGCACGCAGCAGGCAGTAGGCTGCAGCGCGGCTATACCCGGCGCACACGGCTTTTCCGTCGATGAACGCGCCCACCAGATTTGCGCGGGATTTTAGCAGCTGTGTCTGTTCGTCATGGTCATATTCCGCGTGCGCAAACAGCCACTCGGCAGCCTCATGCATAATGCTCTCAGGGGTTCCATCGGACTTTTGAATTATGTAATTGACATGCTTGTTGATGATGAGCAATGCGTGATCGCGTTCTTCACAGGACATGCTGTACTGCGGAATCACAGAGCACTCAACCGTTCCGTTTTCCGTCTCTGTGTGCATCCATTGCAGCTTGGATACCCAAAAACATTCCACCGAGGTATATGCCCGGCGCAACACTTCAGCAATGCGCTCTGTCTGCGTGATGCCGCAAGTGAATTGGATCGTTTCCTGCATATCATAAAAACCCTGCAGGACAGTTTTGTAAATTTCGACCTCCTCCTGTGAAAAATCCGAAGGCAGTCCCACTGGCGATAGCTCCAGCTCCGACGACGGTTCGATACTGTCCATCGGCTGGTACTCAATGGCATCCTGCGGCTGCTCCTTGTTTGCGGACAAGTAGATGTTTTCCTGTTGCGGCAGCTCCTCGTATTTCCGTTCGCCCGTCAAACAGACTTTGTTCCTCACGGCACTCGAAAGCGCCGCGAGGACAAGTACAACGACAACGAAAAGCCCCCAGAAACTCTTTTTCCGTGACATAAAAAACCTCCATGACGAAAATTTATATATATGTAAAAAGGCAGACCTCCCGACGAATCAGAAAGTCTGCCTTGTTGCAGTTTGTGAATATTGTAAAGTGGGCTTGGAATCTATGCTACATCTTGATTTTAAGAGCTTTGCACAGAAGGTCAAGTAGTTTTTGCATGGATTGATGCGGCGCCCATGGCCCGCATTGCGCAATACTTTCCGTAACTCAACCCCAGACACTCCGCCTGCGCCACGGTTTCCTCCAGCCGTCTCTCTCGCTGTTTCTTTTTTTCCTGAGCGGTTTCCTTTTTAGCCTTGCGCTGCTCCTGCGCTTTTTCCCGACAGGCCGGGCTGCAATACCGCTGGGCGGCGCTGCACAGCACAAATGTCTGCCCACATATGGGACAAACAACACTCGTTGTGTTCTTTGCCTGCCAGCGACGAATCGTTTTTCCTTTTGTTCCCGTCGCCGGGGATACCTTTGACACTGCTGCTTGGATCACGATGCCCTCCTTGTTCCTCTGTTGTCGAACGTCTGTTGTACTGGCCGGTATTCCGCGAGCAGGGCTTCCATTTTCACCTCCAACTCACCGAAGAGCCTCTTGGCGCTGTCCTTCGTCAAGTAGCCGACAGCATAGTCGAGATAGACTGACGTCAGCTGCATCAGCGTATTCTGCAAAACCTCCACGCCGCCCGCAAACGCCTCGATCTGTCTTGCCCATGTGCAGAAAACGTCCGGCCCATGCAGGTTCTTGAGCCGCTGCGCATCTTTCCAACAGGCGCGTTTTACCTCCTGCAGCGTGAGGATGCCGGCCATATTCTCAAATCGCTTGCCACAGAAAGCGCTGGTGAAATCCACGCTTGCGGCCGGGCTGTCCTCTGTCATGTCTTCATCACCTTTCTGCGTTGCTTTTCGATGATGGCCTCCAAATCCGCGCGTCCCTTTTCGCCCTCAAAGAATTTGAGTCTGTACCGGCCTCCCTTGATGAGCGCTGCATCCGGCGCACACTCTGCCGGCCCGCGTGCAACAATGTTCCCGGCGGCGTTCAGAACGGCAAAGAGTCTTTCCACGCTGTACCTCCTCCTTTATATATATGTAGGGCCCGGAGTTTTCCGGGCCGCGCAGCAGCGCTTTGCCGCCGCGATTAGTTGTTTTCGGAGGCGGATTCCACCGCCGCGCTATCCGCAGTGGCCTCATCGGCCTCGGCGACATCGGCTGCCTCGTCCGCAGAGATACGTCCCTCGCCGGGGAATCCGGCGATCTCGCCGTCACCGCCCTCGATCTCTGTGGAGTCAAGGATCTCCTGAATGTCAGTGTCGGGCTGTTCCTGTGCCAGCTCGTCATCCGGCACCTCCTCCGGGAACCCCAGCAGATTGCCCTCCGCATCAAAGAAGCCGGCCTCATAGTAGCTGTCAAAGAACGCCTTTACAGACTCAGCCGTGCTGATTTCCTCCATCTCCTCGGACACGGTGCCGTCCTCCTCAGTGCCGGCGGCATAGAAACCGCAGCTGCCGTCCTCGGCAACACGAAACTCCACCTTGGCGTGCGGGTCAACCGCGAGCATCTGGTTTTCGGTGCGCCGTGCAAGCTCCGTCAGCGCAGCCACCATCTGCTCGTCGCTCAGTGTCAAGTCCTCCGCCGCGACCCCGCTGGGGTTTTCCACCCAAAGATCAGGGTCTGTCTTGGCCTTGCAGCCCACCAGTGCCGTCATGCACAGGCACACCGCCAGAAACACAACAGCCAGCTTTTTCACATTCTTACGCATAAAAATTTCTCCTCTCGTTTTTACAAAATCAATCCGAACAGCAGCCCACAGACTGCCTCACCGGTCAGCATCAGCAGCGATACCGCCAGCGCCACGCCCAGCACAACGCCAGTCTGCCGCAGCGCCTTGTTTCGGGTCGGCCAGATGACGCCGGGCGGGTTGAACAGCCCTTTGATTTTCTCCCGCAGATTTTTTGCAGTTTCACTCACACTGCACGCCCCCTTTCTCATATGTGCGCCGCCAGAATGTCCAGCAGCAGGATCACCGCGCCGCCGGCGCAGACCATCGCCGTTGTCAGCGTGCGCATCATTGCTCCCGGTTCCGTGCGCTTGCCGCGCATCTGGCTGCCGCCAATGAATGTGCCCGCCTTCTCCAGCCGTCCCTGCGCGGTGATGCAAAGGATGACGGTCAGCGCCATCAGAAACAGGATGACGCCCAACACGATTTCATAAATCTGCATTATTATTTTCTTGCCTCCTTCAATAGATCGTATCTTCCGCGAGAGGTTCGACAAGCCTCCCGGTTTCGTCCAGCACGCGCAGACCACGTTTCTGATCGCTGTCCGGTGCAACGGTGTAGACCTTGGACAACAGCTTGTCGTACACGCCGCGCCGCATGAGCATTTCCAGATCGAACGCGCCGCCGGGATCGTCGTCCCATGTGCCATAGCGCACCCGGACAAGTTCTTCACCACCCAAATCAGGTCGGGTCTGATAGCTTGTCGGCCATTGCATCCATGTCTTCGGATCTTTCTTGATGTGGCATATGCTGCCCATGCAGGTATCCCTCCTTTTCAGTCCAAGAATCCATCGTGATGCCGTATGGTAAGCTGGGAATCCACCTGCCCGGCCAGCTCGATTGCAACGCCGACCACGATCAGCAAGCTGGTGCCGCCGAGCTGCAGCGAGATGCCGAACGCCTTGGAGAGCAGCATCGGCAAGCAGGCCACAAGCACAAGCGCCAGCGAGCCGGAGTCTGCCATTCCCTTGATGGCCCTGTTCAGATAATCCGCTGTCGGTTTTCCCGGCCGGACACCCGGTATCATGCCGCCGCGTTTGCGCAGGTTGGTTGCGATCTCCGTTGAATCAAACTGAATTGCCAGATAGAACCGGTGAAACGCGAAAATCAGCACAGCATAGAGCAGGATGTACAGCCAGTTCCCACGCGCGAACGTCGTAAGCGTCCGGTACAGCCCCGGATGCTTTTCTCCGCTGACAAACAGCGAGATCATGGACGGGATCCCCAAGACCGAACCCGCAAAGATCACCGGCATCACGCCGCCCGTTACGATCCGCACGGGGATAAAGGAACTTGCGCCGCGATTTCCGTTTTTGCCGGCATACTGGACGGGGATACGTTTTTCCGCAGCGTTCAGGCACACCGCATACAGCATGGAGGCCAACATAAACGCCAGCAGGAACACGCCGACGGCTACATATCCCCACTGTCCCGCCGCCACTCTTGCGGTGATTTGCCGGACGGCAGAGACGGTGCCAGACCACCGCGAGACGATACCGGCAAAAATCAGCATCGACAGGCCACTGCCGATTCCCTTAGCGTCGATAAGAGTCCCAAGCCACTGCAAGGTCATGGCCCCGGCCGCAAAGACCGATACCACGATGACGCCGCACAGCACGCCCGCAAACCCCGCCGTATACTTGACGGCCCCATAGTTCCTTGCGATAAAGTAATAGCCCACGGCCATTACCACAGCCAGAATCAGCGTGCAAAGCTGTGTATACCGCTCTATCCGCTTTTTTCCGTCATCGTCCTTTGCGTACTTTTCCCATTTCGGGATGGCGACGCACAAGAGCTGCATGATGATGGATGCGTTGATGGCGGGCGCCACACCGAGCGAGAACACGGTGCATTGTGCTAAAGATGAGCCGGACATCATATTCAGGTAGCTTAGGAAGTCCGCCCCGGAAAACAGCACACCCAGCGCGCCGGGTGCAACGAACGGCGCCGGGAGGCGGCTGCCGGCACAAAACAGCAGCAGGATCATCCCGGTAAACAGGAGCTTTTCGCGCAGCTCCTTTACCGTCCAGAGACACTTGAGTTTTTTCAACATTGCTCCTCCTTTATTGCTTTTGTATATCCGAATCCGTGAGTCGCCAGTCTTTCCAACAGCCGCCAGATTCTTTCCAGTATGGGCAGCTGGGATTTTCGTCCCAGCTTTTGCAGGATACTCCATCGTGCGCACAATCGCAGCACATCCCCTGTACGGCGACACCTTTTTCATCCACTGCTTTCCCCTCCGCTTAACGATCTTTCTGAGTCTTTTGTCTTTTGATGCCAAGACAGTGCGCACGAGAACGAATGGCTTATTATTTGTCCTCCGCCAGCACATTGATCTCCGTGCGCGGATTTGTCCTATCCACATATCCATGCACCGAAAGCGAGATGTGCACAAAATCGTCGTCTGCAATGACGCCCGCCTTTGTCAGGCCATCCAGCAGCAGCTTGCCGCAGTAGTTATCGGCATCGTGCCGACGCCTGTCGGGAAAGTAGTAGTCGATACGCACCATCGCCTTATCCGGCGGCGGCCCGTGCGGTATCGTCTTGCACATCCACTGTACCGCCTCTGTCCATTCTTTTTTGGCCTTGCGGTACTCCCATGTGTTTTCCCTGCCCGCAAACGCGTTCAGGCTCGGCGGCACCCCGCGCAAAATAATTCTCATGCGTCTCTCCCCGCTATGTGTCCGATACGACACTCTTTAGAAACGGTACAATGAAATCAGCCCGCGCATCGAGGCGCCGGCTTTCAGTGAACCTTTATTGCTTTCAGTATACCATAAATTCCCAATTTTTTCAATGTACATTTTGCGTGATTTGTACTAAAAAACGGCCGCTTCCCGGTTTTGGGAAGCGTTGCCGTTTTAATCCATGCGCTCGGCGACCAGCAAAAGCCGGTTCGCGCCGTTGTTGGTGCAAGTCATCAGGAACAGATACTTTTCGCTGCCGTCGCGCATGATGTCCGGCTGAAAGATATATGCGTTTTCCTCCACGATTTCCAGCATCCGCTGTGTGGTTTCAGCATCCTGCTCGTTCAGCCATTGCCGGAAGTCGATGTACTCGGTGTCGTCCGCCGTATCCGGCAGGATCAGGCCGGCGACAAACTTGTAGAAGTGCTCGCCGCTTCTGTCTTCCCAGCGCAGGACGTTGTTTTCCTTGAAAAAGGCAGCGTCCCGGTACTTGCGCAGCGGGCCGAACATGGTTTCGTCGTACATCATATGGCCGTAGATCATCAGGTTGCCGTCCTGTACCGGATCCACAAGACAATCCATGAAGAAGACGCCGCCGATACTGTAATCGCCGTAGAAATCGGTGCGCAGGTATTCGTCGTTGTCCTCGCCCTGAACGACCGGGCCGTCTACTTCGGTTCCGTAAACGGTGAGCCAGCCCACATAGTCCGGGTTCAACTCCAGCAAACCCCGCGACCAATCGCTGTTGTCCTGTTCCTCCACGGTTTCCGTGCTTACCGCCCTGTGCAGCTGCGTCAGCTGTGCCTGTGTGTGACGCACGAGATAGTCCTGATACAGTTGTCGGGCGGCACAGCCGCTGATTGCGAGAAACGCAACCAGCAGCAGTGCGCTCAAAACTTTGGCGAACCGGCGGCCTTTACACTGCGTTGGTTTCCCGCTTGTCTTTGCCGCCATGTGCATAAGCAGACACACACAGATACGCGCAGCCCACCGCAACGGCCAGCAAGATCAGCGCATCCGTGCTGGGGCCGTTCACACCCATGTCGGGCGGGTTTGTAGCCACAATGTCGGGCGCCAGATACATATAGTAAGTGGTGCCCATGTGCGGATCGCTGTTGTCCGCCGTGTCCACCTCATCGGATACCGTCGCGGAGTTTTCCGTTGCCCGCTCCACCGGCAGCTCCTCGGCGAACGCCGTTACCATCGTGAGGGACAGCGCCGCCACAAGAGCGAGCAGCACACACAGCGCGCGTACAAAGGGTTTTGTCTTTTTCGGCATGACTCAAGATACCTCCTTGTTCTATTTCCCGTGCCGTTTCAGGACAGCACCGAGATACGGATCTGCGCGATGGCCGCGCCGATTTCCGCGTCGGTTTCCACGTCATAGGCGTGGAACGTGGCAATCGCATCGTACTCGCCGGCTTCCAGCTCCACATCCAGCTTGTCGGTCTGGATATGGGAATCCACCGGCATCAGCCCGGAGTGGTAAATTTCCTCGCCCGTTTCCGCCAGCGTGATGACGACACGTTGGTTGTAGAGGTTCATGGGGCCGTTCTCGATTTTCAACGTGCCCTCGGCCTTACCGCTGGAAAAGACCGGGTTCATATTGATGCTGATGCAGACCGTCCCCTCCTCGACGACCTCATTCAGCGCCGCCTCAATTTCCTCGTTGCTCTTGTCCTCAAGCTGTCCGAGCTTTGCCTTGATGTTTTCTTCCAGCAGCACGGTGTCGTTGGGTTGTACCCCGACAAAGTGCCGGTAGGCGAAAATGCCGCCCAGCAGCAGGAGCAGCAGCAGAACGATCACCAGAATAATTCTGCGCGTTCGCTTCTTTCCCTTCTTTTCTTTTGCCGGTTTCTCCGGTGTCTGAGGTGTAGTCTGTTCGTCCATTTTTGGTTGCTCCTTTCCATTCCTGTGTTTTCTGAAAGCAATCAGCCGGGCGCCTTACCCGTTTCCGTCCTATGCCGCGTGGAGGCTTGCTCTATATAGGACAACCACCCGCCGCGCCGGATGCTGAGGGACGCATCCGGGCAGCGGGCAGTCTATTATGCCATGCCAAGAACTGTCAGGGAACTACAACTACCGCGCAGAATTTTAGCGGTTGCTGGTAACAGCATCCCCGCCGACAGTTTCGGTCTGGCCGTCGTCGATGTCAAACATCGGGGTAACGGTGTAGGTGACTTTCACGACAGGGCTGCAGCCGGCGTCGTTGACGTTGCCGCCAGCCATCTGCGCAAAGGTCGTCATCGGCAGGAGGGTAGCCTTATCGGGCTGCACAATGCCGTTCCCGTCAACCTCCGGGGCGCCCATGAACCAGCCGCGCTCGGTGATGTCGGTCTCGGCGCTGCAGGCGGACAGGTCAATGGCGGAAGCGTTGGAGATCGCGGATTCAGGAGCAAGGCTCATCATCAGCTCGCCTCTCTTCATGGAAGTGGTGCTCAGGGGAACCAGACGCCAAGTGGCGGGCTGGGCCTGCAGGCCGGTGACTTTCAAAGCCAGACCCTTGTCCTCGCCGCCCTCAACGAAATCGCCGACCGAGAAGGCAGTGCCAAAGTCGTACTCATCCTTGTAGACCAGACTCTCGCTCAGGGGATGAGCCGGGTCGATTTTATCCACAGTCTGACGCAGGCAGTCGCCGTCCAGAACGCCGGCGGCCTTGAAATCCCACGCATCGTCGATATAGATCGCATAGACCTCGCCGGAGGCGTTCAGGTGCTCGTCGGCAACGTCCATATTGACGACCCACTCAGCGCCCAGATCGGAGAAGTCGGGGTTCTTGCCGTACCAGTAGCGGTAAGAACCGTCGTTGGTATTGAAGGCAATCGCGGTCAGCTCCTCATCGGAGTGGTTCTCATCGTAGATGCGGGCATAGTGGGTGAGCTTGGTGATGTCCACGATGGTAGCCTTGGAACCCTCGTTGATGGTGGAGTAGTTCTTCAGCTGGTAGGCGTCCTTGGTCGGAGTCACGATACTGCCGTCGCCACGGAAACCGTACATGCAGACATACATCGGCACAGTGGCCTTCAGCTGATAGGCGGTCTTGGTGGAAACAGTGACCTCATACTCCACGCGGGGATCGTCCGTACCGGGAACCACAGTCTCCTCGCTGTGGGGGCCGTCCGGGTCGATGCCGTTCTCGATGTTCACGAAAAACTGCGTGGACATGGTGGGATCGTCGTTGGTGGCGGTATCCACTTCCTCGGAAACAGCGGCGCTGTCCTTGGTGCCGTGGATAAAGGTGAAGCTGCCGTCGCCCATATCGCGGCAATCGCTCAGGGCCACAAAACGGACTTCATCGGTATTCACGACGTACATACCGTAGGCGACATTGCCCTCGTTGTACTCGCTGCCCAGAATGTAGGCAGAGGGCACGGCAGTCCAGCCGGTGCCGTCGTCGCGGTCGGCATAGATCACGGTGTCACCGTCGATCTTGTAGAAAGCGCTGCCGCCGATGGGAGTGACGGTCTTCACAGGGTTCATAGTGGCGCTCTCGTGGTTGTCCTCCACAAGGCCAGAGTTCGGTTCGGTCATGTCATCCATTGCGAAAGCCGCGATGCTCATACAGCTAAGAGCCATAACGCAGCTCAGAACGCCCGCCAGAATCCGGCGGAATTTCTTAAATTTTGTCATCTTAACCTCCATTGTAATGTTTTGTTGGTTGGTCGGTCGTTTCTATTAAACAGCCGGGCTGCAGGTTCCCTCCCCTGCGCTTGCGGCTATTTAGCCGGACATGTGTCCTATCGGACACTCTTTGTGAATTGCACACCACCACCTTTATTTCATCCTTTAATCATAGTTTAAGGACTTTGCACAATACCTCAAGAGGTTTTTTGCACTTTTTCCAAAAAGTTTTTCGCGGCAAAAAAGCGCCCCGCACACAGCATTTCGCCATGCACGGGGCCGCTTAAATAGTGTCTACACAAGATCAGGTCAAAACAGTACACCAAATAGCAATGCAACGAATTTGCACAGCAGCCAGAAAAGATGTTGTAGTTTTTGCATATCGAGTAGCAATGCCTCGCCAAC
>OHAD01001080.1_pt1 | contig 27910 bp, 36 predicted proteins | sample 1577011 | NCBI WGS metagenome assembly OHAD01 (sample SAMEA3541510, study PRJEB24748) | human gut metagenome | biome: human gut; feature: human-associated habitat; material: faeces | place: China | collected 2012 | reverse complement strand
TGATTTAAATTATACATGAGATTTGATGTGTGTTCCTATTTTTTTGCAAAAAATTTAGCGTTGGGAGAGAATTTTTTCTCTCACCAACGCTAAATATTATACAACCATTTATATAATATTCGTAAATTGCAATGATAAGTTGAACATTGATAACTAAAAATCCATATCACGAAGCTGTCTGTCGTGATTGTCCTGAATACTTGACTGAAATGCTCCCTATATGTTTTTTGAAGAGTATGAAAGGCTTCCATCACAGAGTCTGCATGACGATTCTTGATCGGAAGCATCCAGTATTCTTGGCTTTTACGTTCAGCAAGAGTGAGAAGCACTTGGTCATTTCTAGATTTTTGTCCAACCACTAAATCTGCTTCCCAGTGCACAAACTCTTGACGATTTTCAACTTCTTTTGGACGTTCTTCAATACTGCGACCAAGCTTTTTCTTGTTTTTGCGGATGCGATGAGCTTTGGTATTTCTTTTTAGTTTCTCTGGAAGATTATGGTTACGTGTACCCATTAGACCAAGGTCAACGTAACGATACAGTGTTTGGAGCACAGCCGATTTCTTTGGCGATTTTGTTAGCTGACCATCTATCTTTCAAGCGAATCTGAATCAAAACTCGCTCATCATAAGAAAGATGTTTCCCTTTTTCGTGTTTAGTTGTGGTAGAATATACATGATCCATAGTGATAACTCCTTTGGTTGATTGTTGATTTGACACCTACATTCTACCACAGAAGTATCGCTATGGATTTTTTATTTAATTGTTCAGCTTGATTATACAATCAACGTTAATAATTCTAATCCCTAGAAAACAAGTCCCTAGTATACACCTTGTCCACCACATCATCCAAGCAATCATCATACCTATTAACGATAATACTCTGGCTCATAGCCTTGAACCTATCCAAGTCATTGACCACCCTACTACCAAAGAATGTAGACCCATCCCTTAACGTTGGTTCATATATAACGACTGTGGCTCCCTTGGCCTTGAGTCTCTTCATGACCCCCTGTATAGATGACTGCCTAAAGTTGTCTGAGTTAGACTTCATAGTCAACCTATACACTCCTATTATACATTCCCTTTCCTTGTCCGCAGAATAATCACTGTCTGAATAATAATCGTAGTAGCCCGATAGTTTCAGTACCCTATCTGCTATAAAGTCCTTCCTAGTCTTGTTGCTTTCTACTATGGCTGACATCATATTTTGAGGCACGTCGTCGTAGTTGGCTAGGAGCTGTTTTGTATCTTTTGGTAGGCAGTAGCCACCGTAGCCAAATGATGGGTTGTTGTAGTAGCTTCCTATCCTAGGGTCTAGGCAGACTCCCTTGATGATGTCTTCTGTACTCAGTCCCTTCATTTCTGCATAGGTATCTAGCTCGTTGAAGTAGCTGACCCTTAGGGCTAGGTAGGTGTTGGCAAATAGTTTGACTGCCTCAGCCTCTGTAAAGCCCATATAGAGTATGTCTATATCTTCCTTGATAGCTCCCTCTGCTAGCAGACCTGCAAATGTATGGCTAGCCTCTACCAGGTCTGGATCTTTCTTGTCTGTAGACACTATAATCCTAGAAGGGTATAGGTTGTCGTATAGGGCCTTTGATTCTCTTAGAAATTCCGGGCTAAAGATTATATTTTTAGTCTTGTATTTTTTTCTGACACTCTCTGTATATCCTACAGGTATTGTGGACTTGATTACCATGATGGCCTGAGGGTTGATCTCTAGGACCTTTTCTATGACTGATTCAACTGCAGATGTGTCAAAGTAGTTTTTTTGTGCATCATAGTTGGTAGGTGCAGCTATTACTACATAGTCTGCATCCTGGTAGGCCTCAACAGGATCTAGGGTAGCTACTAGGGCCAGGTCCTTATGGGCTAGGTATTCTTCTATATATTGGTCTTGTATGGGAGATTTTTTATTGTTTATTAGAGTGACCTTTTCTTCTAGGATATCTATAGCGACCACCTCGTTTTTTTGTGCTAGTAGACTAGCCACCGATAGGCCTACGTACCCTGTTCCAGCGACTGCTATTTTATAGTTCGGATGTTTATTTGATTTCGCTCTACTCATTAGACTTATTACTCCTTTTCAATTAAATAGATACTATTCTTATTATATAAATATTTTAGCAATAATACTAGCAAAAAGCAAGTTAAGGATATATACTATTAACCATACATTAAATGTTGTTATTAATTTAATCTTTGTATAAAAATGACCATATATCAATTGACCAAAAACGTGCCCAGCGGTATAATAGTATTGAGAGTTTATTGTCATTGATACGATTATACATAATTCATAAATAAAAAGAAAGGAACTTTTATAATGACTAGCAAACACGCACATAGAGACAGACGATCTTATTCTCGATTTGAGACGATTATATTATCGATTCTTTTTTTTGTTTTTTTGATACTTGCCATGACTACCTCTTATCTAATCTTTAGGTACAAGATTTTAGCTTTTAGAAATTACAACTATTATATAATTGGTATTCTAGCTCTTCTTGCTATACTGATTGGTTTTTTGCTGTTTAGAGGGAAGGCCTTTGTCCTAAATCTGGTCTTGTCGAGCTTGGCTATAACGGTCTTGTTGGTGGCCTTATTCCAGACATCTTTTGCCTTGAATATCTACAAGAAGATTAGTAGGTCCAAGAGTATGAAAAATGGCCAGTCTATAAATGCTAGTACAGACAAGGATATGTCTGAGAGGAGTTTCAATATATATGTGAGTGGTATTGATACATATGGATCTGTAAAAAACGTTTCTAGGTCAGATGTCAATGTCATTGTGACTGTCAATAATGCTAGCAACAAGGTTCTCTTGACTACTACTCCTAGGGATACCTATTTGCAGATAGCTGATGGGGGCAAGAATGAGTTCGACAAGCTGACTCATTCTGGTATATATGGTATAGAGGCCTCTATACATACCCTAGAGAACCTCTATGGTATAGTACTAGACCACTATGTCAGGCTAAACTTTACTTCATTTTTAAAGCTGGTAGACCTAGTTGGGGGTATAGATGTGAATAATGAACAAACATTTTCTGATAGGGGATATACTTTCCCTAAGGGTAAGGTTCATCTAGATTCTAAGAAGGCTCTGGTATTTGTGAGGGCCAGGTATACCCTAAAGGATGGAGACAAGGATAGGGGTAGGAACCATGAAAGGGTTATAGAGGCCCTGATTAGGAAGTTGGATTCTAAGGATGCCCTGTCTAATTACAAGGAAATATTGACTCATATGTCTGATTCTATCCAGACGGATATTCCTTTGGATGTTTTGATGGATATGGTCAATGCTAGGATGAATAGTAGTGCTAGCTACCAGATAGAGTCTCAGGATCTCCAGGGCAGGGGTGTGATGGGTTTGCCATCTCATGCTATGCCAGAGAGCAAGCTCTATATGATGGAGATAGATAAGGATAGTCTGGACAAGGTTAGTCGTAAGATAAAAGATACTTACAATGAGAAGTAGGTGAATAGATGATAGATATACATAGCCATATTTTATATGGTATAGATGATGGGGCGGACAATCCTAGGGTATCTAGGCGGATATTGAGGGATTCCTATGACCAGGGCGTTGATGCTATGGTGGCTACCCCCCACTTTAGAAAGAATATGTTTGAGACAGATATCAGGCAGGCTGTCGGGCGTTACAAGAGGGTCAGGCACATGGCTAGAGATATTAGCGAGGACTTCAAGATTTATCTGGGGGCAGAGGTGTATTTCACCAGTGGCGTCTTGAATATGTTGGATAGGGGGCTGATACCTACTATGGCTGGTAGTGACTATGTCTTGGTGGAATTTGATTATTCTATTGATTACAGGACTATGAAGTCCAACCTAAGTGATATTAGGCAATTGGGTCTGAGGCCGATACTGGCTCATGTTGAGCGATATTTTAATGTGGTGACAGACCTGGCTAATATAGAAAATATCATATACCTAGGTGGCTATATACAGGTGAATGCTACTAGTGTTATGAAAAAGCAATTATTTAATGATAGGCACAAGATTTTTAAAACTCGTGTGCGCAGGCTATTGGATTATGATTTGGTGCATTTTGTGGCTTCTGATGTCCACAATATGACTACTAGGCCGTCTTACATGGGCGAGGCATATGATTGGTTGGAGGCTACCTATGGTGGGGATTATGCGGAGGAATTATTTGTGCTGAATCAGGAAAAAATATTAAACAATATTATTTTGTAGTATGGGAATGGAGAAATTATGTATAAAAATGAAGATGTTGTAGAGATTGATTTATTGAAGCTAGTGAAGAAGCTGTGGCAGAGGAAATTTTTTATAATTTTTATTAGTCTCCTGTTCACTGGTGTGTCTGTTGGTGTCAGTATGTTTGTGATTAGTCCCAAGTATACTGCTACTACCAAGATCTATATAGTTGAGAGGGCAAATTCTAGTCAGGGTCTAACAGCCCAGGACTTGCAGACAGGTGCCTTTTTGGTAAATGACTATAAGGAGATAGTCTTGTCTAGCTCTGTCTTACAATCTGTTATAGATGAGAGGGGTTTGGATAGGTCTGTTGAGGATTTGTCTAAGATTATAAAGGTTGATTCTCCTAATGATACGAGAGTCCTGACTATATCTGTGACTGATACTGACAAGAGAAAGGCTAGTATTATAGCCAACACCATCCGAATGGAGGCATCTAAGAAGATTAAGGATGTAGCCCAGATAGAGTCTGTCAACCTGATAGAGGGGGCTGTTCCACCCAAGAAGAAGTCTTCTCCAAGTATTACCAAGAATGGTGCTATAGGTTTGCTATTGGGGCTTGTCCTGTCTATTGGATGGGTCATCATCAAGGACTTGACAGATGATAGGGTTGAGGGTCCTGGTGATGTGGAAGATGGTATGGATATGATTTTATTGGGTTATGTGCCTATGTCAAAGAAGTTGGCAAAATCTGGCAAGCGTAAGAGAAAGTAGGTGGGATAGATGGCAGAGACTATTGAAAGAAATATGGGGATGATAGATAGTGATATAGAGGAATACTACAACGCTATCAGGACTAATATACAGTTTTTTGGCAATGATATGAGGACTATATTGATGACATCTGTCACTGATAGCGAAGGTAAGAGTACAGTTTCTATTAATCTGGCTACTTCTTTTGCAGAGTTGGGCAAGAAGACCTTGTTGATAGATGCTGATACTAGGAATTCGGTTTTATTGAATAGGTTTAATATCAACAAGAAGGTGGTTGGACTGACTAACTACCTGTCAGGTATATCCAAGTTGGAGGAGGTTCTATACAATACCAATCAGCCAAATCTGACTATTTTGCCAGCTGGTAAGGTTCCTCCTAATCCGACTGTTCTATTGCAGAATAACTATTTTGATGAGATGATGAGGAAGCTGAGAAGGGAGTATGATTATATTATAGTGGATACCCCTCCTATAGGTATGGTTATAGATGCTGCTATTATCGGTCTTAGGTGTGATGGGGCTGTGGTGGTGGTTGAGTCTGGCAAGGTTGGCAAGAGAGCTGTCATGAAGGCTAGAGAGAGTCTGGAGCAGGCTGGATGTAGTTTCTTGGGAGTCATACTCAACAAGGTTGGCAAGAAGGGGTCTAACTATGGTGGCTACGGTGGCTATGGTGGCTATGGAAGTTATGGTAGCTATGGCCAGTATGGAAAGAAGAAAAATAAGAAATAAAAATTATTACATGTTTTGTTAAAAATAAGATAAAATTAGTATTATTTTTTTATAAAAGCCATGTCAAAAACATGGCTTTTATTCATTATCTATCATCCATTGTATATACATGCCATACCCTTCCAATATTTCTGATTTACTTGCATGTGTAACACAACCTATTAATTTGTTATTTTGAATGATCGGAGAACCACTCATACCTTGAATAATACCATGACATTGTTCTATGATTTTTTGATCTGTAACAATAAATTTTATTCCTTTTTCCATAGGTTTATCTTGTTTTAATAGATCAGTAATTTTTATCTTACATTTTTCTACATTATTTTCATTTAAAACCGTAAGAAAATAGGCATCTCCTAATTTAACTTCATCTATGGTAGCAGTTTTATAAACATTTTTATTTGGAAGATTATTAATTTTCCCATAAACGCCAAAATTATTATTTTTTTCTATCTCACCTATAGATTGATTATCAATATTACCAATTTTTTGACCTATATTGTATGACTCGGTTTTCTTTATACCTTTTATGGAAGCAGAATACAGTGAACCATCACTTATATCAAGATCATCATCAACCATATTGTGCCCTAAACAAGCAAATTTTCCTGTATTTAATTGATAATAGGTAACAGTTCCTATTCCTTTAGCACAATCTTTTACATATAACCCTGTACTAAATTCAGCATTATTTTTATAAATTTTCATAGTTTTATGATAAATATTCGATGCCCTTTTTATTGTGAATTCTAAATTACTTGTATTGCAATTTTTTATAATATTTGTTAAATCATCAATTGTTTTAACATTTTTCTTATCAACACTGGTAATAATGTCATTAATTTCAAAATAATTAGATGGATCAATAATTTCATTGTCAACTTTTATTTTATAGAAACCAGTAATGCAAACACCATCATAATTTAATATTATTCCAACAGATTCTCCTCCAATTAAAACATCAATTGCATTAATAGGTACTATCATTAATATAATAGATAGACAACAGGTATAGAAGGATATTTTAAGCTTTTTAAAAAGCATAGATACCTCCTGTAGCTTTTTTTTGCTACAACATATTTTGGTATCTATGCTCTAATTTTATACACTTATTTCTTTCAATTTTTTTGCATGGTCTATAGATTGTTGTGTAATTTCTTTACCAGAAATCATTTTGGCTAATTCATAAACACTTTCTTTTTCATTAAGCAATCTTACATGTACTTTACTTGTGTTATCCATTTGCTCTTTTTCAATAAACAAATGGTTATTAGCAAAACATGCGACTTGAGCTAAATGTGTAATACAAATAACTTGTTGTTTTTTTGAGATTTTTTTCATAACGTACCCAATGCTTTCAGCAACTTTACCGCTGACTCCTGTATCTGCTTCATCAAAGATGATTGTACCGCCATCTTTTGAATTTTGTGAAACAGCTTTAATTGCTAGCATAATACGTGATAATTCTCCACCCGAAGCAATTTTTTGAAGTGGTTGAAGTGGTTGACCACTATTTGTTGAAACAACAATTTTAACATTATCTATTCCGTTATCATTAAAATCATTAATTTGAAAATCAAATTTAAATTGAACTTGTTGAAGATACATTTGATTTAAAATATATTTTACTTCTTTTTCTAATTCTAATGCTTTATTTTTTCTTAAAATAGAAATTTTTTTAGCATAGTAAATTAATTGATTCTCTGTTTCTTTAAGTTTTAAATTGATATTTTCAATCATTTGATCTCTATTTTTGAATAATTCTATTTTTTCTATTAAACTATTTTTAAAATCAATAATAGCATCAATTGTTTGCCCATATTTACGTTTAAGCTTGTTTAATTTGAAAAAGGTATCTTGTACTTCATTATAACGTTCTTCACTAAAGTATGATTGAGAAAATTGATCATAAATATCTTGATTTATACCATCTACTGTATAATAAAGATCATATAGTTGATCATAATTGTGCTTAATATCATCAATTTCGAGATATGAAAGTTCGTTTAAACTTTGTTTGAAGAGATCCATTATTCCTTTTGAAGAATCCATTAATGCTTTATAGTTTTTAATATGTTGAGAATTTTTTTCATAATTTAATAGATTATTTCTCTCTTTTAAAAACTCTTCTTCATCAAAATTTTCTAAATCTAATTCTTCTATTTCTTCTAATTGAGCTAAATAAAAATCTAATTGTTCATCAGTTAATTCTTCTTTTGTTAAAGAAAGGAATTTTTGATTTAGATTTTTATACGTTTGATAAAGAGTAAGATATTCTTTTTTTAAATCAATTAATTCATTTCCAATAAAATTATCTAATAGCTTTAAATGATAGGATTCATTAAATAATTGATGTGTTTCAAATTGAGAATGTATGTCTACAATTTGTGACATTATTTTTTTTAATAATAATTGACTAGAATTACGATAATTAATTTTGATTGCTGATTTACCATCGTGATTAATTTTTTTTGAAATAACAAGATGCTCATCAATGGGAAAATTATTATCCAATAAAATTTTATCTATTTCTTTATTGGAAGAAAAAACACCTTCAATAAATGCATAATCAGCCCCATTTTTTACAAATGATGGTTGACTACGCTGACCTATCAATTGACCAATAGCATCAATGATAATTGATTTCCCTGCACCTGTTTCTCCAGTTAACACTGTCATTCCTGATTGAAAGTCTATTTGAACTTGATCAATGATTGCAAAATTTTCTATATATAAACTTTCTATCATAGTATCACCCATCCTTTACCCTTTAAAACAAATATGTGCTTCATTTACAACATTTTCAATATCAATAGGATTATTTACTCCACCAACTTTAAAATGAGCTAAAAACTCAATATTACCTTCTCCACCGGTAATTGGAGAAAAAGACAATGCTTGTAAGCTCAAATGACATTCATTTGCATACGTAATGACATTTTCGATAACCTTTAAATGTGTTTTAGGGTCTTTTACAATTCCCTTTTTCCCAACTTCATCTTTTCCTGCTTCAAATTGAGGCTTGATCAACGCTACAATATCATCATTTTCATTTAATATATCTTTAAGAGGGATAAAAATATGTTTCAAAGAAATAAAAGAAACATCAATCGTTGCAATATTAGGTATCCCATTTTCAAACAAATCACGGGTAGCATATCTAAAATTCGTTTTTTCTTTAACAATAACTCGTGGATCATTTCTTAATTTCCAAACAAGTTGATTCGTACCTACATCTACAGCATAAACACATTGTGCACCATTTTGAAGAGCACAATCTGTAAATCCTCCTGTTGAAGAACCAATATCAACCATAACACGATTTTGCATTGAAATATCAAATATTTTTAGTGCTTTTTCTAATTTTAAACCGCCTCTAGAAACATAGGGCATAACCGTTCCCTTTACAAAAAGCTCCATATCTACAGGGACTTTTGTACCAGGTTTATCAATAATTTCATGATCATTATGAACTATTCCAGCCATAATAGCACGTTTTGCTTTTTCACGCGAGTCAAAGAATCCTTGTTCTACTAGTAATACATCAATTCTCTTTTTTTCCATTCATTAATTCCTCACATTTATTTATAACAGTATCTAAATCAATTTTTTCATCATCATATATTTCTTGTACAGATCCTTGCTTTGAATAATGATCTGCAAGTGCAATATGTTCAAAAGTTCTTAAAATATGTTTTTCATTACAATAAGTCAATAATATCGAACCTAATGATCCTGTTTTTAAAATAGTTTCATATACAAGAATCGGTTTATTATTTTCAGTAAATATTTTATGTACCATATCTTCATCTATAGGCTTAATAAATCTCGCATTTATAATTCTAATATTTAAATGTTTACTTTTGATTATTGTTTTTATCTTTTCAACATTATCACCATAACAAATTAAAGTCATTTTATAGTCATCTTTACAAGATTCAATAGCCCAGGTACCTAATTCTAATTGATTATTATAATCAACTTTTATATCATCAATACTTCCTCTAGGTATTCTAATAAAATAAGGTTTATTAAAATTATGAAATGCTGTATTTACAAATTGACGAAGTTCTCTAGCATCTTTAGGAGCAAAAAGAACGATGTTAGGAATAGGTGATAAAATACTTACATCAAATACCCCATGATGCGTTGGGCCATCTTCTCCTACAATACCTGCACGATCAATACTGCAAAGACATGGTAAATCCATTCTAGCAATATCATGATTAATTTGATCATAAGCTCTTTGTAAAAAAGAAGAGTAGACAGAAATAAAAGGTTTTTTTTGAGAAATAGATAAACCTGCTGTAAAAGTAAGAGCATGCTCTTCAGCAATTCCTACATCAAAACATCTTTCTGGGAATACTTTAAATAAATTATTCATTGCAGATCCTTTAATCATTGCAGGAGTAATTGAAACAATATCCTTATCAATTTTCATCCATTGTAAAACCTGATCAGATATAATTTCCGACCATGATTTTTTTGAAGGATTTCCAGAAGAAAGCACACGGCCACTTTTTACATTAAATGGTGGAGTTCCATGCCATTTACCTTCTTGATCATTTTCAGCAAATGAATAACCTTTTCCTTTTTCAGTAACAACATGTACAACGACACTCTTTTTATTCTTTTGTGCAAGTTGCAATACTCTTATCAATTCAACAATATTATGTCCATCCACCGGACCTAAATAATCAATACCAAAGTCTTCAAAAATAGTATCATTTATAAAACCTCTTTTTACAAAGTCTTTAATATATTTTGTAGCTTTATAAACACCTTCTCCTAATTTCCCATGTTGTAAAATCGAACGATAGTCATCTTTCATTTTATTATATGTATTAGACATACGCACATTATTTAGAAAGTTGTTCATACCACCAATGCTTTTAGAGATTGACATTTGATTATCATTTAGAATTAAAATTACTTTATTATTAATTGAACCAAGATGATTTAAAGCTTCTAAAGATTCGCCGCCTACAATAGCTCCATCGCCTACTACAGGAACAACGCTAAAACTTTCTTTATTTAAGTCTCTTGTAATTGCCATTGCTACAGCTGCCGAAAGAGCTGTAGAAGAATGACCAGCCTCCCAAACATCATGTTTACTTTCACAACGTTTTTGAAAGCCTGATAAACCATTGAATTTTCTTAAATGTGTAAAATCTTTTGCACGTCCTGTTAAAATTTTATGAACATAACATTGATGTCCTACATCAAAAAATATTTTATCTTCAGGTGAGTTAAACACATAATGCAAAGCAATAGTTAATTCAACAATTCCTAAATTACTTGATAAATGTCCACCTGTTTGAGAAACAGATTCAATAATAAATTGGCGAATATCCTTTGCTAAGTCATTCAATTCCTTTTCTGTTAATTCTTTTAAAAAAGAAGGACCTTTAATTTTTGTTAAATCCATTTATCTCACTCTTTTCCATAATTTTTCAATAATTTCCAAAATCAATCCATGATTTAGTGTTAAAGAATACACAAGTTGCTGAGCTTCATTAAATAGTAAATCAACTTCTTTTTGAGAATTTTCAATTCCTAAAAGTGTAACATAAGTTTCTTTATGATTTGCTTCGTCACTTCCTGTATTTTTACCCAATGTTTTGGCATCAGATGTCACATCTAAAATATCGTCTTGAATTTGAAATGCTAAGCCAATTTTATAACCTATTTGTTTTAAAATTTCTAAATCGTTTGGTGAGGCAATTAAAGCCCCCATTTGAAAGGCACAAGATAATAATTTTCCTGTTTTATAATGGTGAATTTTATCTAATGTTTCTTTTGAAAGCTTTTTATCTTCATTTTCAATATCATATTCTTGTCCTAAAATCATCCCATTTATACCACTTGATGTATATAAACAAGAAACAAGTGAAAGTTTTAATGAATCATCTAGATTGGTTTGTAAAATGATGTTTACTGCTTCATTAAGAAGACCATCTCCTGCTAAAATTGCTGTTGCTTCACCAAATTGTTTATGGCATGTTGGTTTTCCACGTCTTAAATCATCATTGTCCATTCCAGGTAAATCATCATGGATCAATGAATAAGTGTGTATCATTTCTAATGCACAAGCAATATCAATATACTTTCTATAATCAAGACCATATGCTCTAATCACTTGTAAAACAATTAATGGTCTAATTCGCTTTCCCCCTGCTTTTAAAGAATAATACATAGCTTCCTTAACCTTACTATCAGGATATTGAGATAAAATATTTTCAAGTCTTTGATTAATTTCATTTATAACATTATTCATTATTTTCTACCTCTACATCAAAATCTTCTAATTGACCATCAATAAGTATTTTATAAACTTTATTTTCTACATTTCCTAATTTTTTTGAACAATATTGAGAAAGCTGTACGCCTTCTTGAAAAAGTTCAACACTATCATCTAAAGATGTTTCGTTATTTTCTAATAAATCGACAATTTCTTCTAATCGTTTTATTGCCTGTTCGAATGTCATTTTTTCCATATACATTACTCCTTATAAATCGTTGCTTTAACGTAACCGTCTTTTAAATAGATAGAAACATTATCTTCATTATTTAAATCATCTATACTTGAAACATATTGATTTTCTTTTTTTACTAAAGCATAGCCCCTTTCTAACGTTTGTAAAGGACTTAATGCATTTAATTTAGAAATCAACATACTTAAGTTATTTCGATTGGCTTTAAGTTTGTTATGAAAATTTATTTTTAATAAATTTTCACATGTTTGAATCTTTTGTTGATAATGACTTACAAATACTTTATTTTGAGATTGTAATTGTAAATTAAGTTTTGTATAAATAACCATATTATTATTTAAACGTTTTTCCATGAAATTAGAAATTTTATCTTGTAAATAAGAAACATATTGTAAGTGATCACCATATAGTTTTTCAGGATTTTTAAATAAATAAAAGTGTGTTAAGCGATTTATTCTTGTATTCAATGTTTCAATTTTATACTTCATATTTGATTTTAAAAGACCATCTAACATTGATAAATGCTTATACATATCTTCTATATTAGGTGTGGCTTCAATAGCTGCGTAGGTAGGTGTTAACGCTCTTAAATCACATACATAATCACATATTGTAAAATCTGTTTCATGCCCTATTCCACAAATAATAGGTGTTTTTAATTCAAAAATTGTTCTTGCTAATGCTTCTTCATTAAAATTCCATAAATTCTCTAACGAGCCACCACCTCGTGCCAAAATAATGGTATTAAAGTGAAGTTCATCTACGAATTTCAAAGTTGAAATAATTTTAAAATATGCGTCTTTCCCCTGTACAGGTATAGGAAAAATGATAACTCTACACACAGGAAAACGTTTTTTTAAAGTACGCATTACATCCATTAATGCAGCACTAGGATATGCTGATAAAACAGCAATTTTGCTAGGGTAAGAAGGAATATTTTTTTTATATTTTTCATCAAACAAACCTTCTTGTAGTAATGATTTTTTCAAATTCTCAAATTTTAAAAATAATGAACCTAGTCCATCAGGTTCAATATTTTTAACTATTAATTGATTATATCCTGTAACTGCATAAACAGAAACAGTTGCTTCTATTAAAACTGAATCACCATTTTTTACATCAAAATTTAATTGTTCAGCAAATCCTTTATACATAATCGCACTAATATGTGATTTACCATCTTTTAGTGTAAAATACAAATGACCAGAACTCATATTTCTTTTAAAATTAGATATTTCACCCTTGATGAAGACATGCTGTAATTGCATATCAACATCTATTTTTCGCTTTAAATAGTTATTTAAAGCAGAAACTGTTATATATTTTTTATCCAATGGCACCTAAAACTCCATTAATAAATTTATAAGCATCTTCATCACAGTATTTTTTTGCTAATTCAACTGCTTGATTAATTGAAATTTCTTTAGAAACTTCATTTCGTTCATAAATAGCTACATAAAGAATTGCTTTTTCCATCATAGAAAGACGATCAATTGACCATGATTTTTTCAAATTCTTTTCAATAAGAGGCACATATTCATCAATACGTTCAATCGTATTGAAAACAATTTCTTTACAAAGTTCAATTTCTCTTTCATCCATTCTTGGTTTATAACATTCGTTTAAATAATTCATAATTTCTTCTTCTGTTGAATTTGTTAAAAGATATTGGTAAACTGCAATAACAGCTTTTTCTCTAATTAATTTTTTTCTTACTTTTTCCATACACATTTCCTTCCAAAATATATTCATATTCTATCATAGTTTCTTACGAAATTAAATAAATAAACACAATAAAAAAGGAATTGCTAGACAATCCCTAGAATTTAATTTTATTGACATTAACATTCACTTTAACATTTCTAAAGCCAATATATCTATCAATAGCATTTACAACTTCGTTTTGAATTTCACTAACAACTTTTCCAACATTAAGCCCATAATCAATGACAATGTCAATACCGATGATTACTTGATTATGATCATTGATTTCAATATTTACAGAATTTTTCCCACCATCAAAATCAATCCCGTTTATTTTACTCACTTCATGATTAGTAATTGCTTGAAAAACAGATAATTCAATATATTGTTCACCTAAATTATTTTTCTTTTCTACTGTATAGTATTCCATAAAATTACTCCTTTATATCTCTATACCTTATTTTATCTAAAAATCATTGATTATTCAAGTTAGAAGTATCATTAGTCTTCTACAAATTTAACTTCAATGATATATCCATTATATTTATTATGAATAAGCTTGATGATTTTATTAGCATCTTTCGAAGTTGCATCTTTTAATTTTACAACTACTTTCATGTGTCCACCATCAATCTCACAAAAACATTCTTTATACCCTTTATCAGTTAATAACTGACAGATATCTTTTTCATTTTTTATAATTGCTTTTGTTTTTTCATTAGAAGTAAGTGCTGTTGAAATTTCTTTTTCAGATGCTTTTGAAGAGGCAATTACCGTATTATTGTCATTAATTTTATTTTCATGATTTTTATTAAGTTCACTTTGTAAAATTTCTATTCTGCTTAATGATTTTTTTGAGACTGTGTCATCTTGATCAATTGGTGGTACTAATAAATAATAAATTGATAAAACAAGAATCAATGTAAATAATGATAAAAATGTTATAGCTTGTTTATTCATGAACATCCCCTCATTACCTACTATATGCAATCCCGTTTTAGAATATGAAAAAACACTAGGTTTTGTCCTAGTGCTAAGCTCTGCCTGAATATTTTCCTTCAGCAGTTGAAATAACGACCATTTCTCCTTCATTAATAAATAAAGGGACTTTGATTTGGAATCCAGTTTCTAAAACAGCATTTTTTGTTGCTCCAGTTGCTGTATCTCCTTTAACCGCTTGTTCTGCTTCGGTAATTTGTAAAGTAACTTTATCAGGTAATTGTACACCTAATACTTCACCTTCAAAACTTCTAATCGTTGCTGTATCACTTTCTTTTAAGAAATTCTTTTCCCATTCTAAATTTTCAGCTGGAATTTCAATTTGTTCATATGTTTCTCCATCCATAAATACAAATGCATCACCTGTATTATACAAGTATTGCATTTCTTTTTTATCGATTTGTGCTCTTTTTACTTTATCATTTCCACCGAATGTCATTTCAGTAGTAGATCCAGTACGTAAGTTTTTCATTTTAACTTTAACATTTGCTGCTGCTCTGGCAGTTTTATTATGAGAATAATCTAATACTACAAATAAATTTCCATCCATTTGAAAAGTAACACCTGGTTTTAAATCACTAACGTTAATCATAATAATCTCCTTTTTAATAATATCCTTGTTGATTGTAACAAAAAATTATTATGAATGGAATAGTTTTTTTGTTTTTACAATCGATATTCTTACTATTTATATTTTTTGAAAAAAATCAACTTAAAAAAAAGAAATTTAAGAATAAATTGTCTATATAATAATAGGAGGATTTTTATGGAGGAACTATTTGAAGAGATTATTTATCAAGCTATTAAAAAAAATGTAAGTGATATTCATTTACAATGTACAGAGAAAGGAGTGATTAAATTTAGGATTTGTGGGGAACTACTTACTTATGAAACCTATGAAAAAACAAATATTATTCAATTAATGAATTATATTCGTTTCATTTCTAAAATTGATTTAAATTATTACCGTAAACCTCAAACAGGACATTATGTGTATGTTTTAAATAATAAAAAATATAACTTAAGAATTTCCTCACTTATTGGAAAAGATATGGATTCCATTGTTATTCGTATCCTAAATAATCATCAAAAATTATCATTAGAAAATATTAGTAAAGATATTCATGTTTATCAATTTTTAAAACAGATTGTCCAAAAGGATAGCGGATTATTTGTAATAAGTGGTGCAACTGGCTCTGGGAAATCTACAACATTATATGCTATTTTAGATACAATTAATAAGATGTATAAAAAAAATATTATTACACTAGAGGATCCTATTGAAATCAATAAAGATTATTGTTTGCAAATTGAAATTGATGACAGAAAAGGTATCAGCTATCATGAATCGTTAAAACAAATATTAAGACATGACCCAGATGTCATAATGGTCGGTGAAGTACGTGATGAAAAGACAGCTCAATTAGCACTTACATGTGCTTTAACTGGACATCTTGTACTAACAACTATTCATGCAAGTAATTGTATAAATACGATTAAAAGATTAGAAAACTTAAACATTTCATCTCTTGATTTAGAAGACGTTCTTCTTGGTATCATGACACAAAAAATGCGTTTTAATGATAAAAAAGAAGTATTTATTTTAAGTGAATACATTGATCAAAAAAATTTATTAAAATATTTTGATCGAAAGAAAATAGATTACTATGATTTTTCAAAAGCTGCATGCACATTAAAAAATGTAGGTGTTTTAAATGAAAAATAAATTACTTAGTTTTATTGATCTACTTATTTTTTTCTTTAATCAAGGATATTCATTACAAGAAACGCTTGATTTTTGCAGTTTGCTTAACTATGAAAAAGAAGTAAAGGAAATAAAGAACTATTTAAATCAAGGTCTTTCTCTTGACGAAATTTTTATAATGCTTCCCTTTCCTATTCTATTTAAAGAATATTATTCATTTTTTAAAAATGAATTCACATTAGAAACTGCATTAAAAAAGTCAATTGAAATTTGCAAAAAAAGAGATGAGTACAAAAATATTTTTTTAAAAAAATTGGCATATCCAATTATATTGCTTATTTTCTTATTTGTTTTTTCTATTTTTACTGTTTTTTACTTATTACCACAGGTTGAAATTTTATTTAACGATTTTGATATTCAAAAATCATTTATTATTCAATGTCTATTTGTATTATTACATGCAATTCCTATTTTTTTAACACTAATTACTATAATAAATATTATTTTAATGATATTTATCTATCAAAGCATTGCAAAACAAAAATTCAATCAGATAGATTTTTTGATTAATCACACACATTTTATTAAAAAATTGATTTGTAAGTATTATTCGTTAAAGTTTGCAATTTATTATAATGAATTACTCATACAGCACTATGATACAACATCTATTATTGAAACTTTATATGATAAAATAACTGATAGTGATATTAAAATGATTGTTTATGAACTTTATCGTTTAATTGTAAATGGTCATGATTTTAATTTAGCAGTTAATGATTTTCCTTACTTTTCAGATGATTTTAAAAAATTTATATCTATTATTCAAAATAGTCATGAAAACCAAAGTTTAGAAAATTATATCCAACTTACATTTATGCAATTAAATCAATTTGTTTCTAAATTTATAAAAATCATAGTTCCATTGATTTATGGTTTTGTTGCTACATTTGTAATTGTTGTGTATGTTTCAATAATAATTCCTATGATGAATGTTGTCTCAAATTTATAAAAAGGAGGATTATAAGGATTATGAATTCTAATAAAAAAGGTTTTACACTCATTGAAATGATTTTTTGTATTTCTGTAATACTAGTTATTTTACTGCTTGTTATTCCAAATGTTACAAGTAAAAATCGTTTAGTAAAAGAAAAAAGTTGTGATGCGCAAATTGAAGTTGTTAACTCACAAATCATTTTGTACGAAATCGAGCATGGAGAATTACCAACTAGTATGTCTCAATTAACTTCTGGCAGCCATCCTTATTTAAAGGAAAAACAAGCTGTTTGTCCTTCAGGACTTGCCATAAGAATAAGTGATGGTGAAGCCTATGTTTCAAAATAAAGGATTTACTTTGATTGAAATGTTGTTAGTAATATCTATTATATTAACATTGTCAGTACTTTCATTCCCTTTTATGAATACAAAAACAATTTATATAACGGATGAATGTGTAAAAAAACAAATAGAAATGATTATCAATCAGGCTAAAAGTAAGGCAATAATTAGTCATGAAAAAGTTAGTTTAATTGTATCAAAACAAGAAATATCTTTTATTGATCATCAAAAAAAATACAGAGTAGTTTTACCTAATAATTATTTTTTCAATAATATTAAAGAAATATATTTCAATAAAGATGGCAATATAAATCAAGCAAATCATATTGATCTCATTGCACCCAAAAAGAAATATACCCTTATTTTTCATCTTGGAGCTGGTGATTATGAGTTTAAATAAAAAAGGTTTTACTTTGATTGAAAGTCTTTTTGCTTTTAGTATCTTTACTACTGTTATTATTCTATTAGTGTCTTTATATGTAACAAATTCAAAAACAAACATCAAAGTCAATCAAGAATACGAAACTTATCAGTCAAAGAAACAACAAATAGAATATACACTTAATTTAGATGAAGGAATAGAGACATGTCTAAAAAAGGCTTTACATTAGTAGAAGTATTATTGAGTTTATCTATCACATTACTTATTGTTTTAAACTGTTCATTACTAGTGAAAGTTTTAAAAATTTCTAATCAATCAAAATATATCGATACATCGCTAGAAAATGCAATATTTTCACTTAGTAATGAACTTATAACGGCTAAAAATATAGAATATGGTGATAGTTTAAGTTTTCTCGATGAAAATGACGATTCTCATAAAATAATACTACAAAATAAACGACTCGTTATTACACCTGGACATCATATTTTATATCATGACATTGATTCTGTATATTTTGAAAATACGAATGGATTTATCAAAATAAATTTAATGAGTAATAATAAAGAATATCAATTTATTGTAGGTAGTGATTATGAAAAAAAAGAAGAATAACGGAAATGTTCTACAAATCACCCTTATTTTATTGCTCATGCTTTCTCTTAATATATTTTCATTATGTCATTTGACAATTCTAAATAGTCAAGGTTTTCAATCTATGAAACAAACGAATGATATAAGACTACTTAAAAATATACTTATTGCAAATTATAAATACGAAAATCAAAATAGTATTTTATTAAGTAATTATTTAGCACTTGAAAATTACACAATTTCGTATACTGTTGATGATATGGGAGATTATTTTTTAATAGAAACAAGATTAAAAAATGATCGATATAAACTCAATATCACATTTTATCTTGAATTGGATAAAGAAAAAAATGTTATAAAAAAAGTAGAATAAATTGTTATTCTACTGAAGATATGGATTATTTAATTTTTCTTGTATTAAAGTTGTCAATTCACCGTGTCCAGGATATATTTCATAATCATCTTTTATTTCTTTGATTTTTTTTATACTATTTCTTGTGTCTGTTGAAGATGATGTTGGAAAATCAAATCTACCAATTCCATTTTTAAACAAAACATCTCCTGAAAAAATAACATGGTAATTTTTTAAGATGATAAAGCATGAACCAATTGTATGTCCTGGCAAATGTAAAAATTCAAAATGAAAGTCACCAATATCTATATTCTTATCAACAGCTGTTACTTTAGATTTAATTTTTAATTCACCGTAATAGTTAGATAAATTTAATTGATCATTGTAAATCATTTCATAATCATCTTGATGAATATAAACAGGGCAATTATATTTTTCTACTAATTCATCTATAGCTCCAATATGATCAAAGTGACCATGTGTTAATAAGATAGCAGTTAATTGTAAATTATTTTGTGTTAAATAATTTATAAGTAGCTCAGCCTTATCCCCTGGATCAATTAGAATCGAATGATTATTATTTTCTATCAAATAACAATTTGTTGACATTATTCCAAGTACAAATTTTTTAATAATTAATCTTTCCATAAAATATTCTCCAATAAAAAAATAAGCCTAAGCTTATTTTTTTTCTTTGTGTACAGTTTTTTTATTGCATCTAGGGCAATATTTATTTACTTCCATTCTATCTGGATGATTTCTTTTATTTTTAGTGTTGATATAATTTTCTTCTCCACATTCTGTACATTTTAAAATGATATTATCTCTCATGATTACACCTCCGCATCACTAAAACTTTCTTAAATATAATAACATATTAATTAATGAAATACTAGCATTTTTTTAATTTAAACCATATTTTTCTACATATTTATCAACAACTTGATGTGCAATAATTGGTGCAGATGAATCAGCACCCGATGAAGAACGATCTTCTCTAAATGCAATACTAGCAAATGCAACTAATGGTTTACTATCTTCTGTTGCTGAAATATAACCAATTTGTAAATGGTTTGGGTGGTCAACATTTGAATTACCATCATATTTTTCAGCTGTTCCTGTCTTACAATAAACAGCATATGGCTTTTCTGACCAATACGTATGTGATGTTCCATCTGTTCTTGTAACACATGCGCGCATTCCAGCTTTTATTTGTTTAAATGCATCTGCCTGTGAAGAAACATCATCTTGAATATTTGTTTTAAATTTATATGTTGTATATCTATTTCCTTCTCCATCACTTTTAAATGATTCAATAAGGAAATGAGGTTGAACTTTTTTACCCATATTAGCAAGGGTACATGTATATTGTGCCAATTGAATTGGAGTATATGTGTCATATTGTCCGATACATGCATCTAATAAATGCCCAGGGGCAGTATCTCTTCCTTTATATCCGTCACTTTCATTTGGAACATCCAATCCAGTTTTAACACCTAAACCTAATTCACCAAAATCCCTTCTGATAGTAGAGAGCGTTTTGACAAAACGATTGAGATCAACATTTAAAGCGCCATGAGGTACATATTCAACACCAGCTAACTTCATAGCAATTCTAAACATATAAACATTTGATGACCAAGCAAGCGCATCTATTTCATTAATATTTCCCATTGTTTTCCATGATTTTTTTGCTTTTGTAGAACCTTTAAACCAAAGCGGCTCATCTACAAAATAAGTATTAGGAACAATGATATTTTCTTTAAATCCTGTATATAATGTACCCGCTTTTGAAGTAGAACCAATTTCTACCGCTTCTAAAAAGTTACCTGTAGAAATATCTTTGACCTCACCAGTTTCTTTGTTAATTTCTTTAGCTGACATAACTAAAATTTCTCCATTATTAGGATTCATCATTACAAAATACATTTTATTGAAATAAGTATTAAAGCTATTACATGTCGTTAATTCATTAGTAATAAGTTCATCAGCAAAAGATTGCAACTCTAAATCAATAGATAAGCGAATGTTATCTCCTTTTTCACCATTCACATTATTTGTGATAATAGGATCACCATTACTATTATATTTAACAGAATATGATGAATTTGATGCTTTTAAAATATCTTCATATTGTTTTTCTAAACCACTTGTACCGACTCGTGAATTACCAGTATACCCTTTTGCAAGTAATTCTGTTTTTAATTCCGTAGGCAATCCTTGTCTTTTAGTTGTTAATTTTCCAACCAACGCGCCAAGTTGACCATCCACCATTGATTGACGAGACCACCCACTACTTATTTGAATACCTTTTAAAATATTTGTATTTTCTCCTATAACACTAGCTTCTTCGACTGTAATCCCTTCTACTAAAGTTACAGAACCTGTTTTACATCGTTTCATTAAATATTCAAAACGTGTTTGTTCTATTTCATCCTGTGTCATATTTTGATATATATATTCCATAGATAATTTAGAAACAATCAAATTGGTTTTTGCCTTAGAATAATCAGCATCATCAGGATTTTCTATTTTTAATTTTTTTAACTCTTTGTCACTTAACAAAGATTCTGCTAATTTTTCATGAGCAATAATAAAATAATCTTTTATATTTCTTTCAGTAATGTTATTAACGTTATTTTTAGAAAAGTCAATTGTAATTTTTTCACTTAAAAATTTTGCAATATACGTAATTTCTTTATCTGTAATTTTCTTAGGTGCATAATAATCAACACAAATAACATTTTGATTACCCATGATTTTTGTATAATTACGATCATAGATTTCTCCACGCGGTGCATCATTTGTATATGTTGTACTTCCATAAGTTTCCAGTTTAACTTCTAATGTATCAGCTTGAGTTAATTGTACATAAGCCAATCTAACAATTAAAATAAAAATTAAAACAAGTGTCACAGCAATTAATTCAATTAATCTTTTAGATACAATTATATCAGATTTACTATTTTGATATTTCTTTTCTTCATTAAATCCATGAAATCTTACAGTAGCAGTTTTTTTGTTAAAAAACTTTGGCATATTTTTCCTCCTTCCTTGAACAATTATATTATACTTTAGATTATTAGTAAATTTGAATTAATCGATAATATAAATTTATTTAACATATTTAACATATTTAAAATAGCAGCAATTGCTGCTATTTACTCATCATCAACTGATAATATTGCCATGAAAGCTTCTTGTGGAATTTCAACACTTCCAACTGCCTTCATTCTCTTTTTACCTTCCTTTTGTTTTTCTAGAAGTTTCTTTTTACGCGAAATATCTCCACCATAACATTTAGCAAGGACGTTTTTACGCATTGCCTTAATTGTAGTTCTTGCAATGATCTTACCTTGTAATGCTGCTTGTACAGGAACTTCAAACATTTGTTTTGGAATGATTTCTTTTAATTTTTCACAAATTACTTTTCCTCTTGAATAAGCAAAATCTTTATGAACAATAGATGATAAAGCATCTACAACATCACCATTTAATAAAATATCCATTTTTTGTAATTTACTTTCTCGATATCCTATTAATTCATAATCAAATGAGGCGTATCCCTTTGTACTAGATTTCAATTTATCAAAGAAATCATAAACAATTTCTGATAAAGGAATATTATAAATAATATTACGACGTGTTTCATCAATATAATCTATATCAACATATTCTCCTCGTTTTGATTGACATAGTTCCATGATAGATCCAATATACTCATTTGGAGTCATAATTGAAGCTTTTACATAAGGTTCTTCAATATAATTTATTACTTGTGGAGATGGCATCATTGCAGGATTGTCAATTTCAACCATTGTTTTATCTGTTAAAAATACTTTATAAATAACAGATGGTGCAGTAGCAATAAGTTCTAAATCAAACTCTCTTTCTAATCTCTCTTGAATAACATCCATGTGTAATAATCCTAAAAAACCGCATCTAAAACCAAATCCTAATGCTTGCGATGTTTCTGGTTCAAAGACAAGAGACGAATCACTAAGTTGTATTTTTTCCAATGCTTCTCGTAAATTTTTATACTTAGAATTATCAACTGGATATAATCCACAATAAACCATAGGATTTAACTTTCTATACCCTGGCAATTGCTCATGACTTTCATTTTCTAAAGTTGTTATTGTATCCCCTACATGAACATTTTGAATAGATTTAATAGAAGCTGATATCCATCCAACTTCCCCACAAACTAATTTATCTTTTTTAACTTCCGCAGGAGTTCTTACACCTAATTCAGTTACTTCGTAAGTAGCTCCTGTAGCCATAAATTTAATTGTATCTCCAACCTTTATAGATCCTTCTTTAATTCTAACGAATACAACAACACCTCTATAGCTATCATAAAATGAATCAAAAATAAGTGCTTGAGTAGGATGATTAATATTCCCACTTGGTGCAGGAACCTCTTTAACAATCATCTCTAACACATCTTCAACGTTTAAGCCACTTTTAGCCGAGATACGAGGTGCATGGTCTGCAGGTAATCCAATAACATCTTCGATTTCTTGAATAACATGTTCAGGGTTTGCACTAGGTAAATCTACCTTATTTATAACTGGTAAAATTTCCAAATCATTATCTAAAGCCAAATAGACATTTGCCAATGTTTGTGCTTCCACACCTTGTGCTGCATCTACAACTAACACTGCTCCTTCACATGCAGCTAATGAACGAGATACTTCATAAGTAAAATCGACATGGCCAGGAGTATCAATAAGGTGTAAAAGATAGGTATTTCCATCTTTTGCTTTGTATTGAAGTTGAACAGCATTTAATTTGATTGTAATGCCTCTTTCACGTTCTAACTCCATGCTGTCTAATAGTTGAGCCTTCATCTCTCTATTTGAAACCGCACCGGTCATTTCTAAAATACGATCCGCCAAAGTACTTTTCCCATGATCAATATGCGCTATGATTGAAAAATTTCTTATTTTATCTTGATTAATTGTCATTTATTTTCACCGACTTTCAATAATAGATTTTATCAAAAAACAATATAAATGACAATTTATTTATTTAAAAATATTTGTTTAAAATTTCAATGAGTTCTCCATATATAATCACTTCTTTAAAATCATAATTAGCCATTGTAAATTTATTAGCTATTAAACGCCCTCTAACAGCAATGATCATTCCAATTTGAGCAACATCAGACATCATGTCTTCTAGTCCCTTCCACAAAGCAATAGAAAAAACATCAAATTTTTCTTTTCCTATCTCCTCAGGAAATGGTCTTTTAACCTCAATGTCAATAAAAGCCATATTTTCAACATGGTATACATTTTTTACTATTTTTCCTACTAAAGAAATTGAATTTAACATAAACAGTCCTCCTTAGTATTATCATAGTTCTTATAAAAAAATAATCATGCTAAATCGACTAAAAGGTCTATTTAAACGACTAAAAAACAAATAAAAAACATTAATATTTATATCCTAAGATATATTTATTAATGTTTTATTACTCTATACTTTATTGATTAGGATCATTATTTTCAATAACAACAAAGGCAACTGCATAATGATTTTCATGAGAAATAGAAACATGACAAGGCTCATCTTTAATATAGGGTTTACCATTTTTATCATTTAAACAGCATATCTCCTTAAATGATTTATAACCTGCTGCTTTTACAAATGCCTCTTTGACTGCAAATCTACCACCCACAAATTCTCTTTTTGCTTTATCGTTACCTTTTGATAAATACAAAGAAAATTCATCTACATGTAAAATTTTCTTTGCAAGTTGATCCAAATGATTTAATCTTCTTAAATCACAAATATCTACACCAATTCCTTTAATCATCACTAATCCTTAAATTTCTTTTCATACAGACTCATCAATTCATCTAAAGACATATTGTCATCAATTTCATCAATTAAAGAATTTTGTTCCTCTGATTTTTTTTGACCAAAATCAAGTTTAAACTCCCCTGTTCGTTCCTCAATAATTTTAAGTTGATCTTGTTCTTCTTCAACAATTTTAGCAATATTTCTTAAATTATCTTCAACTGTTGGAAGCTTTTCTTCTTCAACGATTTCGGGTTCTATTGTTTTTTCAGCATCAGTATTTGTTTCATCTTGAAAATCTTTTGAATCTTCAACAGCAGTAAGAACAGCTTCACTATCTGTTTCTTCTTTTTCTTCAAAATTACCATAATACGGAGATATTACTTGAACAAGTGAATTATCTTTTTTCTTTGGTTTTTTTACTGAATTTTTCTTAACTATTCTAACTGTTTCTTTTTTTTCTTCATGCATTCCAAACATTGGAGAAATGATATCCATCATTTCATAATTTTTCTTAACTTCGGGTTCTTCTTTCTTTGCTACTTTTTTTTCAACCTTTTTAACATTTTTGGAAGTAGTTTCTTTTGGTATTTGTTGACCTTCACTTTTTTTAGTAACTTCTTCTTTTTTAAATTCTTCGTCATAAATAAGTGGTTTAGAAAACTTTTCATTTCTTCTTTGTTCAACAATTGGGTCTACAGTTTCAAAAATATCATCATCGTTTGATTTTTTAAAAAAATGTTTAAACATAATAACTCCTTCCTTCAATACATTTTATTTTATTGATTGTATAAATGTTTCTATTTCTTCTTGCGTTTTTCTTAATTTACTTACAAAGCGACCTGTCTCTTGTCCATTTTCATAGCTGACAAAAGAAGGTATTCCTAAAATATCTAAATCTTGACATAAATCAATAAAATGATCTCTATTAATACTATAAAATGTAAAATTTGGATATTTTTTTACAACATTACCTATAAAAGGTTTGATAAACATACAATCAGGACACCAAGAAGCTGTAAATAAGATGATTGATTTTGTTTGAATAGCCTTTTCATATTCTTCTAATGAGTTTATTTCAATTAATTGATCCATTTTTTTACTCCTTACAATCACTAATTATCATTTTATAAATAGGTCCATTTACTGAAAATTTTCTTTCATATTCTGTCATAATATTATCATTTGCTTCTGGAGAATTATGTAAATCTAAAGAAACATAATCTAAATGATAATTGTTTTCTGTTACTGACTGTAATGAATATTCAAATAAACCTCGATTATCTGTTTTAAATTCAATAACACCATCTTTTTTCAATAATCGACGATAAACATCTAAAAACGCTGAAGACGTTAAACGTCTTTTTGCATGTCTTTTTTTTGGCCAAGGATCACTAAAGTTTAAAAATAAATGATCAATTTCACCATTTTCAAAAACATTTTCTAATTCAATTGCATCAAAATGCATCAATTTTAAATTAGGCAATGATTGATTTTTATTAATTTTATTAATTGCTGCTGCTAAGACACTTGGAAATTTTTCAATCCCTATGTAATTGTTTTCTGGATGTTTTAAAGCATTTTGATAAATAAAATCGCCTTTCCCCATTCCAATTTCTATATATAACGGCTGATTTATTTCAAATATATCATGATAATGACCTTTATGTTCTTCAGGTTTTAAGATAACTAAATCAGCATTCTCTTCCATAATTTCATAAGCTTTTGGGTTGTTTCTTAATCTCACAAAAAATCCTCCTTATTTTTTATACAAATAGTATCACAAATCATTCATTAAGTCGACTAATTCATCTTCGGATAATTCTCTAAATTTTCCAATTTGTAAAGAAGTATCTAATTTTAAATTCTTCATCTGTAACCTTTTTAAATAAGTTACTTTTTTACCGACACTTTCTACCATTTTTTTCACTTGATGAAACTTTCCTTCAAAAATTTCAATTAATACTTCAGATGTATTATCTTCAGTTTTTATAATGGATAAATTTGAACTTTGACATCTATAATGATCAATAGTAATTCCTTCTTTAAACTTTAAAATATCATTTTCATCCATTATTCCTTCGACACATGCATAGTACAATTTAGAATGATGTCGACTAGGTGCTAATAACTTATGTGCAAAATCTCCATCATTTGTTAGTAATAATAAACCCTCCGTATCCAAATCTAACCTTCCTACTGGAAATAAATCATACTGTTCATACCCATAAATCAAATCAACAACTGTAGGATGAACATTATCTTTTGTAGCAGAAACATAACCAGCAGGTTTATTAAGCATAATATAGACATATGGTTTATATGTAATAAGCTCACCATCAAAGATAATTTTATCTGTTTCATAATCTACTTTAAAATCATCCTTTTTTATAATACTTCCATTAACAGTAACAAAACCTTTTCTAATATAATTTTTTACTTCTTTTCTAGTTCCAATACCATAATGAGCTAATAATTTATCAAGTCGCATTACCATGTAAAATAATATACCTTTCTATTTGTTTATCCTCTGTGTTATATGTTAAATAGAGCTTAACATCAAATTTATTTTTTGATGTTGTTCCTGATAAATTGATGCCTTTATAATAACCATTCTTCTTATCAATATAATTAGGCTTTAATGAAAAAGTATCCTTTTCTAATAAACCAATACTCGGAATATTTTTATCCTTTTTATCAATAAATGCGATTGCTTTAATATTTTTCATTTCAATAACAGGATTATTAATGATAATATCATACCGTATTTTTTTATTTGATATTTTATTAATAATTATGGAATTTGTACTTGTGATATATGTTCATACTTAGAAAGCTCTAGT